>Ga0136624_1000419_pt1 | contig 16170 bp, 15 predicted proteins | sample AntDrymUQ4692206_2_FD_104802 | JGI IMG/M metagenome (GOLD analysis project Ga0136624, IMG submission 104802) | Polar desert sand microbial communities from Dry Valleys, Antarctica - metaG UQ469 (22.06) | ecosystem: Environmental > Terrestrial > Soil > Desert | place: Antarctica: Dry Valley... | reverse complement strand
CCTCGGTGGTGGCGGTCGCGCCGCGACCGCCATGGAACGCTGGAGAGCCGGAAGAAAACATTCAAGCCCGGACACTTGCCCGCCGAAACACCTCCTTGACGACAGCCGGTCACCCCGGACCGGCCGCCCCCTCGAAGGAGTCCACCATGAAGCTGCGCACGCTCTCGCTGGTCTACTCGATCTCCACACTCGCCATGGCCGTCTTCGTTCTCGGGGCGCCCTACAAGCTGTAACGCCTCCCAGCGGGCAAGCTGGGAGCGGTCCCGTCCCGCCCGGCGTACGCGCCGGGCGGACGACCAGGTCCCGTCCCGCGGTGCGATCGACAGGGGTTGGGAAGGTGCTCGGCGCCAGGCCTCGCCTGTTCACCACCTACATTGCCGGCGTCTCGGCCCTGGGCGCCGCTCTGTTCATCGCCGTCCTCACGGTGTTCCAGGGACTGGAGGTCAGCGAGTTCGGCTGGCCGTTCGTCGTGCTGCTGCCGTTCGTCGTCGTCGGCGAGCGCTACCCGCTGCGGGTGCCGCGCGGAGCCGATCAGGGTGTCATCACGGTGTCGACGACCTTCGCCTTCGCGATCCTCCTCAGCCGGGGGACCGCCGCGGCCATGCTCGCCCTCACGCTGTCGTCGGTCGCCGCCGACATCCTCCTTCGCAAACCCGCGTGGAAGGTGCTGTTCAACGCCGCACAGATGACCACGTCGGTGGTCACGGCTGGAGCCGTCCTCGGTCTGCTCACCGGCGGTGCGCCCTTCGGAGCGCCGATCGAGCTCGGCACGCGCGAGCTGCCGGCGGCACTCCTCGCGGCGGCCGCCTTCTACGGCACGAACGTGCTCCTCACCGTCGTGGCCGTCGCGTGGGGCACCCAGGCCTCGGTGATCGACCTGCTCCGGCGTGACCTAAGGTTCCAGGCCCTGACGGCAGCGGTCCTGCTCAGCCTGTCGCCCATCGTCGCTGCCGCCGCCGACCGCAGCCTGGCGCTGGTGCCGCTGTTCGTCGTCTCCATGGCGGCCGTCTACAAGAGCGTGGCGATCTACCTGGAACGCGAGTTCCAGGCCCTGCACGACCCGCTGACCGGCCTGCCGAACCGCGGCCTGTTCACCGACCGCGTGGAACAGGCGATCGTCGCCTCGACGCGGCTGGGCCGGCGGACGGCCGTCATGATGATCGACCTCGACGGCTTCAAGGAGGTCAACGACACGCTCGGGCATCCCGCCGGCGACCGGCTGCTGTCCGACATCGGTCGCCGCCTGGAGTCGACCCTGCGCCAGGTCGACACCGTCGCCCGGCTGGGCGGCGACGAGTACGGCGTGGTGCTCTGGAACGTCGCCGACGCCGACGCTGTGGACCCGATCGTGGCCAAGCTCAGGGCGGTCATCGAGAGTCCCTTCACCTTCGGTGATGTGACCCTGGGCGTGGAGGGGAGCGTCGGGGTGGCCCTCACCCCAGAGCACGGCGACGACGCTGAGAGCCTCATCCGGCACGCCGACGCGGCGATGTACGAGGCGAAGCGGACCCGCAGCGGCCACCGGGTGTACTCGGGCGAGGATTCCGGCCAGACCACCCGGATGACGCTGATCGTCGGGCTCCGCGAAGCGATCGAGCAGGGCAGCCTGGTCCTGCACTACCAGCCCAAGGTGACGCTTCGGACCGGGCAGACGCTCGGGGTCGAGGCGCTCGTGCGATGGGACCAGCCGGGCAGGGGCCTGGTGGCCCCCGACGCCTTCATCCCCCTCGCAGAGCAGACGGGGCTGATGGGCAAGCTCACCCGGTACGTCCTCGACGCCGCGCTGGCGCAGAACGCGCGATGGCGGCGCCGCGGCCTCGACCTGCGCGTGGCGGTCAACATCTCGGCGCGCGACCTCCAGGACCCCGGCTTCCCCGCGCTGGTCGACGGCCTGCTGCGCCGGTGGGAGCTGGAGCCATGGTGGGTGGAACTGGAGATCACCGAGAGCGCGATCATGTCAGACCCGACCCGGGCGCTGAATGTGCTGACCCAGCTGCACCGCATGGGGGTCGTCCTCGCCCTCGACGACTTCGGGACCGGGACGACATCGCTGACCCAGCTGCAGCACCTGCCGGTCGACGTCATCAAGATCGACAAGTCCTTCGTCGTCAACCTGGTCGCCGGCGCGCCGGACGAGGTCATCGTGCGGACGATCATCGACCTCGGCCGTGGACTGGGGCTGGAGGTCGTGGCCGAGGGCGTCGAGAGCGAGTTCCTGTGGGACCGGCTCGGCAGCTTCGGCTGCGACGTCGCGCAGGGCTTCTACCTCAGCGCCCCGGTCCCAGCCGCGGAGCTGGAGGCCTGGATGGCCGCGAGTGGTCGCCGCTGACCGGCGTCACCTCTCGCCGAGGACCCTGCCGACGGCGGCCGCGTCGTCGGGCGGCACACGGTCGACCAGCCGGACGTCGTCGAAGCCGGCGTCCGGTGTGAGGATGCTGCTGATGCCCTCCGCCTGGCACGTCGCCACGTGCACCAGGCCCCGCGCCGTCAGAGCCGGGTAGTCGTCGAAGAGCGGCGGCATCCTCGCCATCACCTCGTGGGTGATCGGGATGACCGGGGCGAACAGGTCGAGGGTGTCGCGCGCCATCTGCGCACCGATGCTGCGAAGTTCCAGAGCCGAGAAGCGGTGCAGGATCTCCTGGACGACTTCCGCGGACGTGACCCCGTCGATCCGCCCGGCCGCGACGTGGCCGAGGATGTCACGGCACGGCGCTCTGAGGGGATGAGGTCGGCCGCCCGCATACATCATGACGGCCGTGTCGACGAAGATCGTCAACCCACCACCCCGTCGATGATCTGCGCCTTCATGGCGGGCCAGTCGCCGACGGGCGCGTCGAGCGAGCACAGCGACTCGAGGGCATCACCTCGCGAGCGTGACCTCGACGCGGTGTACGCGTCCACCGCCTCGCGCACGATCGCTCCGACGGAGACGCCCCGACGCGTCGCCAGACGTTCCAGTCGTGCGCGCTGTTCCGGCGTCAGCAGGATCTGGGTGCGCTCCGACAGCATGTGCATATCATACCATGCGCCTCCGATATGACGCCCCGTCAGCGGCGCGTCATGAGAATTGCCTCGGACGAGCCTCGGCGATTCACGGGTCAGCAGTCCCATGGCGGTCGCTGCGCGACCGCCACCACCGAGGTCATGAGAATCGCCTCCGCAAGCTCCGGCGATCACGGGTCAGGTAGCCTGGGCAGCGTCGCTCTCCCCTCCGCACTGGACCTCGCCGTGCCCACATCCCTGCCCATCTTCAACACCGCCGCGCCGGCGCCCCCCCACCTCGCGCCGCCCGTCCGGCGCGCCAGCCGGCGCATCAGCGTCGGATCCGTGCCGGTCGGCGGAGGCTCCCCGATCAGCGTGCAGTCGATGACGACGACGCCGACCCACGACATCGACGCGACGCTGCAGCAGATCGCCGCTCTCAACGCCGCCGGCATCGACATCGTCAGGGTCGCCTGCCCACGGCAGGAGGACGCCGACGCGCTCGCGACGATCGCCGCGAAGTCCACGGTGCCGATCATCGCGGACATCCACTTCCAGTGGAAGTACGCCATGGCGGCGATCGAGGCGGGGTGCGCCGGCGTCCGCATCAACCCCGGCAACATCCGCAAGCACGACAAGGTCAAGCTGATCGGCGACGCGGCCCGGGAGCGGGGCATCCCGATCCGCATCGGCGTGAACGGCGGGTCGCTCGAGGACGTGCTGCTCGCGAAGCACGGGGGTGTCACGCCCGAGGCGCTCGTCGAGAGCGCGCTCGGCGAGGCCGGGCTGCTGGAGGAGGTCGGCTTCGGCGACACGAAGATCTCGGTGAAGCACTCAGACCCGTGGGTGATGATCCAGACGTACCGCCTGCTCGCCGAGCGCTGCGACTACCCGCTCCATCTCGGCGTGACCGAGGCGGGCCCCCTCAAGACCGGTGTGCTGAAGTCGGCGATCGGCATCGGGACCCTGCTCGCCGAGGGCATAGGCGACACGATCCGCGTGTCGTTGTCCGCGGACCCCGTCGAGGAGGTGAAGGCCGGCATCGGCATCCTCGAGGCGCTCCACTTGCGCGAGCGCGGCCTCGACGTCGTCTCCTGCCCGTCGTGCGGCCGGGCCGAGGTCGACGTCTACACCCTCGCCGAGCAGGTGCAGGCCGCGCTCGAGGGCATCGACGTGCCGCTGCGGGTCGCGGTGATGGGGTGCGTGGTCAACGGTCCGGGGGAGGCGCGGGAGGCCGACCTCGGGGTCGCCGCGGGCAAGGGCAAGGGCCAGATCCTCCAGCGCGGCCAGGTGCTGTTCACCGTGCAGGAGTCCGACATCGTGGAGACGCTCGTGCACTTCGCGAACGAGATGGCCGACGAGATCCGGGCCGAGCGCGGCCAAGGTGCCCCGGTCGTCGTCGCGTAGGTCCGCCGGTCCGCCGGTCCGCCGGTGCCACGCTCGCGCGGGACCGCGCGCGGGCGTCGCACCACCAGACGAGGAGAACGCCAGTGCCGCCGCTATCCGCCGCCGCCGCCGCCGACTTCGTCGCGGAGCGCCATTGGGGCGTGATCGTGACGATCAAGGTCTCGGACGGCCGACCGCAGCTGTCGAACATCGGCTACGACGTGCGTGACGGGCGGGTGCGGGTCTCGGTCACGGACGGCCGCGCCAAGACCGCGAACGTGCGCCACGACCCGCGGGTCAGCCTTCACGTCACCAGCGACGACTTCTGGACCTACGTCGTCGCGGAGGGCGAGGCGTCGCTCAGCGCCGTCGCGGCGCAGCCGGGCGACCCCACCTGCCGGGAGCTGCTCGACGTCTACGAGCGCATCCGCGGTGAGCCCCACCCCGACCCCGACGACTTCCACCGTGCCATGGTCGACGAGCGCCGCCTCGTGCTCGCCTTCGACATCCAGCGGCACTACCCGACGACGTAGCCGCCGGGCGGGCCGCGCCGCGGACCCGGATCGGGGGCATTGCCGGTCTCCCGGGCTGCTGCTACGGTTGCCCAACGGACCGGGCGAGCCGGGAGGTTCTTTCACGTCCGCGGGTCGGTGCGCTCGCTCCAGGCATGGCTCGAACCGAACCGACCGCACGGAAGTGGGCGTCCACGCCCACTTTTTGTTTCCCCGGGGGGACCACGACCCAGGAGGTGACCGCGATGCCACCAGACGCACGGGTCCGCGACCTCGTGGCCCCTCTCGCGGACGCCGCCGCGGTCGACCTCGTGGACGTCCAGATCATGGGCGCCGGGGCCCGGACACTTGTGCGCATCGTGATCGACCGCAAGGGCGGCGTCGACCTCGCGGTGTGCCAGCGGTTCTCGAACGACGTGTCGGCGCTGCTCGACGCCGAGGACCCGATCGACGCTCGCTACGTGCTGGAGGTCACCTCTCCCGGGGTCGACCACCCGCTGCGTGACCGGCGGGCGTTCGACCGGGTGGAGGGGCGCCCGGTGCTCGTCCACCGCAAGTCGGGTGACGGCGCGGTGCGGCAGCTGTCGGGCACCGTGCTCGCCGCCCGCGAGGACGACGTCGAGCTCGACGTCGAGGGTGCGGCCGTGCGCGTGCAGTACGCGGAGATCGTCAAGGCGACCCAGGCACTGCCCTGGTAGCGCCGGAGGAAGGGTGGAGCACATGAAGGTCGAGATCGAGGCGCTGCGGAGCATCGAGCGCGAGAAGGGCATCGGCTTCGAGACCGTCATCGACGCGCTCGAGAGCGCCCTCGCCAGCGCCTACAAGCGGTCCGACGCCCAGGCCGAGGAGGCCCGCGTCGTGATCGACCGCCAGAGCGGCGAGGTGGTGGTCTACGCCCAGGAGCTCGACGACGACGGCAACGTCGTGAACGAGTGGGTCGACACCCCGAGCGACTTCGGGCGCATCGTCGCCCAGACCGCCAAGCAGGTCCTCATGCAGCGCCTCCGCGAGGCCGAGCGCGAGATGACCTACGGCGAGTACTCCGGCAAGGAGGGCGACCTCGTCACGGGCACCCTGCAGATCCACGACCGCGGGCTGACCGTGCTCGACCTCGGCAACGCCGAGGCCGTTCTGCCGTACGCCGAGCAGGTCCCGACCGAGCGGTACGAGCACGGGACCCGCCTGCGCGCCTACATCGTCGAGGTGCGCCGGTTGGTCAAGGGCCCCCAGATCATCTGCAGCCGGAGCCACCCGAACCTGGTCCGTGAGCTCTTCCGGCTGGAGGTCCCCGAGATCGCGGACGGCACCGTCATCATCCGCGCGATCGCCCGCGAGGCCGGCCACCGCACCAAGATCGCGGTCGAGTCCCGGGACGCCGGCGTCGATCCGGTCGGCGCGTGCGTCGGCGCCCGCGGAAGTCGCGTCCGCGCCATCGTCGAGGAGCTCAACGAGGAGAAGATCGACATCGTCACATGGTCCGACGAGGCGGCGGCCCTGGTCGCCAACGCCCTGTCGCCCGCCAAGGTGCAGGAGGTCTACCTCTACCCGGAGGACGCGACGGCCCTGGTCGTCGTCCCCGACTACCAGCTGTCGCTGGCGATCGGGCGCGAGGGGCAGAACGCGCGCCTCGCGGCCCGCCTCACCGGGTGGCGCATCGACATCAAGAGCGAGACGCAGTTCGCCGAGGAGCAGGCCGCGTTCCAGGCCGCCTTCGAGCGGGGTGAGGTCGACGAATTCGGCAACCCGATCTCGGCCCCGGAAGCCGCAGGCGAGGCCCAGGGGGCCCCGCAGGACGGCGGTGGGGTCCCCGCCGCGGCCGCGGCCGGCGACGCCGCCGCGCCGGCCGAACAGGAGTAGTCTGGTGGCCATCCCCACTCGCACGTGTGTGGCGTGCCGCCGGACCGCGGGGAAACCCGAACTCCTCCGGCTGGTCGTCGGCGAGCGAGCCGTCCAGGTCGACCTCACCGCCCGCCATGCGGGTCGTGGCGCGTACCTGTGCGGACGGGGAGCGTGCCTGGACGCCGCGCTGCGGCGTGACGGCGCGCTGATCCGGCGCGCGCTGCGCATCGGCGACCGGGGCGTCACGCTCGACGCCGACGCCCTCCGGGGCCAGGTCGGCGCGGCAGGGCAGGAAACGGTGGCAGCAGGAGCGGTGCACGACGCCGCGAAGGAGCACAGCGGCGCAGTGCCGCTAGGGAGTGGGCGCTCGTGAGCAAGGTTCGGATCTACGAACTGGCCAAGGAAACCGGCCTGGCCAACCGGGACGTCATCCGGCGCCTGGCCGACCTCGGGGTCGATGCCAAGTCGCACTCCTCGACCGTCGAGGACGACGCGGCGGCGCGCTTCCGCGAGAGCCTGGGAAAGCAGCGTGAGCGGCGCCGCCAGGCCGACGAGGATCGGGCCCGGCGCGAAGCCGAGGAGTACGACCTCGATGCGCTGAAGACCACCGCCGCCGCAGCGACGGCGCGCCGGATCCTGCCGCCGCACCTGCGCCAGCCCGCGGCCCCCGCGGCCCCCGCCGCGCCCGCCGCCGAACGGCCTTCACCTGCTGAGGGCGCTCCCGCGCCGCCGCCCCGGTACCGCCCGGCGACGGCACCGTTCCGACCGGAGGCGCCCGGCGGCGTCAGCGTCGGGGGCACCGAGGACGACAGTGCCGCCGCGCCTGCCCCCACCGCTGCCGCGCCGGCCGCGGCATCCCCGCAGGCCCCGGCCGAGCCGCAGGCGCCGGCCGCGCGCGTGCAGCAGCCGTTCAGCGAGCCCGAGAGCGCCGCCGACCTGGCGCGCCAGGGAGTCGTCCGGCCCGCACCCCGGCCGGGTGAGGCAGGCCCCCAGGTGCCGGTGCAGCCTGCCGCCAGGGAGGTCCAGCGTCCCGGCCGCGGCCCGGAGGGCGACGGCGGTCAGGTCGACGACGACGCACCGCGCGGCATCCCGGGCGTCCCACGCCCCGGAACGCCGCCGCGGCCGGGCCAGCCCACCGTGCCCGTGCGCCCGCCCCGGCCGCCGCTGAGCCCGGCCGCCACGGGCATGCCGGTCGAGCCCCAGCGGCGCGTGGAGCACGACCTGCCCAAGGAGGGCTCGGGGAAGCGCTACATCCCGCCGCCGCTGCGTCCGGCACCCAAGGAGCAGCCCCAGCCGGCCGGCGCGGGCGCCGGCCCCCCGTCACGCGGCCGTCCCGGCGGGCCTGCCGGCGGCGGCGTCCGTGGACCGCGGCCGGGCGGCACCGGCGCAGCACCGCGCCCCGGCGGCCCAGGCGCCCCCGGCACCCCCGGGCCCGGCGCCCCCGGCGGCGCGCCCGGACGTCCAGGCGGGCCGCCGAAGAAGGGCAAGAAGGACAAGCGCCGCAAGGACCCGACGCTGCAGGAGCAGTTCGAGGCCAATGCCCGGCCGGGCCGCAGCCGCTCCGGTCCCGTCAAGGCGACGGTCAGCGGCCCCGTCGAGGTCGTCCCCGGCATCACCGTCGGCGAGTTCGCGAAGCTCATCGGCGTCAGCCCCACCGACATCGTCCGGACGCTGTTCGGCATGGGCGAGATGATCACGGTGACCCAGACGATGTCCGAGGACCTCGTCGAGCTCGTCGCTGCCGAACTCGACGCCGACGTCCAGTTCGTCACGCCGGAGGACCTCGAGTTTGGCGCCGACGAGACCGAGCTGCCGGAGGACCTCACCGACAGGGCGCCGGTCGTCACGGTCATGGGGCACGTCGACCACGGCAAGACGCTGCTGCTGGACGCGATCCGCGAGGCCGACGTCGTCTCCGGCGAGGCGGGCGGCATCACCCAGCACATCGGCGCGTACCAGGTCACCAAGGACGGTCGCGCGATCACGTTCATCGACACGCCGGGCCACGAGGCCTTCACGCAGATGCGCGCGCGCGGTGCGAGCGTCACCGACGTCGCGATCCTCGTGGTCGCGGCCGACGACGGCGTCAAGCCGCAGACGGTGGAGGCGATCAACCACATCAAGGCCGCCGAGGTGCCGATCATCGTCGCGGTCAACAAGATCGACAAGGAGGGCGCCGACCCGACGAAGGTCCGCACCCAGCTCACCGAGTACGACCTGATCGCCGAGGAGTTCGGCGGGCAGACGACGATGGTCAACGTCTCCGCCAAGACCAAGGAGAACCTCGAGGGCCTGCTCGAGATGGTCCTCCTCCAGGCCGACGTCGCCGAGCTGAAGGCCAACGCGAAGCGCAAGGCGCGTGGCGCCGTCATCGAGGCGCACCTGGACCGCGGCCGCGGCGCGGTCGCGACCGTGCTCGTCCAGGCGGGCACCCTCCACGTCGGCGACAACCTGGTCGCGGGCATCGCCGACTGCAAGGTCCGCGCCATGTTCGACGACGAGGGCCGTCCAGTCGACGCGGCCGGCCCGTCGATGCCGGTGCAGGTGCTCGGATGGAACGAGGTCCCCGCCGCCGGCGACGAGTTCCGCGTCGTCGAGGACGAGCGCACCGCCCGCGACATCGCGGCGAACCGTCAGGGGCGGCAGCGGCGCATCGAGCTCGCCGAGCGCAAGACGCTGTCGCTCGACCAGCTCGGCGAAGCCATCCAGGCCGGGCAGCTCCAGACGCTCAACCTCATCGTCAAGGGCGACGTCGCCGGCTCCGTCGAGGCCGTCGCCGACGCGATGAACAAGCTCCAGCTGCCCGAGGTGAAGATCAGCATCGTGCACAAGGGCGTCGGCGCCGTCACCGAGAACGACGTCAGCCTCGCCGACGCGTCGAAGGCGATTATCATCGCGTTCAACGTCCGGCCGGAGGCCAACGCCCGCCAGGCGATCGACGAGACCGGCGTCGATCTGCGCCAGTACTCGATCATCTACAAGGCGACCGAGGACATCGAGCTCGCCGTCCACGGCATGCTCGCCCCCCAGTTCGAGGAGGTCGTCACCGGCCGCGCTCAGGTGCGGGAGGTCTTCAGGGTCCCGCGCGCCGGCTTCGTCTTCGGCTGCTACGTCACCGACGGCGACCTGCGCCGCCACGCGGCGGTCCGTGTGATCCGCGACGGCGTCGTCGTCGCCGAGGACCGCATCGCGTCGCTGCGCCGCTTCAAGGACGACGTCGTCGAGGTCGCGACCGGGTTCGAGTGCGGCTTGGGGCTGGAGAGGTTCCAGGACATCAAGGTGGCGGACGAGCTCGAGGTCTTCGAGGAGCGGGAGGTTGCGCGGGTCTGACTTCCTCCGTCTCTGGCTCTGGCCTCGGCCGGCGTCGTCCACGACCGCCTGCGGCGGGCCTGCTGTGCTCCGGGGGCGGAACGGCCTTTTAGCCCCGCTCCGCACAGCAGGCCCGCCTCCGGCTCCCACCGGGGGCGACGCCGGCCGGTGACCCGCCCGGGCGTTCCTCCCACGCCGCGCTCCTCGTGGCTCGAACTTTGGATGGCTGGCTGATGGTTGCGGTCTTGGTGGTGCTCGACCTGCATGTCCCTGCTGTGGGGTCGTTGAAGGGGAAGCGGGGGGTGGTGAAGCAGCTGATCGCGCGGCTGCGGAAGGAGTTGAACGTGTCCGTCGCGGAGGTCGGTCACCAGGACCTGTGGCAGCGGTGCGAGCTCGGGGTCGCCATCGCGGCCGGGTCCGAGACCGGTGCTCGCCAGGTCGCCCAGAGCGTCGAGAAGATCGTCTATCGGGAGCCGCGGGTCGACCTGCTCTCGATCCACGTCGAGGTCGTCGTGCCGGAGGTCCCGTGACTGCACGGATGCGGCGGGTCAACGAGTCCGTCAAGGAGATCCTCGCCGAGCTGCTGCCGACGCTGAAGGACCCGCGGATCGGGTTCGTCACCCTGACGGAGGTCCGGACGACCTCCGACCTGGCCGGCGCGCAGGTCTTCTACACGGTGCTGCCCGACGACGAGGCGACGAGGGAGGAGACCGCGGCCGGGCTGGCCAGCGCCGCGCCGCTGCTGCGCCGGGAGTTGGGCAGCCGGCTGCGAACCAGGCGCACCCCTGCCCTACACTTCACCCACGACCCCGTCCCCGAACACGGGCGGCACATCGAGCGCCTGCTCGACCACGTTGCGGCGCAGCATCAGGAGCCGGAGCCCGACGATGGCCATCGCTGATCTCGCGGGCGTGCTCGTCGTCGACAAGCCGTCGGGGATGACGTCCCACGACGTCGTAGCGGCGGTGCGGCGGGCCGTCTCCCCGAAGGGCAGCACGACCCGCGGACACAACCGGGTCAAGGTCGGGCATGCCGGGACCCTCGACCCGGACGCCACCGGGGTCCTCGTCGTCTGCCTGGGCCGGGCGACGCGCCTGGTGCCGTACCTGCAGGCATCGACGAAGACGTACGACGCGCGGATGCGGCTCGGCGTCGAGACGAGCACACTCGACGCCGCCGGAGAGATCCTCGCCGAGAAGGACGCGGCGGCGGTGGACGAGGCCGCGGTCTGCGAGGCGCTGAAGTCCTTCGTCGGCGTGATCGAGCAGGTCCCCCCGATGGTGTCGGCCGTCAAGGTGGACGGGGAACGGCTCTACCGCAAGGCGCTGCGCGGCGAAGTGGTCGAGCGGGCCGCCCGCACCGTCACCGTCCACGACATCGTCCTCGAGGACTTCGAACCCGGTCCGCGCGCCGAGGTCGCGTTCCTGGTGACGTGCTCCGCCGGCACCTACGTCCGCACGCTGGCCGCCGATGTCGGCACCCGCCTCGGCGTCGGCGCGCACCTGCGCGCGTTGCGCCGGCTCGGCTCCGGCCGCTTCTCGCTCGAGGACGCCGTCGACCTCGACAAGGTCGCCGAACTGGCGAGAACCGGCCGGCTGGACGAGGCGCTGCTGTCGCCCGCGGACGCGGTGGCGGACTACCCGGCGATCGTCGTCGACGATGACGGCCGCGCAACCGTCGGGTACGGCCGCCCGTTGCCCGCCACCGGCCTGGACGGACCGGTCGCGGTGCTCGACGCGTCCGGTGCGCTGCTCGCGATGGTGGCCGATCGGGACGGCGAGGCACGGCCGCTCGCCGTCCTCGAGCCGGCCGGCGCGCGACCGTCCGATGGCTGACCGCGGCCGGGTCGTCACCGGCCTCGGCGACGTCGACCCGGCGTCCAGCGTCGTGTGCGTCGGCTTCTTCGACGGCGTCCACCGGGGTCACCAGACCATCATCCGGCGTGCCGTCCGCCATGCCCAGGGCACCGGCGTCCGCAGCGTCGTCGTGACCTTCGACCGGCACCCGATGGAGGTGGTCAACCCCGGCAGCCAGCCGAAGCTGCTCATGACGCTGGCCCGGCGGGCCGCGACCCTGGCGTCGCTCGACGTCGACCTGGTCGTCGTCATGCCGTTCGACGACGACCTGCGGCACCTGTCGCCCGACGCGTTCGTCGACCATGTCCTCGCCGGCCGGCTCCGGGCGCAGCATGTGATCGTCGGGGCGAACTTCCGCTTCGGGCACCGCGCCGCCGGCGACGTCGCGGTGCTCAACGAACTCGGCCCGCAGCGCGGGTTCACGACCGAGGCCGTCACGCTGCTGGAGGTCGAGGGCGCGGTCGTGTCCTCCACCGAGATCCGCGGAGCGGTGGAACGGGGCGACGTCGAACGGGCGGCGCGGCTCCTCGGCCGGCCCCACCTCGTCGACGGCGTGGTCGTCCGGGGCGACCGGCGGGGGGTGGGCCTCGGGTTTCCGACCGCGAACGTGCAGACCGGCAGGCGCGTCGCGATCCCGGAGCGCGGCGTCTACGCGGGCGCCTTCCACCTGTCCGACGGGACGCTCCAGCCCTGCGCGACCAACGTCGGCGTGAACCCGACCTTCGGCGGGCAGGACCTGCGGATCGAGGCGTACCTCCTCGACTGGAGCGGTGACCTGTACGGGATGGGCGCCGCCGTCGACTTCCGCCACCGGCTGCGGGACGAGCTGACCTTCGACGGCGCCGACGCCCTGGTCGAGCAGATGCACGCCGACGTCGCCGAGGCCCGGCGGCTGTTGGGCGCGCACGCCTCCGGCGAAACCCCGCCACGGTCGTGACGGGGCCCGAGCAGAGCGGCACGACCCCCGGACCGCTGGAGGACCAGCTCGAGGAGGCCTTCGACCGCACGGTGGAGGAGGGCGCCCAGCGGCTGCACCGCCGCTGGCGGGAGGTGCTGGTCACCGGGACGTTCGGCGGCATGGAGGTCGGCACGGGCGTCCTGGCGCTGCTCGCCGTCCAAGAGGCGACCGGGAGTCCGCTGCTCGCCGGGCTCGCATTCTCGATCGGCTTCCTGGCGCTCCTGCTCGGACGCAGCGAGCTGTTCACCGAGGGCTTCCTGCTGCCGGTCGTCGCCCTCGCCGCGAAGCGGGCCACGTGGTCCCAGCTGGCCCGGCTGTGGTCGGGGACGCTCGTGATGAACCTCGTCGGGGGGTGGATCATCACGTGGCTGATGATGCGCGGCTTCCCGAACCTCCACGGCCAGGCCGTCGAGTCCGCCCGCCACTTCGCCCAGGCGCCGCTGTCGGTCGAGACCTTCAGCCTCGCCATTCTCGCCGGCAGCACCATCACGCTGATGACCCGCATGCAGCACGGGACGGACTCGATGCTCGGCAAGATCCTCGCGGCCGTCGCGGGCGCGTTCCTCCTCGCCGGCCTGCAGATGTTCCACTCCGTGCTCGACTCGCTGCTGATCTTCGCGGCGCTGCACACCGGAGCCGCGCCGTTCGGCTACGCGGCGTGGGCGACCTGGTTCGCCTACACGGTTGTCGGCAACGTCGTCGGCGGACTGGTGCTGGTGACGATGCTGCGCCTGGTCCGCAGCAAGGAGCGCCTGGAGATCGAGCGCCGCAGCGACCCGCCCCCCGACCGGTAGCCGCGGCGCAGCGCCGCGTGGCAGCGTCCGCAAGCGAGCACGCGGCCCTCACGCCGACCGTGCCGCCAGTGGGCCCAGCCGCGGCGGACGTCAGACCACCTGCGGCCTTCCGGGGTGGATCCTTCGGATATCCGAAGAATCCACCCCGGAAAGGCACGAACCGGCTCGGGGGTGTCATGGTTCTAGATGCGGACGTACCAGCTGCGCCAGTGCAGGGCCGCGGCGACGAGCCACCAGCCTCCGATCATGACCGCGATGAACGCGAGCGCACCGGCGACGTCGCCGCCGGCGCGGGCGGCGAACCAGGCGTTGGTCGCGTCGAGCGCCGAGCCGTCGCCCACGGGCGTGTCGCGCAGGACGTGGCGGACGAGCTCGGCGCCGAGGTACACGACGATCGCGTTGCGGCCGAGGACGGCGAACGGCCACGCCGCCCGACGGGCGCGGCCCACCTCGACGAGCAGATAGGCGGCGGCGACCACGACGAGGCTCAGCCCCGCGGTGTAGACCGTGTACGAACTCGTCCACAGCTGCTTGTTGAGCGGGAGAGCCCGCGCCCAGGCGGTTCCCACCGCGGCGGCCGCGACGCCCGCCGCCGCCAGCAGCAGCGCCGTCCGCAGCCGGACGGGGGCGTCGCGGAGCGCGCGGCCGGCCCAGTAGCCCGCGAGCACAGTGACCGCGGCCGTCAGCGTGCCGAGCAGCCCCTCAGGGTCGGGGAACGTGCCGAAGTACCCGTGCGCCGGCCCGAGCACGGACTCGTCGACCCAGGCGGCGACGCTGCCCGCCCGCTCGAGCGACCCGGCGCCGTGCCCGGGGACGGACACGCGCACCGAGAGGGCCCAGTGCCCGAGCAGCAGAGCCGCGCCGACGGCCAGCTGTCCCCACAGCGGCACCAGCCGCACGATCACGGCCGCCAGGAGGTACGCGAGCGCGATGCGCTGCAAGACGCCCATGATCCGCAGCTGCGACCAGTCGAACAGCGGCACCGCGTTCAACGCCAGCCCCAGCCCGAACAGCACGACGGCGCGCCGCAGGACTCGGGGCAGCGACAGGCGCCGACCGGGCCCGAGCGCCATCGACGTCCCGACCACGAACAGGAACAGTGGGAACACGAGGTCGGCGAGCCGGAACCCGTGCCAGTCGGCGTGCCCCAGCTGGGGGTACGCGCCCCCGGCGGCGCCGGCGTTGTTGACCGCCAGCATCCCGGCGACCGCGAGGCCGCGGACGGCGTCGACCGAGGTCAGCCGCCGGCCGCCGCCGCCGGGTGCGGCCCGGGTGCCGGCGGTGGCGGGAGCCGTCGCGACGCTCATGGAAGGGCCTTTCCGCACCGGGTGGGTGTCCACCTCCCACACGCACGGGGCCTCGGCGCGGTTCACCGCCGACCTTCGAAGGGTCGGCGCGGACTGCTGCGCCGACTCTTCAACGGTTGGGATGGCCGGCGGAAGGCCATACCTCTCCGGCGTCCCGTCCTCTACAGCGTCTCGATCGTCACCGGCATGACGCCGACCCCCGGGTGGGCGATCGCGGCAAACGCGGCGGCGGACAGGTCGAAGCGCCGGCCGGTCCACTCCGCCGGGCCCCAGTCCGTGGCGACGGCCTCGACGGTCGCGCCGCTTGGGCCGGTCACCCGGACGCGGGTGCCGCAACGCAGCTCACGGGTGGCCAGGGTGAGCTCGTCGGGGTCGAAGATGCCACCGCAGGCGGTGCCGCGCCCGGCGAAGTCCTCGCCGTACCACGTCGCGGGTCCCTGGAGGATCGTCCCCGGGGGGGCGGGCGCGACCGTGCGGATGTTCACGCGGTTGTGCACCGTGCCGCTCTCCGGGGGACCCGGCACCGTTGCCTGGTCACCTCCCGCGGCCTGGTCACCTCCCGCGGCGACCCACGGCCCGGGCGAGGCGAACGCCCCGGGCGCCGGGACGGCCGAGCGGGTGTCGGGCGCATCCGCCGGTCCCGGAGCGGCCGTGAACCCGGCCGGCCCTTCCGGCCGCGACGGCGCGGCCGGCCCCGTCCGGCCGGCGGACCTGGCCGTCTGCCGCGGCTCGGACGGGGCGGGCGGGGGAGGAGGAGCCGGCGGCGCTCCCACCCACAGGGTCACCAGCCGGTCGGCGGGCAGGGCCGCGCCGGCCTGGGGGTACTGGGCCGTGACCGTGGACGTCTCGGCGAAGGCGAGCACCTGCGCCGTGGTGCCGAGCGCCCCCAACCTGTCGGCTGCGCCGCCGGAGTCCAGCCCGACCAGGTCGGGCACGAGGCCTCCGGTGGCGGCGAGGCGGTCGACGATGCCCAGCGCCGCGGACGTCGGCGGCGGTGCGGGCGGGATGGGGGGCACGGCCTCGGCCGTCACGCACGCCGACAGCAGCAGCACCATCCCGACGAGAGCCGGGGCGGCGGTGGGGCGGCGGTGCGGCGACGGCATCATGATCCGATCGGCGAGGCGGCGGTGAAAGGCGAACCGGCGCCGGCGGGCGGGCGGCTGGGGGCGGGTTGTCCAAGGCGGGTTGGCCGGGCCGGGCGGGTTGTCCGGGGGCGGGTTGTCCGGG
>Ga0136624_1000418_pt1 | contig 16176 bp, 16 predicted proteins | sample AntDrymUQ4692206_2_FD_104802 | JGI IMG/M metagenome (GOLD analysis project Ga0136624, IMG submission 104802) | Polar desert sand microbial communities from Dry Valleys, Antarctica - metaG UQ469 (22.06) | ecosystem: Environmental > Terrestrial > Soil > Desert | place: Antarctica: Dry Valley... | reverse complement strand
GTCTGCGAGCGCATCTATTTCGACACGTCCACCATCATCCGCCAACTCGGTGCCGCCGGATAGAGCCAGCCGATTCGCCCGTGAACGAAGGACTCCGATGATCGACGACATCCATGCCGCGCGCGACGCAGCGTTGAAACGTCTCGACGACGCCGACACGCTTGACCACGTCACGCGTCTCCAATCCGAGCTGCTCGGCAAGAAGGGCGACCTGGCCACGCTGAAGTCCGCCCTCGGCCGCCTGGCGACGTTGGACGATAAGCGGGTCGCGGGCCAAGCCCTTCACGAGGCCGTCACCGCCGTCGAGGTTGCCGCCACAGCGCGTGGCGAGGATCTGCGTCGAACCGAGGAGGCCGAGCGCATCGAGGCCGAGCGCATCGACCTCACCGAGGTCACGTCGCGACCGGGCCGTGGCCATGCCCATCTCGTGACCCAGGCGTGGGAGCGGCTCGAAGATGTGTTCGTCGGGATGGGCTTCCAGATCGCCGAAGGACCCGAGGTCGAGACGGAGTGGCACAACTTCGAGGCGCTGAACATGGGAGCCAACCACCCGGCCCGCAATGAGTTCGACACGCTGTTCACCGATCACGTGCCGCCAGGTGGCACGCTCGGGTCGACCGTGCTGCGCACTCATACATCTCCCGTCCAGCTACGCGCCATGCTCGCCCAGGAGCCGCCCATCTACATCGTCGCGCCCGGCCGGGTGTACCGCCGCGACACGCCCGACGCCACCCACATGCCGGTCTTCCACCAGATCGAGGGACTCGTCGTCGACGAAGGCATCACCATGGCGCATCTGGCCGGCACGATCGAGGCGTTCACGAAGGCGTTCTTCGGCGCTGGCTTCACGACCCGGCTGCGACCCTCCTACTTCCCGTTCACCGAGCCGTCGGGTGAGTTCGACATCCGCACTGCGGGCGGCGCCTGGCTGGAACTTGGTGGCTGCGGCATGGTGCATCCTGCGGTGCTGCGACACGGCGGCATCGATCCCGAACGCTGGACAGGATTCGCCTTCGGCTTCGGCATCGACCGCATGTCGAAGGAGCGCCACGGTGTCGCCGACATCCGGGAGATGTTCACCGATGACATCCGCTTCGTCGAGCAGTTCTGACCGGGGACGTCGATGAAGATCCTGCTCTCCTGGCTGCAGCAGTACGCACCCGTCGGCGACGACGCCGAGGCGATCGCCGGCGCCCTGACGCGCATCGGCCTCGAGGTCGGTGACGTCACCCATCTCGAGGATCCGGTGCCTGGGGTCGTGACGGCCCGTGTTGCCCGCCTCGAACGCCATCCCGACGCCAAGTCGGTGCAGCGCGTGTACGTGGATGCCGGTGACGGTCGGGAACGGCACGTGTGGTGCGGAGCGTTCAACCTGGCCGAGGGCGACGTGGTGCCGCTGGCCACGCTCGGGACGACGATGCCCGACGGGCGCACGATCGAGCGGAGGGCGATCCTCGGGATCGACTCCGAGGGGATGCTGTGCTCGGCTCCGGAGCTGGGCATCGGTGACGACGACTCGGCCATCGCCATCCTGCCAGCAGGCGTTGCCCTCGGCGTGCCATACGGCGACGTGCTCGGGCTGGCGCCCGATGTGCTGTTCGACGTCGAGGTCGAGCGCAACCGTCCCGATTGCTGGGGTTACCTCGGCGTCGCCAGGGACCTGGCGGCCGAGATGGACGTGCCGCTCCAGGTGCCGGCGCCGACGCTCGAAGGGTTGGGGCGCACGGCGGACGCCGGGATCGTGGCCCCCGTCGAGATCGTGGATGGCGACCGCTGTGGACGCTTCACGTCGACGATCATCTCCGGCGTCGAGGTACGGCCTTCAGCGCCATGGATGGCTCGCCGCCTCACCGCTGCTGGCATGCGCTCGATCAACAACGTGGTCGACGTCAGCAACTTCGTGATGCTCGAGCTCAACCAACCCAATCATGCCTACGACCTGGCGCGATTGGGCGAGGATCCAGGTTTCCGCATCCGAACGGCGAAGCAGGGGGAGCGGATGACGACGCTCGACGACGTGGAGCGGGCCCTGGACGAGTCCGACCTGATGATCTGCGACCGGGCTGACCGGCCGATCGGCATCGCCGGGATCATGGGCGCAGCGAACACCATCATCGGTAACACCACGACCGACGTGCTGCTCGAGGTCGCCTGGTTCGAGCCGGCAGGCATCGGGCAGTCCGTGATGCACCTTGGCTTGCGCTCCGACGCTTCCGCTCGCAATGAGCGTGGTGTCGATCCCTACTCGATCGACACGGCGATCGCCCGCTTCGTGGAGCTGCTCGCCGAGACCAGTCCCGACGTCCGGGTGCACCCGGACCGGGTCGACGCCAGGGGAGAGTCACTGCCACCCCAGGCGCGCCACACGACCGTGCGCGTCACGCAGGTGAATCGCATCCTCGGCACGACGCTGACGGCCGGCGATCTGCCACGCCTGCTCGACCCCATCGGCTACACCGTGTCGGGTGAGGGGGATGCGCCCACGGTGGCGTTGCCGTCGTGGCGGCCGGACTCCGCCGAGGAGATCGACGTCATCGAGGAGGTCGCTCGCCGCTACGGCTACCACCGCCTCGGCAGGATCGTGCCGCGCCCTGCGGAGCATGGCCACCTGTCGCCCGTGCAGGTCCGCAGGCGATTGTTGCGCCAGGTGCTGCTCGGCCTTGGATTCTCCGAGGCCATGCCAAACCCGTTCCTCGCCCCCGACAGCCTGGAGCACGCAGGCCTCCCGCCCGCCGCAGTGCACATCACGAACCCGCTCGTGGCTGAGGAGAGTGTGCTGCGCACGTCGCTGCGGCCGGGGCTGCTCAAGGCCATCGCCTACAACGAGTCGCACCGCCGCAACGGCGTGAAGCTGTTCGAGATCGGGCGCGTGTTCCCGCCCGGCGACGGTGAGCTGCCCGACGAGTACGAGGCGCTGGGCGTGGTGACGGCCGGCGGCACGGCCACCACGGCGACCGAGGTCTGGCGTCAGCTGGTCGCCACAGTCGGGTTCGGGGCGGGGCTCGACCAGCAGCGCGTACCGCCGGGCCTGCACCCCACCCGTTCGGCGTCGCTCGTCGCCGGCCCGCAACCGGTCGGGGCACTTGGTGAGGTAGCCCCTTGGGTGCTGCGGGCCTTCGACGTGCACGAGCGTGTCGCCGTGCTGGAGCTCAACCTGTCGGCCTTCCTGGCTGGCGCCGCCAAGGTGGCCCAGTGGCAGCCAACCAGCCGCTCTCCGTCGAGCGACCTCGACTTGGCATTCTCTCTGCCAGACGACGTTCCGGCCGAGCGCCTGGAGCGCGCCATCCGTGACGCCGCAGGCGCCACGCTCGTGGATCTGGCCCTGTTCGACGTGTACCGCGGCGACGCTCTCGGGCCGAACCGCCGCAGTCTGGCATACCGATTGCGACTGCAGGCGCCCGACCGCAACCTCACCGACGGCGACATCGTCGCCGTCCGCCAGGCCGTTGAGGCACGCACACGCAAGCTGGGCGCCGAGCTGCGGGCATGACGAGCCGTCGCCTCGGCCGTCACGCCGGCTGGGGCAGATGGTCCCGGATGGCGGCGGCCGCAGATTCCAGCTCGTCGCGCTCCACCGATGCTGCGGCATTTGCGAAGTCGAGATCGTTCACACTGTCGATCGGGACGACATGGATGTGCACGTGGGGGACTTCGAGCCCAGCGATCATGAGCCCGACGCGCACCGGCTGGAACGCCGCCTGCTGGGCAATGCCGACGGCGTGCGCCACGTCGAACAGGTGGTCTCGTAGCGCACGAGGGGCGTCGAGCCAGTGGTCGATCTCCTCGCGGCACACGACGAGCACGTGCCCGCGCCGCAACGGATTGATCGACATGAGGGCGGCGCAGCGGTCGTCCTGCCACACGAATGTGCCTGGGATCTCCCCGCCGAGGATCCGGGTGAAGATCGTCGACATGGCGCGGACGTTAGTTGAGCGATAGATCGTTGGGGGCGCCAGCCAGCCACGACAGGCGGCCGGGCTGACGGGCCAGCACCTGTCGCCAGAGGTCTCCGGGCTCGGAGGTGAACACGTCGCCGTCGGCGGCGTCGAGCACGATCCACCCACCGGCTTCGATCTCGGCGTCGAGCTGGTTGGCGTTCCAACCCGAGTAGCCCTGGAACACACGCAGCGACTGAAGCCTGGTGACGAGTGCCGGGTCGACGGACAGGTCGACGGAGGAGATGGTGCCGGTGAGCAGCACATGATGCTCGTCGTCATCGTGGTCGGCGACGGCGCGTTGCGAGCGATGTCCAAGGGCGATCAGGGCATGCGTCTCGACCGGTCCGCCCTCGAACAGGCACGCTGGCGCTGTGAGACGGTCCTGCCAGCGCTCCAACGGACCAGGCAGCACGACGCCGATCGGTCGGTTGAGCACGACACCGAGCGCCCCGTCGTCGTCGTGCTCGATCACGAACACGACAGCCCTGTCGAAGTTGGGATCGTCGAGCGGTGGGGTCGCCACCAGCAGTCGACCCTTCGTCGCCGCGCCGAGCATGGCTCCAGTCTTGCGGCACCGACGCCAGATCGGAGACCGCTCGTCAATTGCATAGGCATGCAAGTCGTCGTATGATCATGCAATGTCCGTGACAGTGGGGATCATCGGCGCATCGGGTTACACCGGCGCCGAGCTGCTGCGGTTGGCGGCGGCCCATCCCCAGTTCGACGTGCGCTACGTCACTGCCGAAACCCAAGCCGGACGGTCCGTCGGCGAGCTGTACCCGTCGCTGCTCGGCGCCTATCCCGAGTTGCGCACACAGACGTTCGACGTCGGCGCCGCTGCCGGGCTCGATGTCGTGTTCCTGGGACTGCCCCACGAGGCGAGCCTGGCCGTCGTGCCTCGTCTCGTCGGACGGGTGGGGTGCGTCGTCGATCTCTCGGGCGCCTTCCGTCTCCGGGACGCCACGAACTACCCGCTATGGTACGGGTTCGACCACGACCAACCGGAGTTGCTGGCGGAGGCGGTCTACGGCTTGCCAGAGCTGCATCGCCAGGAGTTACCCGGCGCACGGCTGATCGCCACCCCCGGCTGCTACGTCACGGCGGCAACACTGGCGCTGGCGCCACTCGTGCGGGCCGGGTTCGTCGGCGCCGACGGTGTGATCGTCGACGCCGCCAGTGGCGTCACGGGCGCCGGGCGATCGGCCACCGCCACGACACACTTCTGCACGATCGACGAGAACTTGAGCGCCTACGGGCTCGATGGACACCGTCACTCGTGTGAGATGGAGCAGGAGATCGGGACCCAGGTGCTGTTCACGCCGCACCTCGCCCCGATGAACCGGGGCATCCTGGCCACGTGCTACGCACGACCATCCGGCGTCGCAACCTCGACCGATGTGCTGCTCGCCACGCTCGGCAAGGCGTACGCCGGAGAACCGTTCGTGATGGTGTCGGAGCGCTCGCCGTCCACGAAGGCCACGCTCGCATCGAACGCCGTACACCTGACCGCCCGCTTCGACACCCGAACCGGCCACATCGTCGTGATCAGCGCTCTCGACAACCTCTCGAAGGGCGCCAGCGGGGGCGCCGTACAGGCCGCCAACGTGGCGCTCGGTCTCGAGGAGACGGCCGGGCTCAGCACCGTGGGTGTGATGCCATGACGCCTGACGGCAAGGCCGCTACCAGAGCGTCGACGCTCGTCGAGGCATTGCCCTACATCCGGCGCTTCCGGGGCAAGATCGTCGTGGTCAAGTACGGCGGCAACGCCTTGGCCGCCACGACGGAGCACGATGCGCTGGACCTGTTCGCCACAGACATCGTCTTGATGCGCCTCGTTGGCATGCATCCTGTCGTGGTGCACGGCGGTGGACCACAGATCTCGGCACTGATGGACCGGTTGGGCATGGCGCCTCAGTTCCGCGACGGGTTACGCATCACCGACGCGGCGACGGTCGACGTGGCCCGTATGGTGCTCACGGGATTCGTCAACCCGCAGCTCGTATCGGCGATCAACGTTCACGGCAACCATGCCGTGGGGATCAGCGGTCAGGATGCCGGGCTGATCAAGGCCGACGCCTATGACTCAGAGTTGGGCTATGTGGGGCGCGTGGCGAGCATCAATCCCGAGATCATCCACGGCTTGATCGCCGACGAGTTCATCCCTGTGATCGCCACCATCGGTACCGACGACGCCGGCCAGGCCTACAACATCAACGCTGACACCGTCGCCGGCGCCATCGCCGAAGCTGTCGGGGCCGAGAAGCTCGTGTACCTGACCGACATCGAAGGCCTGCGGCGCGCTGTCGACGATCCGGCCAGCCTGTTGCGACGGACGACGGCCGGCGAGTTGGTGCGGATGGTCGACGCTGGTGTCATCACCGGCGGCATGATTCCCAAGGTCCACAGCTGCATCCAGGCTGTGCGCAACGGCGTGCACCGGGCACACATCCTCGACGGTCGCATCGCCCACGTGCTGCTGCTGGAGCTGCTCACCGACGCCGGCATCGGCACCATGATCCACCCCGACGAAAACGCAGCGTCGCTGTGAGCACGCATCGCTTCGTTACAGATGGGCTCGAACAGTGCCCGTTCATGCCTGCGTTCGGCGCCCCGACGGTGATGTTCGAACGGGGGTCGGGCTGGACGCCGCCGCTCACCGTCAGCGACGACGAGATCGAAGAGGCCGTGACCATCCTGTCCGGGGTGTTGGCGCCGTGACACGACACCTGCTCGACATCGCCGACCTGTCGGCCGCCGACGTACGTCACATCCTCGAGCTATCGGTTTGCGGACTCGACCAGCTCGGCACGCCGCTGGCCGCCAACGGGACCGCACTCGGAGCGGCCCTGATCTTCGAGAAGCCGTCGTTGCGGACGCGCCACTCGATGGAGTTGGCCGTGGTGCAACTCGGTGGTCACCCCGTGGCCACCAAAGGCGAAGAGATCGGATTCGACCTGCGTGAACCGGTGGAGGACATCACCAGGATCCTGTGCGGCTACCACGCCGTGCTGGCAGCTCGCGTGTTCGAGCACGGGGTGCTGGACCGCATGGCGGCGGTGTCAACGGTCCCGGTCGTGAACATGCTCTCGGACACCTCGCACCCACTGCAGGCGTTGGCTGACGCGTTGACCATGCGCCAGTCGCTCGGCGAGCTGGCAGGCAAGGTCGTGGCCTGGGTCGGTGACTACAACAACGTCGCCAGGTCGCTCGGTGAGGTCTGCGCACTGCTCGGTGCCCACGTGCGGTACGCCTGCCCGAACGGCTTCGGGCCCGACGAACCCGAGCTGGAGCGGCTCGGCATGCTCGGGACGGCGACCGTGCGCCGCAACCGGCGACCGATCGAAGCCGTGGAGGGCGCCCACGCCGTGCACAGCGACACATGGGTGTCGATGGGCCTCGAGGCCGACGCCGCCGCCCGACGCCGCGCCTTCGAGGGCTTCAGCGTGACCACCGAACTGATGCAGGCAGCTGCCCCAGGGGCCGTGTTCCTGCACTGCCTGCCGGCCCATCGCGGCCTCGAGGTGCACCCCGACGTGATCGACGGACCCAACAGCCTCGTGTTCCGCCAAGGGCACAACCGGATGCACACGGCCAGGGGAGCGCTGGCGTTCGTGCTCGGCGGCGGGGGGCAATCGTGAGCTCGAAAGTGCAGCGCCAGCAGGCGATCACGAGGATCGTGGCACAGGCCGACATCGCCAACCAGAGCCAGCTGATCGAGCTGCTGGCCGGCGAAGGCATCGCCGCCACCCAGGCAACGGTGTCGCGCGATCTCGAAGATCTCGGTGCCGTCAAGGTGAGAGCACCCGGCGGCGCCACTGTGTACGCCGTCCCTGAGCTGGCGCCCGACCGGCTGGCGCCGATCGACCAGCTCAGACGCGTCATGGGGGAGTGGGTGGCCGACATCTCGTGGTCTGGCAACCTCGTCGTCGTTCGTACCCCGCCAGGATGCGCCCACGTGGTTGGGTCCGCGCTCGACCGCAGCGGCTTGGTCGGCCTGCTCGGCACGGTGGCAGGCGACGACACGTTGCTGTGCGTGGCAGCCGAGGACACCACGGGACCGGAGCTGGCCCGATCCCTGGCCGAACTGGCGGGCCGCTGATGGACGATGGCTCGGAGCCCTTGTGGCATGGACGATTCGGGGCATCGCCGTCGGAGTCGCTGCTCGACTACACGGCCAGCCTGCCCTTTGACCGGTTGCTGTGGCGCGACGACCTGGCCGGATCGCGGGGCCATGTCAGAGGTCTGTCCCGCGCCGGTCTGCTCGACGAAGCCGAGACCCGAGCCGTGGTCGACGCCCTCGATACCGTGGAATCCGAGATGGCCGACGGCTCGTTCCGCTTCGCCGGCGGCGACGAGGACATCCACACCGCCGTGGAGCGCCGTGTCACCGAGCTGGCCGGTCCCGCCGGCGCAAAGTTGCACACGGCCCGCAGCCGCAACGATCAGGTCGCCACGGATCTGCGGCTGTGGTGCAAGCGCGAGCTGCTGGTTGTTGCCGAGCAGGTGGCGGAGTTGCAACGCGTGCTGCTCGCCAGGTCCCTCCATGCCGGCCAGTCGTACTTGCCCGGCTACACCCACCTGCAGCGCGCCCAGCCCGTGCTGCTGGCCCACCACCTGCTGGCCCACGGGTGGGCGCTCGGGCGCGACGTCGAGCGCATCCACGACGCGCTCGGGCGAGTTGACGTCTGCCCGCTCGGGGCGGGCGCCCTTGCCGGCACGTCGCTGCCGATCGATCCTGCAGCCACGGCTGTCGACCTGGGCTTCGCCAGAGCGTTCGACAACTCGCTCGACGCCGTCAGCGACCGGGACTTCGTCGCCGAGGCGGTCTTCGTCCTCACGCTGCTGGCCGTGCACCTGGCCCGGATCGGGGAGGAGTGGGTGCTGTGGAGCTCGCAGGAGTTCGGTTTCGTGCGCCTCCACGATGCCTACGCCACGGGATCGTCGATGCTTCCCCAGAAGAAGAACCCCGACATCGCCGAGCTGGCTCGGGGCAAGTCCGGCCGCCTGATCGGCAACCTGAGCGGGCTGTTGGCCACGTTGAAGGGCCTGCCACTCGCCTACAACCGCGACCTGCAGGAGGACAAGGAGCCGTTGTTCGACTCCGTGGCGCAGGTGTCGAGAGGGCTCACCGCGCTCGCCGGCATGATCGAGACGGCTGCGTTCGACACCGAGGTCATGGCGAAGGCTGCTGATGACGAGGCGATGGCCGCCACCGACCTGGCCGAGTGGCTGGTGCGCCGCGGGATGCCGTTCCGCGACGCCCACGCCACCGTCGGCGCCCTCGTGCGCCGCCACGTCGCCGGTGAAGCTCCGATGCACCGACTGGTGACCGACCATCCACAGCTCGGGCCGGAGGCGGCAGCGCTGATCGGCTCGGGCGTCGGGGTGACACAGCGAACGTCGCCGGGCGGGGCAGGGCCGAGGCCCGTCGCTGCCCAGATCATCGCCTACGAACAGATGCTCGCCAGACAGGACGAGCGACTGCGGCCGTGAGGGGGCAGCGTCTCCAGCGGTCCTTCTTCACACGCGACGCGCTCGTCGTGGCACCGGACCTCCTGAACAAGCTGCTGTGGTCCGGGCCCGTGGTCGGCCGCATCGTCGAGACGGAGGCCTACCTGGCCGAGGACCCGGCCAGTCACGCGTTCCGCGGGCGCACGGCGCGCAACGGGTCCATGTTCGGCGTCGGTGGAACGCTGTACGTGTACCTGTCGTACGGCCTGCACCACTGCCTCAACGTCGTCACCGGTTCCGAGGGTGACGGCCAGGCCGTCTTGGTGCGCGCCGTCGTGCCCGTCGCAGGGCTCGACGTCGTGGCGGACCGCCGCCCGGTCCGGTTGCCCAGGGACTGGACGAACGGTCCTGGCAAGGTGGCGTCGGCCCTCGGCCTCGACATGAGCCACGACGGTGCCGACCTGTGCTCCGACGCTGGTGTCGGAATCGGTGACGACGGCACGCTGTCGCCTGAGATACCGATGCGGTCGGCGCGCATCGGCATCAGTACGGCACGCGATCGACTGTGGCGGTTCCAGACGCCAGGAGCGTGAGACACCCCCTCGGTACGGTGTTGCCAACCGGCTTCCCCTCGAAGGATGTGCAGCAACCCAACAACGAGGGAGGCAACATCATGAGCGAGCACAATCTCGTCATCCTGCGTGCTCAGGTCACGAGCGAGCCCCGCGTCACCGAGCTGGCCTCGGGGACCGATGTCGTGCAATACGACGTGAAGACCGTCGACGGGGCGGGAACGGCCTCGGTGCCGGTGTCGTGGTTCGACGCTCCTGGCGCCGGCCGCCAGTTCGGCCCCGGCGACGAGGTCGTGGTCATCGGTTCGGTGCGCAGGCGGTTCTTCCGTTCCGGCGGCGCCACGGTCGGCCGCACCGACGTCGTCGCCGACGAGGTGCTGTCGACTCGTCGCCAGCGGGCCGTGCAGCGGTCCGTCGATCTCGCATTGGCTCAGTGCCAATGCAGCCAGTCGCCGTGAGGGTGAGCCACGCCCAGGTGGGCCACGCTGCGCTCGCCCGACCGCCACCGCACCAGCGTCAGGACGGTCGTATGTGCCAGATCGGGATCCTCGGGTACCGGGATCTCGGGGCCGACCTGCGACGGTGACTCGGCGTAGATCCACGAAAGGTCGCGCTCGGCACCCACGTCGGCGAGCACGGCGAGGTACGCCGTGCGCTCGTCGGGCGCCAGATAGTTGAGCACCCACGTGTTCGTCACAACGGGGTGGTGATCGCGACCGACGTGCTCGATCGCCGCCGCCAGATCGACGACGGCGTCGCCGGTCCGCACCGGCGGAGGATGGTGGCGAGTCAGCTCGACGGCCGCCCGCAGACGATGGAAGCGTTCGGCCTGATCGGGCCAGACGCATGCCTCGAGCCACCTCACCTCGGCCTCGTCATCGAGATCCACTGGGTTGCGGTCGAGACCGAGGCGACTACCGATCGGCGGGAGCTCGTCGGGGACTTGAACGGCACCTCGCGTGCCGCATGACAGCACCACCGGTGAGTCATTGCCCACGTCACCGCCTGGCTCGTACCGGTACTGGTACCGGTCGAGTGCCAGGTTCAGGCCTGCGCTCGTGCCGACATCGAGCAGTCCGAGTGGTCCGTTCTCGTTGGCCACGAGGCCGAGCGGCGGCACGAGCAGCGCGCAGCGGCCGACCTCGTTCGTCTGGGTGCTGCGCGTCGCGAGCACGGCGACGAGCTCGTCGTGATGAGCGGCACAGAAGGCGGCGAACGCCGGCAACGGGTCACCGCGGTCGGGCTGCGCAGTGAGGTTGGGATAGAACCGGGCGAGCTCGCTGTCGGGCTCTTCGAGCACGAGGAAGTGCACGGCGGCGAACAGGAGCACGGGTAGCCGCTGTTGGGGATCGGCGTGGATGAGCAGCCAGGCGAGCTCTGGTCGATGGGCGACCCCGGCCGACAGTTGCGCGTAGAGCGGTATCCGATCTGACGCCGTTGTCGCGAAGGCGGCGAATCGTTCGAGCAGCACGTCGTCGGCGCCCACCGTCACCACGAGCCCGACGTGCCGCCCCCACCGCCGCCGCCGACGCCGCCGCCACCGCTGAAGCCGCCACCGAAGCCACCACCGCCGAAGCCACTGCCGCCGAACCCACCACCGCTGCTCGACGGCGCAGTGGTCGCCCCGGCGAACGAGCTCGGCAGGTAGTACAGCAGCAGCGGCCCACTTGCCGAGTACTCCGCAGGGGGCACGTTCGAGGCGCCGAGTGCCCGCTCCCAGGCGGCGGCGGCACCTAGCGCCACGGCCCAAGCGCTGTACTGGCGCACCAGACCCTGCTTCCACGCCCACTCCACGTGCTGGCCTTCGCTGGCGGCCAGGAATCGACGGAACGACTCGGCGCGCAGCGCCAGCGACGAGCCGGCGGCGGTGCGAGCGGGGAGCAATGACCGGTACATGGCGTAGGCCGCCAGCGCTGGCACCACCAGCCCGAACACGATGGCGCCGGCAGGTGAGCGGAACACGCCGAGGAATGCGCTGAGGAACGATCCGGCACCGATGAACACCCAGAACACGACGGCGATGACCACCCATCTGAGCGCGCCCGAACCGGTGACGGTGGAGGGCAGGCGGGACCACCAGCCGGAGTCGCGCACGCGGCGGTGTTGCTCTTCGAGCACGCTGCGCCAGGCCGAGGCGAAGTCCTCGTCGTACTCGCCGAGCGTGATGGCGTCCCGTCCACCGAAGGCGTCACCGAGGATTTGCCCGGTCGCGGCGTCGACATGATCCCACCGCGGTCCTCTGTGCATCACCACACTGTCGTCGACTCGCTCCAACACGATCGCCTCCCGCCCAACCAGGCCGGAGAACCAGGCGCTCACCGTGGCGTCGTCGACGCGTTCGCGCACGAGCACAGCTGCCTCCCACGGTTCGATGCCCCGAGGTGGCACGAACTCGGTCGTGGCCAGGTCGCCCAGCCGGTCGTCGGCGACGAGTGTCGTCGGCCCACCAGGACCCGGAGGCCCCCAAGAGCCTGGCGTGGAGCTGAAGGCTGCGTCGGCCGGACCGCCCGGGTACACCTCGTTGCGTCCCAGACGTCGGCTGATCAGGTAGACGGCGGCGGCGCTGGCCAGTCCGGTCGGGATCATGAGTCCGGCCACCAGCGCTCGCCGGTCGGACCGTCGCTCGGGGAGCTCCGGTAGCGGAAGCTCTTCGGGTGCGAACGTGCGCTCGATGCCGCCGCTGACGGTGAGGCCTTGACCCGGGCGCAACGGTTCGATGACGGCCCGGTAGGTCTCGCCCTGGCGTTCGAGCGCACAGCCGCCATCTGCCCCGGCGGCGCCGACAGAACAGTCAGGTGACGACAGTTCCAGGCCGGTCACGATCACCTCGAACCGATCGGTCTGCAGTGCCTGTTCGACAGCGACGGCATCGAGGCTCAGCCGGCCAGTCTCAAGGCGCGCCCCGGGCAGCGTGTACTCGAGCACGTAGCGGTGCTTGCCATCGATGGTGACATCGGCGTCACCGATGCGGATGCGCGTACCGTCGCTCACCTGCTCGACGGAGACGTCGTCGGGAGCATCGGGTGAGCTGGCCACGACGTCAGCCGGTACGCCGGCGTCGTTGGGGATGATGCGCTCCAGACCCCGTCGGTCGTTGGTACCGAAGTCCTGGTCGATGACCTCCCGGATGCGCACGCCACCTTCACCCTCCGGCCGCACGACGAACTGATTGGCGTCGAGATGCTCATCGACGGGCGTGCGACCGATGATGCCGAAGAGGGCAAGGGCTGCCCCTGCGACGACGATGGCCAGTACGACCAGGTGGCGCCAGATGGGCAGACGTCCGAGCATTGCGCCAGTCTGCCCGGTGGGGGAGCCGGTTCGTCGGCTGGCGCTCGAGTCGGTGGGCCTTCGACCGACTGAGACGACCGGTCTACGATCGGGGAATGGGGACGGGACGGGGGACTTGGCAGATGACGGTCGCCTCTGTCGTCTTGGTGGCCGCCGGCGCGGTTGCGGAGACGGCGATCGCGGCACCGGTGCCGTACGAAGCGCTGTCACCTGAGTACGTGGCGATCGGTGACTCGTACGCATCAGGGGTCGGCACGCGCACCTACTACAGCGACGCCAGCGGGTGTCAGCGCTCGCCGCGGGCTTACCCCGTGATCGCCAGTGTGCGAGTTGGCGCCACGCTCGTGTTCGAGGCATGCGTCGGAGCCGACACCGCCGACGTGCTCGCCGATCAGCTCGATCCGCTCGACGCCGCGACCGATCTGGTAACGGTGATGGTCGGGGGCAACGACGCCGGGTTCAGCCGCGTGATCACCGACTGCGCCAAGCCATGGTGGGCCGCAAACTGCGGCGACCGGGTCGACGACGCCGAGGACTTCATCAACGCTACGCTGCCCGGCCGTCTCGACACCGTGTACCAGCAGGTGCGGTCGCGGGCCCCCAACGCCCGGGTCGTCGTGGTCGGCTACCCGCGCCTGTTCATGGGTGAGGACTGCAACGCCGGCACGTGGTTCAGTCCCGGCGAGCAGCGTGACCTCAACGCCACGGCCGACCTGCTCGACTCGGTGACGAAAGCGCGGGCAGCATCCCATGGCTTCGCCTTTGTGGACCCGAGCGCGGCGTTCAGCGGCCATGCCGTGTGCGACGACGCGGAGTGGGTCAACGGATTGTCCAGCCCAGTCGGCGAGTCGTACCATCCGAACCGCGCCGGCCAGGTCGGGTACGCCGACCTCGTCGACAACCATCTCGACTAGTTGGCACCGCTCGTTTCCGTCGTCGGGAAAGTCGGGCGCGCATGGCAGGATGGTCCGCCGGTATGGACCTCTTGGCCGAACTCGACGCCCGCGGACTGCTGCACGGCTCGACCGATCGTGAGGCGTTGGCGCAGCGGCTGGCGACGGGTCCGATCGGCCTGTACATCGGTTTCGACCCAACGGCCGACTCGCTGCATGTCGGGCACCTCGTGGGCCAGCTGTTCCTCCGGCGCTTCCAGCTGGCGGGTCATCGACCGTTCCCGCTCGCCGGCGGGTTCACCGGGATGGTCGGTGACCCGTCGGGACGCAGTGACGAACGCAATCTGCTCGACCCCGAGACCCTGCGCCACAACGTGGCCCGCATCGAGCACCAGCTGCGTCGGCTGCTCGACTTCGAACCCGGCCCCCTACAGGCCACGCTCGTCAACAACGCCGACTGGACCGAGTCGATCACCGTGCTGGATTTCCTGCGCGACGCCGGCAAGTACGCCACGATCAACCAGATGCTCGCCAAGGACTCGGTCCGTAGCCGGCTCGAGGCGGGCGATGGGATGTCGTTCACCGAGTTCAGCTACTCGCTGCTGCAGGCCAACGACTACCGGCACCTGTACGAGCAGCACGGCGTGGAACTGCAGGCTGGCGGCTCGGACCAGTGGGGCAACATCGTCGCCGGCGTGGACCTGATCCGGCGCCGGCTCGGCGCCGCGGTGCACGGACTCACCCATCCGCTGATCACTGACCCATCCGGCGCCAAGTTCGGAAAGTCGGTCGGCGGAGCCGTGTGGCTGGATCCGGCTCGCACGTCGCCGTACGAGTTCTGGCAGTTCTGGATCCAGACCGACGACGAGATGGTCGCCATGTATCTGAGGATGCTGTCACTGCGCCAGCTCTCGGACGTGGTGGGCCTGATCACCGAGCACGAGGCCGCCCCAGAGCGGCGGGGCGCCCAACGGGCCCTCGCCGACGAGATGACGGCGCTCGTGCACGGCGTCGACGGCGCCGCCCACGCTGGTCAGGCAGCGGATGTGCTGTTCGGGGACGATCCTCGCCATGCGTCCGTTACCGCTCTGGAGTTCGTGGCCGCCGAGGTGCCGTCGAGTGGGCGCCCGGCCAGCGCCCTCGCTGACGTTGCCGAACTGCTGGCGGTGACTGGCTTGGCGGCGTCGAAGTCCGAAGGCCGGCGATTGCTGGGCCAGGGCAGCATCCGCGCGAACGGCCAGGTCATCGCAGGCGACGATGGGCTCGCTGCCGTGCCGTTGCTGCACGATCGGTACCTGCTGCTGCGCCGCGGTCGACGCAGGCATCACCTCGTGGAGGTTTTTCGGGAGCGAGGTTGACGCCTCTGTGCAGGGCCGATACAGTTCCAACTCGCCCTGAACACGGCTTCTAGCCGGTCCAGGCGCCCGGCACCAACGCCTCTGGCGTGTGCCCACGAGCTTCGGCTCCTTGAAAACGGAAGAGAAGACGAAAACGCCAGTGCGGGCAGTTCGTCGACGGCCTGCCGTCGGAAGAAACTGCTTGTCAATTCAAAATACGCTGCCGACCTACCCGGTCGGGAGCAACAAGGGACGTCGGGACTCGTGCGGATAACAACTCGAGGACCGGCACTCTTTGAACATCGTTCCTCTGAGACGCTTCGGCCGATCGGGGGCACACTTTTGTTGGAGAGTTTGATCCTGGCTCAGGACGAACGCTGGCGGCGTGCTTAATACATGCAAGTCGAACGTGGTCCATCCGATCTTCGGATCGGAGAAGATCAAGTGGCGAACGGGTGCGTAACACGTGAGGAACCTGCCCCAGTCTCCGGAATAACGAGTGGAAACATTTGCTAATACCGGATGACGTCTGACCACCACCTGGTGGACAGCCGAAAGATTTATCGGACCGGGAGGGTCTCGCGGCCTATCAGCTTGTTGGTGAGGTAACGGCTCACCAAGGCATCGACGGGTAGCTGGTCTGAGAGGATGATCAGCCACACTGGGACTGAGACACGGCCCAGACTCCTACGGG
>Ga0136624_1000417_pt1 | contig 16185 bp, 18 predicted proteins | sample AntDrymUQ4692206_2_FD_104802 | JGI IMG/M metagenome (GOLD analysis project Ga0136624, IMG submission 104802) | Polar desert sand microbial communities from Dry Valleys, Antarctica - metaG UQ469 (22.06) | ecosystem: Environmental > Terrestrial > Soil > Desert | place: Antarctica: Dry Valley... | reverse complement strand
GGCGCGAACTCGGCCTCGACTTCCTTGAGCAGATGTGGGAGCGGGCGACCCTTCCTGCAGAGGAGGCTGAGGCGCTCGCGATCGAGGCGCAGCACGCTACGCGGGGCTGACGCGTGCGGGCGGTCCTCGACCCCAATGTCGTGATCTCCGGCCTGCTCTCGCCCGACGGCAGCCCTGCGCAGGTCCTACGAGCCTTCGAGGACGGTCAATTCGAGCTGGTGGTCTCCGGCGCGCTGCTCTCCGAGCTCGAGCGGGCGCTCGCCTATCCGAAGCTACGAGCCCGCATTCCCGCGGACGACGCCGCGGCGGCCGTGCTGTGGCTCTCCGAAGCGGCCACCGTCGTTCACGACGCTCCGGAGGAGCCGCCGATCCGCTCCGAGGACCCCGGCGACGACTACCTCATCGTCCTCGCGGCCACACAGCGTGCGGCGCTCGTCTCAGGCGACAAGCACCTGCTCGAGCTCGCCGGCCGCATCCCCGTCCTCTCGCCACCCGAGTTCGTCGACGCTCTGCCGTAGGACGCGGGCGGACTCCTCTCCGCTTGACCGTAAGTGACGAACCCACATCAAGCCTCTCGCTAGTCGCGGACGGCGTTCACGGCCGTGACCGGCGCGGGTACCCGCAGAAGCCGCCGCGCCGGCTCGGGGAACCACCAGTTCCAGCGGCCGAAGAGCGACACGGCCGACGGCACGAGCAGCGTGCGCACCACGAGCGCGTCGAGCAGCACGCCCCCGGCCAACCCGGTGGCCAGCATCTTCACGTCCACCGGCCCGGTGGTGCCGAGCGAGGCGAAGGCGAAGAACACGATCAGCGCCGCGCTGGTGACCAGCCGCCCGGTGCGTGCGATGGTGTTCATCATCGCCCGCATGCGCGAGGAGTACGACGCAAATAGGCGTCAAGCGGATCCTGATGAAGCTCGGCGTGCGCGATCGCGTCCAGGCCGTGATCCTGGCCTACGAGTCCGGCGCGGTCCGCCCCGGCTCCGACCGGGCCGGCTAGCGACCGACGCCACGGTACGCGCATTCGCAGCCGCGCACCGGGTCCGGCGCGGCCGGACTCCTGCGCGGATAGTGTCGCGACACGATGGCGCCGAACGCGCGACCGGCCCGCCTGCTCCTCGCGAGCGGGATCGCCACAGCGGCACTGGGCGCATGCGTCTTCCCCGCCGCCGCCCAGCTGCCCCCCGCCGATCCTCCCGCACCCGGGCCCCCGCCCGCTGAGCCTCCCACCCCGCCCCCGAGCGCCGGCCGTCTGAAGGGCCCGCGCGTGGTGGCCACCGGCACGCCCATCTCCCTCACCGGCTCCCGGGCGACGCCCCGGTCACGCGTAACGGTCCAGATCAAGCGCGACGGGCGCTGGCGCGAGCTCGCCGCCCGCCGGGTGGACCGGCTCGGGCGCTACCGCCTACGGGTCCGGCCCCGGCGCGTTGCCCGGCTCTACCGGCTGCGCGCCCGGGTGGCCGGCGGCGAGCCCTCTCGTCCCGTGCGCGTGCGCTCGCGCCACGTGACCCTCGACGCGGTCGGCGACATCAACCTGGGCGACGGCGTTGCCGCCGTCATGCATCAGCGCGGCTACCGCTACCCGTGGAGCGGCGTTGCGCGCCGGCTGCGCTCGGCCGACGTGGCTTTCGGCAACCTTGAGTGCGCCGTGTCACGGCGCGGCTCGGCCATCTCCGGCAAGCAGTACACCTTCCGCGGCCGCCCCGCCGCCCTGCGTGTGGCCGCCCGCTTCGCCGGCATGGACGTGCTCAACCTGGCCAACAACCACGCGGGCGACTTCGGCCCCGCCGCCCTCACGGACACGCTCGCCTGGATCCGGCGCTTCGGCATGACCAGCGTCGGCGCGGGCCGGGACGCCGAGGCGGCCAGGCGCCTGCGCGTAGTCGAGCGGCTGGGGTTGCGGATCGCCTTCGTCGGCTTCTCTGACATCAACCCGGCGGGGTTCGGCGCCGGGCCGAGCAGCCCGGGCACCGTCGTGGCCACCCCGGAGATCGTCCGCCGGGACACGAGGCGGGCGGCGCGGCGCGCCGATGTGGTCGTGACCACCTTTCACTGGGGAGTCGAGCGGTCCACGAGCCCCGACGCCCGGCAGCGCTCGCTCGCCGCAGCCGCTCTCACCGGCGGAGCCGATGCCGTGCTCGGCGCCCACCCCCACGTGCTCCAGCCCGTGGAGCGGCGCGGGCGGCGCGTCGTGGCATACAGCCTGGGCAACTTCGTGTGGGCGGCGGGGTCCCCGTTCACCTCACGCACGGGGATCCTGAGGCTGCGCCTCTCCGCGCGTGGAGTTGAAGGTACGCGGCTGCGGCGCGCCTACATCTCCAACACGCGGCCCGCGCTGATCCGCTAGCCGCCGGGCCGGCTGACCAGAGCTTCGTCGAGGTCCTGCATGACCTACATGCATGACCTCGCCCAACCGTGGATCTGGTCGGTAAGCCGATGCTCTACGGCTCAGCGAACCCGCGCCGAGGCGGTCAGCACCTCGCCGTAGAGCTCAGCCGCCTGACGGGCCACATCGGCCCAGTCGAAGGTGAGCACGTGCTCGGAGGCCTCGGCCACCAGCCGGTCGCGCAGGTCCGCGTCGGTGAGCAGGCGCTCGGCCATCTGTCCGAGCGACTCGGGGTCGCGCGAGCGGAAGCGCAGGCCTACGTTCTCGTTGGGCACCACCTCCCGCAGGCCGCCGGTGTCGGCCACGAGGCACGGGCAGCCGGACGCCATCGCCTCGAGGGCGACCAGGCCGAACGGCTCGTAGATCGACGGCACCACCGTCAGATCGGCGATCCGGTAGAGCGAGTGGAGCACGTCGTCGCCGATCCATCCGAGGAAGGTGCCGTGCTCGTCGAGGCCGAGGTCGTGAGCCTGCTCGTGCAGCTCGGCCTCGGCCGTGCCCGAGCCGGCGACCAGGAAGCGCACGTTGCCCACCCGCTCGATCAGCCCGGGCAGCGCCTCGAGCGCCAGCTGGAAGCCCTTCTCGTAGACCAGCCGCCCCACCAGCAGCACCAGCCGCTCGTCGGGCCGCGCAAAGCGCGAACGCAGCGTGTCGAGGTCGTCCACCGGCACCAGCTCGGCGGGGTCGATCCCGTTTCCGATCACCGCGATCGCCTCCTCCTCGAGGCCGTAGACGTCGGCCACGTGCTCGCGCATGTAGGCCGAGCAGGTGATCACCCGCTCCGCCCGGTTGGCCATCCAGCGCTCCACCCCGTGGATGTAGGACTGGGGGTGCTTGTCCACCCACCCTTGGTGGCGGCCGTACTCGGTGGCGTGGATCGTGGTCACGAAAGGGCAGCGGAAGCGCTTGGCCAGGTGATCGCCCGCGCCGGCCACGAGCCAGTCGTGACCGTGCACGACATCGAAGCTGTACCGGTCACCCACCTCGACGCCGGCGGCCAGCATGTCGGCGTTCATGTGCTCGATCCAGGTCACGAACTCGGTCAGATCCCGCGGGCGCTCGGGCTCGCGCACGCGGTGCACGGTCACCCCGTCGCACTCCTCCTCGGCGGGCGACTCCTCTAGCCCGCGGGCCAGCACGTGCACCTCCACGTCGGCAGCCGCGAGGTTCTCGGCCAGCTTGCGCACGTGGCGAGCCAGGCCGCCCTCGATCAGCGGTGGGTACTCCCAGGACAGGATCAGGACGCGCATCGGAAGGTGGGTGGTGCTACGGGGCCAGCAGGGCCGCGAGATCGAGGTCGGGCGCCAGATTGCGCAGAGCGGGGTCCGGCACGGCGCCGGAGTCTGCCAGAGCCGCGATCGCCGCGTCGTGCGCGGCGCGATGGCCGGCCACCCGCCGAAGCGGGTAGTCGCCCGCCAGGTCGCGGGTCACCTGGAAGGCCCAGTCGCTGGACTGCAGGGCCAGCAGCTCGCGCGCGGCGCGCTCCAGCGCATTCGTGTTGGCGGCCCCCTCGCGAGCCGCCTCGGCCACGGTGCGCAGCTCGGCGCGGCGGGCCCCGAAGGCCATCTCGGCCACCAGCGGGGAGTCCCAGGTCGAGAAGTCCTTGGGGCTCCCCCAGCTCGAGGCGACCAGCTCGCGCTGCACGGCGCCCACCCGCTCGACGCCCTCGGTGATGCCCACGAGCTCGAGCCCCTGGGTGGAGGCCTCGTCGAGCACCCCGCGCAGCCAGGTCTGACCCTCGTACCACCAGTGGCCCAGCAGTTCGGTGTCGCACGCGCAGCACAGGAGGCCGGCACGGCCGCGGTCGGCGCGGTGGGCGTCCAGGCGTGCGATGCAGCGGCCCACGAAATCGCGCGCGTGCTCGCGCGCGAGGGCCGCGGCCTGCGCCGGGTCGTACGGGGTCCCGTGGTTGCTCCACGGGCGCAGGTCGTGCACGGTGCGACGGTGGTAATCGCGGTAGGCGCCGTGCGCGGGATAGCCGGTCCTGTCGTTCCAGACCAGCGCCACGGTGGCCCAGTCGATCGGTACGGCGACCACGCCGGCATCGGTGATCACCGGCTCGAGCTGCTCGGGGGCCCCGGCGCCGTGGACGTCGGTCTGATCGACGCAGATCGTGCGCACGCCGTGGTCGGCCAGCTCGCGCTCGAGCCCCGGCACATAGGCGCACTCGGGCAGCCACAGGCCTCCCCCGAAGGAGCCGAAGCGGCGTTCGTGCGAAGCGATCCCGGTGGCCAGCTGCAGGCGAAGCCCGGCGTCGCTTGCCAGCAGCGGCAGCAGCGCGTGGGTGGCCGACGATGTCCACAGCTCCACCTCGCCCTCCGAGGCGAGCAGCCCCAGCGCCGCCAGGAGATCGGTGCGGCCACGACCGCCGCTGCCCAGGGCCACGGCCGCACGCTCGTAGTCGCGCCCGGCGCGGCGCACCTCCTCCGCCAGCTCGGGCTGGCCGGTTCGATCGAGCCCCGCGGCATCCTCTTCGTGCACGCTCCGGCGGGTCTCCGTGAGGAAGGAGAGCAGGCGCTCGCCGGCGGGTCCGGGCAGGGTCTCGAGCTGGTCGCACAGGACGGGGGTCAGCCCAAGGGTGATGGGCGCGCCGGCGTCGGCCAAGAGCTCGGCCAGCGGCAGGTAGACCGTGGACACCGCCTCCCACAGCCACTCCTCTCCGAAAGGCCAGGTACCGAATCCCTCCACGTACGGCATATGGGAGTGCAGCACCAGGGCCAGGGCCCCGTGATCGCGGCCCCCCGCACTCATGCGCGGGCCAGAGGCGGGAAGGGCGACGGCCCCCGGCCCAGGCGCACCGGCACCAGCACGCACGCGCTCACCACCAGGACGCCCACTGCTATGGGCACCACGTATCCGGCGTCGGTGCCGGCCGTGGCGAGCGTGTTGAAGGTGGCGTGCATCGCGATCGGCGCGAACACGCTCCCCGTGAGCTCGTAGAGCAGGCAGGCGCCCACGGCGAACACAGCGATGATCACGAAGATCTTGGGCTCGGCGAAGTACTGCACGTGCACCGACGAGAAGACCACAGCGTTGATGGCGCACGCCGACCACACCCGCAGCCGGTTGCGCAGCGAGCGGTAGAGAAACGCCCGGAAGAACAGCTCCTCCGCCACCGGCGCCACCACGATCGCGGCCAGGGAGAAGGCGATGGCGGCCACCACCCCGTCATCGGTACCGAGCACGTCGGTGCCGCCTTCGTCCACGTTGGCCAGGTCGACGAACCCGATCTCGAATCCCAGCACGAGCAGCGTGACGAGCAGGGCGATTGCCGCGGTGCGCCACAGCGGCGTGGGACGCAGGCCGAACTGCCACCGGCGCGGGCGCCCGCGCAGCCACGCGAAGCCCACCGCCGCGCCTCCGTAGGCCGCGTCCTGCACCAGGATCAGCACGAGCAGCGCCAGCTGGCCGACGGGGCCGTCGGCCGCCGAGGAGAGCACCACCGGCACCAGCGGGATGCTCGCCACCAAGAGGACCGCGGTGCCGACGCCCATGGCGGCGAAGCCCGACCACGCCGGCCACCCGGGGCGAGCTGTGACCGGAAGCTCCGGCGGGTCGGGTGGCGCGGCAAGGGCGAGCGCCGTGGCCCGCCCGCTCACCGCAGCACTGCGAGAAAGTCGAGCGCTCGGTCGAGCCGACCAGGCCGCAGCGCGAAGTCGCCGACCGTGATCGCCGGCGTGAAGCGGTCGTAGAAGCGCCCGGTGATCCCCAGCCGCGCGTGCACGGCATCCCACCCGTGGCGCAGCGCCAGCTCGTGCACCCACAGCTTGCGGGCGTGGAACAGGCCGAGGATCTCGACGTGTTCGAAGCGCGACTCGCACAGGGCGCGGAACTCCTCCGAGCGGTACTCGTGCACGTGCCAGGGGTTGCCCGAGCGCTCAGCCCCCTCGGGAGCCAGGGTGAGCACGTTGGGCGTGGATACGTAGGCGGCGCCCCCGGGCCGGAGCATTCCCTCGATGTGCGCCAGCACTGCCGCGGCGTCCTCTGTGTGCTCGATCGTCTGCAGGAAGACCACCACGTCGCACGGCTCGTCGTAGGACTCGATCAGGTCGCGGACGAAACGCACCCCCGGCGCGGAGTAGCGCAGCCGGGCATGCTCGTGGGCGTCGGGGTTGGCGTCCACGCCCGTGACCCGCGCCGCGCGCCGGGCCAGCACGGCGCTGCCATATCCCTCGCCACATGCCATGTCCACCACGTCGAGCCCTCGGCAGCGCTCGGCTATCCACTCATAGACGGCCAGGTGCCGGCGGTACCAGTAGTTCTCCTCCGGCACGTCGGGCAGCGTGCGCTCACCGGTCAGCGCGAGCGGCGGCACCCCTTCGGGCTGGTCCTGCTGAACGTACTGCGCGACCTGTGCCAAGAGCGGCGGAGTCTAGGTGGTGCCGATGGCGCGATGAGAGCGAGCACTAAGCTTTCGCGCCTCCATGGCTGCCCCCGCCACCACCGACGAGGTGCACGACGCCAACGTCCGCTACCACGACCTAGCCGCCGTTCACTACGACGCCAAGTGGGGCATCGACTACGGCGATCGCGGCCAGGGCCAGGTGATCGGCAAGCTGCGCAAGGCGCTCGGCGAGCCGCTGCTGGAACACTTCGAGCGCGGGCTGGAGATAGGCGCCGGCACGGGCTACTTCGGGCTCAATCTGACCCGCGCGGGCGTCCTCGGGGAGTACGTGGGCACCGACATCTCCCCCGGCATGCTCGACAAGCTCGGCGACTCCGCGCGCCGGCTTGGTCTCGACGTCGACACCGCATGCTGCGATGCCACACGGCTGCCCTTCCCCGACGGCTGCTTCGACATCGTCTTCGGGCATGCCGTGCTGCACCACCTGCCCGACCTGGAGGCGTCGCTCTCAGAGCTCCGGCGCGTGCTACGCCCGGGCGGGGCGATCGCGTTCTGCGGCGAGCCATCCCACCTCGGCGACCGTCTGGCCGAGATCCCCAAGCGTGCCGCCTACAAGATCTCACCGGCTTGGCGGGCGCTGATGCGCGCCTCCCCCGCGGTGCACAGCGGCTACCACGAGGCGCCTGAGGAGGCGCTGCTCGAGCAGGTGGTCGATGTTCACGCCTTCACCCCCCGTGCCCTGGCCGCAGCCACCCGCGGCGCCGGCTTCGATCGCGTGCAGGTGCGGGGCGAGGAGCTGGCCGCCAGCCTCTTCGGTTGGACCAACCGCGCCCTGGAGGCCACCGCCGAGCCCTCCGAGGTGCCGCGCCTGTGGCAGAGCTACGCCTACCACGGCTACATCGCGCTGCAGGCCGTCGACCGCGCGCTACTCGAGCCGCGCCTCCCCGCGACGGTCTTCTACAACCTGCTGCTCTCCGCGCGCGCGCCGGACTGACGGCCCGCGGGCCGAGCAATCACCCGACGCGGCGGTGCAGCTCGGGCTCTACAGCACAAGGGCCGCCGCGGGAGCCACGGCACCGAGCAACAGCACGCCGTCGACCGCCCGCGCGCGAAGCCTCAGTCCGGGCGCGGGATCGGCGGCGCGAAAGCGGCCTGACTCCGCGGCGGCCCACGCCAGCACGGCGTCCATCACCTCGACGGGGCGCATGCGCACCGTTCCGAGCGAGCTCATGAGGGTCTTCCCGGAGGCGATCAGGCGGCCCTCGGATCCGATGGTGTCGAGGATTCGGGCCGCCTCGGGCGCCGACGGCAGCCTGCGGAGCCGGCCCAGGCCCCGCCGCGATACCTCGCGCATGCCGTCCGAGCCCGCCGCGCCACGCAGCCAGGTGGCCGCGGCCACGAGAAGCGCGGCGCGCAATGCCCGCCTCAGCGCCTCGTCGAGGCCCAAGCCCCCGCTCATGGAGAACACGAACGCACCGAGCGCCAGCAGGCCGGCCAGCGCCGCCCCGGTGGCCAGGGCCCCCCGGTCTGCCCGCGACACCGCCCAGGCCAGCGCGAGGAACGCCGCCACCGCTGCCAGCAGCGGCCAGGCCGTGCCCGACAGCAGCAGCACGAAGGAGATCGCGGCGGCCACCGCCACCACCCGCGGGTCGAAGCGTCCCCGGTGCCCCACCGGCGGCGCCACCGCCGGCGCCTCGGCGTGCTCCGCATCGGGCCAGGTGCTCAATCCACGGCGGTAGAAGCCGACCTGCACCCATGAGGCGAAAGCCCCCCAGACCAGCAGGCCGCCCGCGGAGAATATGAGCGTGCCCTCCTCGCTGAGCGAGAGCCCTACGCGCCGGGCGAGGGCGTCATAGGTCCCCGCGTAGGCGTCCAGGCCCCCGGCGATCACCCACACGAAGAAGGCCAGGCCCGCGGCGTTGGTCAGCATCCGGATCGCCAAGCAGGCCAGGAGCTCGGCCGGGAAGCTCGACCCCCGCGCGCGCATGCGGCCGAGCAACGGCGCGCTCAGCGCCTGGGTGAAGGGCACGCCGAAGCGGGCCGGACCCATGATTGCCACGGTCTCGAGCGTGGCCGCAATGCTCGCACCGTAGCCCTCGCGCGCCCCGCGGCGCTGGGCCACTCTGGCCAGTGACATGCCGCCGGCAAGCGCGACCCAGAAGCCCCCGCTCGGCACGGCGCGCGAGGCCAAAAAGGACACGGTGGCCACGTGGGCCGGCCCGGCGGTGTCGTCGACCACAGAGGCCGCTGCCTTGGTCTCCACGGGCCAATGAGGGTAACTACGGCGGCGCCAGGGCTCCGGGCTCAGACCCGGTAGCGCTCCAGCGCCGCCTCGCGCGCCTCGCGGCGGTCCACGATCGGCTCGGGGTAGTCCTCGCCGATCACGCAACCCACCTCGCGCTGGCGCTCGATTCCCATCTCCCACGGCTCGCGCAGGTGCTCGTCGGGCACATCGCGCAGCTCGGGCACGTAGCGGCGCACGTAGCGCCCCTCAGGGTCGAAGCGCTCCATGTGAAGCGCCGGGTTGTAGATGCGCTTGAAGGCCGGCTGGGGGTCGACCCCGACCGAGGCGATCCACTGCCAGTTGCCATTGTTGTTGGCCTCGTCACCGTCGATCAGCAGGCGCATGAACCAGCGCTCACCCCGGCGCCAGTCCACCCCGAGGTACTTCGTCAGGAAGGAGCCCACGACCAGCCGCGCGCGGTTGTGCATCCACCCCTCCCGGCGCAGCTGGCGCATGCCGGCGTCCACGAGCGGGTAGCCGGTGCGTCCATCGGTCCACGCGTCGAAGGCAGCGTCGTCGTCGTTCCAGTCGATCTTTCCGCGATAGCGCTCCCGGTGTTCCTGCATCGCGTTGCGTGGCCGGTGCAGGATCACCTGCTGATAGAAGTCGCGCCAGGCGAGCTGGCGGCGAAAGGCCTCCGGTCCCTCGCCGTCGGGCAGGCGATCCTCCAGCTCGCGAGCCGACACGCAGCCGAAGCGCAGGTAGGGCGAGAGGCGCGAGGTCCGATCCTCGGCGAGGGCATCGTGGTTGGAGGCGTAGTCCGCCACTGCGCCGCGCAGGAAGGCGTTCATCCGCTTGCGACCGGCCGCCTCTCCCCCCGGCAGCGGATCCTCCACCTCCTGGGTGAGGCCGAGCGATTCCAGCGACGGGATGCGCCCCTTGCCCGGTTTGGCCCGCAGGGCCGGCATCGTGCGCGGCGCGCCCGCGACCTCACGACGGGGCTCACCCAGCCAGCCCTTGTAATAGGGGGTGAACACGGTCTGGGGCTTGCCCTTCTGAGTGCGCACCTCCCCGGGCGCGTCGACCACGGTCAGGCCGGGATGGGCATGCAGCGCAACGCCCGCCTCGGTCAGCGCTCGGCCCGCCCTCTCGCCACGGTTGCGGGCGAACGGAGTCACGTCGGCGGTGAAGTGGATCTCCGTCGCCCCGACCTCCTCGGCCAGCGCGGGCAACTCGCGCTCCGGCGGCCCGTGACGGATCACCAGCCCGCTGCCGCGGTCGCGCAGCGAGGAGTCCAGGTCGTGCAGGCACTCGAGCAGGAACTGCGTCCGTGGGCCGGACTCGTGGCGGCCGTGCAGGAGCCGGTCGTCGAAGCAGAACACCGGCACGACATGCTCGCAGCGGTCGAGCGCAGCCCGCAGCGCGGGGTGCTCGTGCACGCGGAGATCGCGCCGAAACCAGACGATGGCCGTCATCAAGAGCGGTACGCGGCCGCTGGAGGAGCGGGATCAGACATCGCGCGCCATCACACGCGCGAGCGCCTCGGCGAAGGCGGAGTTCTCCTCGTCGGTGCCACAGGTCACGCGGATCGCGCCCGGGGCGCCGAACCCCCGCAGCGCGCGCACGATCAAGCCCTCGGCCAGCAGCCCTTCGGCCAGGGCGTCGGCCCGTCCGCCGGGCACGTCGGCGTACACGAAGTTGGTCTGCGAGGGCAGCGGATCGAGGCCCGCCGCGGCCAGCACCTCCCGTAGCCTCTCGCGCGCCCCGTGGGCGTGGCCCACGCGGCGGGCCACCTCATCGGCCTCGCCCAGCGCCGCCAGGGCCGCCTCCTGCGCCGGTTGGTTGGCGTTGAAGATCGGGCGCACCCGGTCGAGCGCTCCGGCCACCGCCGGGGAGGCCAGGGCATAGCCGATCCTCAGGGCCGCCAGCCCGTAGACCTTGGAGAACGTGCGCAGCACGCACAGCGCCTCGCGTCCCTCCCGCAGCAGCGCGGGGCCCTCGGGCTCGACATCCGCGTACTCGGCGTAGGCCTCGTCGAGCACGCAGAGGATGCCCGCGGGCAGCGCGTCGAGAAACCCGCGCAGCTGGGCGGGATCGAGGATCGTGCCCGTGGGGTTGTTCGGGTTGGCGAGGTACACCAGCCGGACCCGGCCGCCACCCGGCGCCGGAGCCGAGCAGGCCTCGAGCACCCCACCGAGGTCGAACGCGCGATCGCGCAGAGGCACGCGCACGGCGTCGGCTCCGTGTACGCCGGCGGCGGACACGTAGCTCGCAAACGACGGCCAGGGAAACACCGCGGCGTCCCCCGCGTCGAGGGCGGCGGCGGCGCACAGGCGGATCAGCTCATCCGCGCCGTTGCCGGGCACCACCTGCTCCGGTGGAAGGCCATGGCGCTCACCGAGAGCGGCGCGCAGCGAAGCCGCGCCTCCGTCGGGATAGCGGTGCAGGTCTGAGGCCGCGGCCTCGTAGGCGGCCACCGCTGCCGGGAGCGGCCCGAAGGCTCCCTCGTTGGAGGCCAGCTTGACCATCCGCTCGAGACCGGCTCGCTCGGCCAGCACGCGCATGGGCGGCTGCGGGCGGTAGGGCTCGACGTTGCCCAGGGCGTCGCGCAGCGGCACACGGCTAGCCTACGCAATGCCATGGGCGAGTCCATCGAGCGCTTTCCCCTCTTTCCCCTCGGCCTCGTGCTGCTCCCGGGTGAGGTGGTGCCGCTGCACGTCTTCGAGCAGCGCTATCGGACGATGATCGCCGAGTGCCTCGAGTCGGAGTCCGAGTTCGGAATCGTGTGGCTCGGCGACGAGGTGCTCCACGACGTGGGCTGCACGGCCGAGATCACCCAGGTGATGGAGGAGATGGATGACGGCCGGATGAACATCATCGTCCAGGGCGTCACCCCCTTCCGCCTCGAACGGCGGGTGGACGACATGGACTACCCGGCCGGCGACGTGGTGCTGCTCGACGAAGAGGAGTTCGCGGACGGCGGGGAGGCGAGCACGGCGGCGCGACTGGGCTATGCCGACCTGGTCGAGCGCGTTACCGACTCGCGCCCCGCCGAGAGCGACCTCGCCGAGCTCGACGCCTACGGGATGGCATCCACGATCGCCTTCGAGAACGAGGCGAAGCAGGAGCTGCTCGAGCTGCGCTCCGAGAGCGAGCGCCTGAGCCGCCTTGCCACCCTCTGCGTGCGAGCGCTCGAGCGCTACGACTACGCCGAGCAGGCCGCGGAGCGCGCGAGCTCCAACGGCAAGGTGCATCACTGACGGTCGACGCGCGCGGACTGCGCTGCCCGATGCCCCTGGTGATGGCCAAGGTGGCCATGGAGAAGGTCGAGCCGGGGGGCGCGATCGTGGTGCTGGCCACCGACCCCGAAGCCTCTATCGATCTGGCCGCCTGGGCGGCCGACGAGGGCTACGCGCTGGTCGAGCGCGCCGCGGCGGGCTGGACCGAACTGGTGCTGCGCAGAAGCTCGTCCGAGTAGCGCCGCCGTCCTGCGTCTTCCCCAGCTCGATTGCGCCGGCGGCTACCCGGCCACCACGGCGACACCGCCCCGGCGGGGGTCGCCGCCGCCGGTGAGCGCGCCGGTCTCCGCGTCGCGGACCACTGCCTGCACCCCCCCGAAGTAGAGGTTGCGCTCCGGGAAGTGGCGCATTCGCCAGCCCGACGCCTCGAGAGACCGCAGGGCCCCGGCATCCACCCCGGGCTCCGCGTCCACGAGGTCGCCCTCCACGTGCAGGCGGGGCGCGTCGACGGCTTCCTGAGCCGCCAGGCCGCCGTCGATCACCGCGGCAACCGTCTGCACGATGGCGGAGCGGATCCGGTTGGAGCCGGCCGAGCCCAGGGCGATCTCGGGACGCCCGTCGCGAAGCACCGCCGTGGGGGCCATCATGCTCGGCACCCGAGCCCCCGCCTGGTTGCGGTGAAATCCATGGGGATTGAGGTCCTCCTCGCCCAGCATGTTGTTGAGGTGCACGCCGGTCCCGGGCACGATCACGCCCGAGCAGGATCCGTTCGAGCAGGTGACCGACGCGCACACCCCGTCGGCGTCTATCACCGACACGTGCGTGGTCGAGCCCAGCCGGGAGGCGATGTCGCCGGCCACCTCGTCGAGCACGTCGGAGGCCAGGAAGCGGCGGGCGTAGTCCTCGCTCGAGAGGCCCTCGAGGAACTCCTCGTCGCGGGCGCGGTTGGTGGAGGCGATCACCTCCGCGAGCGCGCGCGTGTCGCCCGGGCGGTCGATCCGCCCGAGCAGCTCGAGGGCATCGGCGATCAGGATGCCGCCCGAGGAGGGTGGCGGATTGGTGAGCACCTCGCGCCCGCGGAAGCTGGCCCGGGCCGGGCGGCGCTCGACCACCTCGTAGGCGGCCAGGTCCTCGCGCGTGAGCAGCCCGCCCCGCTCCAGCACCCAGTCGCTGATCCTCGCCGCCGTGTCGCCCGTGTAGAGAAAGCCCGGACCATTGGCGCCCAGCCTCTCGAGCAGGTCGCCCAGCTCGTGCAGGCAGATCGTCTCCCCGGCTCGTAACGGCCGTCCGTGGGGCTCGTAGACCGCCGCCGCCTCCTGCGTCGAGCTCATGATCGGGGCCAGCACCTCGAACAGGAAGGCCTGCACCGGGGTCACCTCCACTCCCTCCCGCGCGGCCCGGGCGGGCCCCGCCGTCAGCGAAGCCAGGTCGACGGTGCCGAACCGCCTCAGGGCCTCGGCCAGGCCGGCCGGGTTTCCGTAGGCGCCGCAGGAGGAGGGCCCGCAGTTGAAACGCTGGATCGCGCCTTCGGCGAACTGCACGTCGATGGGCAGCAGCGGCGCCGGGTCGGGGTCGGCCAGGCCGCGTCCGGGCGCAGCCACGAAGAAGTCGAGGAGGTGGCTCTCGCCTCCCGTGTGCACCAGCATGAAGCCGCCGGCGCCCGGTCCGGTCAGCGGCGACTCGCTCACGAAGGACATGAGCACGGCCGCCACCGCTGCGTCGACCGCGTTGCCCCCTTCGCGCAGCACCCTCGCCCCCGCCTCGGCGGTGAGCGGGTGCCCCGCTGCCACTACCCCTTTCATCGAGTCGCGCAGTCTCTCACCGCGCGGTCAAACTCTCGCTACCATCGCGGCAGTGGCGCTCCGGACCGGCATTGCGACGGTCCTCGCGTGCACGGCGCTCGTGGCGGGGGCCGGCTGCGGAGGCGACGAGAAGAGCGACGACGGCGCTTCGGGCGCCAGCCCGCTGACCGCCGCCGAGTACCGCAAGCAGGGCAACGCCCTCTGCAAGGAGGCCGTCCGCGAGGTCGGGGCGATCCCGGAGCCCAACGCGCCCGACGAGATCGCCGGCTATTTGGAGGAGGTCTTCGACGCCTCCGAGCAGGTGAACGACGAGTTCGTGAAGCTCCAGCCTCCGGAGGAGCTGCGGGCCGATCACGAGCGAGCGGTCGAGCTTGGCGAGGAGTCCCAGAAGACCTTCGACGGAGTGATCGAGCGCGTGCGCGCCGCCTCGGACCCCCAGGCGGCGCTGCGAGAGGAGTTCCGCGAGCTCGTTCCCGAGCTGGAGAGAGCGCAGAAGCTCAACACGCGCCTCGGGCTCGAGGAGTGCAACGAGATCGGGCCTCCGTCCGAGCAGCCGGCTCCTTCGTAGAACCTCCCGTCATCACCATCGGCAGATCGCCCGGCGGCCGCGGGGGACGCCTACTCCCGGTCGGCCAGACTCTGCGTAACAGCGGCGAACCGGCGCAGATCGTCGAGGCGACCGAGGGCTGCGAACACCTCGTGATCGTCGATGTCGAGGTACATGTGGACGAGCACGTTCCGCTGGCCCGCGGCGGCGGCCAGAGCCTCGCCGAGATCGGCCTCGATGTAGCCGCCGTGGGCCAGGCTACGGAACAGGCCGGCATAGTCCGCGGGCGGCTCCACGGACAGCTCACTCACGAGCTGTGCGCCGAGATCGATGCATGTCTGGATCGCGAGCTGGAGCCAGCGCTCGGTCATGGCGCGCAGCCGCTCGTCCGCGAGGTACGCGTCCTCGCCACCGGCTCGGACCTCGTCAAGGAGCTCGATCAGGCGCTCGAGTCGATCCAGCCTGCTGCCGATCCGCTCAACGTCGACCAAAGCGACCCTCCTCGATCCGCCGCCGTCGACCGGCGGCCAGGGCCTCGCGCAACGGCGCAGTGTCGAAGTAGTCGAGCATGGCCTCGGTCTCGAGCCGGACTCGCGCGCGGGGATCGCGCTCGAACAGGCGCGTCCCCCCTGTCAACGCCCTGTGGCGCAGGAGCGGCGGCGCCTCGTTGAGGACGACCACGTCCACCTCGTCCGTTCCCAGCGCCTCTCTCGCCGCCAACGACAGTTCGCCACGTAAGGAGGCTCGCTTCTCGCGAGCAAACGCCGGATCGAGCCAGACAGCGACGTCGACATCGGACAGCGGCCCTGCTCGGCCGGCCGCCTGGGAGCCGAAGAGCATTCCGGCCACAACGTGATCGCGGTCGAGCGCTCGGGCGAGCCTTTCTCGCTCCCCGGCGCCGATACGCGGTAGGAAAGCTCCCTCGTCGACCTTGGTCATGCCTTCATTCTCGCGCATCCTGCTGGACGCCGATCAAGGCGAGAGCCGCGCTCAGCGGAGGTGAGGCAGGCTTCGTGCGAGGCTCAGCGGCGTGGCAGGAACTCCGGCACCTCGAAATCCGTCAGGCCGCGCGCCGCGGCGGCGCGCTCGCGTCGCGGCGCGCGCGTGATCCGCGGCTCGGCGTCCGCGCTCTCGGGCACGCTGGTCCCCGAACGCTCCCGGTCGATCCGGGGCGCCGGCGCGGCGCCGAAGCCCGTGGCCACCACGGTGATCCAGACCTCGTCGACGAGCTTCTCGTCGACCATCGCGCCGAAGATGATGTTGGCGTCCGGATGCGCGGCCTCGGCCACCGCCTTGGCGGCCTCGTTGACCTCCCACAGGGAGAGGTCGGGGCCGCCGGTGATCGACAGCAGAATCGACTGCGCGCCCTCGACCGAGGTCTCGAGCAACGGAGACTCGACCGCCCGCGACGCCGCATCCATCGCACGGGTCTCGCCCGAGCCCATCCCGATGCCCAGAAGCGCGTTGCCCGCCTCGGACATGATCGTGCGCACGTCGGCGAAGTCGAGGTTGATCAGCCCCGGCAGCGTGATCAGGTCCGACACGCCCTGCACGCCCTGGCGCAGCACGTCGTCGGCCACCCGGAAGGCCTCGACCATGGAGGTCTTCTTGTCGAGCACCGTGAGCAGGCGCGAGTTGGGGAT
>Ga0136624_1000416_pt1 | contig 16189 bp, 19 predicted proteins | sample AntDrymUQ4692206_2_FD_104802 | JGI IMG/M metagenome (GOLD analysis project Ga0136624, IMG submission 104802) | Polar desert sand microbial communities from Dry Valleys, Antarctica - metaG UQ469 (22.06) | ecosystem: Environmental > Terrestrial > Soil > Desert | place: Antarctica: Dry Valley... | reverse complement strand
CCGGGCGCAGCACGTCGGGGCCGAGGCCGCCCGAGACGTGCACCCAACGGCTGCCCTCGGCGACGCCGTCCGCCGCCGCAGCCGCGCGCGCCACCCCCGCGATCGCGTCGTCCGGGACGCACAGGAGCACGAGGTCGACGTCCCGCGCGGCCGCGGTGACGGGGGCCGCCGCCGCGGCGGGGAACCGCGCGCGGAAGGATCCCAGCGACTCCGGCGACCGGCCCGCCACGGCGACGACCTCGTACGCCGGCGAGGGGAGCGCGAGCGCCAGGGCCGTGCCCACCCGGCCGGGCCCGATGACGGCGACGCGGGTCACGGTGCCGGGCTCGGACGGCGGGCCGGCACGCGGATCTGGCTGCCGATCGCCGTGATCCCCTCGATCGGTGCGAGGCGTCCCAGCGCCGTCGCGAGTGACGAGCCGTCCGGCAGCGGCGTCCCAGGGGCCACCTCGAGCAGCGGCACCAGCGCGAAGGCCCGTTCCGTGAGCCGGGGGTGGGGGATCTCCAGTGTCCTCGTCGCCACGATCCGCCCGTCGTAGAGCAGGATGTCGACGTCGATCGTCCGCGGGCCCCACCGCTGGGTCCGGACCCGCCCGAGCGCCCGCTCGACCGAGTGGCACAGCCCCAGCAGGCGGCGCGGCGAATGCCGCGTGATCACGCGCACGGCGATGTTGTAGTAGGCCTCCTGCTCGGGCCCGCCGACCGGTTCGGTCTCGTAGACGGTGGAGACGGCGTCCACGCGGGTCCTCGGGTCCGCGTCGAGCAGCCCGACAGCGTCCTGCAGGTGGTCGAGGCGGTCGCCCAGGTTGCTGCCGAGCCCGAGGAAGGCGACCTCGTCCCGCAGCGGCGGGAGCAGCGCGCTCATCCGCCGGCGCCGCGGGCGCGGCGCAGCACGACCGCGACGTGGTCGAGATCTTCGGCGATCGGGGCCTGCGGTTTGCCCACGCGGACTTCGACGGCCTCCACGCGCGGATCGTCCAGCGCCAGCTCGGACAGATGCCCGGCGAGCGCCTCGATCAGGTCGAAGCGGGTCTCGCGGACCGCGGTCGCCACGCGCTGCGCCAGGTCCCCGTAGTGGACGGTGTCACCGAGGTCGTCGCTCGCCGCCGCCGGGCCGAGATCGAGCTCCAGCACGAGGTCGACGACGAACGTCTGCCCCTCGCGCCGCTCTGCCTCCGTCACTCCGTGCCGTCCGAACGCCCGCAGCCCCCTGATCTCGATCCGGTCCACCGCGAAAGCATAGGACGTGGTCGCGAGAGCGCAGACGCTATCATATTCCTGTGGAACTTCGGAGCTGGCTCTTCCAGGCCCGCAGGGCCGCCGGCATGTCGCAGCGCGATCTCGCCGAGGCCGCCGGGGTCCCGCAGTCGACCGTGGCCCGCATCGAACGAGGTGTGATCGATCCGCGTGCGAGCACGCTCAACCGTCTGCTCAAGGTCTGTGGGCTGGAGCTGACCGTCCAGCGCGAGAGCGTCGATGCGAATGGGGTCGACCGGACGCTGATCCGGTCGCAGCTGCAGATGGCGCCGACCGAACGAGTGGACGCCAACGTCAAGACCGCCGCTTTCGCCGAAGGCCTGCAGAAGGCCGTGGCCGCATCGCGCCCCGATGTTCGCGCCTGAGGCGATCGTGGCGACGCTCGGTCGCCACAGGGTGCGATACGTCATGGTCGGGGGCCTCGCCGCGGTGAGCCTGGGTTCCCCACTGGTGACCAACGACATGGACATCTGCTACGACCGGCGCCGCGACAACCTTGAACGGCTCGCGTCCGCACTGCGCGAACTGCGCGCGACGCTCCGGGGCGCTCCGCCGGGGTTGCCGTTCCAACTCGACGCCGAGACGTTGCACCGCGGCGACGCTTTCACCTTCGACACGGATGCGGGACCCTTCGACATCCTCGGCACGCCATCGGGGACGGGGGGGTTCGACGACCTCCAGAGGGGAGCGGTCAAGACAGTGCTCTGGGGGCACGCGGTCGCGGTGGCGGGAATCGATGACCTCATCGCGATGAAGCGTGCCGCCGGACGACGCAAGGACCTCGGCGCGCTGCCGCATCTCGAGGCGCTCGCCGACGAGTTGCGGCACCTGCCGGAGCCATGAGCGTCAGGCGACCGTGGCGCCGGGCTCGACGCCGTCCTCCACCCGGAGGAGCCGGACCGTGCCGTCGGGCTCGATGGCTCCGAGGACGAGGAACTCGCTCGGGAACCCGGCGATGCGCTTCGTGCCGAGGTTGATCGCGCCGACGACCAGCCGGTCGAGGATCTCGGCACGGTCGTAGTTGGTGATCTGCGCGCTGGTCCGCAGCGTGCCGACCGCCGGGCCGAAGTCGACGGTCAGCTTCCACGCCGGCTTCCGCGCCTCCGGGAACGCCTCCACGGCAACGACCCGGCCGACGCGCAGGTCGAGCGCGAAGAAGCCGCCGGCATCGACGTCGGGCTTGCGGCCACCCTCCATCAGCCCTCCGTCAGCCGGCGCAGCACCGGGGAGGCGTGGTGGGCCACCATGCGCCACGCGCTTCCGCGTCTGAGGAAGGCGTTGGTGGCGACCGCCTTGCCACCGCCGATGTCGGTGCCGGCGGCACCGGACAGGATGTTCTCCGTGCAGGTCACAAGCCCGCCGTCGCCGACGGCCCGGGCGTGCACGTCGGTGACGATGAACTGCAGGTAGGCCGTGTTGGCGAAGATCGCGGCCCACGAGCGGCGCACGGGTCCCCACCCGACGATCAGGTCGGCCCCGGGGTGGACGCACCACACCGCGTCGCCGTGGTCCCACAGCGCGTCCATGCCGTCGAGGTCGAGCGACTCGAACCCCTCGTAGAACGCCGCGTTCGCGGCCAGGAGCGACGCGACCGGGTCCGCGCTCACGCGCCGGGGCGCGACCGCGCCGTGGGTGCGTTCATGGCCGCGACGGGCCACTCCGCATGACCGGTCGCAATCGCGTGGGTCACCCGCGCGACGCTCACGGTGGGCCTGACATCGTGCACGCGGACGACGGCCGCCCCGCAGGAGACGGCGGCGGCGGCACAGGCGAGACTGCCCTCCAGCCGGTCCGCCGGATCCGCACGGCCGAGCCACTCGCCGAGGAAGCTCTTGCGCGAGGCGCCGACGAGCACCGGCCGGCATAGCCCGCGGAACTGCCGCAGCGCGCGGAGCAGCGCGAGGTTGTGCTCCGGTGTCTTGGCGAAGCCCAGACCGGGATCCACGAGGACGTGGTCGAGGGGGATGCCGGCCTCCTCGCAGCGCTCCAGGCCGTCGGCGAGGAACTCGTAGACCTCCGCCACCACATCGTCGTAGGTGGCGCGGCGCTGCATGTCGGCGGGCGTGCCGCGGGTGTGCATGAGGACGTACCCGGCACCCGACTGCGCCACGGCGTCGAGGAGCGCAGGATCGCGCGCTCCGGAGACGTCGTTCACGATCGCCGCACCGGCGGCCGTGGCGGCCCGGGCCACGACCGCCTTGCTGGTGTCGACGCTGACGCATGCCCCTTCGCCGGCGAGCGCCTCGATCACCGGCAGGACCCTGCGGAGCTCCTCGGAGGACTCGACCGGTTGCGCCCCCGGGCGCGTGGACTCCCCCCCGACGTCCAGGAGGTCGGCGCCCTCCGAGAGCAGGCGCAGGCCGACGGCGACGGCGGTGCCGGGATGCCCGCCGGGGTAGAGGGCACCGCCGTCCGAAAACGAGTCCGGCGTGACGTTCAGGATGCCCATCACGGCCGGTCGCACGTCGGTCGCGAGGCGGCCGCCGGGAAGGATCAGCACGGCGGCGGGGCCGGTGCACGCCGCGATCGTCTGCCGGAGATCGCGGTCGAGCCGCCCGGCCTCGTCCGCGCCGAGCGAGCGGCCGGCGGCCCGGGCCAGCGCTTCCACGGTGGTGGTGGCGTGCAAGCGCTCCCCCACCTGCTCCAGCACCGCTCCGGAGGACGACCAGGCCGACCGCAGCGGCGCCGGGTCGCTGACGCGGCTCACGACGAGCCGGACCTGGGCCTCCGGGCCCAACCCCGCCTCCACAACGCGCACCAGTGGGCCGGCGACCATGGACGTGCAACCTATCCGAGACCACAGGTCTCTATCTCACGCGACCGCGGTCGCTACAGCCTCGAGCCCCCGTGGTCCAATGCCAGGGACATGGCCTCCGCGCGGGTCCGCGGATCGTCGCGCATGGTCCCGCGGACCGCGCTCGTCACGGTCATCGCCCCGGGCTTGCGCACCCCGCGCATCGTCATGCAGAAGTGCTCGGCCTCGATGACGACCAGCACGCCGCGCGGCTGGAGCGCCTTCTCCAGCGTGTCGGCCACGACGCTGGTGATCCGCTCCTGGAGGCTCGGCTGCTTTGCGACGACATCCACCAGGCGGGCCAGCTTCGACAACCCCGTCACATGTCCGGCGACGTTCGGGATGTAGCCGACGTGGGCCCGGCCGACGAAGGGCACGAGGTGATGCTCGCAAAGCGAGCTGAAGGGGATGTCGCGGATCAGGACCAGCTCGTCGTGATGCTCCTCGAAGACGACGTCGAGCACGTCGGCGGGGTCGACGAGCAGGCCCGCGCAGACCTCGTCGAACATCCGCGCGACGCGATCGGGGGTCCCGGCGAAGCGGGGATCTTCAGGGTCGAGCCCGAGCCCGCCGAGCACCAGGCGAACGCCGGCGCGGATCTGCTCGTGGTCGAAGACGCGCGTCGGCTCCAGGCCCGTGACGGCGCGCACCCGCTCCTGGGGGGTCGCGACCGCCCGGCCGGGCGCCAGGCCGGCCACCTCGGCGGCCAAGGTCAGCGGTCCAGGGGCGGTCGCTGCGCGAACGCCACAACCGAGGTCATGAGAATCGCCTCCGACAGACTCCGGCGATCCACGGGTTCAGTCCTCGAGCGTCGCGCGGGTGCTGCGCGTCGAGCGGGTGCTGCGCGTGGCCCGCGCGATGGAGGTGGGTTCGGCGAGCCGCCGGAGCTTGTGCACGACGGACTTGCCGTTCAGGGACGCCTCGCCGTTCATCAGCGGCTTGATCTTGCGCGAAGGCCGGGAGGTGACCTTGCCGAGCAGGGCTGCGAGCTCGGACTTCTCGACCGTCTCCTTCTCCATCAGCGCGTCGGCGAGCTCTTCGAGGATCTCGCGGTTGGCGACGAGGATCTCGAGCGCCTCGTCGTGCGCCTCGTCGATCAGGGCGCGGACCTCGCGGTCGATCTCCACCGCGACCTCGCCGGAGTAGTCGGGCGAATGGCCGAACTCCTTGCCGAGGAAGGGCTGCGAGTCCTTCTGTCCGAAGGTCATCGGCCCGAGCTTCGCGCTCATGCCGTACTGGGTGACCATGTCCTTGGCCGTGGCCGTCGCGCGCGAGATGTCGTCCGACGCCCCGGTCGTGAAGTCCCCGATCGTCAACTCCTCCGCCACCCGGCCGCCCAGCATCATCGCCAGCTGGTCGATGAGCTCCCCGCGGGACACGAGGTACTTGTCCTCCGTCGGCAGGGTCAGCGTCCAACCGAGGGCCCGCCCGCGCGGGATGATCGACACCTTGTGCACCGGGTCGGCGTGCGGCAGCGCGTGTCCCACGATCGTGTGGCCGCCCTCGTGGTAGGCGATGATGTTCTTCTCCTTCTCGCCCATCAGCCGGGTCTTGCGCTCCGGGCCTGCGATCACCCGGTCGATCGCGTCCTCCAGCGCGGCCATCGAGATCTCTTTGAATCCCTTGCGGGCCGACAGCAGCGCGGCCTCGTTCACGAGGTTCGCGAGGTCGGCGCCGGTGAACCCGGGGGTGCGGCGGGCGATCACGTCGAGGTCGGCGTCAGGGCCGAGCGGCTTGCCGCGGCTGTGGACTTTCAGGATCGCCTGCCGCCCGACGAGGTCGGGCCGGTCCACGACGATCTGGCGGTCGAAGCGGCCGGGCCGCAGCAGGGCCGGGTCGAGGATGTCGGGGCGGTTCGTGGCCGCGATCAGGATGACGCCGGTCTTGACGTCGAAGCCGTCCATCTCGACCAGGAGCTGGTTCAGCGTCTGCTCCCGCTCGTCGTGTCCGCCGCCCATGCCGGCCCCGCGGTGCCGCCCGACGGCGTCGATCTCGTCCATGAAGATGATCGCGGGAGCGTTCGCCTTCGCCTGCTCGAACAGGTCGCGGACGCGGCTCGCGCCGACGCCGACAAACATCTCGACGAAGTCTGAACCCGAGATCGAGAAGAAGGGGGCGCCCGCCTCGCCGGCGACGGCCCGTGCGAGCAGGGTCTTGCCGGTGCCCGGCGGGCCGAAGAGCAGGACCCCCTTGGGGATCTTGGCGCCCATGGCCTGGAACTTGGCAGGATTCTCGAGGAAGTCCTTGATCTCGCGGAGCTCCTCGACCGCCTCGTCCGCGCCGGCGACGTCGGCGAACGTCACCTTGGGCGAGTCCTTGGAGATCACCTTCGCCTTGGACTTGCCGAAGCTCATGACCCGGTTGCCGCCGCCCTGCATCTGACTCATCAGGAAGAAGAACAGCACGAAGATGAGGACGAAGGGAATGAGGTTGACGAGCAGCGAGACGAAGATGTTGCCGGGCTCGGTGTCGACCTCACGGGCCTCGACGCCGGACTCGGAGAAGGCACGCTCCAGCTCGGTGGCGTTGAGCGCGGGGTTGTAGTTGACCGTGTACCCGGTCCCGTCGGTCAGCTCACCCTCGAACCGGTTGCTGCGGACGAAGTCCTCGGCCGTGGAGACCTCGCCCGCCTCCAGCTTGGCGAGGAACTCGCCGTAGGTGATCTGCTCGGGGTCGCTCGCGCCGGACAGGCCCGACACCATCGCGAAGGAGAGGACCACCAGGAGCGTGATCCACAGGACGGGGCCGCGCAGCAGGCGCTGGAATTTCATGAAGTCCCTCGTGCACTGGCGGCGGCGGGACCCGACGTTCTCGCCGTGCGGCCCACCGCGGCGCTGTCGGGTCACTGTAGCACCGGGGTCTGACAGCGGCCCCGGCCGGCCGGAGGGTTGGGGGAACCTTTACGTCTGCGCGTAGACCTCGGGCCGCAGGGTGCCGACGAAGGAGAGATTGCGGTAGCGCTCGGCGTAGTCGAGCCCGTATCCGACGACGAAGACGTTGGGCACCGCGAAGCCCTGGTAGCGGATGGGGAGATCGACCCGCGTCTGATCCGGCTTGGACAGCAGCGCCATCACCTCGAGGGAGGACGGCCCGCGGGCGCGGAGGTTGCGCAACAGGTAGTTGAGCGTCAGGCCCGAATCGACGATGTCCTCGACGACGAGCACGTCACGGCCGGCGATGTCGAGGTCGAGATCCTTGAGGATCCGCACGACGCCCGAGGTCTGCGTGGCCGACCCGTAGCTGGACACGGCCATGAAGTCGAACTCGACGGGGACGGTCAGGGACCGCGCGAGGTCCGCCATCAGGATGAAGGCGCCCTTGAGCACCCCCACCAGCAGCACCTGCCGGCCGGCGTAGTCGCGGTCGATCTCGGCGGCGATCTCCCGCAGGCGCGCCTGGATGTGCGCGGAACCGATCAGCACCTGCTCGATGTCGGGGTGCAGCGACTCGGCGCCGTCGGTGGAGGCTCCCATGGCCGCGCAGACTAACGCCTGGCCTTCAAGGGCCGGACGCGAAGCCCGAATGGGAGCCGACAGCGGCGGCGCCGGACTCGTCCCGCGCCCACCGTTGACGGGTAGACGCCAACTGCTGCGTCTAGCCTTCGAACGTCGGACCGGGGGGCCTGGTTTGCGGCCCCGCAGTTTGCGGCCCTGGGCCTAACCAGGTCTAACCAGGTCTAACCACGAGTCAGCCGCACCGGCACCGCGTCAGCCGACCAGGCGGCCGACCCGACCCCAGCCACCCAGCACACGTCGCCGTCGGGCCGGGCGACGACCGGCACCAGCCCCCTCACGGCGCGGGGGACGCCGGATCTCGCGAGCAGATCGGCCACCGAGGTCCACCCGCCGGCCGACGGCAGGCGGTCCCCGGCCCGCCGGGCGCGCACGACGAGGTCGGCGCCCGCCGGCACCCGGCCGGGGAGGGGGACCCGCCCGCCGAACGGCAGGACCGCGTCGGGACCCCGCCCTGCCTCGGCGCCTCCCGCCAGCACGGCCCCGGCGAGCTCCGGCAGCGGGGTCCGACCAGGCAGTCGCAGCGGCCGCTCCACCAGCTCGGCCTCCCCGGCCGGAAGGGCGGCGAGCCAACCGCCCCCGCTCGTCACCCAGACGCCGCCGTGAACGTGCAGCGCCCCGCCGGCCCGCAGGCCGAGGACCGCCCACACCGACTCGGCGGACATGCCGTCGCCGCGACCCCGGACCTCGGCCAGCATCACGCGGACAACCCGCCCGGCCACGGCGCGCGGGAGCTGCGCGAGCGGGGCGAGCGCCAGCGCCCGCGCCGGTCCCCACCGGACGAGGAGGCGCCGCGCCGACCGCTCCGCGATCTCGTCCAGCGCCTCGGCGTCGTCCCGGGCGAGCCGCGCGAGGCGGGTGAGCGCCGGGACCGGGTCGCCGTGTCCCTCCGCCCGGCCGGCGCCGCCCGACAGCCTGCCGAGCGCCGGCAGCACCTCGGCGCGCACGCGTGCCCGCCGCTGGTCCGGATCGACGTTGGTCGGGTCGACCGCGACCGGCAGCCCGCCCCGCGCGGGGATGAGCCGGACCGCCGCGCGCCGGAGGCCGAGCAGCGGGCGGACGACCCGCACGGGGCCCTGCCGCCGCTCGACGGCCATGCCGGCGAGACCGCGGACGCCGCTTCCGCGGGCGAGGTTGAGCAGCACCGTCTCGGCCTGGTCGTCCGCGGTGTGGCCGAACAGCACCCAGCCGGCGCCGGCGCCGGCCGCGACGTCGACGAGGGCTTCGTAGCGCGCTGCCCGCGCAGCGGCCTCCGGGCCCTCCGCGGCGTTGCGGTCCACCGTCACGTCACGCTGGGCGAGCGGCAGCCCCAGCCGCGTGGCGTGGTCGCGCGCCACGCGCGCGTCGGCGGCGTCGTTCCTGAGGCCGTGGCGTACATGCGCGACCACCAGCAGGAGATCGGGACGGGCCGCCGCGGTCAACGCGAGCAGCGCCGTGGAGTCCGGCCCGCCGGACACCGCGACGACGACACGGGCCTGCGCGGGCACGCGGGCGTCGAGGACCGCCCGCACCGCCTCAACGGCGGAGCGGTCCGGCTCCGCTACGCCGCCGCGGTGACCCTCGCCGCCCACTGGTCCGGGTGCTCGAGCTCGTCACTCGTGGGCACCAGGTCCGGAGCGTCCCAGACCCGGTTGAAGACGTCGCGTCCGTGGCGCTCGGCCACGTCGAGGATGAAGCGTTCCCCGACCCGGTACTGCTCCGCCTTCATCGCCAGCCCGAGCGCCTTGCGCAGGGCCTGGTCGGCAGCCCCCGACCGCCGCCGGTTGAGGACCGTTCTGACCCGCGTGGGGTCGATCGTCACCCGGCCCTGGGCGGCGGCGACCTCCGCCCCCCAGTCCATGACGACGTTGCCGTGTCCCTCCAACAGCGACATGAGGGCCTGCGCCCTGCGGATCAGGTCCGCCTGCACCGGCGTCAGGACGATCTCGATCAGTCGCTGCGGATCGGTCAGGCGGCTCGGGTCGCGGACCAGCTCCCCGAGCCGACCCATGGCCTCGCGGATCCGCTCCGGGTCCAGCCGCGTCTCGGCGAGGTAGGTGTCGAGCAGTCCCCGCAGGTGCGGGCGCAGCCACGGCACCGCCTCGAACTGGAGCCGGTGCGCGATCTCGTGCAGGGACACCCCCAGCCTGAACTCGCCGGGCGAGACGCCGGTTTCCGGCAGAAGCGTGCGTTCGACCTCGAGCAGGTTCGGACCCACGAGGGTGAGACGCCCCGGGATCTCGTCACCCGGCAGAAACACCTCGTACTGGCCGAGGACCTTGGTGGCCAGGTAGCCGAACACGACCCCCAGCTGCAGCGCAAGCCCCTTGCGCGCAAGGCCGCGCGGCACGTTGCTCCTGCTCATGAGCTTCTCGGCGAGCGGGTCGGTCAGCATCGCGAGGCTCGCGATGTTCGACTCGATCCAGGCCCGGCGGCCGACCACCCGGCAGGTCGCGGGCGGCAGACCGGCACCGAGCCCGGTCGCGGCCCTCGCGAGCTCGTCGGCATGCCGGACGGTCGCGTCGAGGTCGCGACGCAGGGCTGCGACCTCGGCCGCCGTCGCCGGCGGGGAGCTGGCCGAGGCGATGGTCCACCCGACCCGGGCGGCCAGCTTCCAGTCGGCCAGCGGTTCCCGGTGGTACGGCACGATCGACACAGGTCCCCCTGGATTCTGCCCGCGGCTCACGGCGGGCCTTCATGCTGACGGCGGGTCGTCAGCGGCGGCGTCTGGTGGTGCGCTCCCGGGCGAAGCGCGGCTGCCAGAGCAGGTACATCCCGAGCACCACCAGCGCCACGAGCAGCCCCACGATCACGAGCGGCAGGTAGATCCACTGGAACGGCGAAGGCTCCTCGTATGCCTCCGGAAAGAACTCGCGCGCCGTGTCGGTCCCGGATCCGAGTTCGTCCAGACTCGGCAGCTCCGCGCCCTCGGCGGGTCCTTCGCCTTCCTCGACCGCCCACGCCGCCGCGGGACCGAGCGCGCCCAGCAGCAAAGAGGTCAGCAGCACGACGCCGAACAGACGCTTGGACATCCTCAGCGGTTCCTCCGTGATCTACGATCGCGTCACACCAGGCGAACCCCGCGAGTCTACGGCATCCATCAACCTGGCCGACTGGCGCTAGTCCGGCATGACCCGATGGGGCCAGGAAGAAATCACCCGAAATCGCTCTTGGTTTGGAGCTGTCCACACTGCACCATTGCCCCAGTGGGTTGCACCGGGGGCGGGGCGACTCACTCGTGGAGGAGGCCGCGGCCATTGTGCCCGCGCAGCCCCGGAAACCCGGGGGACCTGCGGAGCGGTCGGGCGATGCCCGCGCTCTCGTCCACGATCGGCTCGGACCGCAGCCGTCCGGGCCGTGCGTGGGCGGGACGCGGGAGGGGGCGGGCAACGCCGGCCCCCTCCCGCGGTCGACCGGAACTCCTAGCGGCGATCGCGGTCGATGTCGGTGTCGGTGTCGGCGCCCTCGATCTCGACCTCTTCGCGGCGCACGTCCGCGGAAACCGTCTCCTGCTCGGTGACCACGTCCTTGTCGAGGCGGATGCGCTCCTTGGGGACGGCCTGCTTGTCGACCACGACATCCTCCTCCATGAGGGTGACCTCGTGCTCCTCCTCGGAGAGCTCCGAACCCGACATCGCCTGGCCGGCGTTGGCGTCGGTGATCGGCTCGCGCTCGATGTGCACGGTCTCACGCTCGACGGGGACCGTCTCGGTCACGTTCTCACTCACGATGAACTTGCGGAGGCGGGCCTTGCCGGTCTCACGGCGGCTCTTCCCGACGCGGAGCTCCTCCTCCGACAGCGTCATGGCGTCGTCGGTCGTGGGACCGCTCGTGTCACGACCCACCGTGCCCTCGTCGCGGTCGTAGTCCGCGCGCCCGGTTGTGCCCTCGCCCTCGGCGTCACCGGCCGTGCCCGTCTCCCGGGTCTGGCCCTCGTCGTAACCGGTCCGGCCCTCGTCGTGACCGGTCCGGCCCTGGTCGTAGCCGCTCAGCCCGTAGTAGCGGTAGAGCTCCGCCTCCTGGCTCGGGTCGAGGTGGCCCTCGGGGTCCAGCCGCGGGGCATCCTTGACCTTGGCCTTCTCGTACGGCACGCGCAGCGCATCACCCTCGACGTCGGCCTCGGCCAGCGGCACGAAGGACGACGAGGTCCCGAAAAGACCAGTGTTGACGAGCGCGAACTCCGGCTGCTCGGTCTCGTCGTCGACGTAGATGGTGTCGACCGAGCCGATCTTGTCGCCGGAGAGATCGACGACGTTCATGCCTTGCGCTCTGCGCGCGGTTTCCATGTCCAGCATGAGGAACTCCTGTAGGTCGGGGGTCTGGGGTAGTCCTCGACGTGCCCCGCCGGAGCGGCCGACAAACCCGCCCGGGCGCCAGGAGCCGCCCCGCCGTCGGCCCGGCACGAGCGGACCCCGACCCGCGTTTCCCTGCGCGCGCCGCCGGGTATCGGGAGCGCCCGCGAGCCCACACGGAAGGCCTGACCTTTGAACGACCGAGTCCCCGGCGCCGATCGCCCCAGCTCCGGCGTTGCCCCTGACCCTGGCGACCCGGCTGTTTCCGTTCGCGGCGAGGGGGTGCGGGTCCGGGGTGAGCGCGACGTCGGCGTGCGGGAGGCGCAGCGCAGGTTCGGCGGACTGGACGTCCCCGCCACGCTGGCCGGCATGCTGACCGCCCTCGGACTGACCGTCCTCCTTAGCGGCCTGGTGGCGGCCGCCGGGACCTTCTCCTACCAGCTCGGCCTGCGTGGTGCGACCGAGGATGTCTCGGCTGCGGGGCTGGTGGCGGGGCTGGTCGTCCTGGTGCTGGCGTTCCTGGCAGGCGGGTGGGTCGCGGGCCGCATGGCCCGCTACGACGGCGGCCGCAACGGGCTGACGACGGCACTGTGGTTCTTCGTCCTGGCTGCCGCGCTCAGCGCGTTGGGCGCCGTGTTCGGCGAGCGCTACGACGTCTTCCGTGGGGCGGCCCTCCCGCAGTGGTTCTCCGCCGACGCCCTGACGCCGGCGGCGTTGGCGAGCGGCCTGGTCGCGCTCGTGGCCATGCTCGTCGCCGGCTGGTTCGGCGGCAAGGCGGGAGAGCGGTATCACCGTCGCGTCGATGCCCTGATCGCCAACACCCGCGACGGGGGCCTCATGGCGGCCGACCGCTCGCGCGGAGGTGCCCGATGACGCCCCAAGACCAATCCCAAGACCCTTCCTCCTCCTCCTCCTCCCCCCCGTCCCTGCCCGAGCCACCCGAGCGCAGCGAGGTGGTGCGCTCCGAGGAGGAGCTCCACGTCGATCGGGTGGCCCGCGAGGCCGGCGCGGTGCGCGCGAAGAAGACCGTCGAGCACGAGCGCGTCGAAGAGGTCGTCGGTCGCGGTGTCGAGCACGCGGATGTCGAGCGGACCGGCCCCATGGAGACCGACTCCGGCGAGGTCGAGACGCTGCCCGACGGCTCGGTGTCCATCCCGGTCTTCGAAGAGCAGATCGTGGTGTCGAAGCGGCTCGTGGTCCGGGAGCGCGTCGTGATCCGCAAGCGCACGATCACCGAGGAGCACGTCGTCGAGGCCGACCTGCGCCGTGAGCACGTCGAGGTCGACGTGGATCCCGAGATCGCCGATGCGGTGACGGTCGAAGACTCCGGCACGACGCGCTGACGGGGCGGCATGACCGACCGGCTGGCGGATGCGCTCGCGTCTCGCTGCGCTCGCCAGGATCAGCGCCCCTCGGGCGACACGCGGCACTCGCAGCGATCCTTCCGGAGTTCGCCGACGCCGTCGGAAGCCGCCAGAAGGGCTCGGAGATTCTCCACCGGCTGGGCGACTACTGCACCGCCCTCCTGCCGATCGACGGGGCGGGGTGCTGGAATGCCACCGGACCGGCGAGCTGGTCGTGATGCCGGATCTGCGGGCCGGCGTCGAGTGGTTCCCTCGGTTCGCGCCGCGGGGCGCCGCCTGGGACCAGCCGCGTCGTGATCGAGCAGGCGAAGGGCAAGCTCGCCGGGCTCAACGGCGTCACGTCACCGAGGCGTTCGCCCTGTTCCGCTCCCGCACGCGCAATAACGGGCGGAAAGGTTGCGTGACGTGACACAGGAGATCGTGGAAGGCAGCGGGACGCTGCCGTAGCCGGTGCCGGGCGGGAAGGGCGCCGGGCCGTTCAGTCCTTCGCCTCGCCGATCGTGTCTGCGGCGTACGCGTCCCGCTGTCCGAGCGGCTCGCGCGGGCCCTTGGTGGTGTCCTGCGCCGTCTGATGCTCGGTCTCGGCGTTGACCTCCGCGCCGACGAGCACGACGAACGACGACAGGAACAGCCACAGCAGGAGGATGATGACCGCGCCGATGGCGCCGTAGGTCTCGTTGTAGCTGCCGAAGTTGTTCACGTAGATCGAGAACGCGATCGAGCCGACCACCCACAGCACGGTGGCTATGGCCGCGCCGGCGCTGACCCATGCCCACCGCGGCTCATCGCGGTCCGGGGCGTAGCGGTAGACGACCGCGAGCGCGACGGCGATGAGCGCGGCGAGGAGCGGCCAGCGGAGCACGAGGATGAGCACCTGGCCGACGCGGCCGAGGCCCAGGCCGTCGAGCAGGGCCGGGAGGACGGCGATGACCGCGATCGCCACGCCGAAGAAGATGATCCCGCCGATCGTCAGCAGCAGCGCCAGCCCCCGGCGCTTGACGAAGCTGCGCCCGTCCGGCTCGTCGTACGCGGCATTGACGCCCTTGATCAGGCCCTGCATCCCCGACGACGCGGTCCAGAGCGCGGCGAGGAGGCTGGTGACGAAGCCGAAGGTCAGCGCCCCGCCGGCGCTGGACGCGACGGCCTCCAGCTGGCCGCCGATCAGGCTCGCGGCATCGGCGGGAAGGGTCTCGGTCAGGCTCTGGATCTGGCTCTGCACCGTCTGGGGATCCGCGACGAGGCCGTAGATCGACACGGCAGCGGTGAGGGCCGGGAACAGCGCCAGCAGCGCGAAGAACGCGACCCCGGCGGCCAGCAACCCGACGTTGTCCTCTTTCACCTCTTCCTTCACGCGATAGGCCACGTCCTTCCAGCCCTTGGCGGGGATCTCGGTCGGCTTGTCGGCCGCCCGCCCCCTGCCGCCATCGCCCGTCGCGGGCCGCTGCGTGCGCTGCTGTGGCTTGCTCATGACACCCTTTGTCGCACGTGCGCGGCGCCGGGACACCCGGCGCCGCGCATCCGAACGGACAACTTTCTACGAGCCGAGCGACCCTGGCGAGTCCTGGCGCACCTGCTGCGCGCGATCCCCGGCATCCTCCTTGACGGTCTGGGCGGAGCCCTGCGCGTCTTCCTTGACGGTCTGGGCGGAGGACTGGGCCTCCTCCTTCACGACCTCCGCCGAGTACTGCGCCTCGCCCTTCACCGTCTGGGCGGCGTCGGACACGCTCTCCTTGGTCTCGTCCAGGGCCTGCTGGGCGTGCTCCTTCGCCTGCTCGACCATCTCCTTGCCGGACTCGGCGAGCGCTTCCTTGACTGGTTCGAGCTTCTCGGTCACCCCTTGGGCGGCGCGGTGCTCGGCCTCGGTCTTGGGCAGCAGCGATGCCCCCAGCAGACCGGCGCCGAAGGCGATGAGGCCCGCCGCGAGTGGGTTGCCCGTGGCCTGGCGGGCGAGGGCATCCGGGGCGCCGCGCACGCCTTCGGCGACGCTGGTGCCGGCCGAGGACACCCGGTCGGTCAGGCCGCCGGCGTCGTCACTGGCACCGTCGGCGAGCCCGCTCGCCCGGCCTCCCACGTCGCCCGCGAAGCCGGACATGCTCTGGCGGGTGTCCCCGGCCGAGCCCATGACGGTGTCCTTGAGCCCGGTCCAACTCTGGCGGACGCGTTCGGTGCGGCGCTCAGCGATCCGGCGGGGGCTGACCTTCTCGCCGATCGCGTCGAGCTTGGTGCTCATATCGCGACGCGTCGCCTCGATGTCGTCCCTTATCGCATCTGGTTCTTGGCCCACTGCACGTCCTCCTTGAGGGTCTCAACGGTCTGTTCGGGAACGGGGGTGACCTGTTGCAGACTCTCACGGGTCCTCTCGGGGAGGTTGACCGCTTTGAGCGTGCTCATGGTCTTGTCCGGGGCGAGGTTCACCTGCTGCAGCTTCTTCTTGCCAACCGAGAAGAGGACGCCCGCCACGATGGCGTAGAGCAGTCCCACGATCAGGAACGCCACGCCGGCCGGCACGACTTCGGCCAGGCCCCAGGCGAGCGCAAACGAGAGGAGGAGGAGGGCGATGAGCCCGGCGCCTGCCGCTCCGCCGAGCATCCCTGCCGGCTTGGTGATCTGCTTTGCCTCCGCCAGATCATCCTTGGCGGCTGCTGATACCTTCGCGATCTCGGCGCGAGTGCCCTCCAGGTCTTCGCGGGCCGCCGCTGCGATCCGCGAGACGTCCTGCTTGACCTCGGCCTTGGCGAGCTCCATTTCCTGCCGGAGGAGCGAGGTGACGTCGCCCAACAGCTCTGACAGCAGTTCGGACAGCGGACGTTCCGCCTGTGGGTCGTCGTAGATCTCCGGATCGGTGCTTGGAATCTCGGTGACCATCAGGGTGCTCCAGGGGAGCCGACGCCGCCCGGACGCGTGTCCAGCGGGTCGGGGTCGATGCCCGGATCCGGGTCGAGGGCGGGGGCCGTGAGGGTCTGCTGCGGCCTGACCTCGCCGGTGGAGATGT
>Ga0136624_1000415_pt1 | contig 16196 bp, 12 predicted proteins | sample AntDrymUQ4692206_2_FD_104802 | JGI IMG/M metagenome (GOLD analysis project Ga0136624, IMG submission 104802) | Polar desert sand microbial communities from Dry Valleys, Antarctica - metaG UQ469 (22.06) | ecosystem: Environmental > Terrestrial > Soil > Desert | place: Antarctica: Dry Valley... | reverse complement strand
TCCCCGTGAACTCGGGAAAGTTGTTCGTGGCGTGGAGGCGGTCGATCGCACGCTTCCATTGGTCGCGGTACACGAGGTCGTTCCAGTCCGGGATGAGGTTCCCGAGCGGACATCCCGTATTGCAAAACGGGACGCCACAATCCATGCACCGCGCCGCCTGATCCTTGAGTTCGCCCTCGGCCATCGGCTCGTATACGTATTCGTAGTCTTTGAGACGCTCCTCGATGGGGCGCTTCGGAACCGGCTTGCGGCCGAGCTTTATGAAACCTTTCGGATCGCCCATGGTTAGCTGACGACCTCCATTTGGCTCTCGCCGGTTTCTTCGAGGACGCGCTTGAGATCGTTCGGCATCACCTTCACGAACTTCGGCAAATATTCCTCCCCGTTTTCGAGAACCCTCTTCGCCGCCTCGCTCCCCGTCCATTCGAGATGACGCTCGACCATCGCGCGGAGGATCTCCGCGTCCTCGTCCGACTCGACGGCTTCGAGGCCGACCATGTCCATATTGCAAAGTTTGTCGAAGCGTTCTTCTTCATCGAGGACGAACGCGAGGCCGCCGCTCATGCCCGCCGCGAAGTTCCGCCCCGTCTTCCCGAGAACGACGACGATCCCCCCGGTCATATATTCGCACCCGTGGTCGCCCACACCCTCGACGACCGTCGCCGCGCCGGAGTTCCGAACCGCGAAGCGTTCCCCGGCGTATCCACTGAAATACGCCTCGCCGTCCGTCGCCCCATACAAAGCCACGTTCCCGACGACGATGCTCTTCTCCGTGTCATAACCCGCGTCCGGCGACGGGAACACCGCGAGCCGACCTCCCGAAAGCCCCTTCCCCACATAGTCGTTCGTCGCGCCTTCGAGGGTGAGGGTGAGTCCCTTCGTCGCCCACGAGCCGAAACTCTGTCCGGCGACCCCCTCGAAATCTATGCGGATGGTTCCGTCCGGGAGACCTTCCTGTCCGTACCTCCGGGCTATCTCGCCGGAGAGCATCCCCCCGACGGTGCGATTCGTGTTCTTTATTCCGCGCCGGATGTGGACGCGCTTCTTCTCGTCGAGCGCGGGTTTCGTCGCTTCAATGAGTTCGTTGTCGAGCGCTTTGTCGAGGTTGTGGTTCTGTTCTTCGACGTGGCGGAGGGCGACGTCTTCCGCCACGTTCGGACGGTGGAATATGGGGGCGAGGTCGATGTTCTTCGCCTTCCAGTGGTGCGAAAGGTCTTTCGATTTCAGCGAGTCCGAACGACCGATCATGTCCTCGAACCTCCGATACCCCATCTTCGCCATATATTCCCGAACCTCCTCGGCGAGGAAGAAGAAATAATTTATGACGTGTTCCGGCGTCCCCTCGAAACGCTTCCGAAGCTCGGGGTCTTGTGTGGCGATGCCGACCGGACACGTGTTCAAATGGCAAACCCGCATCATGATGCACCCGGTGGCGACCAATGGCGCCGTCGAAAAAGCGAACTCCTCACCACCGAGAAGAGCCGCCACAACGACGTCCCGTCCCGTTTTCAGTTGCCCGTCCGTCTCGACGATGACACGACCCCGAAGGTCGTTCTCAACGAGAACTTGCTGCGTCTCCGCCAAACCGAGTTCCCACGGAAGCCCGGCGTGTTTTATGGATGAGAGCGGCGAAGCCCCGGTTCCACCGTCGTTCCCGGCGATGGTTATATGGTCCGCCTTCGCCTTCGCCACGCCCGCCGCGATGGTTCCGACGCCGACTTCGGAGACGAGCTTCACGCTCACGTATGCCTTCGGGTTCGCGTTTTTGAGGTCGTGGATGAGCTGCGCGAGATCCTCGATGGAATATATGTCGTGGTGCGGCGGCGGCGAAATGAGGCCGACGCCGGGGGTCGAGTACCGGATCTTCGCAATATACTCGCTTATTTTCCCGCCCGGAAGTTGCCCGCCCTCGCCCGGCTTCGCGCCTTGCGCCATCTTTATTTGGATGACATCCGAGTTGACGAGGTATTCCGTCGTCACCCCGAACCGCCCGGAGGCGACTTGTTTTATGGAGCTTCTTCGCTCGTCGGCGAAGCGTTCGCGGTCTTCGCCGCCCTCTCCGGTATTCGACTTCCCGCCGATCTCATTCATCGCGAGCGCGAGCGTCTCATGCGCTTCCTGCGAGAGAGAGCCGAGCGACATCGCCCCCGTCGTGAACCGCTTGACGATCTCCTTCGCGGGTTCGACTTCCTCGATGGGAATCCGGTTCTCCTCGAAGTCCATGAGGCCACGCAGCGTGGCGAACTTCGCGGAGTGTTCATCGAAGTGCTTCGTGAATTCCTTGAAAGTCTCGAAGCTGTTCGTGCGGACGGCTCTTTGGAGAGGCACGATGCTCGCGGGGTTCCACTGATGGTACTGCCCTTGCTGGCGAAGCTGGTACTCGCCGCCGACCTCGAGTTCCTCCGGCCCGTCCTCGACCCCGCCGAACGCGCGCTCATGACGCATAATGGCCTCGCGGGCAAGCTCTTCGAGGCCGACGCCGCCGATGCGGGAGGATGTCCCGGTGAAATACTGTTCGATGACTTCCTCGTTCAATCCGATCGCCTCGAAAATCTGGGCGCCGTTGTACGAGAGGAGCGTCGAGATCCCCATCTTCGAGATGACTTTGAAAAGCCCTTTTTGGATGGCCTTCACATAATTCTTCGAAGCCTCCTCCGGAGTGAGATCCCCGAAAGCCCCCTCAAACGCCATCTTCTCGACGCTCTCGAATGCGAGATACGGATTCACCGCCGCCGCCCCATACCCGATGAGGAGCGCGAAGTGATGCACCTCCCGCGCCTCCGCCGTCTCGACGACGAGGCTCGTGTTCGTGCGAATGCCTCGCCGAACCAAATGGTGATGCACCGCCGAAGTCGCGAGGAGACTCGGTATCGGAGCCTGCGTCCGGCTCACGCCGCGGTCGCTGAGAACGAGGACGGGCGAGCCGCCCCGAGCGGCCTTCTCGGCCCGCTCGCACAGATTTTCGAGCGCCTTCTCGAGCCGCCATCCGCCATCGGCGGCGGGGAAGAGCGTGGAAAGCGTCGTCGCGGCGAACGGCCTCGCGCCGAGGTGGCGGACTTTCTCCATCTCCGCCGCGTTCAAAATCGGCTGGTCGAGGAGGAGGCGGCGGCAGTGGTACGGGGTCTCGTCGAAGAGGTTTTGCTCAGGGCCGAGCGACATTTTGAGGGACATGACGAGTTCTTCGCGGAGCGGGTCTATGGGCGGGTTCGTCACTTGCGCGAAATGCTGCTTGAAATAATGGAAGAGCATTTGCGGCTTCTCGGAGAGAACGGCGAGCGGCGTGTCCGTTCCCATCGAGCCGGTCGGCTCTCCGCCGTCGGTCGCCATCGGGGAGACGATGACCCGGAGGTCTTCCATCGTGTATCCGAAGGCGAGTTGCCGCTCGAAGAGGTTCGCGGGTTCCGGGCGGGGATCCGGCTCGATGTCCGGGAGTTCTTCGAGGCGGATTTCATTGTCCTCGATCCACTCCCGGTACGGCTGCCTTTGAATAAGCGGCCTCTTCACTTCCTCGTCGTGGAGGATTTCGTTCTTCTCCGTGTCAACGACGAGCATCTTTCCGGGCTGGAGCCGCCACCGCTCGACGATGTCCTTGTCGGGGACGCGCAAAGCGCCGTCCTCGGAGGCGACGATGACGCGACCGTCCTTCGTCATGACGGAGCGGGCGGGACGGAGTCCATTCCGGTCGAGCGTCGCGCCGATGAGTTTCCCGTCGGTGAAGGCGACCGCCGCGGGGCCGTCCCACGGTTCGATGAGTGAGGAGTGGTATTGGTAGAAAGCCTTCCGGTCGTCGTCCATGAGGTCGTCGTTCTCCCACGCCTCGGGGATCATCATGGCGACCGCATGAGGCAAACTCCGTCCACCGAGATGGAGGAGTTCGAGGGCGTTGTCGAAGGCGGCGGAGTCGCTTCCCCCCTGTTCGATGACGGGGGAGAGCTTTTTGAGATCCTCGCCGAAGAGGTCGCTTTCGAGGCGGCTCTCGCGGGCGCGCATCCAGTTTATGTTTCCCCGCAGCGTGTTGAATTCGCCGTTGTGGGCGACGTATCGGTACGGGTGGGCGAGTTCCCAGCTTCCCAAAGTGTTCGTCGAGAAACGCTCGTGGACGAGGGCGATGGCGCTCGTGAAATCCTCGTCGGCGAGGTCGGGATAAAAGTCGGGAACCTGTGTGCCGGTGAGGAGTCCTTTGTAAAGGATCGTCCTCGACGAGAGGCTCACGACATAGCATGAGTGCGAGTCCTCGACGGCTTTGTGGAGGAGGCGGCGGATGACATAAAGGCGCCGCTCGAAGTCGTCCGCGCTCTCGGCGTTTCTTTCGATGAAGAATTGCCGGATGCGTGGCATGACGTTTCGGGCGAGCCTCCCGCAAAAGTCCGGGTTTATGGGGACGTCGCGGAAGCCGATGAGGCTTTGCCCTTCTTCTTCGGCGATGTCGGTGAGTTTCCGTTCGGCGAGGTCGCAGCCATCGCGGTCTCCGCTCTCGAAGACGGTTCCGACGGCGTAGCAGCCCGGCTCGGGGAGTTCGACATCGGCCTTCTCCGCTTCGCGCCGGAAGAAAGCGTCGGGGAGTTGTGTGAGAATGCCCGCTCCGTCTCCGGTGTCGGGGTCGCTGCCGCGCGCTCCGCGATGTTCGAGGTTCCGGAGGATTTCGAGGCCCTCTTCGACTGTGGCCCTCGTTTTTCGGCCGTCCACCCTCGCCACGAAGCCGAAGCCACAGGCATCGTGTTCAAAAGCGGGGTCATAAAGGCCGGATCGTGGGGTCAGCAAGTCGCCTCCTTCGTCGGATGGTAGGCACGGAAAGGCTCCGCAATTTTTACACAATTCGCATCGAAATCACAAGTGCGAGCCGCCATGAAGCCCCCTCCATCGTGTCGCCGCGCCGTTCGCCGCCGAGGCCGCTCCCCCCGAAGCGTCCCGTATTTTACCGTTTCGTTCACCGGACTATCCCGAGGCGATACGAGGTCATATGAGGTCGAGTTCGTCGCGGAGTCTCTCCTCCTCTTCGAGGAGTTCGGAGAGTCGTATCCGGATCTCCGCCGCCTCCGCCTCGACCTCGGCGAGCTTGAGGGTGAGTTCACGTTCCCTCGCGGCGTCCTCGGGGGTCCGGCTCTTCGATTTGTATCGGTCGCGGAGGTTCTTTATCCGGTCGGCGGCGCGTTTCCGGACGCGCTCCCGGTCGGATTTGAAACCCTCTCCTCGAACGTAGTCTCGAACTTGTTTCACCTTCGCCTCGGAGAGGAAGTCGGAGAATATCTCCGCCGAGCTCCGCTTGAAATCCTTGTCGTTCTTGTCATCGGCCACGCTGAAAAACCTCCCGCATACGGTCGGGCATATTGTATCGTCCGGGAGGGCGAAGAAGATTATGCGCTCGTTTTCGCGGATTTTCCCCCATACGTGAGCCGCCGCCACAGCCACTCGACCGGGCCGGAAGAAAAGCGTCTCAAATACACGGGACTCGCGGCGATTTGCGCGGCGAGGAGGACGAGCGCGATGGCGAGCGACGCCGTTATCCCGAGTTCCCCGTAAATAGCGAGGCCGTAGAAAATCCCCGTCATGACGATGCTTTGAAGGAGATAGTTGCTGAGCGCGAGTCGTCCGATGGCGGAGAGTCGGGAGGCGACCGCGCTCCCCGGACGGCGGAGGACGAAAAGCGACATCGAGGCCATGTATCCGATGGCGAGGAGCGGGGCGCCGAGGAGCCAGCAAAAAAGTCCGATGAGTCCGGCGAGTCCGGTACTCGCCGGGTCGAGGACGAGGCTGACCCCGTACGCGATGTTCAAAGGAAGCCCGACGGAGAGTCCGATTTTGGCGGCTCTTTTTATTCCGGCGCGGTGGGATATGAGATCCCTCATCCAGCCCGCTCGGGCGACGGCGGCCCCGGTGAGCATCATCGCGAAGACGAACGGCCCGATGAAGAAGACGCCGATTGCGAGGACGGCGAGTTCGCGGACGCGCTGAATCACCATCTCCGGATACGAGCCGGAATTGTATGCTTCACGGGCCGACTCGGCGAGGCTCTCGGCGAACGGGAAGGTTCCCGCCTGCGACTGCGCTATCTGGTCCGGGTCGCCGAAAGCCAGGAAAAGCGCGAACGACGCGATGGAGAGAACGAGAAAAAGCAGCGGAAGCCCGATGGAGACCCCGGCCCATATGAGCAAAGTCCTCGGCCTCCTCCGCCGGAAAAGTATGAGTACGAACCCCATAAGCCCGTACGCGAGCAATATGTCGCCGCTCCATATGAGAACGGCGTGGACGAGGCCGAAGAGCGCGAGGATCGAGACTCTTTTCAGGAGCAATTTCCCGGACGACTCGCCGCGCTCCTCGGCGCGCATCCCCTGCCACGCGAAGCCGAGCCCGAACAAAAACGCCAATGTGCTTATGAACTTCCCCTCGGCGAAGGCGGAGATGACAAACTCGACGATCCGGTCGTATATCGGCGAGGCTTCCGGCGGGGCGACTGGCAATATTTGCTGGGAGCCGCTGAAAAGCCCGATGTTCACGAAAAGTATCCCGATTATCCCCATCCCCCGAAGAACATCGAGGGCGACGACCCTCTCCGAACCTCGAACCGGGGCGATTCCTCCACTTTTTTCCACACCGCTCTCCTCGCGTCGCTCCACTTCCCACCCGGCACTTTACCCTCGCCCGGCCACCTCGCGCATCGGTCTTCGGGATGGTTCGAGCATCCACCATTCGGACGACTCGGGAAAAGTTGTTGCGGCTCGTTTCCGATCCCCCACATTTTGTGGAAATTTTCCGCGAGATTCGTAAATCCCACCCCCTTATGAGGTAGCATGCTCTTTCCGGCAAACAATGCCGTGAAGCCCGAGGGGGGTGACGCATGGCGCAAGGGGTTTCCGCCGCGACTGCGGCGCGTGAAGACTGTCGCACGGCGACGCGGAAAGCCTCCGGCGAGGCGGGCTTGCCATACGTCCCCGCCCTCGACGGACTCCGGGCCCTCGCCGTCATCGCCGTCCTTCTTTACCACGCGGGCGTCGCGTGGATGCCGGGCGGATTCCTCGGCGTCGAGGTTTTCTTCGTCATAAGCGGCTTCCTCATCACCTCGCTGCTTTTGGCAGAATACCGAAAGACGAGCCGCGTAAACTTGAGGCGTTTCTGGCTCCGCCGAGCGAGGCGGCTCCTCCCCGCCGTATTCCTCATGATGGCCGCGACTATCGCCTTCACCATAGCGTTTTTGCCGGAGGAAGTCGCCGGACTCCGCGCCGACGCGCTCGCCGCGACCGGATATGTGACGAACTGGCACCTCGTCTTCGCGCAGGAATCGTACTTCGAGGCCGTCGGACGACCGTCTCTTTTGAAACATCTTTGGTCGCTCGCGGTCGAGGAGCAGTTTTATATAGTGTGGCCCGTTGTCGTAGCCGCCGGACTCGCCGTTCTCCGGCGCGGAGGCGTACTTTCGATGACGATTCTCGGGGCGGCCGCGTCCGCCGCGCTCGTCGTATACCTTTTCGAGCCGGGCGTGGATCCCTCGCGTATTTATTACGGCACCGACACCCGAGCGGCGGGGCTTCTCATCGGGGCGGCACTCGCGTTTTTCTGGCTTCCCGGCAAAGGCTTCCGCCACCCGAACACGGGAGGGGCGACGACCTTCGGGGGGAAGCTCCGCCGGAAGCTCGGGTGGACGCGGCCCGCCGCCCTCGACCTCGCGGGACTCGTCGCGCTCGGCTCGCTCGTGTGGCTCGGGATGAACCTCGGCGAGTTCGACCCGTTTCTTTATAAAGGCGGCCTCGTCCTCGTGTCCGTCGCGACGGCGGTGGTACTCGCGGCGGCGGTTCATCCGCACGCGCATCTCGGGTTGCTCGGGGTCGGGCCGCTGCGGTGGATCGGGGTTCGCTCATACGGCATATACCTTTGGCATTGGCCGATTTTCATGGTGACCCGCCCCGGCCTCGATGTCGCCGCCCTCGAAGGCTCGGAACTCCTCGCCCTCCGCCTCGTGGCGACCGTCGCCCTCGCCGACCTCTCATACCGGTACGTGGAGAAACCCATCCGGCGCGGCTCGCTCGGCAAAGCGTGGCGCGACCTCCGAACATCCCGCGGATACCGGAAGATGCGCCTCGGCGTCCAATGGAGCGCGGCCACCGTCGCATGCTCCGCTTTCTGCGTCGTCCTCGCCGTGAACATCGTCTCCGCCGAAGCCCCCGAAAGACCCGGCTACCTCGACAAAGACCCCATCGAAGCCGAATTCTCCGCCAACCGGAGCGAGGAGGCGACCGACGAACCGAAAGGGGGAAACAACCCGGACGAACCGAGCCGCGAAGAAAACCGCGCTTCGGAAAATGCCGAACTGAAATCGTCCGAGCCGGAGTCGTTCGAAGCGGGGGGAGGCGGGACTTCCGCCGCCGATTCTCCACCGTCGGTCGAAGGGCCGGTGACGGCCATCGGGGATTCGGTGATGCTCGGGGCTTCCGATCGGTTGGAAGAGGACATCGAGGGTTTCACCGTCACAGACGCGGCGACGGGGATGCAAGCCGCCGACGCGATACAAATATTGACCGCCCAGCGCGACGCGGGGGAGCTTGGCGAGACCGTCGTCGTCCACATCGGAAACAACGGCCCCATCACCGACGAGGAGTTCGATGAGATCATGGAGATACTCTCGGACACTCCGCGAGTCGTCCTCGTGAACGTCCGCGTGCCGCTTTCGTGGGAGGCGTCGAACAATGAGCTTCTCCGGGAAAAGGATGAGGAATACGAAAAAATATCACTCGTGGATTGGAACTCGGCGAGTTACGGCCACCCGGAGTATTTCTGGGACGACGGCATCCACGCCCGCCCCGAAGGCGCGGACGTATACGCCGAGCTTATAAGGGGGAGTTTGGGGAGATGAAGCGGTTCGCGGGAGCGGTTCGCGGGAGCGGTTCGCGGGAGCGGTTCGCGGGCTTCGCTTCCCGAAATACCTTTCGCCGCCTCACAGAAACTTTTTATACACCCCGATGTTCGTGGTGTCGCGGACTCCGAGAGCGTCTTTGAGTTCGTTCAATGTCGCTCCGCGCCGGAGTATGCTTATGGCGAAGGTGTGGCGGAGCATCATCGGATACACCCGCGGCATCCCGACTTGCTCGCACCGCTTCAAAATGGCGTTTTGCAATGACTTCGAGGTGACGACCGGACGCGCCGCCCGCCCGACTATGAGCTCCGGCGTCTCGTCGTTTCGGAGGTCGAAGTATCCGCGGAGGGCTTCGACGGTTCCAGGGGTGAGCCGCGCCGCGCGGGGGGCGAGGTGCGAGCCGGGGCCGCCAAGTTGAATTTGCCTTTCTTCGAGGTCGAGGTCGGAGCGGAGTACGCCGCGTATTTCACTCACCGTCACCCCGGTGTCTATCATGAGCCGGATCATAACCGCGTCCCTCGCGTCGTCGCGCTTCTTTATCGGGAATGAGAGGAGACGGGCGGCTTCCTCCTTTTCGAGGAACGTGATTTGCTGGTCGAGGGGCTGGTGCATCGGCTCGATGGGGTCGAAGTCGAGCGGAACATCCGTACTCCGCCTCACCCAATCGAGGAAGCGACGGACGGCGGCGTCCTTCCGGTACACGGTGAAACGCTTCCGCTTCTCTTCGAGGAGGTGGTTCCGGAAGTCCATCACGTGCCCGGTCTTCACGTCGGTGATGTCTTCGATGCCGCGAGACATGAGGAATGCGGCGAATTCGCGGAGGTCGGCCCGGTAGAATTCGGCGGTGCGCGGGCTTGCGTCGGCGGAGTCGGCGAGTTCGGCTGAGAATTCCTCGACGAAGTTTACGACTTTCATGCAAGCTATTTTACAGCGAACTCGCCTGATATACTCCCCCGAGTATGTTCAGGACTTTGTGGGGATCAGTCACCGTTATATTTCTCGCGGCTCTCGCCATGACCGCGCTCCCGATTTTGCCCGTCGAGGAGTCGGCGTCCGCCGAACTCGCCCCCGTCGCCATCGAACAAGCCGGAACCCTCCTCGGCGAAGACGGCGCGTCCCTCAACGACCCCGAAGACGCGGCGGCTCCGGCCTCCGGCGGCGGGGAGAGCGGAGCCATGACGCTCTCCATCCCGAAGCTCGACATCGAGGATCTTTCGATACCGGAGGGTTCGACGCAGAAAGAGCTCGACGACGAGGGGATCATCCACATGGCCGGGAGCGGCGTGCCGTGGCGCGACGGCTCGAACACGTTCATCGTCGGACACGCCCTCGGCTTCATGCAAACGGAGGTACCGTATGTTTTCTACGACCTCGACGAAATGGATCCCGGCGACGAAATCCTCATAACCGACCCGCGAGGCAACGAATACACCTTCGAAGTTTATGACCGCATGGTCGTCGAGCCGCAAGATTACTGGGTGACTTTCCCCTCGACCAACGACGAGACCATAGTCTCGCTCCAAAGTTGCACCCCCATCCCGACCTTCGAGAAACGCCTCATCGTACAAGGAAGACTCGTGGCGTAGCGACTCGCCCGGCGGCGACCTCACATCCTCTCGAAAGAACGGGGCGACTCGAAAACGAGCCGCCCCGAAACCCGAAACCTCACACCCAGATATCCGAGGTCACGTCGCCGCCGGGATAGCGCATCTCGTGCGCGCGGGCGGCTCCAGCGGGTTCGTTCCCGAAGTCCACGTAGAAATCCTCGTCAATCTTCATGCCGCCATTCTCGGTGTCGCAGTCTATTTTGAGGAGGTACGAACCTTTGTCGGCGATGTCGGGATAAAACTGGTTGTCCCATGAACTGTACAGCGAGTTCGTCACATAGAGCCGCTTCCCGTCGAGGGAAAGCTGGATCATTTGCGGCCCGCCTTCGAGTGCGTGTCCCTTCACCTCCCCGCCTTTCCCGAGAAGCCCGCCGCACCAAACTTGCCCGGTGAGTTTGGGATTCGATGGGTCGGAGATGTCGTACTGGCGGAGATCGCCGTGGAGCCAGTTCGAGAAATAGAGGTATTTGTCGTCCATCGAGATGAGGAGGTCGGTGATGAGGCCGGGGAGCGGCATCGGGAAATTCTCGATGTCTATGGATTCCACGTCAATGACTTTCTCGACGTTCCAGCTTCCGTTCTTTTTCTCCCAGTGGAACATGTTCGAGGAGAGTGCCGCCCCGACGAAGCCGTGCGTGCTTTCCGGGTCGTGGTGGAAGCGGACTTCGAGCGGGATGAGACCTTCCTCGCCGAGATCCACGCTCTCCACGATCTCGTGCTTCTCCCAGTCCCAGAAATGTATTTGACGCCCATACTTCCCAGCCGCCACATCGTTCGGGTCGAAACCTTGCTTGAACGTGTTCGGCGCGCCCCACTCGCTCGACACCATCGCGTTGTGGCGCGGCTGATACCAGAAATCGTAATTGAACTTCATCGGGTTCTCGCCGTTCGATCCGGCCGCCGCGCCCCTCTCCCACCGTCCGGCGATCTCGAAATCCTCGTCGAGGAGGAGGAAGCCGCCAGGGCCGTTCCCCTCGCCGTCGCCGAGCATCGAGATCATGACGTGCCCATCCGCGAGGCAATGGACGGTGTGCGGCGCGGTGAGATTCGTCTTCTCGACGATCTCCTCCGGCTCGATGACTTTGTGGATCCTCGGCGAACGACCATCGGAAGTGTCGAGAATATGGATGCGGCTCGACCCGATCCCCGGCACGACGAGATACCTCCGCTCTTTCCCCTCCTCGTCGTGGCACGAACTGCACGCATTCCACCCGAAATGATGAAGCTCGTCCCCGAGGTTCGGCATCGGAGTCCGGCTCACGACCTCGGAATACGTCTCGGAATCCGGGTCAACGTCCACCGTCGCGAGATAGTCCGGCTCCTCCACATCCGTCCCGACATAGAGCGCCACTGTATAAAGAACCTTCTCCCGCTCGGCCTTCATCGCCTCCGCCGGAGTCGCATACCCCGGCCCCTGGCAAGCATGTCCCTCGGACATATATTCCTCCTTCAGTCGCTTTCCCAAAACACCCACACTATATCGCTTCGCTCAAGTTATTGGTTGTTGGTTATTGGTTTTTAGTTTTTGCCAATAACCAAGAACGGCGGCGAAGCCGCCTATTTTCGTTTGAGAAGGTGGCGCTCTATTTTGTCGTGGGCGGCGTTTATTTCCGCGCTCACTCTTTCGGCCCGAACTCGTTTGTCGGGGTCGGAGAAGCGGTCGGGGTGGTATTTCTTGATGAGTTCGCGGCGTTTTCTGTCCACTTCCGAGAGGCTCGCGCCCGGCACGAGGCCGAGTCGGTCGTAGCCGCTGAGAACCTCCGGCGGGTACTTTATCCCGGTGAACGCCGAGGAGCGCCACCCGGAGGATCGGGACGAAGAACGTGCTTCGCCGCGGTTCTTTTCACGGTTCTCGTCGCGGCTTTCTTGTTCGCGGCGGCCATAGTTCGGGTCTTCTTCGCGGGCGGCTTCGTCGTATTTGCGTTGCTCTTCGGAGGTTCGCCATTCGTCGGAGGCTCCGCGCCATGCGTCGCCGAGGGCGCCTTTGAGCGATTCGGTGCTTCGGCGGCCCGAGCGGATGGCCTCGTTGAAGCGATCGTCCTCCTGGAGGTTCGAGACGAACCCCCGGGCGATGCGCCCCAGCCGTCGCGGAATGCTCACCGTTCGTCGTCCCTCTGGTTCTCGCGCTTCTCGCGGAGTTCCCGGAGTTCCTTCTCGGTCTCCCACCTCTCGGAGAGCGGGCCTCGGATGACGCGGGTCTCGTCCTGATTGCCGGAGTCGGAGGTGTCGGAAGTGTTCTCGGAGGAACTCTCGTCCTCGACGCGCTCGATGACCTGTGTTTCGTCCCTGGCTTCGGGGGGGGCGGTGGAGGCGCCCCCGGCGGCGTCGCGCGGCGAGGCATCGTATTCCGAGCCGTTTCGAGGGAGGCCGAAGAAGTCCCGGACGTGTTCGATGTCTTCGAGGCCGTCCTCGGCGACGGAGATGCGGCGCTCCTCGTTCGAGATGCCGGTGTCGCGGGCTTCGCGGGCGCGGCGAACCTGGCCTTCGAGGTCGCGGACGACGCTCTCGGTTTTATCCTGCAATTCCTTGACGCGCCTCCGGCGGAGGTCGATCTCGGAGTTCAGTTTCGAGTCGCGCGCCTTCGTCGAGGTTGTGAGATCCTCGATGTTTATCCCGGCGGCGACGAGGGTTTGGCGGACTATTCGGACGGCGGACGAGCGCGGAACCTCCGGCGGGAGGTGCTTTATGATCTCCGCCGCCCGCTCGACGGTGAAGCTGCGCCCCGAATCCTCGATGCGCTCCTCCTCCACTTCCTCGTATTCTTCCCCGTCGTCGTAGTCGTATTCCTCGTCGAGCTCGCTGGAGGAATAAATGCTCGTGTGCTGCTCCTCGTCCGGCGGGCCGAAAACCCGCGAGAGGAACCCTTTCGGCCTCTCCTCGCTCATCTCAGCGTCACCTGCTCGGCGGCGGGGTCGGGGATCGCGTCAACCGCATACGACACGTCGTCGAAGCTCTTCTTGAAAAGCGCGACCCGCTCTTTGAGCCGCGCCAAACCCGAGTCGAGCGCATACGGCATCATGCCCGCGTCGAGCGCGAGAAGGTCGCCGCGCAAACTCCCGAGAAGGCTCTCCGCCCCCTCGAGCTGCGCGTTCACGAGGCTTATTCCATTCAACATGTCCTCGTATCCATCGAGTTCGCCGCGGCGGCTGGCGAGCGCGCTCTCGAACGTCGTCCGAAGAGCCGAACCCTCCGCGAGGCCGGAGACGTCGCGCTCCAAACTCTCGATGCGACGCGCTATCTCCTTCCGGTCAACGCGGTCGAGGTGGCTTCGGAGGGCGGCCCGCCGACGGGCGAGCTTCGACGCGCTCTCGACCTCTTCGACGATGGTGTGGATGTCCTCTTCGAGCATCGGATGATAGTCGTCGGGGAGAAGCTCCCAGCTTTCGAGAAGCCCGTTTTGAAGCTCGGCGAGGCGGGTCATTTGCGGAGCGGCGATCTTATCCTCCCTCGCAACCCGCTTCAGTTCATGTGCGTTCTCGCGGGAGCGTTTGCGGAGTTCGCGCCGGGCGTTTCCTTCGCGGTCGAGGAGGCGTTTTCCGGCGAACGTCGCTCCGAGGCCGCATACTCCGGCGAGGAAATACGCCGCGTCCATGAAGGCGAACGCGCCGAGTCCCGTGAAAGCGCCGAGTGGGGCGGCGCGGAGCATGAGGTTCGACATATTGTTTCTCGAAGTTCGAGAAGCGCGTCGGCTTCGGGATTTAGGCACGGGGGTTCCCTTCCTCTCTTTGTCCGGCTTCCTCCGCCGGAGCGGAGTCCGTCGGATTCGAGTTGTTCGGGTTCGAGTCGTTTGGCGAGGCTTCTATCCTCTCCGGTTCGCGGAGTCCCAGTTCGAGTTCCATGTCCTCCAGTTCGCGTTCGGCGTCGAGGCGCTTCACGTCTATCTCGGCGGCGGCGATCTGGCGATCCGTGTCGCTCGTCCCAAGCTCCCCGACGGCCTCGGCCTCGTACGAGGCTCGCCGGATGGATTGCCGCGCCTTGTCGAGGTCGCGCGAGGAGTCGGAGAGGGAAATCTCGGCGCGAGCCTCGTTGGCGGTCCGGAGCGCCTTCCCCCTTTGATGCTCCTCCATGAGCGCCGCCCGCTCGCGGACAACGTCGTTGTACCGTTTCTCTTGTTCGCGGAAGGCACGCTCCATGTCCTTCGAGCTGTTCCGGGCCTCCTCCAAACGACCTTCGATCTCTTCGAGGCTCGTGTGCGCCTCCTGTTTTTGCTGCAAAACTTCGATGGCCGCCTCGCGCTGCCCGCGGGACGCGAGTTCTTTCGCCTGGCGATCCTTCGCCGCCATGATCTTCTGCTTCGAGGCCGCGTCGTTCGTGAGCATCTTCTCGTACGCCATCGTGCGGGCGGCCGCGACTTGGAGTTTCTTCAAATTGTCGAGTTCATCTTGAACGACGTTCTCGAGGAGAATCTCCGGGTTGCGTTGCTCGACCCCCGAGAGGAACTTCCCGAAAAACCCTCGTATTGCCCTGGTTAGTCTTCCCATCTAAGCCGAATGCTCCCCGGTCGCTGCCTTGTCTGTAAACTCATGCCGATTATAGCATCGGCGCCGGACTGCCTGAACGCTCCGATCCTCCGCCAATCCTACGACACACTACGTATTTTGTTTCCTCCTAAACTGCTCTTTAATCAGAAATCTGGCTTTGCCGCGCCATGGCGCCGCCGGCTCCCGCCGAACCGCCCTCCGAGAAGCGAAGCCGACGGCGGCGAACCATCTGTCCATCGCCCGGTGTCCTCCCCTTCGTCTCGGCGGAGGGCGTGGATGAGATATCGGGGCCGTGAGGGGCCGAGGAAAAGGGTCGTGGCGGCGGTGGCGAGCCACGGGAAGATTCCGATGTCGAAAGCCCGGCATTGGCGGGACGGAACCCGACGGAGGACGCCGTAGCTGAACACGTGTCCGAGGGCGCGCTCGCTTATGGAAAAAGCCTCGGCGTATGGGGAGAGCCGGATCGTCATTGGCTCGCCGCGAAGCCAGACGCCGTTGAGTTTTGCGATGGCCCCGAAGAAATACACCACAGCCATTTGGAAACGGAGGATCCCAAGCGACCATGCCGGGACGAGATCTCCTTCCGAACCGCCTTCAATCCATGCAGCTTGCCGAGGAAACCACAGACATCGAAAAGAGAAAGTCGAGAACACCCCGGCTCTCCGCCTTCACCGGGCGGCGCGGTATCGTTTCTCGCGTGGTGTGTCGCCGCCGGAGATGACGATCGCACTCGGCGACTCGACCTCGAAGGCGGCTTCGAGCGCCCTTCCGGCGGCGGTGAGGAGGCCGCCCGCGTCCCGGGCGTCGCGAGGGTATATCGCCGCTCCGGCGCGTGTCTCACTCGATCCGAGGGAGCTTGCCGCGGCGAGGGCGCGCCGGGCCGCGCTCTCGACCTCGCGGTCGTTCGCGCCCGAGAGGACGAACCCGAAGACCGACCCTTCCCCGAGGAGAACCGGCTCCGAAATCCTCGCCCGAACCCGTTCGAGGAGGGTGTCCACATCGCCCACGTCCCGACCCGGGTCCACGATCACAACCGCCACCTGAACGCCCCGCCGCTGCCTCAACTCGCCCTCGACGCGCCTCGCAAGCGTCGCCCCACCACCTTCGTCTCCGCCGCCGCGGTCGTCGGCGACGTCATTGCCATCGTCGCGCGAGCCGGAGGAGCCGCTCGCGGCGCCGTCGCGGGACGAGAAGAGCACGAATACCCCGACGAAAAGCAAAACGCCGAGGCGATAGAAAACGAGCGGGGCGGTTCCGGCGGTG
>Ga0136624_1000414_pt1 | contig 16200 bp, 7 predicted proteins | sample AntDrymUQ4692206_2_FD_104802 | JGI IMG/M metagenome (GOLD analysis project Ga0136624, IMG submission 104802) | Polar desert sand microbial communities from Dry Valleys, Antarctica - metaG UQ469 (22.06) | ecosystem: Environmental > Terrestrial > Soil > Desert | place: Antarctica: Dry Valley... | reverse complement strand
TCCGGTTGGTGAACCCGGCGACGACGTGCAGGCAGGCGCACAACGCGCCGACCAGGGCCATGACCCGAGGGTCGCCGAACCGCAGGGCTGGGGCCCTCCGACCGTCCTGCAGGGTTGGTCGCGCGACCCGCTCAAAGGCTGGGCTCGCAAGGACACAGCCCTGGCCGACACGGAAAGCATCGACCATGCGACGGTTGACGTCACGGGCTTTGGTGAAGATTTCAGGCAGGTGCTCAAGTCTGCGCGCCACCCCGAGATCGGCGGTGTCGTTGACGACGGTCTCGATGCGGAACGCGCGGCCGCATTTGAGGTAGGACTTCACCCGGGAGTGCCCGAAGTAGGCGTTGAGGGTGACCTCGTCCCCGGAGCGCAGCAGCCGGGTCCGGTATCCCTCCGGTGGGGGCGTGCGGACCCTGCGACCGAAGATGACCTGCACCTCCTCGGGGCGGCCCACATCGAGGTTGTCGACCAGCAGCGCCTCGAAGAACCCGCGGGCGTGGCGGGAGTGGTCGAACACGATGGTGCGCGAGACCTCGACTTGGCGCATCGCGATGTCCCACCAGTACCCGGCGGCCCGGTCGGCCTCGGTCAACGGTAATGGCAACCGCGCCCACCAGCGCTCGCAGAACACTCGGATCGTGCCCGGCCCGAGGGCATTGCAGATCTGCTGCAACCCGGCGGGGTCGTCGGTGGTGGCGAACCCGTTGTCCAGCTCGGTGAACCCGATCCCCACGGCGGTGGCGGCGCGTTTGGCGTACTCGTGACCGTTGAGCCAGATCTTGACCGGATAGGGGAAGTAGGCGCAGATCTTGATGAACGCCGACCCGAACACCTCATCGACCAGGTAGAAGTAGTACGCGGTCACCCGGCGGTCGGCCTTGGCTTAGCCGAACCGCGGTACCTCGCCACCGCCCTCATCGGGGTGATACGTGGTGCCGGTGAACACCCGCTGGAACTCCTGAGCCACCCCGCTCGCGGCCACCCCGGTCCGCCCCCGCCGGGCGAGCCGGTCCAGGTACGGGCGCATCACCTCCAGCTTGCGCTCGCCCTTCGCGAAGCGGATCACCTCGATGTCGTTGTCGCGGGCGAACTCGGCGACCTCCTTGCGGAACCGCAGCCCGATCTTCTCCATGATCGCAGGGGACGGGATCGGGAACCCCAGATGCCGGGTCAGGAAACCGACCACCTGACCCGGCACCTGCAGGTTGGGCACCCACCCGTTGAGGTATATCCGGTCGAAGCACTCAAGATCCAGACCGACGTGCCCGTCCAGGATGTCGTTCACAGTCACCACGCGGGTCGCCATGGCGCACCTCCACAGCCGCCTCCACAGCCGGCGTCAGCTCAGCCCGCCAGCCTGGCCCTGGGCAACCGCGATGTCACCTGCCAACCCGACCACCACCTCGGCGGTCCGAGGCGAAGCCTCAGTAGGTACAGGCGCGACCGCGACGAGGAACTGCCTTGGGCCGCCTCATCGCTCGCTTTCGAGGTTTGCCGACCTGTGTCTGCCACAGGTCGTGCCCGTCCTACCTGCTACGTCTCTTACCGGCCGCTATCGCGCACGGGCGCGGACGGTGACGAATGAGACTAGATGGGAACTGAGACTAGGGACGATCGCCACGACAGGCGGCCGGTTGCTTCACGTTGGCTCTGCTCGTGGGGCAACCACGCGCCGAGCGATCACTGGGGTGCCCGATCGGGCAATATTGTTTGCCCGCATGCTTCTCCGGATGGAGTGCTGGTCGAACATGGTGCGCCCGTATTATGGAGCCATGATGGCCACGCTGCGCGGCACAGTCATTGGTGATGCAGAATGTGCCCGGCCGCGGCCTCTTCGACAGCCCGCACCGAGTCACCGTCGATTCGGGGAGGTCCTGTGAGCGAATCGTATTCGGGACGGCAGATCGTCGGGATCGATCTGCACCGGCGCCGTTCGCTGTTGGTGCGGATGACCGAGACGGGTCAACGAACTGCTCCACGAGTATCAGCAGGTCGCGTGACGTGCGCAGAGTTTCGGGCACCCACAAGGTGTCGGACCACCGGCATGGCGAACTCAGGCCCGGGCATGCACCCGTCGCGGGACGACATCGAGCCCCAGCCCGGCGAGCGGCGACTCGTCGGGTTCGCCCGGCCGGAACGCGAACGACGGCTGCGCGGTCCACTGGCCGCCGTCCAGGCGCATCGGCCGGACGAGGACGGTGTGCGCGCCGCCTTCCCGCGCGACGAACACCTGGTTGTAGCCGTTCTGCTCGTCGGAGGACGCCGCGGCCAGCGAAGCCGCTCCCGCGATGCGCATGGTCCAGTTCGGGGTCGCGTTCAGGATCCGCTCGGCAGCGAAGAACGACATGTGGGTATGTCCATGCAGGACCAGCGCCGTCCGTGCTTCGGCCAGGGCGCGCTTGGCCTGTCCGGCGTTGACGATGCCGGAGTAGGGGGCGACCTCGACCGCGGGCACCGGTGACACCGGGTGGTGCAGCGCCGCAAAGGTGAGCATCCCCGACTCCGGTGTGATCCGGTCCAGGACCGCGCGGGACACGATGCCGGGATCGAGGTGTTCGAGCTTGTCGACGACCTCCAGCACCGCGGTCTCGTCCCCTTCGCTGACCGCTTCCTTGAGCTCTTGAATCAGCCGGCTCTCACCGCCGGACTCCGCGGACCCGAGCAGCAGCAGGCGGAGACCTGCAGCGGGGTAGCGGACCTCGAGTCGCCGGTTCGTTGCCGCGGGCAGGTGCAGGTCGGCGTGCGGGTAGTCGTGGAACGCTACGGCGAACCACTCGTGTCGGGCGTGTGGGTTCTCGTCCACGCACTGATCCCACGAGACGTCGTGATTGCCACCCACGAGCACGATCCGCTCATCGTCGGGTCCCAGATCGGGATGGTCCGGCAGCACATCCCGCAGATCCCCGAGCCAGGCGCGCGCCGCTTGGCCGAACGCGTCGTCCGGGCGGTTCACTACGTCGCCGGTGACCAGCACGATGTGCGGCGCCTGACCCTGCGAGGCGAGTTGCCTCACGTGAGCGAGGTAGCGGTCCAGCGGCGTGCCAGCGCCCGCCACCTGGGCGAAGCGGCGCCCCGCCGGAGACGTGTCCTTCGCGTCGACGTTCGCCCGCAGGTTACCGCCGTGGTGAAGGTCGGAGATGTGGTGGATTCGCAGGACCTCGGGCAGGTGCCATTCGACCACCGGATCACGAGGGATGGTCGTGCGGCCCACAAGGCCCGCGGAGCGCGCGTCGGTGAGGGTGACCCCGGCAGCCCGCCATCGGGCGCCACGTAGGTCCGCGCGCTGCGGCTCGGTCAACCCGTTCTTCAGGAGCTGGTCGAGGTACCGATATCTGGATCTCGCCTCGTTCATCGCGGTACTCAGCAGCAGCGGGATGTCCGTCCGGAGCACAGGGCGTCGCTCCGCGGTGTGGAGCACCAGCTCGAGCAGGAACGGCGATCGGAGCCATGGTGGGTCCAACCGGCCGATCTCGTCCACCAGTGCGGGTCCCCATTCGGGCACGCGCTCGGCCATCCGATCAGCCTCGACCCGCCGGAGAGCCGGCGGCACGATCGTGTCCTTCTCGGCATCGGCCTCAAGGTGCTGAGAGAGTATCTCGTACTCGCCGGGTGTCAGGAAAACCACGGGAAGGCCCCCCGCTTCCTTGATCCTCATCAGGCCGGCCGCGAAGCCCTCCGCCCTGTGCACCTCGACGGCGGGCCCGGGCTCGTCGATGATCAGGATTCCGTCCTGCAGCGCGAGCTCCTCCTCGCTGCCCTCGACGAGTGCCGAGTACACGCCCGCCTTTCGGGCGGCCCGCGCGCTTCCGCGCAGGTCGACGAGGACTGTCGGGCCGGCACCCTTCCGCAGCCTCGATTCGCGGACCGCGTTGGTGATCCATGTCTTCCCGCTCCGGCGGGCATGACGACCAACCAGCAATGCGTGCTCGGATTCGTGCCCCTGACGATGTCGCCCGCCCAGTCCGGATCGCTGGTGCTTGTGAACCGGACGTCAAGTTCCTGATCGTAGGTCCGGGTCGGTGAGTAGCTCGTCATGGCTCCTGGCTTTCCCGATCGCGCAGCGCCGCCGCGTTGCGTTCCATCCACGCGTAGAAGGGTGAATCCTGCAGCCATTCATCGCCCGGGCGCAGGATTCCCACTTCCCTCAGATCGTCGCGCTGGGCGGGCGACAGCAGGGCGGGATCGCCGGTGCCGTGGTCGAGCAGCGCCGCCCGCCCGATTGGATCAATCTCGATCCACCGGCTACGGAAATGACGCGACCACTTGTCGATCAGCCGGTCCTGAACGAGCGCGTCGAGCAATCGCCGATCCATGAGCGGTCCGCGGTCGCCGTCGCGGACCGCACGGACCAGCGCGTCGCCGACCACCTGGAGATAGAACGGCCACGTTCCGACGCGGGCGACGACGGCTCGACCGATCTCGTTCGGCTCCAGGTTCACACCGAGGTAGTCGGCGGTTCCCTCGAGGAACGTCAGGGCGGTCGGCTCCGACCACGGCCCCAGCTCCCAGATGTCGATGTCGTTGCCGAAGCTGGAACCCGGGGCGGTGAGCGCCCGACCGACGACGGTGTTCCAGTCCTTCTCGGTGCCCGTGTACACGATCCACGCCCCGGCCTGCCCGAGGTCGCGCAGCCAGGAGATCGCCGCCGGGTGGTAGTGCTGCAGGCGGCCGACCTCGTCCAACAGAAACACTAACGGGTCCGAGGCGTCGGCGCCCTTCTCCGCCCGGTCGAGCAGCGCGTTGTTTGGTGACGCCACCGTTGCCAGGGCAGGATCGAGGATGACAGCGAGCGCGTCCGCGGACTCCACCTCGTCGTGCGGCGTCGGCAGCGTGACCTTGAAGACGGCGCCGGCCCCCTCCTTGCGTAGAACCTGGCGCAGCTTCGTCAGGATCCAGCTCTTGCCGGCACGCCGGGGCCCGAGCAGGGCGGCGGAAGTGGTGGTGGAGTGCAGGTCGACGAGCCAGTTCAGGACGTCCTCGCGGCCGAACGGATCTCCGCTCCCGCCGCCCGCGCGGAAGCCCGTCGTGAGACCGGTCGTTGCGGGCCGCGCATGGTCGCGGCTAGGGCCGCTGGCGATCAGGCGCTCGCGGACGGTCACGGCGAGTGCCCCCGACCATGACCGCTCGCCTGCAAAATGCTCCAGGCGGGCCAGCGTGTCCTCGTCGAGTTGCCGGGCGCGATCGTCGTAACCGAGCGAGTAGAGGTCCGCCGCGAGGTCGCTCGCTGAGGTCAGCGTGTCGGGGTGGTCGTCGCCGAGCACGCGTCGGCGGCGGGTGAGTGTGTCGTCTGCCAGGGCGCGGGCCTGGCCGTGGTCGCCCAGTGCCCGCAGTTCCTGGGCGAGGTTGCTCGCCGACGTCAGTGTGTCGGGGTGGTCGTCGCCGAGCACGCGTCGGCGGCGAGCGAGGGTGTCCTCCGCGAGGGCGCGGGCCTCGTCGTGGTCGCCGAGAGCCCGCAGTTCCTGGGCGAGGTTGCTCGCCGACGTCAGTGTGTCGGGGTGGTCGTGGCCGAGCACGCGTCGGCGGCGGGCGAGGGTGTCCTCGGCGAGGGCGCGGGCTCGTTCGTGCTCGCCGAGTTGCTGGAGCACCACGCCGAGGTTGCTCGCCGACGTCAGTGTCTGGGGATGAGCCTCCCCGATGATCAGGCGCAGCCTGGTCAGCGTGTCTTCCTCGAGCGCACGGGCCTCCTGGTACTCCCCCAGGGTGAGGAGCACCTCGATGAGGGCATCCGCGGACTCCAGCGTGTCCGGATGATCGTCACCCTGGCTCAGCCGATCCGCGTCGTGCACCTGCCGTAGTAGCGGGAGGGCGGCTTGCGGCTCGCCACGTGCGTGGAGGTACCGAGCTGCCCGCACCTGCATCCTGCGGGTCCGGGCTCCCAGCTCGTCGGATCCGCCCTCGCGCTCGGCGACGGCCAGTACATGCGAGAGAAGCTGCTGCCAGACCGGCCAGGCCTCCGGACTCCGGTCGTCCTCGGGCAGCCCACGCGCGAGAGCATCGACCGCGATCGCGGGCCAGTCGACGTCGTCGGCAGCGGTGCGGCTGCGCAGCAGGGAGGCGGCCAGCCGGTGCAGCTCCACGTTACTCGGCCGCACGGTCGCCATCCCGCGCCGCCGGAGGACGCCGAGCCGGGACGTTAGTCCGAGGGGGTCGGCGACCATCGTGACGAGCCGCGCGGGAAGCGCCCGGCCGGCCCCGGTGAGCAACCTCAGGGGCACCGGCCCGGGACCGAGCCACGCGACCAGTGTCAGGAGGTCGAACGCGGCAGGATCGTCGGCGACCAGCCGGTCGAAGGCCACGGCCCACGACGCCGAGACCGACGTCCCGTACGCGCCGCTGTCGACGCCCAGGATCTCGTCGGCGCGCTGGTCCAGCAGCCTGAGGAACTCCTCGGCGGGCATGCCCGTATCGACGAGCAGGGCTCCGGCCATGTCCACGGCCAGGGGGAGGTCGCCCAGCGCCGCTGCCAGGCGATCGGCATCGTGCTCGCCCAGGTCGGGCAACGCGGCCTGCAGCAGCGCAATCGAGTCCGCCCGCGTGAACTCCCGCGCGGGAACCGGCGTGGCGACGCCGCGCCATTCCGGGTTCCGTGACGTGATCACTATCTGGCCGGGACCGTCGGGAAGGAGCGGCGCGATCTCCTGGGGGCTCTGGGCGTTGTCGAACACCAAGAGCCAGCGGTCCCGATCACGCAGCCAGCCCTGGAGGCGAGCGATGGCGACGCCCGGCGGGTCGGCGACGCCTGCGAGGTCGAGGGCGTGGGCGAGCTGAGCCAGCTGGCTCTGGATCAGCGTCGGGTCCTCCGCCGTCATCCACCAGGCGATGTCGAACTCTCTTTGGTGCCGGTGGACGTACTCGATCGCCAGCGCCGTCTTGCCGACCCCGCCCATCCCGGTCACCGCATGCACGATGGCGCGCCCGTCGTGCCGCAGCGCTGCCGTGAGCTGCTCGATCTCAGCCGCCCGGTTGATGAACGCCGCCCGCGACCGGGCCGGGATGTTCCAGACCCGGCCCACCGGCACGTCCGCCGACCGGGAGCGGTGGAGCTCGGCGAGCGCCTGGAACAGTGCGGCTGCGAGCCCGTCCGGGGTGGTGACGGACCTGGTCATGCCGGCACCGTGAAGGTGGGCTCGGAACGCCTCCTGCCGGGCGCCGTACTCCCGATCCACGAACAGCGCGGCTGGCCCTTCGGCCTCGTCCCCCAGGAGGAACACCAGCCGCGGCATACCGCTCTCGACGGCAGTCTCGAACTCCAGCTCGGCGTACGACAGCTCGGGCCGGTCCCGCACCGGCGAGCCGTACCGGAATCCGGCGATCAGGACGTACACGTCGGCCGCCTGCACCGCTTCCCGGCACACCTGCGACGGCAGCTCGTCTCGCACCGCGAAGTACGCCATGTCCGTGACGGCGTCCCCGGCTGCCGCGACAGCCTCCTCTGCCGCGGCCACGAACGAGCGCCCGGTCGGGAACCGCCGCAGCTCCGACGTGTGGCTCAGGAACACACGCCGTGGAGGCAGCCTGTCACCGGACACGACTACAGCATTCCAGTAACCCGACGAGAACAGCGCGTACTACCTGGATGTCGTGCCCGAGCCGCCGGAGGCTGGCATGCCGGCCGTCGGGCATGGAGAGATGGGCGAGCTGGTCGAGGGCGCCGGCGGCCAATGCTGTCGCCGGATTCGCGCGGGACCGCTCGACCGCCCCGTCCCACAGCGCGTAGAGCTGCTCCGAATCTGGTGTCGTGTGCGGGACTGGTGCCGGTGATGCGCCTGGCCCAGACCTGCGGGCTGGCGGGCCTGCTGGCCGGGCTGGTCCGGATCGGCACCTCGATCGGTTCTAACCCGGCGGGGAAGATCAGCGCGATCGTGGCGGGGATGGTCACCGGCGCGGACTCGATCGACGACCTCGACGTCATCCGCCACGGCGGGATGCCGGCGCTGTTCGGCGGGTGCTATGCCCCGTCGACGTTGGGCTCGTTTCCCCGGGAGTTCACCTTCGGGAACGTTCGCCAGTTGGGTGCCGCCGCGCGGAAGTTCCTGATCAACCTGGCCGCGCAGACGCCGCTGTTGCCCGGCGTAGAAGCGGTGACGTATGTGGATGTGGACTCGGCTCTGCGCCGTGTCTACGGGAAGGCCAAGCAGGGAGCGGGGCTCGGCCACACCAAGGTCGGCGGCTACGGTGTGCTGCTGCGCGGGCTGTCGCCGCTGGTCGCGACCCTGTCCACCCCGATGGCGTGTCGCCCCAGCGTTCCTGCGCGCCACCCGTACCTACGACCCGCACATGTGGTCCGCACCCCGACGATCCCGCTGGTCCACGTGCATTCAAGTGACCGTTGGGTGCTTTTCTGTTTGAAGGGTCGGTTGAGCAGACCGGCCCTCAATTTTGTGCCTGTTGTCCTCCGCGGCCTCACTGTGAAGGCCGTGCCCGCCGGGCCAGGTGCGCTCGGTGTGCGCGCGTAGCTGGCCGACGTTTGTCTGGAACTCCGACAACCATTCGCCGGTCTCGGCGTTTATCAGGTCGCCGACGTTGGCGGCGAAGTGGCGGATCAACTCCAGCCGCTCCAGTGCGTCCGGCTTTTCGAGGTTGAACGTCTGCTCCGCGGTCGCGTTCACCCACTCGAACCGGAAGTCAACGAGCCGGCTCTGCAATGCCCGTACCGTGTTCATGTCGCGCATCCAACTGGACGACAGTCCGAAGAAGTGGTCGAACGCGACGCAGCCGGCCGCCACCGCCAGCAGCACGTACCCCCACGGCGTTACCTGCGCCCGCCCGGCCGTCACGAGCGGAGCCACCCCACCGGCGACGGCCGCCGCGATGGCCAGTGCTCGCAGCACGCGTGAACCGAACCGCTTGGTAGCCTTGTCGCGCAAGTACCACTCGATGGCCTGACCGGCTTCGCCCTCCGCCCAGGCGCGGAGCCGGTCGAGCGCCTCGGCCGGCCGCTGCCAGTCCTCGGCGCTGACGAGCGGCATCGGAGTGGTACGGAGGTCGCCGCGGCGCCACCGCCGCCGCCGAGTCGGCCCGGCTGTACCGTCGTTCGACGCGGCCATCGGGCCAGCATACTGAGGCGTCCGACCGGGCGGACGAGTCCGGCCACGGCCACCGGCTGGTTACACTCCGACACACCACAAATACCGCCGGACGAACTGGAGAGCCAGACGTTGCGGGTGATGGTGACCGTTGTGGACACTGAGGATGTCGAACACGACATCGTGCTGCAGGCGGCGGAGTCCACCCTGCTGTCTGACGTCGCCGGTCATCTGGCGGTGGCCCTCGACCGGAAGCCGGCCCCCGGCGGCGACCAGCTCTATCTGGGCGGTACGCCGGTGCCGGCCGAAACCCCGCTTGGTGAGTCCGCGGTGCGCGAGGGGTGTCGCATCGGGCTGAACCGTCCGCTGCCGGACCCGGGCACCGGCACCGGAGTCAGCCACTCCGCTGCCCGGCTCCAGCTTCTGGTGGTGGCGGGGCCGGGTGCTGGTGCGGTCCACGACCTCCGGCACGGCACGACCTGGCTGGAGGACGACCCGTCGGGCGGCGTCCGCGTCGGGCGCCGCCCGACCCAGGATGCCAAGCTGGCGCTGGAGGACGTCGGCTACGGCCCCCACGTGTACCGCGTGACGAATGGCAAATGGGTCCTTGACGACGTCGATTGGGACTCGGGCGAGCAGATGACGTTCGGCGACGTCGTGCTCGAACTGCACCGCCCCGAACGGTCTGAGGTGGTCCTGTCGCCAGCCGGTGACGGGACGGTGCGGTACCGGCGTCCGCCGCGTCTGTTTTCGCGGCCAGCTGCGCGGGACGAGTTCGTGCCACCGCGACCGCCCGGCGCGCTGACGCAGCTACCGGTGCTCGCGTCCGGCGTCGTCGCCGTGGCGCTGTTCTCGGCGCTGGGTTACCAGCTTCTCGCGTCGCCGCGGCATACCTGGTCGCCGGCCGTCTACGTAGCGGGATTCGCCGCGCTAGGGATCGCGGCAGCCGGCTACGCACTGGCGTGGTGGCGCTACCGGAGGCGCGATTGGGCCTTCAGGGCCGAGGTGGCGGACGCCGTCGCGGCGTGGCGCTCCGACCTACTGTTCCGCTACCCGGACGCCGCGAGGCTGTGGCTGGCCGCGACCGGTCCGCACAGCCGGCTGTGGGAACGGCGCGGCGCCGACCCCGACCACCTGGTCGTCCGGGTCGGAACCGGCGATGGCGAGTTCCCGGTACGGTTCGTGCACCCCGGGCACGAGAGGAAGCGGGTGTACGCGCTGCGCGACGTACCGGTCGCGGTGTCGCTGCCGCAATGCGGGGTGCTCGGCGTCGCCGTACCGAAGGACCGCGGCCAGCGGCTCGCGGCCTGGATCCTGGCGCAGGTGGCCGTGCTGCACAGTCCCGCCGAGGTCTCGGTGTGCGTACTCACCACGCGGGGTGGCGAGCACGAATGGGGGTGGCTGCGGTGGCTTCCGCACGCCCGCCCCACGGCCGGACAGGACGCGCTGGTCGTCGTCGGCAACGACGCGGAGACGGTGGACCGCCGGCTCGCCGAGTTACGGTACCTGAGGGCACACGGTGGGCCGGCCGTCGTCGTGGTCCTCGACGGGCTCACCGGATTCGACCGGCCGGCCGGCGTCGCTTGGCTGCTCCGCGATGGTCCGGGCGCCGGGGTGTATGTGGTGTGCGTCGAGGAGGACGTGCCGTCGCTGCCGGAGGAGTGCGAGGCGATCGTCGTCGCCGACGGTTCGCACCTGACCGTACGCCGGTCCGGCGATACGGTGCTGTCGGCGATCCGGCCCGACCTCGTACCGTGGCCATGGTTCGACGACATCGCGCGGGCGCTCGCGCCGATCCGGGACGCGAACCGGTCAGACCCGGAGGCGGCCATCCCGGACCGCTGCGACCTGCTCGACCTGTTCGGTATCGAACAACCCACCCCGGCCGCGGTCGCCGCACAGTGGCGCGAATCGGCTCCCGGCAGCGCGTCGGCGCCGGTCGGCTGTTCGCCGGGCGGCGCCTACGCCATCGACCTCGACCGCGATGGGCCGCACCTGCTGCTGGGCGGGATGACCGGGTCGGGGAAATCGGAGTTCCTCACCACCATGATCCTGTCGTTCGCGCTGGCGTACCCGCCGGACGCGGTGACGTTCCTGCTCGTGGACTACAAGGGCGGTGGCGCGTTCTACCCGGTGGCAGATCTTCCGCACACGGTGGGCGTGCTCACCGACGTCGGCTCGTACCCGGCACGTCGCCTGATCGCGTCGTTAAACGCCGAGGTGCGCCGCCGTGAGGTGCCCGCGGCCCGGCCCGGTGCAGCGCAGCCCGGTGCAGCGCCGCGGCTGGTCATCGTCGTTGACGAGTTCGCCTCGCTGGCGGTCGAGAGACCGGACCTGATAAGTGCCCTGCTCGCGATCGGCCGGCGGGGCCGCAGCCTCGGCATCCATCTCGTGCTCGCGACCCAGCGGGCGGGGGCCACCACTCCGGAGATCCGCGCGAACACTAACCTTTCGATCGCGCTGCGGGTGTCCGATCCGGGGGAGAGCGTCGATCTGATCGGGTCGCCCATCGCGGCCGGGATCCCGCAGTCCCGGCCGGGCCGGGCATACGTGCGAACCGCTCCGGACGTGCTGGTGCCGTTCCAGACGGCCCAGGTGGGCGCTGGCGGGGATGCCCCCGACCGGTCCCGCCGGATCCGGGTGCGGCCGCTCGATTGGCGGGACCTCGGCCGGCCCCCGGCTGCCGACCCTGACCGCGGCCAGCTTGGCCGGTCCGGTCCCGGTCCGGACCTGCTGGTCCGCGCTGTCCGTGCTGCGTACCACGGACCGGCACCGAGGCCGCCGCTGCTGCCGCCGTTGGGCCGCCTGGTCACGGTCGACGCGCTGCCGGTACCCGACGCCGGACGGGATCTGGCCCCAGTCGCGTACGCCCTAGAGGACCGCCCCGACGAGCAGGCGTACCGGCCAGCGGTCCTGGACCTGGCCACGCCGAGCCACCTGCTCGTCGGGGGCGGCCAGCGCAGCGGACGGTCGCAGTTCCTCCGCACGCTCGCCGGTGCCGTCGCGGCCCGGTACAAGTGCTCGGACGTACACCTCTACGGTCTCGACTACGGCGACGGCGCACTCCAGGTACTGACCGAACTGCCGCACTGCGGCGCGGTGGTGACCCAGACCCAGCCCGTCAGGGCCGCCCGGCTGCTCGGGCGGCTCACCGCCGACGTACGCCGCCGCCAGGAGCTGCTGGCCGAGGGCGGCTACGCCAGCATCACCGAACAGCGACGGGCGGTACCGGCCGGGCAGCGGCTGCCGCACGTCGTCCTGCTGGTCGACCGGTGGGACCGCCTGGTCGAGTGGCTGGCGACGGGCCGGTCCGGCGTACCGGCCGACCAGATTACCGGCCTGCTGTGGGAGGGCGGCCGGGTGGGCATCCACATGGTGCTCACCGGCGATCCGGCAGTGCTGCGCGGCGGCTTCGCCACGACGGTACCGAAACATCTGCTGCTGCCTGTCTCGCGGGCCGAAGCCACCAACGGCATTGGGGTCAGCGCCCACTCGCTGCCCAGCGACTGGCCGCCCGGCCGCGCGGTTCGCCTGGACAGTGGCGTAGAAGCGCAGATCGCGCTGCTGGAGGGTGGACCGGACCCGGCCGGACAGGCCGCTGCGCTCACCGCACTCGGCGCCGCCGCCCGGGAGCGGGACGCCAGCGTGACGCTGTCTCAGCGGCCTTTCCGGGTTGACGAACTGCCGCTGGTCGCGGACCGCTTCCACGTCGGTGACGCGAGCGGCCGTCCGGTCGGGCGGGAGGATGTCCTGGCGTGGCTGCGCGACCGCCACGCGACCGGCGCCTCCGCTGCCCTACTGGGCCCGCGGCGGGCGGGCAAGAGTTGGGTGCTGGCCGAACTCGCGCGCCGGATCGAACACGACGGCGCGACCGCGGTCCAGAAGCTCGTAATACCCACCCCCGACGCTCCGGTGGACACCCCGGACCGGCTCGCGATCATCCTCGATCCAAACATCTCCGGCGCCGCTTCGCCGGCCGCCGCCCTGCTGCGCCAGGTCCAGGCCCGCGCCGGCAGCGGCGACCGGACCGTCTTCCTGCTCGACGAGGTCGGGCGCCTCGTCGCCTACCATCCCGCGGCCGTGTCCTGGTTGCGCGACCTTGGGCAGGAGGGCGCCTGGCTGGTGTACACCGGTACCGAGAAGGACTGGCACATGGTCGTCCGATGGGCCCTGACGATGCCCGGATCCAGCTTCGGCAACGACGTGAACGCGCGCGTACTCGGCCCGCTGGAACGGCAGACCGCGCTGACCTTCCTCAGCGGTACAGCCGCCAACCTCGGCGTCAACATCGAGCCGGACACCACCGGGCTGGCCGTCGTCGACCTCGTCGACACCTGGCCGTTCTACCTCCAGGTCGTCGGGGACGCCCTGGTCCGCGCCGTGCAGGCCGGTGATCTCGGCACGCTCACCGACCGGAGCGAGCTGGCCCGACTCGTCCAGCGCCGGCTGGTGGACGACTGGTCGCACCATTTCGAGGGGCGCTGGGCCGAGATCGGACCGGCCGGCCGGGCGGCCCTGCTGGACCAGCCCGGTACCGCACCACGCTCGCTCGCCCCCGCCCAGCGCGAGGACCTGCGCGACGTCGGACTCCTCCAGCCGGGTGACCGCTGGCTGCCCGACCCTCCGCTGTTCAACTGGGTGGCCCGCAACGCCACCGAACTCCGCGATCGGGACCGGTGACCGTGGCCCATTTCGCGCCCAGCCGGGCGTACCAGCCGCATCTCGACGTCCGTTTCGTTCCCGGGCGGGTGCCCCGCTGGGCGCAGCCCCTCGTGGCCGGCCAGCCGCCCAACTCCGCGTGCTGGCTTACCGTCCTGCCCCGCCGGGCGGGCAAGACCTGGCTCGCCTCGGCCGTCGCGCACGCCCGCCCAGCCGGTACCACGCACCGCGTCGACCTGCGCCACTCCCCAGCCGTCCTGCGCAGGGTTGGCCTGCAGTGCCTGGTCGGCGGCAAGGGCCCGCCGCAGATCACCGGCGGCGTCGTGCTGGTCGACGAGCCGGGGCTCGCGCCGGCCGGGCCACCCGGGCCTCCGGCGGCGGCGCGGCGGGCGGGCGGGGCGCTGGGCGCGGTCGACCCGCAGGTGCTGGCCCGCGGGCTGGCCGAGGTGCGCGCCGCGGGGGCCGTACCGGTCGTGCTGGCCACCCCGTCCGAGCACGCGCTGCTCCTGCCGTACCTGGGTCCGGACGCGCCGAAGGACGTCGTGCTGCCACCGGCGCTCGACGCGCACGAGGTCGCCCGGATGGCCGGTCGCGCCCCGGACTGGGCGCCCGACCTCGTCGACCGGGTACGCCAGGCCGACGCGTCCTGGCTGGAGACGCCGTTCTTGCTCGAACTGGTCCTGCACGTGGCCGAGGACAGCCCGCGGCTACGCGCCGACGTACCGGCGCTGCTGCGCGCCACGCTCGACGAGGCCGAGCGCCGGCACGACTACCGCCGGCAGGTCTTCAACAATGGCCTGAGCGTGGACCAGCGGACCGAGCTGCGAACGGCCCGGTGGCGGTCGGCCGGTATCGAACTCCCCCTGCCCGGCGGTTCGGCGCTGCTGGCGCAGACCCACGTACCGCACGACCCGGTGGTCGCGCACCACCTCGCCGAGGTCCTGCGCATCCACCACATCTCCGACCTGCACCTGGGCGGCAACCTGCGGAGCACTGTCGACGCCAAGGACCACACAGTCGTCGGGGGGCACCTGGCCGCACTGGCCGGCGCCGGTACCCCGCTCGACAGCTACCTGAACCACGTCCGCCAGCTCGCCGCCGACGGCCTCGCGCCCCACCTCGTTGTCGTCAGCGGTGACGTGGTCAACCGGCCGGACGACGCCGCCGGCGCCGGAGCCCTGGCCTGGCTTGCGGAGCTGCGGACGGTCCTCGCGCCCCATCGCGATCTGCGCCCCGACGACCCACGCATCGTCCTGGTCGGCGGCAACCACGACGTCTCGTGGGAGCGCTGCCTGGAGCCCGAACCGGACGCGCGGCACCGGTGGTTCGCGCGGACGTTCGCGGCCTACCCGCACCCCGACCTTCACCTGACCAACGGCCGGGAGCGCCGGCTGTTCCTGAAGTACCCGGACATCGGGCTGCGCATCGCGCTGCTCGGCTCGGCCGAGTCCGGCGGCGAAGCCGCGCACGACGAGGACCGGGCACGGCTGGAGGCGTACCGCGCCGAGCTGGTACGCGCCGACGACGACGCGACCGTCCGCGCCCTGATCCAGTCGTTCGAGCGGCTCGACCCCGCCGTCGTCTCGCGCACCGTGCTGGACCGGTTGACCCCCGAGGCGGGCTACGTCACGTTCGCCGCGTTGCACCACCCGTTATCGCCGGTACCGGCGGTGGAGATCGCGCCGTACTCCGGACTGGTCAACGCTGGCCAGACCAAGCGCGCGCTGGCGACCGCGCAGACTGCCCTCGTCCTGCACGGACACACCCACCTGGCGTTCCTGGCCGCCGAACGGCTGCTCAACCCCGGGCCGCCGTGGACCCTACGCATCGCCGGCGCCGCCACGCTGGCCAGCGCCGCATCCGACGAGCAGAACGGCTACAACGAGGTGTTCCTGGCCCGCGAAGGCAGCCAGCACCGCATCCTCATCCGCCCGGTACGGTTCGACGGCGGACAGTGGCTGGCGCAGCCCGGCATGGCCTTCCGGCCGGGGGACGGCGACGAGTTCCCCCTCGCGGACCTGACCGCGGACACGTTTCCCGGCTACCGGGCAGCGAGCTGACCCGGCCACCAGATGCGCGGGCCGGTGTCGAGGGCATGGGCGGGCACAAGCACGGTCGGGACGGCGAAGGTGTCCAGCAGTACGCCGACCCAGGTGATCCACGTCGAGCCTCCTCGTCGTCAATAAGCCTGGCCAGACGCCCCGCCTTCAGGACGAGTTGCTGCGTCTTGAGCCTGGCTAGCTCGACGTCCTTGAGAAGGTCCTCGGCCAAGGCGAGCACCTCCTGCTGCTTGTTCACAGTGCGCATTGTGCCTTACTGGCAGCTCACTACGTGCGCCGTTCCGATGCCACCAGCGGCACCGGGAGCGCCGCGCGCAGCCCGCACTGACCCCCGGCCGGGACCGCAACACCGCCCACGTGGTCACCCGCGCCGTGCCCGCCGACGCGCCGACCGGGCAGACCCACGGGACCACCGAGCGCAGCCCGCGGGCAGTGCTGGCCGACCTGATCGAGCG
>Ga0136624_1000413_pt1 | contig 16222 bp, 9 predicted proteins | sample AntDrymUQ4692206_2_FD_104802 | JGI IMG/M metagenome (GOLD analysis project Ga0136624, IMG submission 104802) | Polar desert sand microbial communities from Dry Valleys, Antarctica - metaG UQ469 (22.06) | ecosystem: Environmental > Terrestrial > Soil > Desert | place: Antarctica: Dry Valley... | reverse complement strand
TGATCGCGAGTCGCGCCGTGACGCGGTCGACCGACTCCTGGGTGAGGTCCAGACCGGACCAGCGGGCACCGCGCCGAATCAGTTGCTCGGACTCCGCGCCCTGGCCCAGCCCGATCTCGAGCACCCGCTTCCCATGCCAGTCGATCTGGTCGAGGCACGCCGGGATGTGGCTCTCCTGCCGGTACCGCCAGCGGTCGTAGGCCGTGAAGAACCTCTCGTAGTCGTCGGCGAACGCGCCGTGCAGCCCCCCGACGATGTGATCGCCGCAGGGATGCGCATTCCAGAAGGACTGGACGTCGGTCTCGTTCATCACGCACCCCCCTCGGTATCGCCCGCGCACCCGGTCCCCGCCGAATGGGTGAACTCACTACCCCGGTCCTGCCCGAATGGCTCGGCCTGCCACCCGGTGGCGTCGAGCACGCGGCCGTTCTCGAACACGACGAACGTCCACGGCCCCTGGTAGGAGTTGGACCGCCACCGGTTCTGCTGCTCGAAGGTGATGCTCTGCTGGATCACGCGCCCCTGGTAGGGGGACCAGTCCGGGTAGGTGCCGAAGTTCGACAGGATCGCCATCCGCCCGGTCCGCCCACCGGCGCAGCCGACGACTTCCGGGTCGAACCGGAACGTGTTGTCGTGGATGTCGAGCCGCTGGGTCTTCCATCGGCAGTGATCGTAGAGCGGCGGCTGTGAGATCCCCGGCTGCGAGCACTGCGGTATCGAGGGCACGAGCCGAGTGCAGTCGTTCCCGGAGGTGTTGGCCGGGCTGTTGCAGAAGCGGTCGGCGTTCTCCCATGCGGTGATCCCCGACCAGTTGTTCTCGAGCACGTTGCCGTGGATCTCGATCCGGTCCGTTCGGGCCGGCACCAGCGGTTCCCCGCCCACTTCGCTCAGGTAGATGGCAGCGACCGGGAAGCGTTGGCCCTCGTCAGCGAACCGCTTGCCCTTCACCATCGCGTTGTTCCGGATCGTGTTGTCGCGGATGATCGCGTTGTAGCTGGTCTCGTAGAAGATCGCTTCCGAGTCGTTGCCCTCGATGAGGTTGCCCTCGATGAGGAAGTCGTTGTTGTTGGTGTCCGCCCACAGGCCTGCGCCGCGGTTGTCGTGGATCCAGTTACCGCGCACGTCGGCGCCGTTCACCGCCCAGAACTTGACACCGCCGGTGCACCCGCAGCCGGGGGTTCGGAGCTCCCAGTTGTCGGTGTTGTTCCCGGCGATCTCGTTGCGCTCGACGACGAGGTCGGTGATCCCGTCGTCGGCCTGGTAGGCGTTGATCCCGTACTGCCCGTTGTCGCGCAGGCAGTTGTGCCTGATCACCTGGCGGGCGCCTGCCATCATGCCGGCGCCGCCGTTGTTCTGGATCGTGTTGTGCTCGATCACCCAGCCGTTTCCGGAGTCGTGGTTGACGACCCCCTCGTTGCGGGGCGCCTCGAACCCCTGCACCGTGAGGTGCTTGATCGTCACGTTCTCGGCCTGCTGCGTGAACGCATACCGGTTCACCCCGCGGCCGTCGAGAATCGCGCCGGGCGCGCCGATGTAGGTGTTGCCGTCCTTCGGCACGACCTGGCCGAACTCGCTGGTCCCGAGCGTGTGCGTGCCCGTTGCCAGCCAGAAGGTGGTTCCCGGCGGGTTCGCCTCCGTCTTCGCCGACAGGTCGGCGTCCACCGCGGGATCGACGACGACGGCTCCCGCAGGGGGCGAAGCGGGCCCCGCGACCTGGTTGTCGCACACCGCGAAGGCAGCGGGACCGGCCCGGTCGGACGGGGTGGGGGCGGGGGGCGGTGCGGCTGGAGGTGGCGGTGCCGCGGAGCCGGAGGAGCACGCGGCGACGAGGGTGACGGCCAGCGCGCCGACCGCGAGCCTCGTCGCCCCGCGCAGACGGCCGATCGCTGGAGCTCTCATCGCCGCACCATCCTCGACTCGTCTGCTGACCGGAACTGGAGGGAAGTGACGAGCGGAGCGGCGGAGCCGCCGACGGTGCCGCTGCCGATGAGGGTGCACGCCGGTTCCCGCCGTCCGAAACCGGGTGAGTACCAGCCCAGCGGCGGGTCGGTCTCGCCCCGGTGCACCGACCACGACAGCCCGGCCGGCAACTGCAGCGCGGCGCTGCGGGCACCCCTGCCGGACGGCCAGGCGAGTGTTGCGCACCGGTCGTCGAGCTCGACGTGGACGCTCGGTCCGAGGTGCCATGCGAGCCGGCAGGACTGGTGCTGGCGGCTCACGACCTCGTCGAGCACCCGGAGCTCGCGCTCGTCGATGTCGAGCTCGACGGTGCGGCGGTGCACGACGGGCCGCCCCCGCCGCGCGTAGCCGTCGTGCTCGGCGCGCCACCGCGCGACCCCGCTGTCGGGCGTCGCCGCCGCGAGCACGCGGCTGCGGGCGTGCCGGGTCCACATGAAGGGCCCCCCGGACGTGGACTGGTCCTCACCGTCGAGTTCCAGCGTGTTGTGACCGAGCGTGGAGCGGAAGTAGCGACGCCACTCGGGCTCGCCGTGGTAGCAGTAGGTTCCCGGATCGGTCAGGATCTCAACGCCGTCGTGCCGGACCTCGAGTGCGAGCGCGTCGGCGTGCGCGTGTGCCGCGATCGACAGGAAGCCGTGCGGACCGCCGTCGCAGCGACACCACAGCTCGCCGTGGTCATCGGTCCGGGGTGCCCGCAGCAGGGTGAGACCGGCGTCCGCGAAGTGCCAGGGCCGCGACGCGGGCCGGTCCGGGGCGGCAGGCGGCCGGGCGAGCGCTGCCAGCAGCGGCGTCCGCACGGCGTCCTGCGGCACCTCCGGCCACCAGGGCAACCGCCCGAAGAGGGCGTCACCGGTCGCGAGCAGCGACGCCCACCGGTCGGTGCCCGCGCCGTCGACCACCAGCCCGTGCCCGTCGTCGGCGTCACCCTGGCGCGGCGGGCGCAGGTCGACGTCGACGATCGCGGCGAGCGCGTCGGACATGCGCACCAGGACGGGCCAGATCGGGTCGGGGAGCGGGTGGCCCGCAGCGTCGGCCTCGGCGGCGGCGACCAGCCCTAGCTCCAGCACCAGGCCGTGGTACTCGGTCGCCAGCTCGCGGTTGAGCCCCGAGCCGAAGGTGTTGCGCTGCAGCTCCTCGGCGAGCCGCCGCCCCGCGTCCTCGCGCCACGCACTGGACTCCGGGTACCAGTCGAACGCGCAGGCGGCGGCGAGCCGCCCAGCGGCTTCGGCGATCACGTGGTTGTTCGCCGACGACCCAATGCTGGGGAACTTCGCTAGCCACCGCTGGTGCTCGGAGATCTGGTGCAGCGCGTCCGGGTTGTCCTCAAACAGTCCTGACACCTCGCGCCAGGGGTCCAGCAGCCGCCGGACCCACACCCAGGAGAGCAGCCGGATGCCGAGCTCGATCCCGCTGACCCAGTGGACGCCCCGCAGCGGCGGGTTGGCCGCCCACCACGACTTGAGGTGATCGGCGATGCGGCGCGCGTACCGGTCATCGCCGGTCAGGGCGAAGGCCGCCGCCAGGATCGTGAGGTGGTGGTGGCGGGACAGCTCCCACACCTGCTTGATGTCACCGACGGCCTGCTCGTCGCGGTAGTCGATGTCGAACGCGTACTCGTCGCCCGGCGCTCGCCTGCCGGTCTTCGGGTCGAAGGACCAGTCGGGAGCCACGAGGTCCCGGCGTGTGATGCCGAAGAAGTCGGCGTGCCCCTCGAGCAGGCGGTCGGCGGTGGCGACGAGGCGGGCCGTCGCCGCCGCCGGGATCGCGCCGAGGACGTCGCCGGACAGGCCGGTCGGAAACCGGCGGGTGGGAAGCACCCCCGCAAAGTCCCCGACAGGCCCTCCGAAAGTCCCCGACACGCCCTCCGAAAGTCCCCGACACGCGGGGGAGCGGCGCAGGCGCCCGATCCGCCATCGCGTCCGGACGCGTCCCGCCACCTCCTGCGGTGACATGCGCGACAGCCGGCGCAGGTACCAGCCCGGGCTCGTCATGCCGCGCCTCCCGTGACGTCGACCGGGCTGCCGGTCGCGAGGCTGCGTTCCACCGCGAGCGTGGCGCGGGTCGTCGCGATCAGCGAGTGCAGGCCGATCGGCATCGGACCACCGCCGCGGACCGCGTCGACGAACGCGGCGAGCTGCGCCGCCTGCCCCTTGTCCCGGGCCAGGGACACCCGGGGCGACGCCCACCGCTGCTGCCCGTACAGCGCGGCGCGCCGGAAGTCGTCGAAGCGCAGGACCTTGCCGTCCGCGACGACCTCGATCGTCTCCTTCGGGAAGCGGGAGCTGCCCGCCGTCGTGTAGGCGATCGATGCGGTGGAGCCGTCGCCGTGGCGCAGGACCAGCTGCAGGTCCTGCTCGGGCGAGGAGTAGGCGAACAGCGACGACGGATCCGAGCCCAGCCACCAGCTCACCGTGTCGATGAAGTGCCCGCCCTCGCCCTCGAACCGGGAACCCTCGGTGTCGTGGCGCGCGTACCAGCTGTTCGCCCCGAGCCGCCCGGCGTTGACCAGGTAGCGCACGGTGGCCGGACCCATCCGCCGCCCGAACCGGCTCCGCGCCTCGCGCAGCAGCGGCGCGAACTGGCGGTTGAAGCCGACGTGCAGGCGGTCGTTGCCGGTCTCGCCGACGGCGGCGATCACCTCGGCCAGCTCCGCCTCCGTGATCGCGAGCGGCTTCTCGACGAAGACGGCCTTGCCCGCCCGCAGCGCCTGGCAGGTGAGCCGAGCGTGGGAGCTGTGCCGCGTCACGACGAACACCGCGTCGACGCTCGGGTCATCGAGCAGCTCGTCGAGGTCGGTCGACGCGGCATCGAACCCGAACTTGCGCTGGGCGTTGGTCGCCGAGAGGGCGGTGGTGGTGACCACGCGGGAGAGCTCCACGTCCTCCCGGCCCGCCAGGTGCGGGAGCAGCATCGAGGACGCGTAGTTGCCCGCCCCGACGAACCCGACGCGGAGCGGACCGTCCCGACGCGGGCGCGGGGACGCGACGACCAGGGGCACCGGCGAGGGCGATGGTGCCGGCTCCTGCCGGGGCGCCGCCGGGGCGTGCCCGTCGGCGGGGGGGTACCGGAACAGCGCGGTCACCGCCGCCAGCTCGCCGCTTTGCAGCTTCTCGTACGTCTCGACGGCGGCCGCGAAGTCGGCGGTGTGCGAGATCAACGGCGCGACGTCGACCCGCTGCCGCGCGATCAGGTCGAGGAAGCACGCGAGGTTGCGGCGCTCGGTCCAGCGCACGTAACCGATGGGGTAGTCGCGGCCGTCGAGCTCGTACTCCGGGTCGTAGCGACCCGGGCCGTACGAGCGGGAGAAGCGGACGTCGAGCTCCTTCTCGTAGTAGGCGTTCCAGGGCAGGTCCAGGCTGCACTTGCCGATGTCGACGACCCGGCCGCGGTCCCGGGACAGGCGCGCCGCAAGCTCCACCGGGCCGTTGCTCGTGCCGCCTGCCACCAGGTAGACCTGGTCGACGCCGTGGCCGTCGGTCAGCTCGCGGACGGCGCTCGCAACGAGGTCCGAGTCGGGGCTGCCGCACGCGTCCGCGCCGAGCTCCTCGGCGAGCCGGCAGCGCTGCGCTGCGGGGTCGACCCCGATGACCCGGGCGCCTGCCGCGGTGAGCAGCTGGGTGACCAGCTGACCGATCAGCCCGAGGCCGATGACGAGCGCGACCTCGCCGAGCTGGGGCTCGCCGCGGCGCACCCCCTGCAGGGCGATCGCACCGACCGTGGCGAAGGCGGCGTGGTCCGGCGCGACGCCCTGCGGTACCGCGCAGTACAGGTTGCGGGGAACCCAGTTCACCTCGCTGTGCAGGGCGTGCTCGTTGCCCGCGCACGCGACGAGGTCACCCACGGCGACGTCGGTGACGCCCGCGCCGACCTCATCGACCACCCCGGCGAGCGAGTACCCTAGGGGGGTGTAGGAGTCGAGCCGGTTCATCACCTTGCGGTAGGTGGCGACCGGACCGGCACTCGCCACGCTCTGCAGGACCTGGGCGACCTGGTCCGGGCGGGCCCGGGCCTTGCCCACCATCGACAGGCTCGCCTCGCCGACCTTCATCAGTTCCGTGCCGGTCGAGATCAGCGAGTAGAGCGTGCGCACCAACACGCCGCCGGGCCGGCACGCCGGCACGGGAACGTCCAGCAGCGTCAGCTCGCCGGTCTTGTAGTTCTGCACGACCTGCCTCATGCCGCCGCTCCCGCTGCCATCGCGTCCCGGTACCACTGCTCCAGCGTCAGGACGTGCCAGAGGTGCTTCGACCGGTCCTCCTGGCCCGAGGAGTCCTCGACGACCAGGCGCTGGAGGGCCTCGCGCTGCAGGAACCCGGCCGAGACGAGCGCGCCGTTGTTCACGACCTCGGCGACGTGCGGTGCGAGGTCGCGGCTCATCCACGCCCGCAGCGGCGCGCTGAACAGTCCCTTGGGGCGGTAGACGATCTCGTCCGGCAGGATCGAGCGGGCCGCCTCCTTCAGCGCCACCTTGCCCTGGCGACCCACGACCTTGCGGTTCCCGGGCACGCTGAACGCCGCCTTGACGACCTCCACGTCGACGAACGGGACGCGTACCTCGGTGGAGGCGGCCATGCTGGCACGGTCGGTGTAGGCGAGGTTCAACCCCGGCAGGAAGAGCCGCGCGTCCGCGAGGCACATCCGGTTCACGAAGTCGCCGAGTGCCTGGTCGGCGTAGACGTCGGCGTGCTCGGTGAGCACGTCGTCGACCACGCCGCCGAGGTCGGGGTGGACGAGGTCCAGCAGCTCCGACCGGTCGTACATCGTGTAGCTGCGCCGGAAGGCGGGCTCTTCAGGCAGGCCGGCGAACGACAGGAACCGCTTCGCGAACCGGACCGAGCGGTAACCACGTCGGGAGCTCGCCACCGGCAGCCGCCCGACCGCGGCGGTGACGGGCTTGCGGAGCAGTCCCGGCACCCGCCGGTAGCGCTGGGCGATGACGTTCGCCAAGTGCTTGCGGTAGCCGCCGAACAGCTCGTCGGCGCCCATCCCCGACAGCATCACCTTGACGCCCGCCTCGCGCGCCGCCAAGCAGATCAGGTAGGTGTTGATCGCCGCCGGGTCACCGATCGGCTCGTCCAGGTGGTGCACCAGGTGCGGCAGCAGGTCGAGGACCTGCGGCGCGATCTCGATCTCCTCGAGCTTGACGTCGAAGCGCTCCGCGACGACGCGGGCGTACCGCAGGTCGTCCGGCATCGCCTCCAGCCGCGCGTCCTCCGGTCGGAAGCCGATCGTGTACGCGGTGACGTCTCCCTCACCCGCAGCCAGCGCCGTGAGGAAGCTGGAGTCGAGCCCGCCGGACAGGAACGTCGCGACGGGCACGTCGGCGAGCAGGTGCCGCCGCGTGGAGTCCGCGACGACCGCCGCCAGATCCGCGGCAGGCCGGTCGGCGGCCTCCTCGGCGACCGCGCGGAGGTCCCAGAAGCGCCCGCGCTGCACTACCCCGTCGGGGCGGAACCGTAGCCACGTCCCGGGCGGCAGCTTGGTCACCTCCCGGTAGGCGCACCGGCTGTCCGGCACCCAGTAGTAGAGCAGGGACGCGACCATCGCGGCGGCATCGACGCGCAGCGAGGGGCCGAGGCTCCCGGCGAGCGCCTTGAGCTCCGATGCGAAGGCGACGCCGTCGCCCCGCTGCAGGACGAACAGCGGCTTGATGCCGAGCTGGTCGCGGGCCAGGACCAGCTCGCCGGTCCGCTCGTCGAAGACGGCGAACGCGAACATGCCCCGCAGCCGCGGCAGGCACGCCGTCCCCCAGCGCCGCCACGCCTCGAGCAGCACCTCGGTGTCCGACGTCCCGCGGAACCGGACGCCGCCCGCTTCCAGCTCGGCGCGCAGCTCGAGGTAGTTGTAGAGCTCGCCGTTGTAGGAGAGCGCGAGCCCGTCGCGGACCATCGGCTGGGCTCCGGTCGGCGACAGATCGATGATGGACAGCCGGCGGTGCCCGAGGTGCACGTCCCCCGCGGGCGACGAGTACCGGCCCGAACCGTCGGGCCCGCGGTGCGCGATGGCACGGGTGAGCGCGTCCGTCAGCGAGGCGCCATCCGGCCAGTGGAAGGTTCCCGCGATCCCGCACATGTGTCAGCGCTCGACGAGCCGGTCGTAGACACCGACGTACGCCGGGGCCTGCTGTCGCCACGCCAGGGTCTCCTCGACCCGCTTGCGGCCCACCGAGCTCATCCGCTTGCGCTCCGCCTCGTCGTCGAGCAGGTCGAGGATCGCCTCCGCGTAACGCTCGACCAGGTTTGGCTCGGCGTACACCGCGGCGTCACCTGCGGAGACGCGGGTCTCGACCAGGTCGAACGCGACGACCGGGAGCTCGAAGGACATGTACTCCATCGTCTTGTTCATGGTCGAGACGTCGTTGAGCGGGTTCTTCGGGTCCGGGGACAGCCCGATGTCGGCCGTGGACAGGACCCGGCCGACCAGCTCGTCGGGCGCCCGGCCGGTGAAGTGGACGTGGGGCGTCAGCTCCAACTCGGCGGCGAGCCGGCGCAGGTCGGCTCCGGCGTCACCGTCGCCGACGAGGGTGAGCGCCACGTCGCTGCGGCCCCGCTCGTGAACGATGTGGTGCATCGCGCGCAGCGCCAGGTCGACGCCGTCCTGGGGGCCCATCACGCCGAGGTAGGCGAGGAGGTACCGGTGCCCTCGGCGCAGCGACGGGTCGGGCTCACCGCGCGTCATCCGCTCGGGGTCCGGTCCGGTCCGGACGACCGTCACGTCCTCCCCGCTCTTGCGGCCGCGGCGGCGCGCGACGCTCCGGTACGACTCGTTGGTCGCGATGACGTGGCCGGCGAGGGCGTAGGTCACCCGCTCGGCCAGCAGCAGGGCACGGTGCGGAAGGGATGCGGGCCGTTCGAAGCGGGACTCGTAGAGCTCCGGGCAGAGGTCGTGCTGGTCGAAGACCATCGTCACGCCGAGGAGGAGCTTGAACGGCAGGACGGCCACCCACAGCACGTCCGGCGGGTTGCACACCTGCACGACCCCGAACGGCCGGCGCCGCCAGGCCCGTACCAGGTTCACCAGTGTCGCGAGGATCGAGTACGCGTACTCGGCGAGGAACATCACCTGCCGGGTGATCGGCGGGAACGCCGGGTACTTGAAGAGGTGGACGCCGTCGAGCACCTGGTACGCGGGGTCACCCTTGCCCCGCGGGCAGACGACCGACACCTCGTAGCCAGCGTCGCGCAGCGCCCGGCACTCGAGCCACACCCGCCGGTCGAAGGGCACCGGGAGGTTTTGGACGACAATGCAGACGTGCCGCCGACGTGCGCGGCTCACCAGCCGACACCCTCGTAGCCGTCGAGCGCCTCGAAGCTCGCCCCGAGTCGGCCGTGCAGGTCGAACACCGTCCGCGGGTTTGCGCGGACGACGGCACTCACCACGTCGGGATCGGCGGTCGACACCACCGCGACGTCGGCCCCCTTGAGCGCCTGGTGTGCGTCGTCGTGCAGAACCCGATGTAGGTGGGGGAGGCGGGACTGCACGTAGCGCAGGTTGGCTCCCCGCAGCTGCGCGGGGTTCACCACCGGATCGTGGATGCGGACGTCGAGGCCCTTGCCGATCAGCATCTCGGCCAGCGCGACGTTCGGGCTCTCGCGCAGGTCGTCCGTCTGATGCTTGAACGAGAGGCCGAGCAGCGCGACGCGGCGGTCGGCGTCCTCCGCCTCCTCCACGCGGCCCAGCACGCGGTCCGCGAGGTCACGCGCGACCCGCTCGTTCGACGCGAGGGTCGCCTCCAGCACCGGCAGGTCCACCGAGCTCATCCGCGCGAGGTGCAGAAGGCTGCGGAGGTCCTTGGGCAGGCACGAGCCGCCGAACGCGAAGCCGGGGCGCAGGTAGGCGGGAGAGATGTTGAGCTGCCGATCCTGCACGAAGACGTCCATCACCTCCCGGGCGTCCACGTCCAGGGTGCGGTAGAGGCGGGAGAGCTCGTTCGTGAACGACACCTTGAGCGCGTGGAAGGCGTTGCACGCGTACTTGACGCTCTCGGCGACGCGGATCGGGACGACGTGCACCGGGCAGTCCAGGAAGCCGAACAGCTCCCGGACCGGCTTCGTCGCCTCGGCGGTTCCTCCGATCACCAGGAACGGCGGACCGAAGAAGTCGGCGACGCTGGAGCCCTCCCGGAGGAACTCCGGGCACATCGCGACCTGCAGGTCGGTGCCGACGGTGCGCCCGGACGAGGCCTCGAGTCGGGGGATCACGATGTCGTCGACGGTGCCGGGCGGCACCGTCGAGCGGATGACCACGGTGTGCGAGCAGTCCGAGCCGGCAAGTGCCGCACCGATCTCCCCGACCACCCGGCTCACCTGGCTCAGCTCCGTGCCGCCGTGGGAGTTCGAGGGGGTCCCGACGCACACGAGGGAGACATCGGCGGACGCCACCCCGTCGGTGGCACGCTCGGTCGCGCGCAGGGCTCCCGAGGCGACAGCCTCGACGAGCAACTTGTCGAGGCCGGGTTCGATCACCGGTGACCGACCGGCATTCAGCGCGTCGACCTTGCCGGGGTCGGTGTCGACACCGACCACGTCGTGACCACGGGCGGCGAGGCACGCGGCCGTCACCGCCCCCACGTAGCCGAGTCCGAACAGCGTCACTCTCACGACTTCCCCCAGATCAGTCTCGGGCCGGCGACGGTTGAAGCGGAGTCGCTTCGGACGGTGCGCTTCCGGCCTGTCGCTGCGGCCGGCGGGAGTCGCGGAAGTGCCGCACGAGGTGCGCGGCGTCCCACAGCGCACCGTCGGAGTGGTCCGCCGGATTCGGCTCGACGAGCACCACGCCCATCGGCGTGACCCCCACGTCCGCGAGGAGCCGCGCGATGTGGTGCAGCCGTGCCGTTGTGGCGGAACCCGCGCGAATGCCCAGCAGGGTCTCGGCACCGAGGTGGGCGAGGTCGAGCCACGGCTCACCCGGAGCGAGCGACGCGACGCCCAGCGTGAGTCGGGGATCCGCCGCCGACATGTCCGGCTGGGGCGCGTCGCCCCGGGGGACGACCGGCACCGTGCTTCCGGACCGCGCAGCCAGCCGCGCCGCGTGAGCACCGCGCAGGCCGTCCACGAGGACGACGTCGCGGGCCGAGGCGATCTCCTCGGCGACGTCGAGTGCGAGCGCCGCGACCGTGCGCGGGCACCCGACCTCGAGCAGCGAGGCCGACCGAGGAGCGTCACCGACCACGCCGGCGATGGTGACCGCTGCTCGCTGCCGAGCTTGGTTCCGCCGGCCGCTCCGCCACCAGCCGGCGGGACCGCTGCGCACCGCAGGCACCTGGGCGATCACGGAGATGCCCAGGTGGGCCGCGATATCGCGACGCCGGATCGGGCGATCCCGGATCACGGACAGCACCGCGGCCAGCGCCAGCCCCGCGCCGAGGCCCAGCACGAGCCCAGCTGGGCCGTACTTGATAGCGGACCCCAGCAGTGAGGCCCCGATGGGACGGGCATCGTCCACGATCCTCGTCCCGGCCGCGACGTCGACGGCCCCGAGAGCGGCTGCCTCGGCTTGCGTTTGCAGCGACAGGATCTGGTCCGCGAGGCCCGCCCGGCGGTTGTACTGCGCATCGAGCTGCGAGGCGATCTCGGACGCCTCGGCGGATCCGGGGGGAGCCGCGGCACCGGCGGCGATCGTCGCAGCGATGGTGTCGCTCACCTCCTGGGAGACCGCCAGCAGCTCGGCCTGGCGGTCGAGCAGCGCCTTGGACCGGGCCTCCGCTGTCTGCTCGACCCGCCGGACGTGACTGGTCACGAAGGTCTCGGCGAGCACCTGCGCGCGTCGCTCAGCCTCCGCGTAGGTTGGGCCGTTCGCCGTGATCTGTAGCACGTTGGGCGTGAGGCCCTCGCCGCCATAGGTGCCGACGAAGCCGGCCGCCGAACCGTCGAGACCCAGCTCCTGCATGGCGGCGGCGGCGACCTGGGTCGTCTCGAAGAGCGCGATGTCGGTCTCTATCAGCGACGTCGGGTCGGAGACCGACTCGTCCGAGTGTGCGACCAGCACCCGTGCGGTCGCCTGCGGAGCAGGCGCCCTCACCACCACGGCGAGCAGACCCAGGACCAGACCGACCAGCGCGAACGTCACCCACAGCCTGCGGCGCGCGCGGAGGTCGCTGACGAGGCGGTCCAGATCCAGGAGCTGCTCAGCCATGGCGGTGACCGTCTCTGGGACCGTGTCCGTTGCTCGCGGTGATCGGGGCGCGCCCGTTCATCGGGGCGCTCGTCCACTCCGGTGGCTCCGACTCGTCCGTGGCCGCGCCCGTGCGCACCAGCAGGACGCCGGAGAGGGGGTGGCCGGCGTCCTGGCAGGCCTGCGCCACCCCCAGCAGTTCCGCGCCGGTCGCCGTGCCCGAGGTGATCACCAGCAGCGTCGCCGACACGTCCGGCTGCGGCGGAACCGTCGGCCGGGACGCGGAGACGACGACCAGGGGGAAGACGACACCGTCGGGACGTGAGGGTGAGGAATCCGTGAGCACGGTGACGGCGCCTCGGGTGGTCGGCTCGCCGGAGACGGCGGCCTGAACCGTGGCCGAGAGCCCGGAACCGTCCGGCAGGATCGAAGCCGTGCGGCCCGCCGCGGCTGCGGTACCCGCCAAGCGGGCGACGGCCGCCGCCGCCGGCACGTCGCCGTCGAGCAGAACGACGAGCACGCGAGCGGCGAGCGATCCCGCCAGCACTTGGTCCAGGACCCTGCCGTATCGTAGCTGCTCCAGCGCGGGGTCGTCGTCCGGCACCGTCGACGGCGCATCCTCGCGCAGAAGCTCAGCGATCCACGCCTTCCAGCCGTCCCAGCCGTCGCGGTGCTCGCCCGACGGCCCGTCGTTGCCGGTCGTCGGAACGGCGGGGCCGGCAGCCACGACGCCGAGCACCGGAGCCCCCGTCGCTGCCGCGACGTCGTCCTTCCGCCGCAGTCGACGGTCGCCGTAGTGGACCGCGATGACGGCGAGCATGCCCAGCAGGGCGAAGACACCGGCACCACCCGCGATGAAGTGGGGCACCGCCGGCGGATCGGCCCCCTCGGGGGGTGCGGCCGCCTCGATCACGCGAATGTTGTCCAGCGCCACCGAGGCCTCGGCCTCGGCCGCGGCGATGCCCCGCTCGATTACGGCGAGCTCGTCGATGGCGTCGTCGCGCCGGTCGCGCGCCTGCTGCAGCTCCTCCCGCGTCTGGACGCCACCCGGATTCCGCGGGTCGAGCTGGCTGAACGAGCCCTGCAGCTCCCCGATCCGGCGGCTCGACTCATCGATCCGCTGCTGCACGGTCACCTGCCGCCGCTGCAACACCTCCCTGGTCGTGGTCTCCGCCTTGATCGCGAGCTCGGTGGAGAAGCCGATGTACTCCTCGGTCACCTTGTCCGCCAGGAGCCGTGCTTGCTCGGCGACCGGCGCCGCAGCGGCGATCCGGATCACGCTCCCGGCAACCACCTCGGCGCTCACCGAGTCGCGCACCTCGGCGAGGTCGACGTCCCAGCCGAGCTCGGTGACCGCGCGGTCGACGACCACCGAGCTCATCGCGACCTGGGCCTGGGTGAGCACCTCGTCCTCGTTCGGGGACCCCTGCAGCAGCAGCGTGGTGCCGGACCGGTAGGTCGGCTCGACGACGAGCGAGGTGGCGAGTCCGGCCACGGCGCCCAGCGCGGCGAGGGCGAGGAGCAGCCGCCACCGCCGCCGGAGAATCTGCCCGATAGTGGAGAGGCGCAGGACCTGCTCTTCCATGGGCCGAACCTCCCTCCGCCTCGATCAGTCATCCGCTGCCCGCCGATATGTACCCGAGTCTGCAGCCCGGCCGCGGGCGGTAGTAGTGTAACCCAGTGCTATTCATCGGTAAAGACCTGCAGTCAGCTTCGCCGCTGCCGTGACCTTTTCGGAATGAAGCCCTCGACGGGCGACCGGACTGTCGGTGTCGGTATCGGCGTACTGCCTGTCACTGCGTTGGGTGTGGTCATCGGTGTCATCCGGATAGAACGTGCGCCACCGACGCTAGATCCGGTCACCGTAGAACGCGGGTTCTATCGGCGAACGGAGCTCGTTGCTGTCAGAATGCCGGCCGGTCCGTGTGTAGACCGCGCTTCGGTGCTCGATGGCGCAGCGACGACAGGCTTCATCAGTAGGCTCCGGTGCGGTGGAACACGGCCGAGACCGTCTTCCACGCGATCATGATGTCCAGGACGAGGGACCAGTTCTCGACGTACCGCAGATCGAGCCGGACCGCTTCCTCCCAGCTGAGATCGCTCCTGCCGGAGACCTGCCACAGTCCGGTGAGCCCTGGCTTGACAAGCAGGCGACGGCGCGCATCGTGCGCATAGCTGGCGACCTCACGAGGTAGCGGTGGCCGGGGACCGACGAGGGACATGTGACCCTTGGCAACGTTGACGAGCTGCGGAAGCTCGTCGAGCGAGTAGCGCCGGAGGATAGCACCCACGCGGGTCACCCGTGGATCCATCCGAAGCTTGAACAGGGGACCAGCAGCCTCGTTGAGAGCGGCGAGGTCGCGTAGGCGGCTCTCCGCGTCCACCACCATCGACCGGAACTTGAGTATCGCAAAGGTACTCCCTCCCCTGCCGACGCGTTCCTGGCGGAAGAACACGGGACCGCGGTCCTCGAGCTTGATCGCGGTGCCGATGGCGAGGAGCAGCGGTGCCAGTACGAGTAACATGATCACCGCGCCGACTCGGTCGATCGTGGCCTTCAGGAGCCACCGTCCTCCGCTGAATGATGGCTTGCTCAACCGGAGCAAGGTAAGGCCGTAGACCGGTGCGAGGTGCAGCCGCGGGCCGCTGATCTCCATCAGGGCCGGCGCGACCACCAGGTCCGCAGTGGTGTTCTCGAGCTCCCATGCCATGTCCCGAAGCCGAGCACCGGTCCACCAAGGGTGTGGCACGGCGACGACCACACGGTATCCGCCGTGTTCGGCGAGTTCCGCGACGTTCTCTAACCCGCCGACGACCGGTACCCCGGAGATCTCGCTCGGCCTGGACGCGTCCGCGGGGGTCGGCACGCAGACCGCCTCGACCGACCACCCGTTGTACGACTCCCGCCGGGTACGTGCGATCAGGTCTGCGACCTCGTGTGCGCCGCCAGCGGCCATCACGGGCACCATGCAGGCAGAACGCGCTCGTCGCGCGTGCAGCACCTTGCGAAGTGCGAAGCGCTCCAGGGTCATGGCTGCACCCGCCATCGGGAGCACGGCGAAGACCCAAGGCCTGAGATCCGGCAGCTGAGCGGCGAGTCCCGCGAGCCCCAGGGCCACGATCGCCCACGCGACCGCGGACGCCAATCTTCGGTACTCGTCGGCGCCCTGGCCCAGGATGCGAATCTCCGATGACCGCCGCGCCAGCTGTGTCGCAGCCAGCACCGCCCCGGTGATCACTGCAAGGCCGCCCCCGCGATAACTGGGTGTGAAGCTGCCGCTGAGGATGAAGAGGCCGAACCACATGCACGCGGCGATCGTCACGATGTCTGCGAACCGGATGACGCGGCGGTAGGTGGTCTCCCACCGCAGGGGGGTGGTACGCGCAGGCGATCGTCTACTCAGCGTGGCTGGAAATGGCAGCGTGGACGGTGCGGCCACAGCTCTCCCTAAAATGGCACGATAGGTTACCCGAGCGCCGCCGCCGCGCTCGGGATCACTCTGCGCGCGCGATGAACCGAAAAAACGTAACCTTCGAGTGTCTACTAGGTCAACGGGGCTAATCCCCCTAAACGCTCTGTGACAGGGTTGTCGCGCACCGCAGGGTGGCCGGGGGCAGCGCGGGCAGCGCCGAGGGGTCGAGAATCTCCAGTCGTTCAGCGCCCGGGAACTTGGCCTCCAGAACCCGCCGGGTGCGGCGGATTCTTGGGGTCCGGCGACAGTCCGACGTCCGCCGTGGACAGGACCCGGCTGACCAACTCGTCGGGTGCCCTGCCGGTGAACGCGACGTCCGGCCTGTCAGCCAGCCGCCGTCTGGCCGTCGACGTCCAGCTCTGCGCGCAACATCGCGAATAGGGCCGAGCGGCTCTCCGCACCCAGCCGCTGCCGCATCCGCGCGATGTGGTGCTCCACTGTCTTCCCCGAGATGAACAGCTTTTCGCCGACCTGCTTGTGCGTGAAACCCCGCAGCACGAGGGCGGCGACTTCGCGCTCGCGATCGCTGAGCACACCGGATTGAAACTTTGGCGGCTTGGCCGATCGACCGGTGTCAGGCGTGGCCGGAGTTACCGGGCCGGCGCTCACGGCCTTGCCCGCAAAGCCCGCGGACTGCATGCCTCGGGCGACGCCGAGCAGTGCCATCATCGCCTTCC
>Ga0136624_1000412_pt1 | contig 16241 bp, 16 predicted proteins | sample AntDrymUQ4692206_2_FD_104802 | JGI IMG/M metagenome (GOLD analysis project Ga0136624, IMG submission 104802) | Polar desert sand microbial communities from Dry Valleys, Antarctica - metaG UQ469 (22.06) | ecosystem: Environmental > Terrestrial > Soil > Desert | place: Antarctica: Dry Valley... | reverse complement strand
GCCTCGGTCAGCTGGGACCGGGTCGGACCCCACCCGCCGGGAATCCGCTCAGCGCTGGGAGATGGCTCGGCTGGGAGCGCGGTGGCTGGAGGCACGGTAGCTGGACGTGCGGTAGCTGGCAGCGCGGTAGCTGGCAGCGCGGTAGCTGGCGGCGCGGTAGCTGGAGGCGCGGTAGCTGGAGGCGCGGTAGCTGGCAGCGCGGTAGGGAGCGGCTGGGTACCAGGCCAACTGGTCAGCGCGACCACGCCGCCGAGGGCGAGCAGCACCGCGGCAGCGCCCGCCCGCACCGGTGCGACCGACATGCCGACCCCTCTGTCGAGACGTGAACGTCCTTCTGGACACCATGTGTACCCGACGTCGCCACCCTCGGTGGTCCCATCCGCCGACCCGCCGCGCCGTCCGTTGCCACCAGCGGTCGATGATGAGGCCGTGGCGCACACCCTCGTCGAGCTGCGGCCGGTGACCGCGGACAACTGGCGCGCGTGCACTTCGGTGACGCCGACATCTGATCAGGAGAGCTTCGTCGCGCCGGTGTCCTACTACCTGACGCTGTGCCACTACGGCGGGGTGTGGCAACCGCTCGCCGTGTACGCCGACGGGCAGGTCGTCGGCTTCGCCATGTGGGGACTGGACGACGCCGACGGCAGCCACTGGATCGGCGGGCTGGTCGTGGACCGCGCGCAGCAAGGGCGTGGGCTGGGAAAGGCTGCAGTCGCCGCACTGCTGCGGTTCGTCGCCGCCCAGCCGGACTGTCGACAGGTCGCGCTCTCCTACCAGGCCGACAACCACCGCGCGCGCGCCCTTTACGCCGCAGCCGGCTTCCGGGAGTCCGGCGAGGTGAGCGACGACGAGGTGGTCGCCCGGCTCGACGCTGCACGGCTCGACGCTCTCCGCCCGGCCCGCCCTCCGCGCCCGGCCGACACCCTCGGGATGGACCCCACACAAATGCGCCGCCTGGGTCGGCGGGTCGTCGACCTGGTCGTCGACCACGTCGAGCAGCGAGCGACCGGGCCGGCCATGCGCACCGCGGCGGCGGCTGACCTGCAGGCGGTGCTGGGCGGTTCGCTTCCCGAGGAGCCGAGCGACCCCGACGAGGCCCTCACCACCCTGGCCGAAGTCGCGCTGTCGGCCATGCAGCACGGTGACCACCCGCGCTATCTCGCCCGGATTCCCAGCCCCGCGTCGTACGCCGCCATCCTCGGGGAGTGGCTAGCCACCGGACACAATGCGATCGCCACGTCGTGGACGGGCGGATCGGGCCCGGCGACCGTCGAGCTCGTGGTCATCGAGTGGCTGCGGGAGATGCTCGGCATGCCGGAGGGCACGCAGGGCGTGCTGCTCAGCGGTGGCTCGATGGCGAGCCTCACCGCGTTCGCTGCGGCCCGCGCCGTTGGCGGACCCGGTGTGGCCTACCTCAGTGACCAGACGCACGCATCGCTCACCCGCGACCTGGTGACGCTCGCCTTTCCGGCCGAGCACATCCGGGTGCTGCCCAGCGACGACGCCTTCCGGTTGCCCGTTCACGCACTCGCGGAGGCCGTCGCCGAGGACCGGGCGGCCGGGCGGCAGCCACTCCTTGCGGTAGCCAGCGCCGGCACCACCAACACCGGAGCAGTCGACCCGCTTCCGGACATCGCCGACCTGTGCGACCGCGAGGGGATGTGGTTCCACGTGGACGGTGCGTACGGAGCGCCGGCCGCGCTGTGTGCGGCCGGACGACCGTTGCTGGCCGGGATGGACCGCGCCGACTCGCTCGTCGTGGACCCGCACAAGTGGCTCTTCCAGCCCTACGACGTCGGCTGCCTGCTCGTCCGCCGGCCCGGCGCGCTGGAGGCGGCGTTCGCGATGGACCCGGAGTACCTGCGAGACGTCCGCGCAACCCACGGCGAGGTCGACTTCCGCGACCGTTCGCTGGAGCTGACCCGCCGAGCCCGGGCGCTGAAGCTGTGGCTGATGTTCCGCGTCCACGGCGCCCGGCAAGTCCGCGACGCGGTGGCGCGTGGCATCGCCCTCGCCGAGGCGGCCGAGGCGATGCTGCGCGCGGACCCGCGCTGGGAGGTCGTCACACCGGCGCAGCTCGGGATCGTCACGTTCGCGCTGCGCGGAGCCGACGCCGCAGGCCACGTCGCCCGCGCGGCCGCGCTGGCGGCGAGCGGGGTGGCGGCTGTCACCTCGACGACGTTGCGCGGCCGCAGCGTGCTGCGGTTGTGCACGATCAACCCGACGACCACCGAGGCGGATCTGCGTACGACGCTTGCGGCGCTCGCCGACTGATCGGCGTACGCGTTCGCGGCCGGTCGTTAGCGTGGGGCGGTGTCCCGCTCGGTGCCGCCCCCCCGCCGGCTGGTGCCGCGCTGGCTGGCCCCGCGCTGGCTGGCGCTCCACCTCGCGGTCGTGGTGCTCGTCGCGGCCTTCGGGTGGCTCGGCTGGTGGCAGCTAAGCAAGTGGCTGGACCCTGACCCGACCGGCCGGGCCATTACGGACCTCCCCCCGGTGGCGCTGAGCGACCTGACCAACCCCGACCGGCTCGTCGACGCCGATCTCGCCGGCCGGCGGGTCAGCATCAAGGGGCGGTACGACGCGAACGAGCAGCTCTTCGTGGCCGAGCAGCAGCAAGCGGGACGGACAGGGGTCCACGTGCTCACTCCCCTGATCACCGCCGACGGAGCCGCCGTGATCGTCAACCGCGGCTGGGTCAGCGACCCGAGTGCGTCGGCGGCGGGCGTACCGGACGGTTCGGTCACCGTCACTGGGCGACTGCGCCCGTCGGAGAGCGAGCGGGCGGGGTCCATCGGCGAAGATCGACCCCCTGGGCAGGTGGCCCTGGTCAACAGTGCCGAGTTGGTCAACCTGCTCCCGTACCCGCGCCTGTACGACGGCTACGTCACCCTCACCGGACAGCGCCCGCCGCAGGAAGAAGCACCGGTCCCGCTTCCGGACGATCCCGCCCGAGCGTCGCGCGGCCCGCTGCTCAATCTCAGCTACGCCGCTCAGTGGTGGTTCTTCGCCGTCGCTGCGTTGTTCTTCTGGGGGCGGCTGCTGCGCTCGGCTACTGCTCCGCCCGAGTGACCCTGTCCGCCCGAGTGACCCGGCGCTCGGCGACGAACGAGGCGAAAGGGATCGTGCCGGCGAGCATCACCAGCAAGGCGCGCCACGGCGCCCATCGGCGGCGGAACGCCAGGTCCAGCACGATGACCACGTACACGAAGTAGAGCAATCCGTGGACGGGCCCGATCAGGTCCACCAGGCCCGGTTCGTCCGCGAGGTACTTCAGCGGCATAGCGACGAACACCAGGATCAGCAGCATGATCCCGGTCGCGTAGGCCATGACCCGGAATCGGGTGAGTGCGCCGAAGCTCACGCGGCGTTCCCTTTCCGCTCGCCGTACGACCCGTACGACCCGTACGACCCGTACGACCCACCGGCGCCCAGCCACCCCGCCCCCTTTCGAGTAAAGGGACCCTTCATCCAATAGGTTCGAGTGAAGGGACCCTTCACTCGAACGGGCGGGGGCGGGGGCGGGGGCGGGGGCGGGGCGGGGACGGGGGGGTCACCGTGTCTCCATTCTGCGGAGGGGAGGGCGCACGTGAGCTTGCCACGTGTTCTGCTCGAGGTGTCGGGGTTGCTTACCCTCGCCGTGCTGCTCAGCCTGGTGGCCCGGCGGGTACGGCTGCCGCTGACCGTGGTCCTCGTCGTCGTCGGCTTCCTCGCCGCGGCTATCGGGGTCATCCCCGGACTGGCCGAGCTAGAAGGTGAAGCGTTCGAGGAGATCGTCGTCTTCGCCTTCTTGCCGCTGCTGGTCTTCGCCGCCGCGCTGGGCATCGACCTGCGCGCCTTTCTGCGCAATCTCGTGTCGATCCTTGCGCTGGCCATCCCGGCCTTTCTGCTGTCCGCGGTGCTCGTCGGCGGCGGTCTACACCTGCTGGTTGGTACCGGCCTGGGGGCGGCCTTTCTCTTCGGCGCACTGATCTCGGCGACCGACCCGGTTGCGGTGGTCGCCATTTTCCGCGAACTCGGTGTGCCGCGCCGGCTGCTCACTCTTGTGGAGGGCGAAAGCCTGTTCAACGACGGGGTGGCCATCGTGGCGGCCTCCATCCTCTTGGAGGCTGCCGTCGGCGGCTCGGTGAGTGTGCTGGCTGGAGTGCTCGACTTCCTGCTCGTCTTCGCTGGCGGGGCGCTGATCGGCATCCTGGTCGGCCTCGTCGCCGCGATGGCGCTGCCCTGGCTGGACCGGTTGCCCGCGGTGGCGCTGTCCCTGGCGGTCGCGTACGGCAGCTTCGTACTCGCCGACGAGGTCCTCGGCTTCTCTGGTGTGATGGCCACCGCCGCGGCCGGCATGGTGCTCGCCGGACTCGCGCCTAGCCGGGCAACCGCCGAGGTTCGCGAAATGCTGGAGCAGCTGTGGGAGGCGCTGGACTACACCGCAAACGCCTTGCTGTTCCTGCTCATCGGGCTGGTCATCGGTCCGGACGCCATCATCGAGAACATCGTGCCGATCCTGGTAGCAGTCGGCCTCGTGCTCGCCGCCCGAGCCCTTGCTGTCGTCCCGATCGTCTTCCTGCTGGAGCGGGTGGCGCACATCCCCCGGGTCGGATGGCGCAACGAGTCAGTGCTCATCTGGGGAGGGCTGCGCGGTGGAGTCGCGCTCGCGCTTGCGTTGTCGCTGCCCGAGGACCTCGCCGAGCGGGAGCTGCTGGTGGCGCTCACCGGCGGGGTCGTGCTGGCGACCCTGCTGCTCAACGCCACGACGATCAGAGCTCTCGTTCACCGCCTCGGTCTCGACCAACCGAGCCGGAGCGACCGCTTCCTCGCCGCCATAGCGCGGCTGACCGGGATCCGCGCCGCCCGCAGAGAACTGGACGACCTCGCCATGGACCAGGGCGCCGAGGTGGTCGCCCGGCTGACCGAAGCCGAAGACGATGCACAGCAGCAGCTGTCGAACCTGGAGCTCGACGAGGGCGAACAGGTGCGGGTCGTGATCGGCCGTGGGCTAGCCATCGAGCGCATGACGTACCAGCAGCTCAGCGACCAGGGACTCATCGCGCCAGTAGTGACACGGTCGCTGCTGCATGAGGTCGACGACGAGCTCGAGGAGCTGACCCTGCGAGGGGCCGAGCACCAGCTGGGATCAGCGCGGCAACGCGGCGGTCAGCTGGACCGCATGGGTCGGCGCGTCGTGCACATGCTGCCTGAACCGGCCGGCGAAGACCCCGCCGACATGGCGTACGCCGAGGCGACCGCTCGGCGCATTGCCGCTCGACGTACCGGGGAGGCATTCGAGGTCTTCGAACGAGTCCCAGCGATCCGCCCGGAGACCGTGGAGGCGGCGCGGAGCACCTTCGCCGAGTGGGAGCAGGAGGCGGTCGCCGAGCTGGAGGAGCTGGACACCAGGTCGGCGTCCGACGTCCGGGAGCTGCACCGGCGGCAGGCCCGCACGCTGGCCCTCGCCGCCTCCACCCGGGAGCTCAACGAGCTCGCCGAGCTGGGATTGCTCCCCGAGCAGACCGTCATGACCGAAAGCGACCGGCAGGTCGAGCGGCCGGGAACCGCTCCCATCTAGACAGACCAGTCCAGATAACTGCCTGCTCAAGTCCCGCCTGCACCACCCCGATGCCTACGTGACACTTCTACGTCTCGGGATGCGATACATGGCCGTACCAACCGATCGACCAGCCGCGGCCCCAGCCGATTCACCCGCAGTCGACGCCGCCCCTCCGGTGACGCCTGAGGGTGCGCGGCGCGTGGTGGGTCGGCTCTCCGCGGCAATCGTGGGGCAGGTCGTGCTCACCAGCGCCGTCCTGTTCTTCGAGGTGCAGGACGTTGTCCGCCGGGGCGGACTGATCGAAACTCACGAGGTGCTCGTCCTGGCCACGCTGGCGTGGTTGCCACTCCTGTTCATCGCCGTACGGCAGACCCGCCAGTTGCAGCGCGACCTGGCCCAATGGGCGGAAGATAGCGACCAGCGCTACGGCCAAATCGTAAACGTCAGTAGCGAATGGATCTGGTCCATCGACGCCGTAGGGCGGTTCACCTCCTCCAATCGGGTGGTCGAGGCGATGACCGGCTACACGACGGACGAAGTGCTTGGCGTCGATGCGCTGGCGTTCGTCCATGCGGACTACCGAGACGACGTGGAGCGGGAAGCGTACGCCGCACTCGGCGCCGGTAGGGGCTGGTCGCACTGGTTGCTGCACTGGGTGCACCGCGACGGTCGGGTGCTGCTGCTGGAAAGCACGGCGACGCCGTCGCGTAACGGAGACGGAGAGATCGTCGGGTATCGCGGGGCGACTCGCGACGTCACCGAGGAGTTCTCTCGACAAGAAGCCGCCGCCGAGCAGCGGAAGGTCGAGCAGGAGCGACTGGCCGCCATCCGGTCGGTGCTCGATAACCCGGACGACCTGTCGATCGTCTTCCAGCCGATCGTGGCAGCTGACGACCTCGCCGCCGCTGGCGTGGAAGCACTCGCCCGCTTCACCGCGGCGCCCATTCGCGGACCGGACGTCTGGTTCGCCGAAGCGCACCGCCTTGGACTTGGTGGCGAGCTCGAGTTGCTGGCGATCCGCCGGGCACTCGCGCACGGGCGGGACCTCCCCGCGGGGTGCTACCTGTCGCTCAACGCCTCACCGACGACTCTGCTGGACCCGGCGCTGGCCGCGACGCTGCGGCAAGGGTCCCTCGGCCCCCACCGACTGGTCGTCGAGCTCACCGAACACGCGCAGGTGGCCGACTATGATCAACTTGCCCGCGCCCTGGCGCCACTGCGCGCCTCGGGGATGCGACTGGCCATCGACGACGCGGGCGCCGGCTACGCGAGTTTGCGGCACATCCTGCAGCTGCGGCCCGACCTGGTGAAGCTTGACCGACAGCTGATCGACGGCCTGGACGGCGACCCCGTACGCCGCTCGCTCGTGGCGGCCATGGTGGCGTTCAGTCGCGAGATCGGCGCCCGGCTGGTGGCCGAGGGAGTCGAGCGGGCCGAAGAACTCAAGACCCTGCAGGAACTCGGAGTGCACTATGCGCAGGGCTACCTGTTGGGTCGGCCGGCAGCGCTGGTGCCCGCAGCGACGCCGTCGGTCCCCGCGCCGCTGTGAGCCACTTTGCCAGTCACGCGCCGCCCCGGTCGCGCCAAGCGGTGCTGCCCGGACTAGTTGACCAGCTGGCACTGGCGAGCACCGTCGTCGAGGCGGCGCAGCAGGTCGTCGGCTTCGCGGTGCATGCTGGCCTGCCACTGCCCAGCCTCTACCTCGAACGCGGCGGCACCTTGCGTTGCATCGCTCAACACGGCTACTGGCAGGTCTTCGACGGGATCGGCCCGGGTACGGGCGTGGCTGGTACGACGTACGCCAGCGGGGAACGGTCCGTCGTGCTGGACGTGGCGGAATCCAGCAACTACATCGCAGCCTATCCCGCCGTCGTCGCGGAGATCTGTGAGCCGATCCAGGTCGACGGGCGCACCGTGGGGGTGCTCAACATCGAGTCGCCCGTCCGGCTCACTACCGCCGACGCCGCGTTCGTGACACAGCTCGCCATGGCCTTCGCTCAGCGGCTGACCGCGCTGGGCGGACCACCGCTGGAGGCTCCCGCGGAGCGTCTCGCCAGGTTCGGCTCGGAGGTCCTGGAACTGTCGACGGTCGACGACATCGCGCAGGCGACACTCAAGGTCGCCGTCGAGTTGTCGGGCATGAGTTCCGCCGCGCTGCTGCTGACCGAGGACGGCGATCCCCACCCACTGGCCTCCATCGGTCCGCTCGGACCTGTGCTCACGTCCCTGCCCGCGCCAACGCTGGGACGGTTGGCCTACCTCGTCCGCATGTCCAGATCGTGTTACACCTCGGCAGAGGAGTTCGGCGTCGGCTCCGCCGGTATGCGTGACGTGCTCGCAGCCGGAGTCGGGTCCCTCGCAATCGTGGCGCTCGTCGTCGGGACAAGCCGACATGGTGTCCTGGTAGCGGCCGACGAAGGTCGCGGCAGTCGCAGCGCAGAGGTGTCGTTGTTGGAGCTGCTCGCGGCACAGGCGGGCGCCAGCCTGCGGACGGTCTCCACCGCGAACGCCCTGCACGACTCCGAGCGCCGATTTCGGGCCCTCGCCGAGCACGCGTCGGACTTGGTGTGCCTGCACACCCGGGACGGCCAGATCGTCTACGCCAGCCCGTCGGCCCACGCAGTCATCGACGCGGACGCCACATCCCTGGTCGGCATGAACGGCTTCGACCTGTGCCACATCGAGGACCGCGATCGGGTACGCCAAGAGATCGCGGACGGTCTGCCCACCGGCCGGGTGACCGTCGCGTACCGACGACCCGGCAGCGGAGAGGGCGCCCAGCCCCACCGCTGGCTCGAATCAGCGATCACACCGGTCCTCGACGGGGACGGTGCGGTGAGCCACCTGCAGACCATCACCAGGGATATCACCACGCGCAAGCGTGCCGAGGAAAGGCTTGCCCACCAAGCCTCCCGTGACCCGCTGACCGGTCTGCTCAACCGCTCGGTGCTGGTCTCCAAGCTGGAAACCACCCTGCTCGAGCAGGAGAACGACGGCCATCCGGTCGCCGTCCTCTTCCTCGACCTCGACGGGTTCAAGGCGATCAACGACACCTTCGGCCATGCCGCAGGGGATGAGCTACTGGTGGCCGTCGCCGGACGGCTGAAGAGCACCGCGCGGCGGCGGGACACCGTCGGCCGCTTGGGTGGCGACGAGTTCGCGCTGCTATGCCAGGACAAGCAAGCCAGGGTGATCGGCGAACAGCTGGCAGAAAGGCTCGCGGCTCGCCTCGCTGAGCCTTTCAACCTCGACGTCGGAACAGTGTGTCTGTCCGCGAGCGTGGGGTTGGCGGTGTCACGCCCCGGTGACCGCCCGCACCGGATGCTTGCCAGGGCCGATGCCGCGATGTACCTCGCCAAGGCCGCCGGGCCAGGGCGGTGGGCCGCGGATTCCGCGTACGACGAAACGATGGAGACGCCGTCGCCGCGAGCCGCCACCGGCTGATGAGTGTCGCCTACGCTCCAGCCTCATGCTCGATGCCGACAGTGGACTGCGCCGCGTCCTCAAGCTGTAGGCAGACAACAGCGGAACACCTGCTCCGCGCTGGGCTCACCTCCATGGCAGGCTGCCAGCGTGTCGGCGTTGTGGGAGCGTGCGGTCCGGCATCCGTTCCTCGCCGCCGTACGCGACGGCACGTTGCCTGCCGGTGCGTTCGACACCTGGTTGGCCCAGGATTACCTGTTCGTCGGCGACCTCCTGTGGTTCCAGGCGAGGTTGCTCGCGCGCTCGACGCGGGGAGCCCAGCATGCGCTTGCGGCGGGCGTCGTCGCGTTGGTCGACGAGCTGGACTGGTTCGAGCACCTCGCTGACGAGCGCGGGCTCGAGCTGGGTCAACCGGCGCTACCGGCGACACGTGCGTACCGACGGCTGCTCGAGCGGTTCGACAGCACCGGATTCCATGACGCGATGACCGCTCTGTGGACGATCGAGAAGGTCTACCTCGAGGCGTGGGCGTTCGCCGCACCAGGCGCGGAGCCGTACCGCGACGTCGTGGCGCACTGGACGACGCCGGCATTCGGTGACTACGTCGACCGGCTCGGATCGGCCTGCTCCTCGCCGGCCGATCCGGTCGTCGCAGAAGTGCTCGCGCACGAAGTCGAGTTCTGGGAGATGGCGTGGGTTCGCTGAGTGCCGCATTGTGGGCGGACAACGCCGACCTGGTGGACGCGGCACTGCAGCACCCGTTCATTCGAGGGGTGGCCGACGGCTCACTGCCGCGCCAGGCGTTCGCCCACTACGTTGCCCAAGACGCCTTCTTCCTCGAGTGCTTCGCGCGCGGGTACGCGCTCGGCGTGGCCAGCAGCAGCGACCGGGCAACCCTCGACTCCTTCGCCGATCTACTCCAAGGCGTACGGGAGGAACTGCGCCTGCACGCGGACTACGCCGAACGGTGGGGCATTGATCTCACCTCCGTCGAGCCGGCTTCCGCGACGCTGGCGTACACCGACTTCCTGCTCAGCACCGCGTCGCCCGGCGATGTGGGGCTCATCAGCGCGGCGATGACGCCGTGTATGCGGCTCTACGCCCACCTCGGCCAACGGCTCGCGATGGAGGGAGCCACCGGTCCCTACGAGGAGTGGGTCGTGACATACGCCAGCCCGGAGTTCGAGGCGTTGGCCGCCCGGCTCGAGGCGCTGCTGGACCAGCACGCTACGGATACGGCCGACGTGCGTACGGCGTACCGTCGCGCGATGCGGCTCGAAGTCGATTTTTTCTCCGCCGCTGCGGGGGAATGAGTGAACCGATGGACGATGGCGGAGTCGGCTGCGACGTGCTGGTGGTGGGGGCCGGCCCGACCGGATTGACGCTGGCGGCGCAGTTGCGCGCATTCGGTGCCACGGTCCGCATCGTCGACAAGTTGCTCGACCGGGCGCCGGAGTCGCGTGCCCTGGCGGTTCAGCCCCGCACCTGCGGGTTCGCGCGAACGCCGTTTTGGTCATCAGACCAGACGGTCACATCGGCTGCCGCGCCGACGACGGCGATGTTGGCCCCGCCGAGCGTTACCTGGCTCGCTGGCTGGCGGATTGACGTCAGAAGCACCGCGCCGCGCGACCAGTGCACGCTGTACTCGGACGGGTACGCTCTCCAACGGCCACTGGAGGTCCCATGAGCCGCGCCCCGCAGTTCACGCTCACCGACCAGTCGGGCGCGCCGTGGGCGCTCGCGGACCATCTTGACGCGGCGGCGGTGCTCGTCTTCTACCGCGGCGACTGGTGACCGTATTGCAACGGCCAGCTGGTCAGCTTGGCACAGCAGCAACACCGCATCACCGCCGCCGGCGGGCAGGTCGTCGCCGTCGTCATCGATCCGCCTGAGCGCAACGCCGCGATGGTCGACAAGCTCGGCCTGCCGTTCCCGATCCTGTCCGACCCGGACGGTGCCGAAGCAAGCCGCCGCTATGACGTATGGGACGACGACGGTTCGATGGCCAAGCCGGCCGTGGTCGTCGTACGGCCCGACGGCACTGAGGTTTTCCGTCAGGTGGGCGGTGACTTCGCCGACCGGATCACCGAGGACGAGCTCGTCGACCGGCTGCAGGAGCTGGATCTGCCCGCCACGACGCAAGAGCCGCCGCAGCCGGGGGAACCTGTCCCAGGTCCCAAGGCGGTGCAGCTGGCCACGCTGCCGGCGTACTACCGCGGAGCGAAGTTCGCGGTGACCGCCGTCAAGGGTCGGGTGCCCGAAGCGCAAGACACGGCGGAGCGACTGCTCGCGGAGTACGACCGCTACCTCGCCGCGCTGGATTGGCATCAGGACCGCCGCTGACCGCCGGAGCACATCGTCGAGTGCACTCCTACGCGCGCGCGGACTTGTCCTTCGACGTACTCGACGCGGGACCGCTCGATGCGCAGCCGGTGGTCCTGCTGCACGGCTTTCCCGCGACGCGGCTGTCCTGGGAAGCAGTAGTTCCCACACTGGTTGGCGCTGGCTACCGGGTGCTGGCGCCCGACCAGCGCGGCTACTCGCCCGGCGCCCAACCGACCGGGCGGCGGGCGTACCGGATGGGCGAACTGGTCGACGACGTCCTGGCCCTGGGTGAGGCGGCAGGCACCGCCCGGTTCCACCTGGTCGGCCACGACTGGGGTGGCGCGGTGGCTTGGGCGCTGGCGGCACGCGAACCGCAGGTGCTGCGCAGCCTGACAGTCATCGGTACGCCGCATCCGCGCGCCCTGCAACGAGCGCTGTCAGGCAGCACGCAGGCACTGCGGTCGTCGTACATGCTGTTCTTCCAGCTGCCGTGGCTGCCCGAACGAGTCCTCTCGATGTTCGGCGCGCGCCTGGGCGCCTGGTGGCTGACCCGCAGTGGCCTGGCGGAGGAGCGGGCGCTGACCTACCTGCGCACGCTGGGCGCCAGACGGGCGCTCACCCCGGCCCTCGCCTGGTACCGCGCGCTGCCCTTCGACCTCGTGTCAGCTGCGGCTGTGGGCCCGATCCCGGTTCGCACGCTGTACGTGTGGCCGACTGAAGACGTCGCGTTCAGCCCGGCCGCCGCCGAGGACACCGCCCGATGGGTGACCGGCAGCTACCGGTTCGAGGTGCTGACCGGCGTGTCCCACTGGGTCCCGGAGGCGGCGCCCGACGCACTCACCGGCCTGCTTGTCGAGCACCTGTCGGCGTCGCCGTGACCTGAGCGACTGGGTCGCGGTCGGGGTCCGGGCCGCCGCGCCAATCCAGGCAGATGATGGTGAGGTCGTCCCGGAGCTCCACTCCCTGGTAGGCGCGCAGCATTCGCATCAGATGCCGCACCAGCTCCCCGGGCACTCGGTCGTGCTCAGCGAGCACCGCCTCGTACAGGCGCTTCTCCCCGAACTCCTCACCGCCCGGCGGGCAGGCCTCCAGCACTCCGTCGCTGACGACGATGACTCGGTCCCCGGGCTGAAGATGTCCGATGTGTTCGACGTACTCGGTCTTCTCCCACAGCCCCATGGGCAGTTGAGAGTCCATGTCCAGCGGCTCCACCTGCCCGTCGCGGATGACGCAGCCGAGCGGGTGCCCCGCGTTGATGCCTTTGACCTCGCCGCTCTCGCGGTCGATCCGCAACATGGCACCGGAGACGAACTGCTCGCCGCCGAACTGCTCGAAGAGCACCCGGTCGGCGGCATGCACCTGTTCGATCAGACTGAGGCCGGCCCGGCGGGCGTTGCGCAGCGTGTTGATGGCGAGGGAGCCGAGCAGGCTGGCGTTGAGCCCGTGACCCATGGCGTCGAGGGAGGTGATGACGAGGTGGTCGTCCTCGAAGGTGTAGTCGAAGATGTCGCCGCCGACTTCGTACGCCGGGCACAGTTGCCCCGCCACGGTGAAGTAGTCGGACTCGTGCGCCCGAACGGGCAGCTCCGACCACTGGATTTCGGCCGGCAGGGTCAGCGGCTGCTGGCGTCGGGTGCGTTCGACGGTGTCGGCGTAGAGGGCAGCTCGCGGCATGACATAGCCCAGCGTCAGCGCCGCGTGCTCGAGCGTGGCGACCGCGCCGTTCTCACCGAGGGTGGGACCACTGACCCAGAGAACGCCGATGCGCTCCCCGCGGACGGTGATCGGCACGTAGGCAGAATCACCCTCGGCTGAGCGGCGTACGTCGGTGCGCTGGCTGATGAACGCCCGCCCAACCGCACTGGCGCCGATGGGGTAGCTGGTCGACATCCCGAGGTCCTGGGCACCGACGTAGCACTGCAGGGTTTCGAGGTCGTAGTCCACGAGCAGCAGTTGCACCTCGGTCGCGCCCACCGTCTTCGCCAGGTAGGCCTCGAGCGCGGGCAGCAAGGAGCCGGGGAACCCCGCGTCCAGGGCTGGGAGCAGCCAGCCGTGGTGTTCCTCGCTCAAACCGACCCCTTCCCTTCGCCGTCGACCATACGCGGGACTCACGCCCTTGCACTAGCGAATCCGTTCAGCCGCCCGCCCGTACGGAAGCGACAGCAGGCGGATCGACAAGTCGTACCCCCGCCCCGAGGCGAACCATTCCCGGCAACTCGACTTCTCCCCGTCGGGTGAGCAGGTGACGCCCCTCCGCGGCAAGGGTCGCAGTCACCTCGCAGTGACCGGCTACCAGGTCGAGGAGGCAACCGTCACCAACAGTGCCCAGCACCCCCTTGATCAGGAACTGAACGGAGAGGTCGAAGTGGATCCGAGTCACCCTGACGTCGTCGAGGAGGAGGTCCACGTACGGCTGATGAGTCGATGTGACGCAATGGGTGGCCAGCTGCACCACCTCGCGACTCCCCGGCAACGCCGCCGTACGGCGCGCTGCGGCAGTGAGCTCTCCATGTTTGCGCCAACCGCCAAGTAGCAAGTTGTCGAGGTCCAGGTCGAGTAGCGCTCCCGCCACGCTGGCTACCTCGGCCCCTGCAGTCTGCCGTCCCGCGCGGGACAGCCCGCGCAGCGCCTCAGCGGAGACTGCCGTCACGCCTCGCTCGTCGAGTGAGTGCGCTAGCGCGTCGGCGTCGGCCGACTCGCCGTACAGAAATGACCGAACGGTCAAGGGGGACTGTGCTGCGCTGCGGTTCATCGGACCACCTCGGTGCACTGTTGACTTCCGCGGTCGGAGTGGGGGGCCAGCCGTACGGTTACCGTGCTGCTGCCGTCGGCTACCGATTCGACGGCGGTGCGCGCGGAGCCGACGTACGGTCGGGCGGCCACGCGGGTGCGAACCGGGGAACGCCGGCGAGTTCGCCCGCGACCAAACGTGAGTGCGGCAGCAGCGAACAGGAGGAGCACACCCAGGCCCACGGCCGGCAACAGCAGACCCGTGCCGCTGGCCCCTTGCTCTTCACTCGACCCTGCTTGGATCAACTGGGCGACGCGGACAGCGACCGTGCTGCCCGGTTGCACCTGCGAACCCGGCGCTGGGTCTTGGTCGACCACTCGTCCGGCATCGACCGCTTCCCCCGGGACGACGCTGACGTCGATGACCAGGCCTGTCGCTTTGAGCACACGCCGCGACTTGCGGGTGGTGGCGCCATCCAGGTCCGGTACCACCACGAGTCCAGGCTCCGTTTCCGGCTCACCCTCGGGTTCGGTCACCGGTCCGGGGTCGGGCGGCGTAAGAAGGATGGAGACCGGTGTCCCGAAAGCGACCACCTGTCCGGCTGGGGGGTCTGACCCTGTCGCGAGCCAGTCGGCGGCGGCGTCGGCCGGGATGGTGGCAACCTTGAAACCCGCGTCCTGCACTGTCTGGGTCGCCCCGCTTCGGTCCAGCGACGCCACATCTGGGACGGTGGTGCCCAAGCTCAGCGACCAAAAATGCTGCGGTCCGACATCGTCCGAAGCTGGTGTGTACTGCTGCGCCACCACGAGCAGACGCTCCTCGGGGAGGGCGGCTGGCGGCGACTCGGGGATTTGTGTGATCTCGACCTCAGCGCCGTCGTGATGGGCATTGATGAGGTCTTCCGCCTGCCGAAGCGCCAGGCCCACGACGTCGAGTGAGGTGTCGTCGTGCTCTGCCGCTGACGGCGGTGCCTGCACTGCGAGGAGGGCCGCGGTCACGCCCGCGGCCGCGACGAGCAGTCCCGTCCGGCGCCACCCGGAATGAGCTGTCACTCTGCTCACACCCCCACCTTTCGGGGCATCCGGTCGCAATGCGTGACGCCGCAGATCGAAGCGGCATCGCGTCGGCCCCATGGTGCACCTCCACAGGCGCCCTGAGAAGAGCCGGGCGTGCTCCACCCCGCCGACCTGTTGCGTTCGCTCCGCCACGGCGTACGGCGTACGGCGCTCGCCGCGGCTGTCCTCAGGCCGGCTGCTGTTGTGTGAGCGCGGGGGAGTCTTTGCGCCTTGAGCTGGGTCCTAGAAGGTCAGCACATCGGATACCGGGCGGCGGGGCGACGCCGGTCCCCGCGGTCCGGTACCCGAGCCGGCGTTGGTTGGTGGCGGACACGGAGATCACCGATGCGGTGCTGGGGGGCGACCTCGACCGGACCGAGGCGCTGCAACTGGTCGCCACGCGAGCGCGCGAGCTGGCAGACGCGGATTACGCAGCGGTCCTGCTGCCGTCGGGCAGCCTCGCGTCGAGCACTGCAACGTGCGGCCGCGCCGCGGGTATGCGCCGCGCCGCGGCCGCTGCCGTGCCGGCCTCACCGACCACCTCGATGTCGTCCTCGGCCTCGAACAGTTCGCGCAGGCCCCGGCGTACGACCCGGTTCCCGAGATCTTGGAAACTTTTCGGTCTCTGCGACGGATTTGTTTCCAAGATCCTCGCGAGGACGAAGCGGCGCCGAGCGACTGATCGTGGCCGCTACCGTCGTTGCCGTGCCAGATGCTGAGAGCGTTGTGCGGACCTTCTTCGAGCGCATGCAGGCCCGCGATTGGCCAGCCGCCGCCGAGTGCCTGTCGCCGTCGGTCCACATCGAGTACAGCGGCACCGGCGAGCAGTTCGATGGACCAGCGTTTCTGGCGATGAACGAGGCGTATCCCGAGGGCTGGACGATCCATGTCGTCGAGGTGCTCGCACGAGGGAGTCGAGTCGCCGCGCAGGTTCGCGTCGAGCACGGCGAGGACGTGTTCTGGTGCGCGGGTTTCTACAGCGTCCGCGATGGGGTGATCGTGCACGGCGTGGAGCACTGGGTCACCGAGCAATCCGAGGCGCCTCCCGCTTGGCGCAGCGAGTACGCCACCTAGTCCCCGACGACGTAGCCGCGCCCATGACGTAGCCGGCGAGGGCACGTGCATCCGGCTCTCTCGTTCCGCGTGTGGTTCTCGAGATTTGTCG
>Ga0136624_1000410_pt1 | contig 16252 bp, 12 predicted proteins | sample AntDrymUQ4692206_2_FD_104802 | JGI IMG/M metagenome (GOLD analysis project Ga0136624, IMG submission 104802) | Polar desert sand microbial communities from Dry Valleys, Antarctica - metaG UQ469 (22.06) | ecosystem: Environmental > Terrestrial > Soil > Desert | place: Antarctica: Dry Valley... | reverse complement strand
CCGTGAGCTGGGTCCGCACCTGGTTCTGCTGGCGCGTGACATGAGTGGCTACCGCAGCCTGTGCCGCCTCGTCAGCGCCGCCCACCTGGCCGGCACCAAGGGCGTGCCACGCTTCACCCACGAGTTGCTGGCGCGCCACGGGGAGGGCCTCGTTGCCCTGTCCGGTTGCCGCCACGGTGAGGTCGCACGTCGGCTGCTGGGTGGCGATCGGGAGGGCGCGGCACAGGCGGCACGACGCCTGGCGTCACTCTTCGGGGCCGTGCCCGGGCTGGGCGGCGAGAACGGTTTCTTCCTCGAGCTCCAGCACCACCTGCTGCCCGACGACGACTGGCTGGTGACCGAGACGGCGCGACTGGCCGATGAGCTCGGGCTGCCGGTGGTGGTGACCAATGACGCGCACTATGCCCGGCCGGTGGATCGCGAGCTGCAGGACGTGCTCGTCTGCATCCGTCACGGGCTGACGCTCGAGGAGAGCGCTCACCTGCGCCGGCCGAACGGCGAATACCACCTGAAGGACGCGGCTCAGTTGGCCCTGCTGCCACCGGCCGACCCACAGGCATCGGAGGCGGTCCGCAGAGCGTGGCGGGAGGGGCAGGCGATGGCCACAGAGCTCGGCGGCCGGTGCTCGGTCAACCTGGAATTCGAGCAGTACCGCTTCCCGGGATTCCCGGTGCCGAGCGGTGAAACTGCGTTCAGCTTCCTCGAGGCGCTGTGCCATGAAGGTGCGCGCCGGCGCTACCACCCCATGACACCGGGCGTGGTCAAGCAGCTGGCCCACGAATTGGAGGTGATCGAGCGAACCGGCCTGGCCGAGTTCTTCCTCATCTGCTGGGACCTGATGAGCTTCTGCCGGCAGCGAGGCATCCCCGCCCAGGGCCGCGGATCGGCCGGCGACTCGATCGTCGCCTACGTGCTCGGCATCACGCGTGTCGATCCCATCCGCCACCGGCTGCTATTCGAGCGCTTCATCAACGAGGGCCGGACGACATATCCCGACGTCGACATCGACTTCGCCACGTCGCGTCGAGAGGAGGTCATCCAGTACGTCTACGAGCGATACGGGCCGGAGCACACGGGGATGGTGTGCAACGTGGTGACCTACCGAGCGCGGTCTGCCGTGCGCGAGGTGGGCTACGCGCTCGGCTTTCCGCGACCGCTCGTCGACCGCGTGGCCAAGGCGCTCGAAACGTACGACTCGGTGATGGTCCGCCGCGACCTGGAGGCGGAAGGCGGTTTCGCCGAATTCTTCCGCTCGGGTGAGAGCGGGAACACGACCGATGGTGGAGAAGTGGCCGGAGCCCGCGGCTTCCTTGATGGGATGGGCCGGCTGGCAGCGCCGTCGGACGACGAAGGCGGGCCGGGCGACACGCCGGTCAGCGTTCGCTGGTTGCGCGGCAGTGGGCCGGCGCACGGAGAGGTGGCGCAGGCAGCGCCTCTCCGACCACCACTATCGGTACAGGGCGGGTTGGCTGAAGCGAACAGTGCCGCTCAGAGCCCCACGGTCAGCGACAGGCCGACGGCTGCTGCTCCGGCGCGTCCCTTGCGCATCCATCCCACCTCCGGAACGCGTCCCGGGGGAGGTGCGTACGTAGCTCCCCACGGGAACAGTGCGCTTTCGAACGATAGTGCTGGTACGTCGCGCGGCAAGCCCGGGCCGCGCGTCGCGCGCGTCGAATCGGGTCCTGACTCCCAGCCGTTCGTCGGCTCGACCACCGCTCTCACGCCCTGGGATCGCTGGCTGGAGTTGACCGCGCGCATCGACGGGTTTCCGCGTCACCTGTCCATCCACACCGGCGGGATGCTGGTCACGCAGGCGCCGCTTGTCGACATCGCGCCTCTCGAGCGGGCTACGATGCCGGGTCGTGTCGTGGTGCAATACGACAAACGCGACATCGAAACGATTAAACTGATCAAGCTCGACCTGCTCGGGCTGCGCATGCTGTCGGCCATAGACGACGCGCTGCGTGATATCGCCGCCGACTGCGCCGTCCATGTCGACCTCGATCGCCTGCCGGAAGACATCGCCGACGTCTTCCGGATGATCCAGGCGGCCGACACGGTAGGTGTCTTCCAGATCGAATCGCGGGCCCAGATGCAGACGCTGCCGCGCAGCCGGCCGGAGAACCTGGACGACCTGGTGGTCGAGGTGGCGATCATCCGTCCCGGCCCCATCCAGGGCAACGCCGTCCATCCGTATCTCCGCCGTCGGCAGGGCAAGGAGCCGGTCAGCTATCTCCACCCCAGCCTCCAGCCGGCGCTGGAGGAGACGATGGGCGTGATCCTGTACCAGGAGCAGGTGATGAAGATCGCCATCGACGTGGCCGGCTTCAGCGCCGCCGAGTCGGACGGGTTCCGGCGGGCGATGGGTACGTGGCGCTCGACGCGCGAGATGGAGAAGTTGCACGCTCGCTTCGTCGATGGCTGTATCAGCCGCAACGGCCTGACGGTCGAGCAGGCGGAGGAGCTGTACCGCCAGGTCGCCGCCTTCGCCAGCTTCGGTTTCAACAAGAGCCATGCCGCTGCCTTCGCCCGGACGGCGTACGAGTCGGCCTTTTTGAAGCTGTTCTATCCGGCGCAATTCGTGGCCGGCCTGATCAACGCCCAGCCGATGGGCTTCTATCCGGTGGAGGTGCTGATCAATGACGTCAAGCGGCACGGCGTCTGCGTGCTGCCGGTGGACGTCAACCGCAGCCGCTTCCGGACGACAACCGAATGGGTCGGCCTGCCCGGCACGCCGCTGCCCGCCGACACAGGCATCGATCGCCGTCCAGCGGTGGTGCGCTCATCCGGTTGCGTGCTTCCCACCCGCCGGAGTCGCGACCGCTGGGCCGCTCCGACAGCCCGGGGTTACGGCATCCGCCTGGGCCTGCACCTGGTCAGGGGGATTGGGGAAGCAGAGGGGGAGGCACTGGACGCCGAGTTGGCGGCGAGCGGGCCGTTCCGTTCGCTGGCCGACCTCGTTGCACGGACAGAACTGTCGGAGGAGATCGTCGAGCGGCTCATCCGCGCCGGCGCGCTCGACTCGCTCGGGGCTCCACGGCGCGAGCTGCTATGGCAGGTGCGCGAGGTCGCCACGGCCGCTCGCGGCCGCTACGACGGTCGCTCGGTCGGCTCCAGGAAGGCGCAGGGCAGACCGCTCGACCTGCGACTGCCCCATACCAGTACGCCTGAGTTGCCGCCACCGACGGAGCTCGAACGTCTCGGTGACAGTTACGCCATCCTGTCGCTCGATGCCCGGCGCCAGGTGGTGGAGCTGTTCAGGCCGGCGCTCGACCGACTGGGCGCGCTGCCGGCGGGGCGGCTGAGCGACACGCCTCCGGGACGCGTGACGCTGGGCGGACTGGTCGTCACCCGCCAGCACCCGATGACCGCCCGCGGAACGGTGTTCCTGGCTCTCGAGGATGAGACGGGCATGGTCAACGTCACTCTCTGGCCCGACACCTGGGCGCGTTTCCGCGGCACCGTCCGGCGGCACGCGCTGCTCTACGTGGAGGGTCGGCTGGAGCGTGAGTCAGCGGTGGTCAACGTAATCGCCGACCGGGTAATCGCACTGGCCCATGTCTGTCGCCCTGCCGGCGGGCCGCAGCTTCCCCGCGGCGTCAGGCAGCTCGGTCACGCCGGCATGCGCCGGCTCGGCTGAGGTGCTTCAGCGCTGGCGAGTCAGCGCTCCGAAGTGTCGCCCATGGGCAGGCCCGATTCGCCCTCCGAGCCTTCGTCCGAACCGAGCAACCGGTCGTCTGAGGACCCATGCTCCACGGCCGTGCCGCCACTGGCCAGCATGCCGCCGCCGACTGCCTCGTCAGGATCCTGCTCGTGCTCCGGCAGTGCTGCCATGCGCTCGGACTGCTCGTCGCGATCGCGAGCCTCTTCGCCGACGCTGCCCTCGGGATTGTCCGTCTCGGGCAGCTCGGCCGGCCAGCGCAGCACGTTCTGGCCACCGCGTTCGACCTGGCTCATGTGCAACCTCCTATGTCTGGTTACTCAGAGCATGACGAGGGAGTGGCTGCAGCTGTCCGTCCACGCACCGCCTGCGGGATATAGAAAACGTGCCTACGAGCGCTCTGGCTTCGGCGCCGTCCTCAGCCGGCGGGTCGGCGTGCGGTGCGGCGCTCGTCGCGACGGCGGGCGCGTTCGCGGGCTTCCAGCTCGGCACGCCGGCCGCGGCCGCGGTCGCTCATACGACGCAGGAAGTTCCGGTACCACGCCGCGAAGGCGGCCGCGAGGGTGCCGTAGAGGACCCCGATGAGCAGGAAGTTGCTGGCCACGACGAAGGGATCGATGCCCGCCTCAATGGCGACGCCCAACCCGAAGATCAGGATGGCCCATAGCGCCGCGTTGAAAAGGCCGAGCAACAGGCCCACGAGGTAAGACGCACGCGGCGCCAGGAAGCCGGCCAGGAAGAACGTGAACAGGGCCTGCGGGAAGAAGAAGAACTGGATGTACATCTCGACCGGCCCGGCGAGCTCGGCAGGCACCATGCCGCGGTAGAAGGCGAACGTCGCCACGAAGCCGACGAGCAGGATGATCACCGGTATCCACAACGCGCGGCGGGTGCGGAACATCCCGGGCAGAGCGCGCAGGTCCTCGCGTACGCGGGGTGGCGTGAACAGCGGCGGCCGCGGCTCCTGGGCGACCGCTTCGGGCGCCAGCTCCTCCTCCGGCTCCTGTCCGGCCGCTCGAGCAGCGACGCGGGCACGTCGGCGGGCGGCTGATCGTTCGGTGTTCTTGGCGCGGGCCAGCGTGACTCTCCTCGTCCGGGGCGGGTCTGCATCGTACCGCATGCGGCGTTCCGGCCCCTGATAAGCGACTGCCAATCGGCGGGGCAGTCGCGGGCAAGCGAGCGCGTGCAGTATTTGATGCGCCGCCCACCAACCAGCTACAGACCCCGTCCGCCGTCTGCCCGCCGGGGAGACCGCGATGACCTCGTTCCTGCGCCCCGACCGTTGGGCTTTCCCGGCCGTCGTGCTGGCTGTCGTGCTGTTGCCCGCCGGCACGGCGCCGCCAGCGATGCCTGCCGTCGGAGCCGCCGACGCGGTGCCGTGGCCGGTCTCGACGCTGGTGGTATCGGAAGTCGTGACCGGCGCCGCCAACGCCGCCGACGAGTTCGTCGAGATCTACAACGCCGGGCCGGATGCTGCCGACCTGGGCGGCCTGGAGCTCGTCTATGTGACCTCCAGTGGCGCAACGATCACGCGCAAGCAGGCGTGGACCCAGCTGGCCGTGCCGCCCGGGCATCACCTGCTGCTGGCGAACTCAACAGGAGCATGGGCCGCCGCGGCCGACGGTGCGTTCACCGGTGGACTTGCTGCCACCGGCGGCAGCCTCGTCCTGCGTGCGCTGAGCGGGCCGGTCGTCGACTCGCTCAGTTGGGGAGACGCCTCGAGTAGCTTCGTGGAGGGCGCCGCCGGCCCGGCGCCGGCACCGGGCAGCAGCTTGGAGCGGCTACCGGGCGGCTCCCTCGGTAATGCGCTCGACAGCAACAACAACTGGTCTGACACGTACGTCCAGACGGCACCCGTCGCGCACAATCTGTCTGCCGATCCGATGCCCGGACCGGCTGCCTCGCCGGAAGTGTCTCCTGCGCCGTCGCATAACCCGACGCCGACTCCGCTGCCCACGGCCAGTGCTGCACCGACGACGCACCCGACGACGAGTCCGCAGCCGACCGCGACGCCTGCCTGGCCGACACTCGCAGGCGTGAGGGATCTCCCGCTCGGGACAGCCGTCACAGCTCGTGGCCGGCTGACCACACCGCTCGGCCTGACCGAGTCGGGGCGGGGCGCGTTCATCGAGGACAGCACCGCCGGCCTCGCGCTCTACCTCCCGACCGGGGACTGGCCAGCGCTGCCCGCCGGAACGGACATCACCGTCAGCGGCATCCTCGAGACGCGTTTCAGTCAGCTGACCTTGCGGCCGTCAGCGGCAGCCGACATCACCACTGCCGGCGCGGGGCATCTCGCCGCGCCGGCGTGGCGTGCCACCGGCGCCGTGGGCGAGGATGTCGAGAGCCGGCAAGTCACCGTCGATGGCGTGGTCAGCGATGGTGTGAGCACGCTGAGTGACGGCTTCAGCACGGTGCTGGACGATGGCTCGGGGCCACTGCGTGTGATCGTCGCCGCCGCAACCGGGATCGGCGCCGCGGACCTGCGCCGCGGATCGGCGCTCGTGCTTACCGGCGTCGTCGGACAACGGGACTCGAGCGGCACCGGCCGGGCCGGCTACAGACTGCACCTGCGATCGCCGGCCGACGTGGTTCACGTGTCACAACCGACACCGCACCCCACGGCCAGCCCGATGCCCACGCCCGGATCGACTGCTTCGCCTCAGGTGTCGCCGCCACCGACGCCCGTCGCCGCTCCCATCTCCACGGCTCGCGGCCTCGCGGCCGGTGTGCAGGTCACCGTCCGCGGCGTGGTCACGGTAGCTCCCGGGCGCATCCTCGGGGACTCGACGATCGCCATCCAGGACGACACGGCCGGCATCTGTGTGCGATTGCCGGCCGAGGCTGTGCCGGGCCTCATGCCCGGGCGAGTGGCCGAGGTGAGCGGCGTGCTGGCGGCGCCGTTCGGCAACCTGGAGCTAAGACCACCCAGCGGCGGCATACGTGGCACCGGCACGAGTGCGCTGCCAAAGCCGCGCAACCTGCGCGTCGCCGACTTCGGCGAGTCGACCGAGGGTCTCCTGGCGCGGGTGGCAGTAACCGTCCGGCGCATCGATGCCAGCACGACCAGCCTGACGCTGATCGTCGAAGACGAGTCCGGTGAGGGACGGATCTTCATTCACCAGCCCGTCGGTCTGGAGCGAGGCAATTTCGCGACCGGGCAGCGGATCGAGGTAACGGGCATCGTCGGTGACCGTTCGGGGCTGTATCGGCTGTGGCCACGTGACGCATCCGACGTCCGGCTCATCGCCCAGCCGCCCTCCGGCCAGGGCCGGCCCACGCCGCGACCGTCGGGCGGCGGAACCACGTCGCGGCCGCCGGTGATCAGCATCGCCAAGGCGCTCCAGAACGCCGGAGAAGACGTGACAGTCGAGGGAATCGTCACCGTCAAGCCCGGATTGCTGGATGCGGACGGTCGCAGGCTGGTCGTCGAAGACGCGACGGCGGCGGTGATGGTTCGGCCGCCAGCCGGAGACGAGGCGCCGTCAACGGGCCAGCGGCTGCGCGTGACCGGCGAGATGGGCACGTACTACGGGGCGCCTCAACTGGCTGCGGCGGATGCTGCGGTCCGGCTGGGCAGCGGCACAGTCGCAGCGGCGGCCATCGGCCGTGCACCAATAGCCGCCTCGCACGAGTGGCGGTTGGTCACGGTCACCGGTGAGGTGACCTCCCTCCGGCGTGACGGTGACGCGTGGCGTGCCGAGCTGGCCTTGCCCGGCGGCGCCGTCCCCGTGCTGGGCCAGGAACGCAGCGGCATACCGGCCGACGTGCTGTCGCCCGGTCACCGGGCCACCATTCGCGGTTTCGTCAAGCGGCCCCATCCAACGGCGCGCGACCAGCGCTTCGCGATCGTGCCGCGTGCGGTGTCCGACGTGGCTCTCGGTGGCGCAATCGGACCGGCCGCTTCGCCGGGATCGCCGGACGGCAGTGGCGCCGTCGGCGCCAGCCCATCACCCGCCGGCGCCGCTGGGCCGGTCACTACGCCCGGCGCCGCCCCCTGGCAAGGCATTCCGGACTCGACCCTGGCTGAGTTGGCCGCGCACACCGGCGGCGTCGTACGCGTCGGAGGACGCGTGACGGCCATCAACGGCGCGACGCTTCTCCTGGATGACGGCACGGCTGAGGCGTTGATTCGCCTGAGCGGTGCCGCACGGCCGGCGGCGGCTGGCATCCGCGTCGCGATGCTGGTCAACGTGGCCGGCACCGTCAGGCGCGTGGTTGGCGGTGGTATCGAACTTGTGGTCACCGATGCGGCACTCATCAGCGTGGCGTCGTCCGTCAGCAGCCCGCGCCCCATTCCCGCCGGGCCTGAGATCGCGCCGATGCCAACGACGGCTGCCGGGCCCGCGGCGGCGGATGAGGCTCCTGCTCCGGCTGGCGATGCAACTGCCCACTTGCTCGCCGTCCTGCTCCTGCTCGCTGCCGCGACCCTCCCGGTCGCCGCCGTGGTGGTGCGCCGGGCGATGCGGCGGTCGGCCGGCAAACGGTCTGTCGCACTGGTCGCGGCACGCACTTCGGAGCCCTCGCCTTGACGCTCGGCTGAGCGTGGACCTATCTTTCGTCCACGCTCGCGCCGAGACGGGCCATGTTCGAGGACCTGCCGTGCCGATCGCGGACCACCGCGTCGCGATTCCGGACACCGATCGCCAGTACCACATCGGCCTCGCACCGTCGGAAGTTGCCGAGTACATCATTCTGCCGGGTGACCCGGATCGCACGGCCCGCATCGCTGAACGCTTCGACTCGGTCGAGCTGGAGCGCCGCCACCGCGAGTTCGTCTCCGCTACCGGCACGTACCGCGGCCGGCGCATGTCGGTCATCTCGACCGGCATCGGCACCGACAACGTGGAGATCGTCGTGGCCGAGGTGCTGGCCATCACGGACAAGCCGACTTTCATCCGCGTCGGCTCGTGCGGCGTGCTGCGCGACGAGATCGCCCTGGGCGACCTGGTCATAACAAGCGGCGCCGTGCGCCTCGAGGCCACGACCAAGTATTTCGTCCACGATGGCTACCCGGCCGTGGCCGACTACGCTGCCGTGGCGGCACTGGTGGAGGCCGCCCACCGGCTGGGCCACAGAGCCTTCGTCGGCTTGACTGCCACGGCGCCCGGCTTCTACGGCGCCCAGGGCAGGCCGATTCCGCAGTTGCCGATCCGGTATCCCGATCTGGCGGAAGAGATGACCAGGCAGGGCGTGCTCAACTTTGAGATGGAGGCTTCGGCGCTCCTCGTGCTGGCCGGCTTGGCAGGAAGCCGAGCGGGCGTCGTTTGTACGGCGTACGCTCAGCGTGTGAGCGGCGCATTTGTTCAGGGGGCCGAGAAGGAGCGGGCCGAGGCGGCCTGCATCGATACGGGGCTGGAGGCACTGCGCCTGCTGGCCGAGATGGATGATGCCGTGCGCGCCGCTGATGCGTTGCACTGGCGGCCTTCGCTGTGGGTGTCAGAAGTGGCATCCTGATGGCGAAGGGAGCACAGCGGAGCCGGGGCGAAGACCGCGGACCGCGTGAGGGACCGGGTTTCGTGCCCGAGAAGGAGGACCTGTGGCGCAGGCGTATTGCGTGAAGGACAAGGAAAAGGTCGAGATCCAGAATCCGCAGCAGATCACCATGAAGAACGGCAAGCCGGCCACGAAGGGCACATGTCCCAAGTGCGGCACCAGCGTCTTCCGCATCGGCGGCTGACGTCCACCACCACCAACTGACGAGGGCCTCCGCCGGCGCGGAGGCCCTCGTTCCATGCCGGGTCATACAATCGGCGCAATGACCCAGCCCGCGACCGGCTCCGGCGCCGCTGCCGGCCGGCGCACCATTGCACCCGTTCTGGCGCTTGACCTTGGCGGCACACAGCTGCGCGCGGCGGTCGTGCTCGCCGACGGCAGCCTCCGCGGCCGCAGCGTCGCTCGCACGCCGCGCACAACCGATGGCGACGCCATCGTCAGGGAGTGCCTGGAGCTGCTCCGCCGCGCGGCGGCCAGCGCAACGGCTGATGAGTCACCGCAGGCCCTCGGCATCTCCGCGCCGGGCCCGCTCGACGCGCGCCGTGGCGTCTTCCTGGACCCGCCCAACCTGCCCCGCAGCCTGTGGAACTTCCCGCTGGCGGCGGCGCTGTCGAGCGGCGTTGGGCTGCCGGCTGCGCTCGACAAGGACACCAACGTGGCAGCCCTGGCCGAGGGCCGGTTCGGAGCGGCGCAGGGCATCGACGACTACGTCTACCTGACCGTCTCGACCGGCGTGGGCGGCGCCGTGGTCAACGGCGGTCGCCTGGTGACCGGCGCCGACGGTGCCGGTGGCGAGCTGGGCCACCTGATGGTCGATCCCAACGGTCCCGCCTGCGGCTGTGGCGTCCGCGGACACCTCGAGGCATACAGCTCGGGCACCGGCATCGCCGCCGCGCTGCGCAGGGCGGTGGCGGACGGGTTGGTGCGGCCGGGCACGTCGCTGGCCGTGCGTGCGGCCGAGCAGGGAGCGGACATGCTGGAGGCGCGCGACGTTGCCCGTGCCGAGGATGACGGTGACCTGCTGGCGGCTGAGATAATGACCGCTGCGCGCTACGCTCTGGCCAGTGCCATGGTCACGATCGTCAACGTCTTCAACCCCACCCGCGTGATCGTCGGTGGCGGCATCTCGCTCGGACAGGGCGACCGGCTGCTCGAGCCGGCACGAGCAAAGGTCAGGGAGGAAGCCTTCAGAGTGCAGGCCGCCAGCGTCGACATCGTTTCCGCCGGACTGGGTGATGATGTCGGACTGGTGGGTGCATTGGCCCTCGTGGCCGATCGGCTCAGCCCGCGCCCGAGCACGGTCGGCCGGTCGGCCCTTACGCCCGGCGCGCCGGAGGGCGAAGATTCAAATCGAACACCAAATCAGTTACCAGACTTGGTCACGAGATCAGCGGAGGAAGTAACGACATGACCGTACGCGTCGGCATCAACGGCTTTGGGCGCATCGGGCGCCAGAGCCTGAAGGCAATCATCGAGCGCACCAGCGACGTCGAAGTGGTCGCCATCAACGACCTCGTCGAGACGAGCATGAATGCGCTGCTGTTCCGTTACGACTCGACGTACGGCCGTTACCCGGGCACGGTCGACCATACCGACGACGCGCTCATCGTCGACGGCCGCGAGATCCGGGTGCTGAAGGAGAAGGACCCGGCCGCCCTGCCGTGGGCCGACCTCGGTGTAGACATCGTCATCGAATCGACGGGCCTGTTCACGGACGCCAACAAGGCTCGTGCTCACCTCGACGCGGGGGCGCGAAAGGTCATCATCAGCGCGCCCGCCAAGCAGGAAGACGTGACCATCGTCCTCGGTGTCAACGAGGAGATGTACGACCCACAGAGTCACCACATCATCAGCAATGCCAGCTGCACCACCAACTGCCTGGCGCCGGTCGCCAAGGTGGTGCAGGACGAATTCGGGATCGTGCACGGCCTGATGAACACCATTCACTCCTACACCAACGACCAGCGAGTGCTCGACGTGGCGCACAAGGATCCGCGCCGTGCTCGGTCCGCCGGCCAGAACATCATCCCGACCACCACCGGCGCGGCGCGGGCACTGTCGCTCGTCATCCCCGAGCTCAAGGGCAAGTTCGACGGCTTCAGCCTGCGCGTGCCGACGCCCACGGTCAGCGTCATCGACTTCACCGCCCAGCTCGAGAAACCGGCCACCGCCGAGGAGCTCAACGCGGCCTTCCGCTCGGCGGCAGACGGGCCGATGAAGGGCATCCTGGGCGTGACCGACGAGCCGCTCGTCTCGATGGATTTCAAGGGCGACGAGCGATCGGGCATAGTCGACGCGCTGTCGACGATGGTCATCGGCGACCACCTCGTGAAGGTTGTGGCGTGGTACGACAACGAGTGGGGCTACAGCTGCCGCGTCGCTGACCTTGTGGCGTATGTCGGGCAGCGTCTCGGCGAGGCCCAGCCGGTGGAGGCGTCGACCAGCGCGGCCTAGCCGCCTCGGCCGCCGCCGCGGCGCCATCCTCGCGCCTACCGCCCCACACACGAAAGAGCAGGCTCATGGACAAGCTGACCATCCGCGACTTCGACCCCTCGGGCAAGCGCGTCCTGGTGCGCGTCGACTTCAACGTCCCCATCGAGGACGGCAAGGTCAAGGACGATTCGCGCATCCGGGCCACATTGCCGACCCTGCGCTACCTCCTCGAGCACAACGCCAGCCTGGTGTTGATGAGCCATCTCGGCCGGCCCAAGGGCAAGGTCGTGGAGTCGGCGCGGTTGCGGCCGGTAGCCGCCTGGCTGAGCGCACTGCTGCGCCTGCCGGTGCCGGTAACGGGTGACGCACTCGGCGTCGGAACCCGGGATGCGGTGGCGCGGCTCAAGCCCGGCCAGGTACTCATGCTCGAGAACCTGCGCTTTCACTCCGAGGAGGAGCAGAACGACGCAGAGTACGCGACCACCCTGGCCAGCTACGGCGACGTGTTCGTGAACGACGCGTTCGGCACTGCCCACCGGGCCCATGCATCGACAGTCGGCGTGGCCGCTCACCTGCCGGCCTATGCCGGCCTGCTCATGGAGCGCGAGATCAAGGCCCTCTCGTCGCTGCTCGAGTCGCCGCCCCGGCCATTCGCGGCGGTCATCGGCGGCGCCAAGGTCTCGGGCAAGCTGGGCGTGCTGGCGAACCTGATGGAACGCGTGGACGCATTCCTGATCGGCGGCGGCATGGCCAATACGTTCCTGGTTGCGCAGGGCAACAGCGTCGGCAAGAGCCTGCTCGAGCGCGATCTCGTTGAGGACGCTCGGCGCATCCTCGAGACGGCCGAGCGCAAGGGCGTCCAGTTCGTCCTGCCGACCGACGTGCTGGTCGCAAAGGAGGTCACTCGCGGCGCCGAGCACAAGGTGGTGAGCGTCAACAAGATCCCCAACTCGTGGTCCGCCGTCGACATCGGCCCGGCCAGCCGCGAGCAATTTCGCGAGGCGCTCGAGCCGGCCCAGACCATCTTCTGGAACGGTCCGCTGGGCGTGTTCGAGGTGCCAACCTTCGGCGACGCCACGCGGCGCATGGCGCGCTACCTTGCCCAGCGGGCGGACGACGGGGCGACGGTGATCGTCGGTGGCGGTGACTCGGTGGCCGCCGTCGAGGAGCTGGGCCTGAGCGGCCGGATGACCCACATCTCGACCGGCGGTGGCGCGTCCCTCGAGTTTTTGGAGGGCCGCGAGCTGCCCGGCATTGCCGTGCTGCAGAATCGATTGACTGAGCAGCCGCCCGTCGCGGCCGGTCGCTCGGCGCAGAAGTCATGACCACCATCGAACTGGTCGATGCCCACGAGATACTCGATTCGCGGGGCAACCCCACGGTCGAGGTGGTGGTCGTCCTCGACTCCGGAGCCGTCGGGCGGGCAGCCGTGCCATCGGGTGCGTCAACGGGCGCGCACGAGGCGGTCGAGCTGCGCGACGGCGAGGAGCGCTACGGCGGCAAGGGCGTCCGGCAGGCGGTGGTCAACGTGCTCGAGACGATCGGCCCGGCGCTGATCGACCAGGACGCCTCCGACCAGGCGGGCCTCGACCAGCTGTTGATAGACCTCGACGGCACGCCCAACAAGAGTCGTCTCGGTGCCAACGCCATCCTGGGTGCCTCGCTGGCGGCGGCCCATGCCGTGGCAGCGTCGTACGGCATGCCGCTGTACCGCTACCTGGGCGGGGCCAGGGCGCGCACCCTGCCCGTGCCCATGTTCAATATCCTAAACGGCGGCCAGCATGCCGCTGACTCGACGGACTTCCAGGAGTTCATGGTCATGCCCGTCGGGGCACCGACCTTCACAGAGGCAGTACGCGCCGGCGCCGAGGTGTTCCACGCGCTGCGCGCCGAGTTGCACGATCGCGGCCTGGCCACGGGCCAGGGCGACGAGGGCGGCTTCGCGCCCTCGCTGGAATCCAACCAGGCAGCCATCGAGCTCGTCCTGCGAGCCGTGGAACGAGCCGGCTACAAGCCCGGCGATGACGTCGCCATAGCGCTCGACCCGGCGGTCAGTGAACTGGTCGACCTGGACCAGCCGGCCGATTCGAACGGTGAGCTGACGTACACGCTGGCCAAGGAGGGGCGCTCGCTGCGTACGGGCGAGCTGATTGACTTCTGGGCCGACTGGATCGACCGCTATCCGATCGTGTCGCTGGAGGATGGACTGGCCGAGGACGACTGGACCGGCTGGCGGGCGCTCAACGAACGCCTTGGGGCACGCGTGCAGCTGGTGGGCGACGACCTGCTGGTCACCAACCCGGAGCGCGTCGCGCGGGCCATCGAGGAGCGTTCCGCCAACGCCGTCCTGATCAAGCTGAACCAGATCGGCACACTCAGCGAGACGCTGGCCACGATCGACCTGGCCATGGCCCACGGTTGGGCGGCGGTCATCAGCCATCGCAGCGGTGAGACCGAGGACACGACGATCGCCGATCTGGCCGTGGCCACGGGTGTCGGCCAGATCAAGAGCGGGGCGCCATCCCGTTCCGAGCGCGTCGCCAAGTACAACCGCCTGTTGCGCATCGAAGCTGAGCTGGCCCAGTCGGCGCGCTTTCCCGGGCTTTCCGCCCTCGCCGCGACCCGTTGAACCGGCTGGTCGATCGCGGCGCGGTCTTCGCCGGCTGGGTCGGCGTGGGCATGGCACTGGTCGTGGCCATCGCGTTCGAGTTGATCGTGGCCGTGCAATCGATCGTGTTCATGGCGGCGCCGCTGATCGGGCTGGTGATTGGCATCTACGCCAACATCCGTGCCCAGCGCCGCCGGCCGCGCTGGCGGGTGCTGGTCAACTCGGCCTATGCCGGGCTGGTCACGGGTGTGGGCATGGCCGTGATCTACGTCGCGTTGCGGCTGGTGTTCCTCTACGGCGACACCGGCGTGCTGATCAACGGCGAGTCGCTCGACTGCCGAACCGGTCCCGAGTGCACGTACATGCGCTACGTGGAGGCGGGCCGGGCGGACGACCTGGCCGGCGTCGGGGTGACAAACGCCGCGACGTATGAAGCGGCCGCGCTGCGCGAACAGTTCTTCGGGGGCCTGACGCTGGTCGGATTGACCGTCGGTGGCGCGCTTGTCGGTGGAGTGGGCCGGGCGCTTGGTTCAGCCGCGCCGCGGCCGGAGGATGAGCCCGCGCCGGCCGCCGTCTGAGGTAACCCGGGTCAGGACCGCGAGGGAGATGCGCGGGCTGTCCGAGACCGCGCTGAACTTGCTGTCCGCGGTCAGCTCTTCTTGGTCGTCGTCTTTCGCGCGGAGCGTGGCTTCGGCTCGCTGGCCGGCTCGCTCGTGGCCTTGGCGGCGCGCGTTCGAGTCTTGGCGCTGCCGGTCGCCTTCGAGGCCGTGGCGGACTTCCGCGCCGGCTTCGCCGCCTTGGTGGCTGCGCCGGTGGCGGCGGTAGCGTCAGCTGCCGGCTCCGCGGCCGCGGGCGATGCGGCTTCGCGAGTTGTGCGGGCGAGTGCGGCACGCGCCTTGCCGGCAGCCGTCTGGGCACCCTTCGCCTTGACCGCCTTGCCGGCGGCGATTCGGGCGCGGGCCTCCTTGGCGGCGGCCGTCTTGCCCGTCGTGCGTCCCTGCTTCGTCCGCGTTTCGAGCGCCTCACCGCCGAGGGCGGCGTTGACTTTCAGCGTCAGGCGGCTCTTGCGCCGGCTGGCGGCATTGGGATGAATTGCCCCAACCTTGGCGGCGCGATCCAGGGCCGAAATGGCCTGGGCCAGGATTTCTCGCGTCTCGTCGGCACTGCCGTTGCCGGCGCTGAGAAGCGCCTTGCTGATCAGCGTCTTGGCCGCAGAGCGGCGTGGCTGGTTGATGGCCTGCCGTCGCTCGCCCTGGCGAACGCGCTTGAGTGCCGATGGTGTTCGGGCGCCGGTCCACCCGCGGGGAGAGTGTGCCAAATCAGTCCTCGATCTCGTGGCGTTGCGTCATCAGAGACGCAGGGGTTGCGACGGCGGATGGTATCAGCCTTCGCCCTGTACCGCCACGAAGTCGACAGACGGATGCGCCCCGTCGCCGCGGGAGAGCAGCGGTCGGGGCGCAGTAGGGTGCGGAAGTTGTGGTGCGGATCTTGTGGTGCGGAACTCGGTTACTGCAGCGAGACGCGGCTGCTTCCGCCGCCGCCACTGTTTGGCGCCGGCTCATTGGCCAGTGCGCCGCCGACCAGCACGCCGAGAGTGAGGATGATCGTGGCCACGGCAGCGGAAGCTGTGCGGAGTGACTTGCGACGCTGCACCGGCGCGGTGTGAGTTCGCTGTTCGTGATCCGGGCGGGTGTCGGCGTTGTTCGCGGCCATCGCACTCGATCGCCGCTCCATGCGCGCCAGGCGGTGCTCCTGCTCGGCCTTGACGACGTGGTAAGTGTGCGGGTGGACTGCGTTCATGGGAGGCTCCTGACCAGCTGTGCGGTTGGGTGTCGTCTGGTTGCGTCATGTTCGGTCGAGGGATGCCGCGGACGCGATCGGGCAGCCGACTGGTCGTGCGTCGATCGGGCGTCGGCTGGCCTGTCGTGCGTGCTGCTTCCTGCCTGTCGCCCAGCCGACACAACGGCGCATGCAGGCACGGAGGGATGCGAGCAGCCGGGCACAGGCCGGTGCTTCGCTATACTCCGGCCCCCGATGGTCCCCCAGGCGCATTT
>Ga0136624_1000409_pt1 | contig 16252 bp, 15 predicted proteins | sample AntDrymUQ4692206_2_FD_104802 | JGI IMG/M metagenome (GOLD analysis project Ga0136624, IMG submission 104802) | Polar desert sand microbial communities from Dry Valleys, Antarctica - metaG UQ469 (22.06) | ecosystem: Environmental > Terrestrial > Soil > Desert | place: Antarctica: Dry Valley... | reverse complement strand
GTGAAGCCAAGGGTTTCGCCCCCGTGCCGCCCGTCTGCACCGTTGGTGCCCGGCGCCGCCAGTGCCCGCTCGGTGGACGACAGCACACCGGAGACGACCATCGCCGCGCCCAACCCGCCCTTGAGCAACGAGCGCCGCGACACAGTCCGTCCGACCACGTCGGCGAACGTCTCGTTGGCGCTGTGGTTGGGGACCTCCTTGGCACAATCGTCGCCGCAGGCCCACTGACATTTACTGTGGCTACCGGTGCCGGTCGGACCGACCACCGGCAGGTTGGCGTAACGCACTTGGCTCATCGAGACATCCTTCGCGAAGGGAAACGGACGCCGGGAACCTAAGAGTTGTCTAAGAACAGCTAGTGAACGCAGGGCTGATCTCAAGAGAAGGCCTGACGCCAATTCCGTGGCGTCCCGCCGGCTGCCTAGACTCCCGCCGTGTCAGCCACGCAGCTGCGGCCCGGCGCCGAGGCCTACGCGACAGCCGCCGCCGTCCTGCGCGACGGCGGGCTGGTGGCCTTTCCCACCGAGACGGTGTATGGACTGGGAGCCCACGCTCGCTGTGCCGCGTCGGTGTCACGGATCTTCGCCTGCAAGGGCCGTCCCGCCGACAATCCGCTCATCGTGCATGTGGCCGACGCCGAGGCCGCCGCCGCCGTCACCCGGCGCTGGACACCATTGGCCCGCGTCCTGGCGGCGCAGTGGTGGCCCGGCCCGCTGACCCTGGTGCTCGACGCCGACCCCCGGCTGCCAGCGGTCACCACCGGCGCACGGCCGACCGTCGGCGTGCGGGTGCCCAGCCACCCCGTCGGGCTGGCCCTCCTGCGGCACGCGGGCATCCCGATCGCCGCGCCGAGCGCCAACCGGTCAGGACGACCGAGCCCCACCACCGCCGACCATGTCCTGGCCGACCTCGGCGCGCTGATCGACATCGTGCTGGACGGCGGTGCCTGCACGATCGGCGTCGAGTCCACCGTGGTCGACGCGCGCGGCGAGGCCCCGGTGATCCTGCGAGAGGGAGCCATCAGCCGTGAGCAGCTGGCGATCGGCGATCACGACCCGCGGGGCGAGGTATCCGCCGCGCCGGGCACGCGCTACCGCCATTACGCGCCGAGCTGCCGGGTGGAGGTGGTCGCAGCCGGAGACGGTCCTCGCTGTGCCGTGGCCGCCGCGGCCGAGGGGGCGACGGTCGCCCTGGTGGCACACATCGCCGCTGAAGCCCCGGTGATCACCGTTGCCGTCGTCACCGGTGCGGCGGACCTGGCCCGTCGCCTGTACGGCGCCATGCGGGAGGCCGAATCGGCCGGCGCCGACATCCTGATCGTCGAGGCCGTCGAAGAAGTGGGCATCGGGCGAGCGGTGATGGACCGCCTGCGCCGCGCAGCGGCTGCCTCGCGATCCCAGCCGAGCTAGCACCTGCGCTACCGCCCGTCGCCTGCCTCAGCGCAAGCCGCGCTCGCCCTGCGGCCCGCTGGCCTGCGCCGTCAGCAGGTCGCGGATCTCGCGGAGCAGCACGACCTCATCGGAGTCCGGGACTGCAGCCTGGTCGGCGGGCGGTTTGTTGAAGCGCGCGGCGGCCTTGATGAGGACGAACAGCACCGAGGCGATGATCGCGAACGACAGCAGCGCCGCGAGGAAGCGCCCGTACAGCAGCGGCCCGACCGCGAGCTGGCTGACCATGTCCAGACCGACCAGTCCCGCCACCCCGGCCATGATCACGTCGTTGGCCAGCGACTGCACCACCGCATTGAAGGCGGCACCAAGCACGAAGGCGACCGCCAGGTCCAGCAGGTTGCCGCGGAACAGAAACGCCTTGTACTCCGACAACCAACCCATCCGTCCACCTCGTGTCGCCCGCTAGCGCAACCTAGCGCCCCAAGTAGCCGCAGGCAGCGCACCTCTATCAGCGTTCGAGCTGCGATCAGTGGCGGGCGGACCACACCGGCTGGCCGCAGTAGCGCAGCGGCGCCGGGAACAACCCGACGACGCGCTGGTCGACGCTAGCCGCCTCGGCGGCGGCGGCTACATCCTCGGCCTCCACGTCGCCGGCCACGTAGGCGCGCAGCACCGTGACGAAGCCGTGGACGAACAGCGGAAAGGCCACATCGACGACGCGGCCGTCCACGTCGAGCCACAGGTGCTCGATCTCGCTGCCGCGCAGATCGAGTCCGCCCCGGTAGACCGTCGGGCACAGCCCCAAGTCGGCGGCGATCTGGGCGACACGACGGACCGTCTCGCGCGGCTCCAACGGGCTGAACGGCTGCCGTTCGTGCGCCCGCACCAGGCCGGCACGCAAGGCGCTGGCGGTGGTAAGCGGCAGACGGCGCGACTCGAACGCCACGGTGCCCATCCGCTTCCCCCTCCCTCGAACGTCTCTACGGTATCTCGCCGGCAACCGATTCAGGCTTGACCGCCGCCGCCAGCCGCCGTGCCAGCCGCGTGCGACGCAGCCGCGCGCCCGAGCCAACTCTCCCGGCGGCGACGGCGACCAGCCTGGCGTCACCGACCAGGAGCAGACCGAGGCGAGCGCGGGTCACCGCGGTATAGACCAGATCGCGGGTCAGCATCGTGCGATGCGCCGCGTCGCAGACCAGCGCGACGACCGGCCACTCCCCGCCCTGCGCCTTGTGCACCGTCAGGCACCAGGCAGGGGCGAGGTCGTCGGCACGGTCGGCGGGATAGGTGACGGTGCCGTGTGGAAAGGCGACCTCCAGCGTCCGGGCAACGGTGTCAGTTGCGACGACCTCGCCGACGTCACCGTTAGCCACGTCCAGATCGGCGTCGTTGCGGGTCTGGACCACACGGTCGCCCTCGTGGAAACCACCGACCCCGCGACGGCCGCCGGCCGGGTTCAGCCGCTGCTTGAGCTCGGCGTTCACGGCGTCCACGCCGGCCGGGCCGCGGTACATCGGGGCCAGCACCTGCACATCGGTGGGCGCGCAACCATAGAACTCGGGCGCACGCACTGCCACGATCTCGGCCAGCCGCTGGGGAATGCGCTGCGGCTGCTCGGGCACCACGAAGACGTCGTTGTCGCGTCCGGCCAGCGGCGGGACGGCGCCCGCGTTGATCTGGTGGGCCAGGGTGACGATGCGGCTGGCGGCTGCCTGGCGGTGCACGTGGGTAAGGCGGGTAGCCGCCAACGTGTCGACGGCCAGCAGGTCGCGCAGCACCGCACCGGGGCCGACCGAGGGCAGCTGGTCGGCGTCGCCGACGAGCAACAGGTGGGACCCGTCGCTAATGGCCTGCAGCAGGGCCCACGCCAGGCGAGTGTCGGCCATGGACCACTCGTCGGCCACCACCACGTCGTGGGGCAGCCGGCGCAGCGCGCCGTAGCCGAAGCTGAAGCCGACGCCAGGACGCCCCCGCGCTTCCAGCAGGCGGTGCACCGTGGTGGCGCCGCGGCCGGTCATCTCCTCCATGCGCTTGGCCGCTCGCCCGGTTGGCGCGCACAGCGCCACGCGCAGGTCGTGCGCCTCGCAGGCCGCGACGACCTCGGTGACCGTCCGCGTCTTGCCCGTGCCCGGGCCGCCGGTCAGCACCGAGACAGGACGGCGCAGGGCTGCGGCCACGGCGACTCGCTGCTCGTCGCTCAGCTCATCGCCGGGTTCGTGGTCTCTGGCCACGGCGGGAAGGCGCGATCGGGCGGTCAGCAGCCGGGCGATCTCGTCGGCCACTCCCCGCTCGGCCAGCAGGTCGGCGCGCAGCCACCACAGCTCGTCGTCGAAGGCCAGCTCGCCGGCCTCCTGGGCGAGGTCTAGCGCGCGCCGCGCATCGGGGGCGTCGACCGACAGCAGGCCACGGGCTTCGGTCACCAACTCCGCGGTTGGGGTGGCCATGTGGCCACCGCGCTGCCTGGCCTGCTGCTGGGCGGTCACCGCACCGGCCAGCAACCGCCGGGCGTCGAGGCGGTCGATCCCGGCGGTACGCGCCAGGGTCTCAGCACCCGCCCAGCGGACCCCTCTGACCGCCAGCACGGCGTAGGGGTTCGCGTCGATCACCGCCTTGGCCTCGTCACCGAAGTGGCGGTGCACCGCCTGCGCCGTCGCCGCCGAAAGCCCAGCGGCCGTCAGCGCCGCCAGCAGTGCCGCCAGCGCGCCCGCCTGCCGCCAGGCGTCGCCGATGGCTTCGGCCAGTGGAGGCGATACGCCTTTGACCTTGGCAAGGCGGCCGGGGTCGGCCTCAGCGACCGCCCCGACGTCCAACCCGAACCTAGCCACGATCCGGGCGGCGAGCGTCTCGCCGACGCCGGGAAAGCGCTCCGAGGACAGAAAGGCAACGAGACCCTCGGCGCTGCGCGGCCGGGCATGCTCGTAGGCCACCGCTTCGAAGGTCGGCCCGTAGCGGGTGTGCTCGGTCCAGCGACCGAGCAACCGCACAGCCTGACCTGGCACCAGCCCCGCCAGTGGGCCGCTCGCGCGGGGACCGTCGTCGCCCCTGGCGGCCAACTCCACGACCCCGAAGCCGGTCGCCGCGTTGACGAACACCACGCTGGCGACCTCGCCGGTCAACTCCTCGGTCGGCATCAGCCAGCACCGGGCGGCCGGAGCCGGTGAAGACACCCGTCCTCACGTAGCGAAGCGGTAGGACACACAAGGCGGGCAGTTTGCCAGCCCCGGACAACAGCATGGCCGGCGTCGCGGCCGGCCCTGTGCAGTGTTGGCGAGGTCTGCCCGCCTGCGTAGCGGTTACGCGTCGGCGCTGACTTGCAGGTCGACGTCGGTGACACCCTCGACGCCCTCGACGACAGCACGCACTGCCGCCTCGTCGAAGCCGGCCGGCGCGCTACCGCGCACGAAGACCGTGCCTTCCACGACGTTGACGTTCAGCCTGGGCAGGTCCGCCGTGCGGGGATCCTGTCCTAGCGCCGTGCGGACGCGGTCCTCCAGCGGCTTCTGCGCCAGCGACTGGGGTGGCGCGGTCGGCTCGATGCCGCCGGTCCCGTCCTCCAGCCCGCCCTCGGGCGCAGTCGTCGACGGTGACGCAGAGGCCGGCGCGGGGGGCGGCGGGGGCGTCCAGGCGTCGGCGGAGCCAAACTCGGTGGCCATGTCCTGGCGCTTGGGCGAGGTCAACATGCCGATCACGTAACCGGCGGCCAGGCCGAGGATCATGGCCAGCCAACCGGGAAAGCGGCGCTTGGCCGGCTGCAGATGCAGGCGCTCGGCGGGCTTGCCCTGCGACAGCCAACCACCCACCTTCAGCAGGGTGCGGTCGCTGACGTCACGTGCATTGGCGGCGGCCGTCTGCACCGCCGCACTGTCGCGAACCTTCTCGGCGAGTTCGGCCGCGCGTTCGTCGAGGTGGGCCTCGCGGACCTTGTCTCTGGTCACGGCAGCAAGCTCCGAGCCCTTGACCTGGGCGGTCTGGAACGCCTCAAGGTCCCGGACCCGCTCAGCCAGTTCCGAGCTCTTGCCCTGCGCGGTCCGGAACGCCTCCGAATCGCGGACCCGCTCAGCCAGCTCCGAGCCCTTGCCCTGCGCGGTCCGGAACGCCTCCGAATCGCGGACGCGTTCGGCCAGCTCGGTGGCGCGCTGGTCCAGCTTGGCCTGCTTGACTTGCGCCGCCAGCTCGGCGGCCTTGCCCTGCGTCTTGCTCGAGGACTTCCGTCCCATGATGGTGAGCCTTCCTCGTGTGCGGCGCTTGGGGGAACGCTTGTTGTGGACCTACCCTGCCGCTCCGCGCGGAAACGACGGTCATGGCGCTCGGTTACACAGGCTGGTCACAAGAGGTCGGTGACAAGCATAGGCGGGGATGACGTCAGGCTGCGGGTGCGCGCCGCCTATGCGGGGTTCGCTGTCTTCGGTGCGTTCTGGGGTGCCTGGGGGCGTCCGTTCCGGCGGTGCGCGACCAAGCCGGTCTCAGCGACGGCGAGCTGGGGACGGCGTTGCTCTTCGTCGGTGCCGGAGCGCTGCCAGCGATGCTGCTCACTGGCAGGGCCGTGGACCGGTGGGGGCAGCGGGTCACCGCGGTCCTGCTCTTGCTGCTCGGCGGGGCAGGAGTGGCCGTCGCCGTGACCGCACGGGACTTTGTGAGCCTGTCGGTCGGGCTGGCGGTGCTCGGCGCTTCATCGGGCGCTGCGGATGTGGCGATCAACGCGGCGGCGGGGTCGGCACAGCGGGCGTCCGCCCGGCCGGTCATCACCCGCCCGCATGGTGTCTTCTCCGCCCTGGTCGTCGCCGCCAGCCTCTCGACCGGCCTACTTCGCGGCGCCGGGTTCGCGGTGACGGCGCCGTTCCTGCTGGTGGCCGTCGCGGCTGGCGTGGCCAGCATCGCCGTCCTCGCCGCCGATCGAACCAGCCGACCTCAGCCGGCTGACCGCGGGCGGTCCCCGAAGCAGGGACCGGCGGTGGTGCTGCGCCTGCCGCCGCTGCTCGTCGTTGGCGGGCTGGCAGCGCTGGCCTTCGCCGTGGAGAATGCTCACCAGAGCTGGAGCGCGGTCTACCTGGGCGACGTCCTGTCCGCCCAGCCGGCGATCGCTGCCGCCGGTCCCGCCGTCTTCGCCGCAGTCGTCGCCCTGACCCGATTCGCCGTCAGCGCGCTCAGGTCCGCCCACGCCACCGTCGTCTTGATCGCCGGCGCCGCTGTAGCCGCCGCCGGGACCACCGTGGTAGCAATCGCCACGGCGGTGCCTACGGCCCTGATCGGCCTCGGCCTCGCCGCGGCGGGCACCGCGGTTCTATTCCCGACGCTGCTCACCCTTGTCGCCGCCCATGTCGAGGATGCCGCCCGCGGTGCCGCGACGTCGGTGGTGACCACGGTGGCCTACACGGGTTTCCTCGCCGGCCCGGTGTACGTCGGGCGGTGGGCCGCCGCTGTCAACCTCCCCGGGGCCATGCTGGCCGTGGCCGCCCTCGCCGGGTGTTCTCGCCCTGCTCGCGTGGCCCACGCTGCGCGCGATCACCACCCGGCCGGAAGGCTGGACGACCCAGCGGGCCGAGCGCGCTCGGCCGTAGGCCATTGAGGGGTTTGCTGCCGCTGGCCGACCGGGTGCGCGGCTAGTGGGACCTGCGGTGCAAAAAGTCGTGGACCACCACGGATCCAAGGTCATCCAGGTCAGGGTAGAAGATGCGCCCCCCGACGGATGAGACCATATGCTCGATGAAGGCGGCTGCCCCTGGCTCATGATCGAGCAGGAACACGTTCAACGTCGTCCCGCTACCGGTCAGTCGCCTCGCCTCCATCATCGTCAGTTGCAACGTACGCGGGTGCGGCGGCCACTCGAACGACGGCGTGTCGCCCTCCAGGTGGGCGGTCGGCTCGCCGTCGGTGACCATGATCACCTGCTGTTCGGCGTCGGGATGGGCGCCGAGCAGTCGCCGCGCCAACATGAAGGCGTGCTGCATGTTGGTGCCCTGCACCCGCTCCCAGCCGGTGGCGAACAGGTCACGAGGCTGCACCCGGCGCGCATAGTCGCTGAATCCGACCACATCGAAGCGGTCCTCGGGGAAGCTGCCGTCGATCAGCGAGTGCAACGCCAGCGCCAGGCGCTTGGCCGGCACCCAGTTGCCCCGCAGCGGCATCGAAAAGCTCATGTCCAGCAGTAGCACCGTCGCCGCCCGCACCCGCCGCTCGGCCTCCGCCAGCTCGAAGTCGTCCGGACGCAGCCGCACCCGTGAGGGGGCGGGCGGGGCTGCGCTGGAGGTGGCGGGCGTGCTCGACGTGCCACGACGGAGGGCGTTGCCGATGGTGCGGCCGACGTCGAGGCGGAACGGGTCGCCGAAGCGGTAGGGGCGGGTGGCGCCGGTCAGCTCTCCGTCACCGCCGGACCCGGACGCGCGGTGGGAGCCGGGGGCTCCCGTGACGGCACGGTCGTAGATGCGAGCAAGGGAGCGCTCGCCGAGCTTGCGGATACCACGTGGCGTCAGCTCCAGGCGCCCTTGCTGGCGGCTGGCCGCACCAGCCTCCTCCAGCACGCGCTCCACCTCGCGCAATGCGCGCAGATCATGGACAGCGTCGTCGCCGAGGGCGCGACGTAGGGCGTCTTCGTCGACGTCTTCCAAGCGCGCGCCGGGGTAGTCCTGGCGCAGCGCCGCCCCCAGATCCTCGTAGGAACGCAGGTGCTCAACCCAGTCCACCGTGGCAGACAGGCTGCCCGACTCCTGCCCGCCCGGCATCGCCCCGGACACGCTCTCGTCCCACCCCAACTCCGGGTACAGCCGCTGCAGGCTGCGAGTCAGCTGCTCGGTCTGAAACGACAGATCCAGGTCAGCGAGCAGCTCAGAGGACAGCTGCGCCAACTGCGCACGCTGGTCGGCGTCGAGCCCTGCCATCATCTGTGACATCGCCGCCATCCGGCGCGCGAGCTCTTCGAGCAGGTCGTCGAGGGTTTCCGGGTTGGCCAACCCGGCCATCAGATCGGCGTAGCGCTGCTTGAAAGCGGCGAAGTCTGCGGTGACGTCCTCCCCGCGTTCGCGTTTGGCGACCATGGCATTGACGTCGGCGAGCAGATCCTGAGTGCGCTGGAGGTCCTCGGCGCTCAGCGACCCCAGCGCCGACGCCAAGCGGCCGAACGTCGCCTCGGCGACATCCCGGCGCAGCTGCTCCAGCAGCTCGCGGAAGGCCGCGGCGGCCCCTTCGTCGTACCACTGGTAGTCGTTGAGGGCCGACAGTCGAGCCGCGGGGTCCGTCGGGAGCGCGTCCAGCTGCTCGCCGTGGCGGTCAGCCTGGGCAGGATCGTCGGCGAGCTGCAGCGCCGTGCGCTCCAGCGACTCGATCTCGGCGAGTCGCTGCGCCACCTGCTGCAGCGGGCCTTCCAAGCCCATACGCCCCAGCTCACGCTGGCGGGCCTGCTCGATCCGCTGGCGCAGGTCGTCCAGGCCCATCACCCGTCCCTGCCGCTGGCCCAGCCCGCGCCGCAGCAGCCGTTGCAATGCGGCGTCGGCGTCATAGCCGCTGAGCAAGTCCTCGCTGATCTCTTCCAATACGGCGTCGGGGGACACGTCGGCAGGAAACGGGTCCTGGGACCCCGACCAGCGGTTGTACCGCACCCTCACGATGCACCGTCCCAGTCCTCATGTAGCGAAGCGGTAGGACACAAAGCCGTCCTCATGTAGCGAAGCCGTAGGACACAAGAGCACCGCTGGGTCGCAGCCATCAGCGCTGCCGGTAGCGGAAGGCGGCGGGGCCGACGTCGTCGCGGTCGAGTTTGCGCGACAGGTGCAGTCCCTCCAGGGCGAACTCCAGGGCGGCCGCGGCCAGGTCCGGTGATTCCTCTTCGACGTCCAGCGCCGACAGCAGGCGCGCCAGGCCTGGCATCTCGTCGATCTGCCCCAGCAGCTCGTCGCCGCTGACCAGGTCGCCGGTCTCCACGGTCAGGCCGCCGTCGAAGCGGGCGACCAGCCCCGACAGGTCGACCCGGCCGGTGTGGCGGCGGAAGACCGCCAGCAACGACCGGCGCAGGAGCCGCTCGAGGATCTCGGCCTCCCGCCCTTCTTCGAAGGTCTCGAACTCGACCTTGCCCATGCCGGCCGACAGGACCTGTGCCAGATCACAGGGACGGGCCACCGCGCGGCGATCGCCGTTGCGCAGCGCGCGCCGGACGGCGCTGGCGGCCAGTGTCTCCAGGTTGCCGGTGGAGAAGCGCACGGACACACCCGACCGCTGGTTGACCTCCGCTGCCGTGCGCAGCGACCGCGTGAAGGTCGCCAGCACCTCGACCATGAACTCCGGAACGGTAATGGGCAAGACCGCTGCCGCAGAGCCGGCGGAAGCCGGCTGCCCATTTCGGGGGGATTCTTGGGGCGTCACCTGCGGGAGGCGGGCCTCCTGCCACATGACGGCGACCTCCTCGGCCAGCCGCAAGGGGTAGTGGGTGCGCACCTCGGCGCCGAAGCGGTCCTTGAGCGGGGTGATGATCCGGCCTCGGTTGGTGTAGTCCTCGGGGTTGGCGGTGGCCACCACCAGCAGGTCCAGCGGCAGGCGCAGCGAGTACCCGCGGACCTGGACGTCGCGCTCCTCCATCACGTTGAGCAGCGCGACCTGGATGCGCTCGGCGAGATCGGGCAGCTCGTTGATCGCCACGATTCCGCGGTTGTGGCGCGGCACCAGGCCGAAATGAATCGTCTCCTCGTCGCCGAGGTGGCGGCCCTCGGCGACCTTGATGGGGTCGACGTCACCGATGAGGTCGGCGACGGCGATGTCAGGGGTCGCCAGCTTCTCGGCGAAGCGCTGCTCGGGGGCCAGCCAGGCGATGGGCGTGTCGTCGCCGTACTCGGCAACCGCCGCCCGTCCCTGCGGACTGAACGGATGGTAGGGGTGGTCGTTGACCTCACTACCGGCGACCACCGGGACGAGGTCGTCGAGCAGGCTGGTCAGGGCTCGCAGGATGCGGCTCTTGGCCTGGCCCCGCTCCCCGAGCAGGATGAAATCATGACCCGCCAGCAGGGCGGTCTCCAGCGCCGGCAGCACCGTCTCGTCGAAACCGACCAGGCCCTCGATCACCGGGAGACCCTGGGCCAAGCGAGCGGCCGCGTTGGCCGCGACCTCCTGCTTCACACTGCGCTCGGCATAGCCCGATGCTCGCAACGCCCCGAGGGTGGTCGGGCGACTCGTCATCGAGGCCTTTCGGATGGACGCGGCTACACGCGGTCGCCCCGGTGTACCGCAGCAGCCGCCGCGCCGCCACGGGGTCGCCTCCCGCGATCCAGCGCCTGACCGCGACACAATGGCCAACCTTGCGGCCGAAGGGCCGCGGGGGCCAACCTTGCGGCCGAAGGGCCGCGGGGGCCAACCTTGCGGCCGAAGGGCCGCGGGGGCAGCTGCGGGCGATGGGAGCCGGGCCTTGACGACGACATTCCGACGCTGTGGCGACTGAGCAACGAGTGTGCGACGGAGCACTGCTGCGCCTGGAGATCGGCGAGGCGCACTGGGCCGAGCAGCTCCCGCCGGTCCCCCTTGGCTGCCGCGTCTCGGTGTCGTTCGCCGACGCCGGCGACGCGGCCGAGCACGGCGACGCGTTGGGACTGCTTGGCTACCGCGTGGTCGCCGCCCAGCCCGACAAGGCCATGGCCGGTACCGCCGACATCCTCGTGAATCAACAGGTCATCGACCGCCACCCCGCCTACTGGCGGTCGTTGGTGGTCTTGGCCACCCGCGCCTACAGCTTGGCGCTGGGGCCGGCGGTCAGCATGCTCGGCGACGTGCTGAGCGCACACACCGGCGCGATGGTGGTCAGGAGTCGATCGGCTCGGGCTCCGAGAGCTTGATGCCAGGCCATCGCTTCACCAGGCGGACCCGAGTCGCGTCGTCCTCGCGGATGAACTGCAGGTCGTCGACCAGCGCCTGGATCAGGTACAGGCCGCGGCCCGTCTCGAAGTCGGTGTGGGTGGGGCCGGTCAGCGGGGGCGGGTCAAATGCCGGTCCCATGTCGATGACGTCGACCTCGCACCCCTCCAGGCCCACCCCGAGGCGCACCGAGTACTCGGCGCCACCGGTGGCGTGGCGCACCGCGTTGCCGCACGCCTCGGTCACCGCCAGTTGGATGTCGTCGATCGCCTCGGTGGGCACCCCAAAGTCCGACATCACGCAACTGGCGACCTGCCGCATCAGGGCGACGAAACGGGCGTCTCGGGGCAGGGACAGCTGCATCCGAACAAGCACGCCGTTCTCCGGATCCACGGGGTCTGCAGCGTTCGAGAGCGCGAAGGTCACGGTCTCGTTACGGTTCCCGACAGCTTGAGACCCTAACCAAAGGCAGACCCCTGGGGCCGACGGTTCGCATCGCTTCGTACAACCTCTTGCACGGCATTGACGTCGCCTCGGGCGTCACCGACCTTGCGCCGGCGTTGGCGGCGATCGCCGAGCTGGAAGCCGATGTCGTCGCCGTCCAAGAGGTCGACCGGTCGCTGGCGCGCAGCGACGAAATCGATCAGGTGCAAGCCATCGCGAAGCATCTGGGCTGGCAGGGGGTGTTCGGCCCGGCGCTGCTGGGCAGCCCCGACGCGAGCTGGCGGGCGGCAGATCGCGACGAGACGGGCGGTCCCGCCTACGGTGTCGGGATCATCAGCCGCTATCCCATCCGGGGTTGGTCGCAACGTCGGCTGCCGGGCGGGGGCGACGGTCAGCGCACCAAGCAGGCCTCGCCGCAGCGACCCGGGTGGGACTACGAGCCCCGTACGGCGCTGGCCGCCGACCTCGATGTCGAGGGGTCGAGGCTGCGAGTGACGACGACGCACCTGTCGTACCTGCCCTGGCGCGCCATCGCCCAGCTGCAGGTGGCCGCCGGACTGGCCCGGGCCGAAGGCGGGCCGGCGGTGCTCCTCGGGGACTTGAACCTGCCGCGCTGGCCGGTCCGTGCCAGCCTGCCGACCTGGCAGCATGCGGCGCACGGGGCCACCTATCCGTCGTGGGGCCCCCGCGCGACGCTGGACCAGCTGCTGGTCCATGGCGGCGTACGGGTCCTCGAGGCGGCCGCCGGACCCCGAGGGCCTAGTGACCACCTGCCGCTGGTGGCCACGATCGCACTCTGAGACCATGTGGCGCCGCGACGTTGTCGTCCCCAGCGTTGACAAACTCGCGGGACCCAGGGTTCCGCCACGGTATGCAACGTAGCCACGGTCCCGCCGGCGAGCAGCCTTGGAGGGCGAGGGTAGGCTCGGCGCCCCATTCATGTGTCCTACCGCTTCGCTACTTGAGGACAGGACCCTGCAGGAGACAGCCCATGCCCACCAACGCCGAAGCGCTCGTCAGCACCGATTGGGTCGCCGACCATCTCGGCGAACCGGGCATCATCATCGCCGAGGTCGACGAGGATGCTGCCGCGTACCACAACAACCACATCGAAGGGGCCATCGGCTTCGACTGGCAGGCCGACTTCCAGGACGGGGTGCGCCGCACGTTCCTGGACCGTGAGCGCTTCAGCGAGTTGATGAACCTAAGGGGCATCGCCAACGACGACCACGTCGTGCTCTACGGGGGCAACAACAACTGGTTCGCCGCCTACGCCTACTGGTACTTCAAGGTGTACGGGCATGCCAAGGTCAGCCTCATGGACGGCGGCCGCAAGCTGTGGGAGCTGCAAGACCGACCGCTGACCAGCGAAGGGACCAAGGTGGTGCCGGGCTCGGGCTACCAGGCCAAGCAGGCCGACCCCGACATCCGCGCCAAGCGCGACCAGGTACTCAACGACTACGTCGGCGCCCCGCAGGGCACCGCGATGGTCGACGTGCGCTCTCCCGCCGAGTTCGCCGGCGAGCTCGTGGCGCCGCCGCACCTGCCACAGGAAGCGGCGCAGGTCGCCGGCCACATTCCCGGTGCGGCCAACGTGCCATGGAGCACGGCCGTCAACCCGGACACCGGCGCCTTCCTGCCAGCCGGCGAACTCGCGACCATCTACGGGGCCAAGAGCGTCAGCGGCGACAAGGATGTCGTGGCCTACTGCCGGATCGGCGAGCGCAGCGCCCACACCTGGTTCGTGCTGCACGAGATCCTCGGCTACGAGAAGGTGCGCAACTACGACGGGTCGTGGACCGAGTACGGCTCCTTGGTCGACGTCCCCGTCGAGCGCTGACCGAGCTGGCGCCCCCGTAGCGCGCTAAGAAATGAAGCTGGCCGGCGCCGCTCCCCCGAGCGACGCCGGCCAGCGGGATGGGGCCTTCGGCTAGCCGCGAGCCCGTCGCTGCGTGAAGTTCGGATTGTTGTCGAATAGCTGGACGTCCTCCAGCTCCAGGGGCATGCGCCAAGCCTGGCTCTCGACATTGATCCCGGCGCGGGCGCTGCCGGTGATGCTGCTGTGGACGATCGAGCCCCTCGAGTAGTCCTCGAACTCGACACCGATGCCCGGGTTGGGCTCACCGGCGCCTGCGGTGTTCTTGCGGAAGCCCGAGGCGTTGACCTGGCTATTGCTGATCGACACCTTCGCACGGTTCTTGACGCGGATGCCGTAGTTGAGGTTGTTCTCGGAGATGACCTGGTCCAGGTGCAGGTGGGAAAAGCCCCGGACCTGCACCCCGTCGGTCCAGTTGCGGGTGATGACGTTGCGCACCGTGACACGGCAACGGCGGCAGCCGTCGACGATGATACCCGGGCGCTGCTGGCGGTCGGTGCTGCCAGGGTCACCTTGGACCACAGCGTCGATGTTGGCGCTGACGCCGGGAGCGGCCTCCAGCGTGACGTTGCCGCGTTCCACCGGGTTGAGCGTGACGACCTCACCGTAGGTGCCGTTGCCGACGATGGTGACGCGGCCGTTTTGGGCCACGGCCGTCAGTGCGGCGTTGATCGTGCCGAAGTTGTTGTCACCGTCGTTGTCCTCGGCCATGCCGATGCTGCCGTCGCCGTCGTAGTCGCCGCAGGTGCCCGGCGTGACCGGCGACTGACGCAGACCGGTGGCGGTGTCGCCCATTCCCGGTCCGAAGCAGTTTCCTTCGACGAAGACGGGGTGGTTAGCCCACGCCGGTGGGGCGATGGCCAGCACAGAGGCGGCCATGGCGATTGCCATGACTGCTCGCACGCGGACGTTAGTCCGCAGTGCCGTGGTAATCATGTCCGTCCTTTCTGCTCGATTCGGTCGGGCCGTGTGCCCGGCCGGGAGTGGATGCGCCTGCCGCCGGCCCGTGGGCGAGGGGTCGCATCCCGTTCCCCCTCGTCATCTGGATGCTGCTGGGCCGGCCACACCAAAGTCGTCAGCCGCCAGATCGCGACACCGCTGAGCGCCGCTCCAACCGCCTGCCCTCGCCATCGACCGCCACGACCGCGGCGACCTTTGCACTGCCGGGCAGCGGGGCGGCGAAGAAGGCCGTGCGGAAGCCGTCCGGCGGCGCTACGGGGTCCACGCGCATTCGCTCGCCGCCAGCCAGTTGGACGTCGATCCCGGCCACGTCGCGCGCCGCGACCCCTGCCACCACCCAGGTGGAGCCGTCCTTGCGGTCGTGGGTGACGAATCCGACATCGTGGTTGCGCGGTACCTCGAAACCGCAGCTCACGGTCTCGGTCGCGTCGTCGCGCAGCTCCAGACAGGTGCCCAGTTCGCTCTTCTGGGCAACGACCGTCCAGGCGTTGTCCCCCCGTCCTCCCTCGGCGACCCCCACCGGCTCGCCGACACGCCGAGGGAACTCGGTCCGCCGCGCGTTGGGCGAGGACTCGGGCGGGCTTGCCGTGCATGCGGTGAGCAGAGCCGCCGTTACCAGGGCGATCATCCAGGGCTTGTGGCTGCAACCCCCACCGCTGGGCCTCGTGCGCATCGCTGTCTCCCTGCCGCCGCCTGCGTTCTGCGCCTTCCTACGGCCCTGGGTGCTGCGGCGTTCATCGATCTCCAGAGAACAGCCGCTGAACGCCAGGCGTACGAGCCACGTATCTTCTGGCGGGGGGCCGATACCTCCCGCTGGGCTGGGCGACGAAGAGCTGAGAGGCGGCGGATGACGGCAGGCCGCGGGCCATGCGCAGCGTGGGCGGCTGGGCAGGTCAGCTGCGGCCCGGCGGCGCCCGCGGCGACGGTGCGGCGCTGATGCTCGGGTTCATGGCGATCATGGGACAGCGGGTCGCCCGCGCGCCGACACTCGACGACGAGGCGGGGCTGCGCGCCGCCTACGCCGCCCACGGACCCGAGCTGTACCGCTTCGCCCTGCGGGCCCTCGGCGACGCCGGCGCTGCCGAGGAGGTCGTCCAGGACACATTCGTTCGGGCCTGGCGTGCCGCCGACCGCTACGACCCGTCGCTGTCGAGCGTGCGGGTGTGGCTGTTCGCCATCATCCGCAACGCCGTGATCGACCACGCCAGGGTTATGCGCACCCGTCCCTGGCACCGTCAGGTGATCGACCTAGGCGACGAGCCGGACGCGGGCACAGCGATCGGCGACCGGACCGACGAGGTCTTGCACGCCTGGCTGGTCACCGAGGCGCTGCGACGGCTCACCGAGGACCACCGCCAGGTGATCGTTGAGACCTACCTGCGCGACCGTTCGCATGAGGAGGTGGCCGCCGAGCTGGGCGTGCCGCCGGGCACGCTGCGCAGCCGCCTGTTCTACGGTCTCAAGGCGTTGCGCGTTGCCCTCGACGAGATGGGAGTGACCCCGTGACCCCCGAGCATCGTCGCCTTCGCGAGCAGCTCGGGGCCCTCGCCCTCGGCCAGCTGAAAGCATCGGAGGCGCGACCGCTCGAAACCCACCTCGAGGGGTGCGAGACCTGCCGGGCCGACTACGCCGAGATCGCTCCGCTGGCCGGGATGCTGGCAGGCGTCGACCTGGATCGCATGGACGACGAGCCGGTGCCGCCGAGTGACCTGGGCGATCGGATGATTGCGCGGGTGGCAACGGAGCGACGCGG
>Ga0136624_1000407_pt1 | contig 16294 bp, 16 predicted proteins | sample AntDrymUQ4692206_2_FD_104802 | JGI IMG/M metagenome (GOLD analysis project Ga0136624, IMG submission 104802) | Polar desert sand microbial communities from Dry Valleys, Antarctica - metaG UQ469 (22.06) | ecosystem: Environmental > Terrestrial > Soil > Desert | place: Antarctica: Dry Valley... | reverse complement strand
GTGCCGGGAAGCCAGGTCCAGCGGGAAGGCGACGAGCCCGCCACCTGAGGGCGACGGGCTCGTCGGCGAGTCCTTCTCGAGGCGAGCTCTATTGGCTACAGACGGGCCACTGGCCCGGGCCGGACTGCTCGTAGAGCAGCGCGGCACGCTTGTCCTGCTCGGCCTCCGGGGCAGCGGCTGGATCGCCGCTTCCGCCCACGGCCGCCCAGGTCTCGACGGAGAACTGGTACTTGCCGCGGTACAGGCCGCCCCCGCCGATGGCGGTGGGGTCGCCGCCGGACTCACAGGCGGCGATCGCCCGCAGCTGCGGGGGTACCGCGGCCGCCTGCGCCTCGGCCCGGCGAGCCTCCTTGCGCTCGGCCACGCGGCGCTCACGCACCTGCGGCAGGCGCTCGGCCCGGCGCCGCTCCCCGCGAGCCCGGGAGAAGTCGGCCGGCACCGAGTAGTCGGCAGGGGTTTCGGTGAGGACGTCTCGAACCGGCGCGAACGAAGGAGCGTCGGTGGCGGCGAACGCCGCGGGCACGGCCACGAGGCCGGCCAGGATGAATGTCACTATCAGTTTTCGCACGCAGTGAACCTCCGCGTGTCGGGGTCAGTGCCGGCGGGTTGCCGGCGCCCGCGCGCAGGCGGCGCGGGAACGAGAGCCGGTGCAGGGCCAGGGGCCAGGCGGGACCAGCTCGACGGGCGAGGTTAGGTGCGCACGCAACCAACAGTGTGACGGCGATCACATTGCAAGGTCTCTGGCACAGAGGCACTGGCCGCGATGCGAGCCCCGCCCCGAGTCATCCGCGGCCCGCGGCGATAGCTTGCAGGCAATGAAGGTCGCCCTCCCCGACGGCACGCCGCTCGAGCTCCCAGACGGAGCCACCGGCGCCGACGCCGCAGCCGCGATCGGCCCGGGACTGGCGCGCGCGGCGCTCGCGATCCGGTTCGGCGGTGAGATGCGCGACCTCTCCGCCGCGCTGCCCGACGGTGCCGAGATCGAGATCGTGACCGCCAAGAGCGGCGAGGAGAACGGCGGCGGGCCGCTGTGGCTTGTGCGCCACGACGCCGCCCACGTCCTGGCCACCGCGGTGATGGAGATGCACCCCGGCGTGAAGATCTCGATCGGCCCGCCGATCGAGGACGGCTTCTACTACGACTTCGAGTTCCCCGAGGGGGTGGCCTTGTCCGATTCGGACTTCGAGGCGATCGAGCAGCACATGCGCGAGCACGTCAAGGCCGACGAGCCCTTCGAGCGCACGGACGTCCCGGCGGCCGAGGCGATCGAGCGCTTTCGCTCCGAAGGCCAGGACTACAAGGTCGAGCTGATCGAGGACCTCGTGCGCGACCAGGGCGTGGACACCGTGTCGCTGTATCGAAACGGCCCCTTCACCGACCTCTGCCGCGGCCCGCATGCACCGTCGACCAAGCGGATCAAGGCCTTTAAGCTCTTAAGCGTGGCGGGCGCCTACTGGCGCGGCGACGCCTCGCGCCAGATGCTCACGCGCGTGTACGGCACCGCGTTCCTGTCCAGCGGGGACCTCGACGAGCACCTTGAGCGCCTCGAGCAGGCGCGGGCGCGCGACCACCGCAAGCTGGGACGCGAGCTCGGGCTGTTCACCTTCTCCGACGTCTCGCCGGGCTCGGCGTTCTGGTTGCCCAACGGCACCGCGATCTTCAACACGCTGGTCGCGCTCTCGCGCGAGATGAGCGTGAAGCGCGGCTACACCGAGGTCAAGACGCCACTGCTCTACGACGCCGAGCTGTGGCGCACCTCGGGTCACTGGGACAAGTACGGCGAGAACATGTTCGTCACCGAATCCGAGGACCGCCCGGCGGGCGTCAAGCCGATGAACTGCCCCGGCCACGCGCACCTCTTCGGCCTGCAGCGGTGGTCCTACCGCGACCTGCCGGCGCGCTACTCCGAGCCCGGGCTGCTGCACCGCAACGAGCCAAGCGGCGCGCTGCACGGGCTCCTGCGCGTGCGCCACTTCATCCAGGACGACGCCCACATCTTCTGCACCGAGGACCAGGTCCAGGACGAGGTCAAGGCGTGCCTGGACTTCGCATTCGATACCTACAAGATCTTCGGCTTCGAGCCCCACCTGGAGCTCTCCACCCGGCCCGAGCAGCGGATCGGCAGCGACGAGATGTGGGACCGCGCCGAGGCGGCGCTCGCGGGAGCGCTCGACTCTCGCGGCCTGGCCCATCAGATCAACGAGGGCGACGGCGCCTTCTACGGGCCGAAGATCGACCTCCACATGACCGACTCGATCGGCCGCTCCTGGCAGCTGGGCACGGTGCAGCTGGACTACTCGATGCCCGAGCGCTTCGAGCTGGCCTACACGGGCGCCGACAACGCCGACCACCGGCCCGTGATGATCCACCGCGCGCTGATGGGCAGCTTCGAGCGCTTCATCGGCATCCTCATCGAGCACTACGCGGGCGAGTTCCCGCTCTGGCTGGCGCCCGTGCAGGCCTTGGTGCTCCCGATCGCCGACCGCCACGCCGAGCACGCCGAGCGCGTTGCCCGCGAGCTGCGCGACGCGGGCCTGCGGGTGGAGGTGGACGGCCGCACCGAGTCCGTGGGCCGCAAGATCCGCGAGGGCGAGGTGCGCAAGGTCCCGTACATGCTCGTGCTGGGCGATCGCGAGGCCGAGGAGGGCCAGGTGTCGGTGCGCCGCCACACGGAGGGCGATCTCGGTTCGGTGCCGGTGGGCGAGTTCGCCTCGCGCGCGGTGGCCGAGGTGGCGGAGCGGCGCTGACGTGTGCCCTTGACAGGGCCTGACCGCCGCTATACTCGGCGTAGATGAAGGGCACCCACACCACGCGTCGTAGCCGCTGAACGCGCTCGTGCCCTCTCCCGATTCACGCCTTCCTCACTCTTGACGTCTAGCCACATCCCCGTCTCAGCGCGGAGTGGCCTGTAGTGCTCCGTCCTGCCAGTACTTCCAGGACGGACCACTAGTGCCGATCCCGCGCAGGTTCGATCGGCGCCCGCCGGATCGTGACGACACACGCATCAACGACCGCATCCGCGTCCGCGAGGTGCGGCTCATCGGGGACGACGGCAACCAGATCGGCGTGGTCCCCACCGAGACGGCCCTGGAGTACGCACGGGAGCGCGACCTCGACCTCGTCGAGGTGGCGGCCGAGTCCAAGCCGCCGGTGTGCCGCGTGCTCGACTACTCGAAGTACAAGTACGAGCAGGAGCAGAAGGCCAAGGCCGCGCGCAAGCACCAGAAGCAGGTGAACGTGCGCGAGATCAAGCTGCGGCCCAAGATCGCGGACAACGACTATGAGACCAAGAAGAACCACGTCCGCCGGTTCCTCGACGGGGACGACCGCGTGAAGGTCACGATCATGTTCCGCGGCCGCGAGCAGAGTCATCCCGAGCGCGGCACCAACCTGCTGATGCGCCTCGCGGAGGACGTGGACGACCTTGGCGTGATCGAGCAGCGCCCGATCCAGGACGGCCGCAACATGACCATGCTCCTGGGGCCCTCGCGCAAGAAGGTGGAGGAGAGCCCCAAGCCCGAGTCGAGCGAGGGCGGCGAAGCCGCGTCCGGCAACGGCGCAGAGCAGGCGCCGCCCGAGAGCCCGCCGCCGGCCGAGGCCGAGACCCCGGCGCCGGCTGACGCCGAGAGCCCCCAGCCGGCCGCATCCGGCGACGCCGCCTCGAAGTAGCACACGCGCTCGGACCTGCTTCAATACTTCGTCGGCCCATGCCCAAGATGAAGTCCCATTCCGGCGCTAAGAAGCGCTTCCGCAAGACCGCCAACGGCAAGCTCCGTGCGCGTCACGGCATGACCAGCCACATTCTCGAGAAGAAGAACGCCAAGCGAAAGCGGCGCCTCGGGCGGCCGGCCGAGGTGGCGAAGGCCAATGAGAAGCGCGTGAAGGACCTGCTCCAGTGAGCCGCGTCAAGCGCTCCGTACACGCCCGCAAGAAGCGCCGCGCCACTCTGGAGCGGGCCAAGGGCTACCGCGGAAAGAAGCACTCCAGTTACAAGCAGGCGAAGGAGCAACTGCTCAAGTCAGACGCCTACGCCTACCGCGACCGGCGCAACCGCAAGCGCGACTTCCGCCGGCTGTGGATCACCCGCATCAACGCAGCCGCCCGGCAGGAGGGCATGAGCTACAGCACGTTCATGCACGGCCTGATCGTGGCCGGCGTGGAGGTGGACCGCAAGATGCTGGCGGACATCGCCGTGCGGGATCCAGAGACGTTCCGACGTTTTGCCGAGACCGCCCGGGAGGCGACCGCTGCCTGACACCAGGTAACGGCCGCACTAGAACTCCCGGGGCGCCCACTGAGGCGCCCTTTTTCGTTCTAGGGGCCGGGAAGGATTTGGCATGGATGCCAAATCGTTCGACGCATCATCCGACATGATCACTTCACCCGACAACAACCAGCTCAAGCTCATCCGCAAGCTCCAGCGAAAGCGCGGGCGGGACGAGGCGGGGCTGTTCGTGGCCGAGGGCGAGGATCTGGTGGAGGCTGCGGCTGCCGGCGGCTGGGACCCCGAGGTGCTGCTGGTTGCGGGCGAGGACGTTGAGCCCGAGCTGCTGGATCGCGTGAGCTCACTTGGGTCGGGCAGCAGGGTGGTGGGCGTCTACCGCCAGCGATGGGCCGAGCCGAGTGGCGCGCTGTCGCTCTATCTGCACGGAGTGGGGGATCCAGGGAACGTGGGCACCGCCATCCGTTCCGCGCATGCTCTGTGCGACGGACCCGTGGTCCTGGGCCCAGGTTGTGCCGACCCGTTCTCCCCCAAGGCCGTACGCGCGGCCATGGGCTCGCTGTTCGCGCGGCCGCCGGCCCAGGCGGAGTGGGGCGGGCTCCGGGGGTTCACGCTGGCGCTGCACGGTCGCGCCGAGGGCACGCTGTCGGAGGCTGCGACGCAGGTCACGGCGCCGGTCGTGCTGTGTGTGGGCGCTGAAAGGGAGGGCCTGCCCGGCGAGCTGGTCAAGAGCGCGGACGCCGTGGCGCGGATACCCCTGCGCGAGGGCGGGCCCGAATCGCTGAACGTGGCGATGGCGGCCACGGTGGGCCTCTACGAGCTTGGAAATAGGAGATGACGGATTCCTCGCTCCAGCACCCACGGAACCGCCATCTAGGATGCCCGCCGATGGCTGACGCCCCCGCACGCCTGGCCGAGATCCGCGCCGAGGCGCAGGAGGCCGTGGCCGCCGCCGGCTCCGCCGCCGAGCTGGAGGACCTGCGTGTGCGCTACATCGGTCGCAAGTCCGAGCTCACCGGAATGCTGCGCTCGATCGGGGAGCTGCCGCCCGAGCAGCGCGGGCCGGTGGGCAAGGGGGCCAACGAGGTGAAGCAGGCGCTGGAGGGCCAACTCGCTCAGCGCACACGGGAACTGGAGGCGTCAGAGCTCGACGAGCGCCTGCGCACCGACGCCATCGACGTGACGCTGCCCGGCGACCCGCCGGCCGCGCCCGGCAGCCTGCATCTGATCACCGAGACGCGTCGCGAGATCGAGGACGTGTTCCTGGGCCTGGGCTTCTCGGTGGCCGAGGGCCCCGAGGTGGAGTTCGACTACTACAACTTCACGGCGCTCAACCATCCGCCGAACCATCCGGCGCGGATGCTGGCGGACACCTTCTACTTCTCCGACGAGGTGCTGCTGCGCACGCACACCTCGCCCGTTCAGGTGAGGGCGATGGAGGGTCAGGGGCCGCCTATCTACGTGATCGTGCCCGGCAAGACGTACCGGCGCGACTCCGATGCCACCCACACCCCGATGTTCCACCAGATCGAGGGCCTGGCAATCGACGAGGACATCACTCTGGCCGACCTCCAGGGTGTGCTGCTGGAGTTCGCCCGAGCGATCTTCGGCCCGGACCGCCAGATCCGGCTGCGTCCGCACTACTTCCCCTTCACCGAGCCGAGCGTGGAGGTGGACGTGAGCTGCTTCAACTGCGGTGGCACAGGATGGCTCGGCGCGAGCCCCTGCAGACTCTGCAAGGGCTCGGGCTGGATCGAGATCCTCGGCTCCGGGATGGTCGACCCGAACGTGCTCGGCTTCGTGGCCGACAACGGCTACGACCCGGAGAAGGTCCAGGGCTTCGCCTTCGGGATGGGAATCGAGCGCATCGCGATGCTGCGCCACGGCGTGCCCGACCTGCGCATGTTCTTCGACAACCACCTGCGCTTCCTGGAGCAGTTTGGCTCATGAGGGTGCCCGTCACATGGCTGCGCTCCTACTGCGATCCCGACCTCACGGCGGAGAAGATCGCCGAGCGCCTGGACCTCACCGGCACCGAGCTCGAGCGGATCGAGCGCGTGGGGGTGGGGGACCCCGTGGGCTTCGTGGTGGGCAAGGTGCTCAGCGCCGAGAAGCACCCCGACGCCGACCGCCTGAGCGTGTGCGCGGTGGACGACGGCTCCGGCGCTCCGCGCACGATCGTGTGCGGCGCTCCCAACGTGGCCGCCGGCCAGATGGTGGCGGTGGCGCTGCCCGGGGCGGTAATGCCCGACGGCACCGAGCTGGGCGAAGCCAAGCTGCGCGGGGTCAAGTCCAGCGGCATGATCCTGGCCGAGGACGAGGTGGGCCTGGGACCCGATCACGACGGCATCATGGTGCTGCCCGACGGCCTCCGGCCCGGTGCGCCGCTGCAGGAGGCGCTACCGATCTCAGACGAGGTGCTCGAGCTGGAGATCACCCCCAACCGCCCGGACTGCCTTGCCGTGTACGGCGTGGCGCGCGAGGTGCACGCCGCCACCGGGGCGCCGCTCGAGGAGGACCCCACCGACGCGGACGCGTCGCCCGCCGACGGCTCCACGCCCGCCGCGGAGCAGATGACCGTGGGGATCGCCGATCCGGCCATCTGCCTGCGCTTCACCGCGCGCGTGTTCGAGGACGTGCAGATCGGCCCCTCACCGGAGTGGCTCAAGCAGCGCCTCAGCGCGGCGGGACAGCGGCCGATTTCCAACGTGGTGGACATCACCAACTACGTGATGCTCTGCACCGGCCAACCGCTGCACGCCTTCGACATGGATGAGGTGCGCGGCGGCCGGATCGTGGTCCGGCGCGCGGAGCCGGGCGAGCGCATGACCACGCTCGACGACGTTGAGCGTGAGTTCGACACCGATATGGCGCTGGTATGCGACGCCGAGGGCCCATCGGGTATCGCGGGCGTGATGGGCGGCCAGATCTCCGAGGTCTCAGAGGGGACCACGCGCGTGCTGATGGAGGCTGCCACCTGGGTCGGCCCGAACATTCTCCAGACCTCCAAGAAGCTCGGGCTGCGCAGCGAGGCATCGACCCGGTTCGAGAAGCAGCTGCATCCCGAGCAGGCGATCTCCGCCCAGCGCCTGGCGGCCCGGCTGATGGTCGAGCTGTGCGGCGCGCGCATGGCGCCCGGCACGATCGACGCCCATCCCGAGCCGATGGCGCCGCAAACGGTGACCCTCCGCCTGGACCGCGTGGAGCGCCTGCTCGGCAAGGCGATCGCGCGCGACGAGGTGGTGGCGATCCTCGACTCGCTGGGCTTCAAGACCGAGCCCGGCGAGGTGATCAAGGTGACGGTGCCGCCGTGGCGCGACTCAGACGTTCGCCGCGAGGCCGACCTGATCGAGGAGGTGGCGCGGATCTACGGGCTGGACCGCCTGCCCACCACCCTGCCTGCGCGCGAGCGAGCCGTCGGACGGCTCACCCCCTCGCAGAGGCTGCGCCGGCGCCTGGAGGATGCGCTGCGAGACCGCGGCCTGCACGAGGTGGTGGCGTGGAGCTTCACGTCGCCCGGGGCGCTGGACTCGCTCCGTGTGGCGGGCGAGCCCGCACTCGCTCTCGCCAACCCCCTGAGCGAGGACCAGAGCGTGATGCGCCCACTGCTGCTGCCCGGCCTGCTGGATGCCGCGCGCCACAACGTCGCGCACGGGGTCACGGCCCTGGCGCTGTTCGAGTCGGGCCACACCTACCGCCCGGCCGATGGCCTGGGCGCTCCCGAGGGCAGCCCGCGCGGCGCGGTGCCCGCCACCGAGCGCCACCACATCGGCGCGCTGCTCACCTATCGCGCGGCGGCCACCTGGCGCTCTCCGAGCGCGCCCGCCGACTTCTACGCCGCCAAGGGACTGGTGGAGGCGCTCGCCGCGGTGGCGCGACTCGACCTCGAGGTGGCCCCTGGAACGAGGCCCTTTCTGCATCCGGGACGGTCGGCCACCGTGGCCGTCAACGGCCGCGAGATGGGCTGGATCGGAGAGCTGCACCCGCTCGTGGCGCGGGCCTGGGACCTCGATGGCGCCGCCGCCTTCGAGCTGGACGCGGGAGCGCTCGCCGAGGAGGCGCAGGAGGTGGTGGACTTCCAGGACGTCACGAGCTTCCCGGCCGCGCTGCAGGACATCGCGGTGGTGGCTCCGATGGACGTGAGCGCCGCAGAGGTGCGCGCCGCCGTGCGCGAGGGCGGCGGCGAGCTGCTGGCATCCACCGAGGTCTTCGACGTCTACACCGGCGAGCAGGCGGGCGAGGGCAACCGGTCGCTGGCCCTACGGTTGCGCTTCCAGGCGCCCGACCGCACACTCACGGATACGGAGGTTGCTGAGCTGCGGACCGCTATCGAGACCGCGCTGGAGCGGATCGGCGGGCGGCTTCGTGGCTGAGAGCCGCCAGGTGGCGGTGCTCGGCGCGGCCGGTTTCGGCGGAGCATTGTGCGCCTCGATCGTGGCCCGGCACCCGTCGCTGGAGCTGACGATGGTCACGGCCCGCTCCGATGCCGGGCAGCGCCACTCCGACCTCTATCCCCGCTACGGGGTGGATCTCGAGTTGCAGGCACCCGACGCCGACCGGGTGGCCGAGAGCGCGGGGTCGGCCCTGGTGGCCTACCCGCACAAGGCCGCCGCCGTCGCGGTGAGGGCGCTGCGCGAGCGCGGGCTGAAGGTGGTGGACCTGTCGGCGGACTTCCGCCTGGACCGGGAGCGCTACGAGCGGTGGTACCAGCCCCACGAGGCGCCGGAGCTGCTCGACCAGGCCGTGTACGGCCTGCCGGAGATCGGCCACCGCGAGGAGATTCGCGGCGCCGACCTGGTGGCGGGGCCGGGCTGTAACTCCACCGCCGCCCTGCTCGCCCTGTGGCCCCTGCGCGAGCACCTGCGCGACGTGGTGGTGGACATCAAGACCGGAGTGTCGGGCGCCGGGCGCGAGGCCACCCGCGAGACCCACTACGTGTCCGCGGCCGACAACGTGAACGCCTACAAGACCGAGGGCCACCGCCACAGCGCGGAGGTGGACCAAGAGCTGCCTGGCGAGGTGGGCATTACCTTCGTGCCCCACCTGATCCCCGTCGACCAGGGGCTGATGGCCACGTGCTACTCGATCACTGATCCCGATCTGTCGGGCGAGCAGGCCCGCGAGCTGTTCGAGGTGGCCTACGCAGATGAGCCGTTCGTGGAGGTGGCCGCCACACCGCCCAGCACCTCCGATGTGCGCCACTCGAACCGCGCGCGCGTGTACGCCACGGTCACCGGCCGGCGGGTGCTGTCGATCTGCGCAATCGACAACCTGTGGAAGGGCGCCGCCGGCCAGGCGGTGCAGGACCTCAACCTGATGCTCGGCCTGCCCGAGACCGAAGGGCTGACGTGAACCCTGAGTCCTTCTTCCGCTCGCGCTGGGTGCAGCGTCCCGAGCACGTGCGCGAGCTTGCGCCCACCGCGCTGCCCAGCGGCTATCGCAGCGCGGGGATCGCGGCGGGCATCAAGCGGGAGGGGCTCGACGTGGGACTGCTGCTCTCGGATCGCGAGGCGACTGTGTCCGCCGCGCGCTTTACGTCCAGCGCCCTAACTGGCGCTCCGGTGGCCGTGTCGCGGGATGCCGACCTCGGCGCCCTGCGCGCAGTGGCCGTCAACTCGGGCAACGCGAATGTATCCGACGGTCAGCGGGGTCTGGAGACGGCCCAGGCCCAGCAGCGCGCCGCGGCGGAGGCTCTGGACCTGGAGCCCGGCGAGGTGGGCATTGCCTCCACGGGCGTGATCGGGCGGCAGCTGTCGCGGGATAAGCTGGTGGCCGGCATTCGTCACGCGGCAGAAGCGCTGGGGCCAAATGCCCAGGCTTTCTCGGAGTCGATCCTCACCACCGACCGGGGCCCGAAGTGCGCATGCCTGGAGGTCTCGTTGCCGTCGGGGGGCACCGTGCGGGTGGCCGCACAGGCCAAGGGCGCAGGAATGATCTCGCCGAGCTTCGCAACGATCCTATGTTTTATGCAGACAGACGCCGCCCTGGCGGGGGACACGGTCGATCTGCTCACCGGCGTCTGCGTGAAGCGCTCGTTCGACCGCATCTCGGTGGACGGTCAGCTGTCCACCAGCGACACCGTATTCGTCATGGCCAACGGCGCGGCAGGGCCAGAGATCGAGCCCGAGTCACCTGACGAGCTGGCGGTGGGCGAGGCAATGGACGCCTTGCTCCGGCAGCTGGCGCTCGAGGTGGTGGCTGACGGCGAGGGCACCCAGCGCGTGGGACGCGTGGTCGTGACGGGGGGTACCGAGTTGGTCGAGCCGGTGGCGCGCGCGGTGGCCGACTCGCCGCTGGTCAAGACCGCGCTCCTGGGGGCCGATCCGAACTTCGGCCGCATCCTGCAGGCTGCCGGGAAGGCCATGGCGGGGCGAGCCCCCTTCGTGGTGGATCTCGCGATCGAGGGCCGCCAGGTTGTGTCGGCCGGTACGGTTGTGGAGCTCGAGCCCGGCGAGTGGGAGGGGCTCGAGCAAGATGTTGCCGCGCCAGAGGTGGAGTTCGAGCTGACCGTGCCCGGGGAGGGGGGAGAGACCGAGGTGTTCTTCTCCGACCTCACCCACGACTACGTGACCCTCAACGCCGACTACTCCACCTGATGCGCGACGTAGCGACACTCCTGGAGGCGCTGCCCTACATCCGGGACTTCCACGGGCGGACGGTGGTGATCAAGTACGGCGGGGCCGCGATGACTGACGCAGACCTGCGCGAGGAGTTCGCCCGCGACGTAGTGCTACTGAAGTACGTCGGCATGAATCCGGTGGTGGTTCACGGCGGGGGCCCCGACATCACCCGCTACATGGAGGCGCTGGGCATGCGGGTGGAGTTCGTGGACGGCCTGCGCGTGTCCGACGAGGCCACCGTGGAGGTGGCCAAGATGGTGCTGGTGGGCAAGCAGAACAAGGACATCGTGCTCCGGCTGGGTCGCCACGGCCAGCCGGCCGTGGGGCTCTGCGGTGACGACGGCCTGCTGTTCACCGTGAAGAAGCAGCTGGCAGGCGAGCGCGACATCGGCTTCGTGGGCGAGATCGAGCGCGTGGACGTGGACGTGATCAACCACGTGGCCGAGGACTACATCCCGGTGATCGCGTCGGTGGGCGCCGACCGCGAGGGCGTCTCGTACAACGTGAACGCCGACGCCGCAGCGGCCGCTGTGGCCAGCGCCCTCGGCGCCTTCAAGGTGATCTTCCTCACCGACGTGGAAGGCTGGCTGGCCGATCCCACCGACACCGGCTCGCTGATCAGCCAGAGCACGTCCGACGAGGTGCGCCGCGCGCTCGAGGGCGTGAGCGGCGGAATGCGTCCCAAGCTCGACGCCTGCCTGCGCGCCCTCGCCGGCGGGGTGCGCAACGCGCACATCCTCGACGGACGGCTGCCCCACTCGATGCTGCTGGAGCTGTTCACCGACGAGGGCATCGGCACCAAGCTGTGGCCTTAGCCGACCTCCAGGCGCTGGAACAGCGCGCGATGATGGGCACCTACGCCCGCAACCCCGTGGAATTCGTGCGCGGCGAGGGGTGCCGGCTGTGGGACGACGAGGGCAACGAGTACCTCGACTTCCTCGCCGGGATCTCGGTGGCGCAGATCGGGCACTGCCATCCGGCGCTCGTGGAGGCTGTCACCCAGCAGGCCGCGCGGCTGATGCACTTGGGCAACCTCTACTACTCCGAGCCCGCCATGCGGCTGGCCGGGCAGCTGTCGGACCTCGGCCTGGGCGGCAAGGCGTTCCTGTGCAACTCGGGCACCGAGGCGGTGGAGTGCGCGATTAAGCTCGCCCGGCGGCATAAGCCCGGGGGGGACTTCGTCGTGCTCGAGGGCGGCTTCCATGGCCGCACGATGGGAGCATTGTCGGCCACCCCACAGGAGTCAAAGCAGGCGCCATTCGGGCCATTGGTGCCCGGCTTCACTGCCGTTCCGCGCTCGGGGGTGCCACTTCCGCTGGTGAACGCGGTGACTGATCGGACCGCCGCGGTGCTGATCGAGCCGATCCAGGGCGAGTCGGGCATCCATCCGATCCATCCTCAGATCCTTGCTGCCGCCCGCGATGCCTGCGATGAGCACGGCGCGATGCTGATCTTTGACGAGATCCAGTGCGGGATGGGACGCACGGGCGACTGGTGGGCCTGGGAGGAATCAGGCATCCCGCCCGACGCCATGACCGTGGCCAAGGGCCTGGGCGGTGGCCTGCCGATCGGCGCCTGCCTGACCGCGCCCGAGTACGCCGACGTGCTCCAGCCCGGCGACCACGGGTCCACGTTCGCGGGCGGGCCGGTGATCTCGGCCGGCGCTCTCACCGTGCTGGACGTGATCTCGGGTGACGGCTTCCTCGGCACGGTGGTCGCCCAGGGCGAGCGGCTCGGCGAGGGTCTCCGCGACCTTGGCCTGGATGTCCGCGGGCGCGGGCTGATGCTTGCGTTCGGAGCTGAGGACGCGCCCGAGCTGGCGCGTCGGTTGCTGTTGGAGCAGCGCCTGGTGGTGAACGCCACCGGACCGGACACGATCAGGCTCCTGCCGCCGTTGACGGTGACCAGTGAGGAAGTGGATGACGCGTTGGCGCGGATTGGCGCGGCGCTGAACGTCGATGCACGCTAGCATGCACATGCATGCGGACTACCGTGGAGCTGTCAGACAGTGTTTACAAGCGGCTGCGCGCCGCCGCTGCCGAGCGCGGCACACGTGGGTTCTCGGGAATCGTGGAGGAGGCACTGATCGACTACCTGGCCCTCGAGCGGCGGCGCGGAGAGATCGCGGAGGACATCGCCGCGGCGGCCGGTACATGGAGCGACGAAGACGTCGCTCGGTTTGAGCGCGAACGGCGAGAGGCGTGGGATACGTGGCGCGACGACCCGTCCTCGACACCGACGTCCTGATCGATCACCTGCGGGGAGCGGGGCCAGGTCACGATCTTGTGGCGCTGCTCGCCCCGAGACTCGACTTTCACGTGAGCGCCGTCTCTGCATTTGAGCTGGCGCTTGGAGCCTCCTTTGCGCAGGATCTCGCGCCTGCCCGCGCGCTGCTGAGGGCGCCCGGCTTGCAATTGACCCGCGAAGCCGGTGTTCGAGGCGGCGAGGCTTTGCGTGCTCTCCGAAGCCAGGGCAAGGCGATCGATGTCCGGGATGCCATGCAGGCGGGGATCTGCCTCGCCGCCGAACTGCCGCTTGTAACGCGCAACGTCGCCCACTTCGATCGAGTGGACGGCCTGGAGGTCTTCGAACCCGAGGCTTGGCGCCTGCGCGAGATCCCCAACGCCTCGGCCGGATAGGTGCCAACCGTGGACGCTCCCGACGGCTTCAAGCCCTTCCCCGACCACCGTGTGGTGGCCGGCTAAACGGCCTCCGCGCCGGGGGCCATGGCAGATGCGAGCTCCGTGCGCGACCGCACTCCGAGCTTGCGATAGATCCGGCTCAGGTGTGCCTCCACGGTCTTGGGGCTGAGGAAGAGCGCTGCAGCCGCCTCGCGATTCGTCGATCCCCGTGACACGAGCATCGCCACCTCCAGCTCCTGGGCTGTGAGGTCATGGGACACGGCGTGCCGGGCCGGCGGAACGGCGCCACCGCTGGCACGCAGCTCGCTCCGCGCCCTCCCGGCCCAGGGCCCGGCCCCCAGTGTGTCGAACGTCTCCAGCGCCGCACGCAGGTGGGGTCGCGCGTGGCTGGGCCGCCGGGCGCGGCGCAGGCGCTCGCCGTATGAGAGCTCGGTGCGGGCGCGCTCGAACGGGTCCGCGCCGCGCGAGTGCCAGGCAAGGGCCTGCTCGAACAGGCCGTCGATCTCGTCATCGGGGGCCAGCAGGCCGCGGCACCGGGCCACGGCCGCGTTGGGCCAGGGGCGCCCGGTCCGCTCCGCCTGCTCGGCGAAGCTTTCGATCTCCGCGAGGGCCTCCTCCTCGCGGGAGGCCTTGATCAGCGCCTCGATGAAGTCGCCCCGCCACGGGATCACCGACGGGTCGAGCATGCCGAATCCCTCCACGAGGTCGCGCACCTCCCGTCCCTTCTCTGCGGCGCGACCCACGTCGCCGCTTCCCAGTTGATCGAGACACTCCACCGCCGCCACGTAAGCGGCCATCGATCCCATGCCCGCAGCCGCGGCCACCTGCGCCAGCTCGGTGGTGTGGCGCCTGGCGTCGTCGGTCAGGCCGACGGCCGCCTCCAGGCGAGCCAGTACCACGAGCGGGTAGCTGGCCTGCGCGGCCTGCCCCGTGGCCTCGGCCATGCGGATACTCTCGCTGGCGTCGGCCCGACACTGCGTCCAGTTGCCCAGGCGGTAGTGCACCTCGGCGCGCTGGCCGAGGGTGAGCTGCAGCGGGCCGGCGGCGCCCATGGTGCGCGCCAGCTCGATCACCCGTTCGCACGCGGCGAGGCAGCCGTCGTATTCCGTCGGAAGGCTCACCCGCAGCGTCAAGCGCGGGCGGTCCACCGTGAGGGTCAAGCTGCTCAGAAAGCCCGCCAAGCGGCTGCGGCGGCTCCACCGGCGGGGCAAGCTGCGCCGCCTGACCCTGACCGTCCGCACCACCCTGCGCGACAATGGGGGCCTCAGCACCACCAAGACCCCCCGCGTCAGGCTTAGGCGTTGAGCTGAGGGTTGCATTCCTCAAGCGGGGGTAAATCCCCGCCGAAGGGAGGACACATGTACATAGGCACATCCATATTCCTGATCGCGCTCGGCGCGATCCTCAAGTACGCAGTGACGGCGAGCATCGGCGGCTTCGATTTGCAGACCGCCGGCGTGATCCTCATCGTGGTTGGCATCGTCGGCCTGCTGGTCTCGATATTCCTTGAGATGAGCGGGCGCGACAGGCGCAGGCGCGATGTCGTGGTGGAGGAGCGCCCGGTCACCCGCGAGCGCCTCTAGCCCCACGAAAAGGGGCAACGGCCGCGCGCTGGTAGCTTGCGCGGCCGATGTCCGACGTCGACACATCCCGCGCCCTCGGGGCGTATGAAGCCGCCCCTGGGGACGTCTCACGGGTACTGCTGCTCTATTCGGGCGGCCTGGACACGAGCGTGATGCTCAAGTGGATCCAGGACGAGTACGAGGCCGAGGTGGTGGCCCTGTGTGTGAACCTCGGTCAGCCCGACGAGGACTTCGACGTCGTCAAGGGCAAGGCGCTCGACCTGGGCGCCATCGCCTGCGAGGTGTTTGACGCCCGCGAGGAGTTCGCCCGCGACTACGTGCTCCCGGCGATCAAGGCCAACGCCCGTTACGGCGGCGGCTACCCACTGTTCACCGCACTCGGCCGGCCGCTGATCGCCAAGCTGGCGGTGGACATGGCGCGCGAGCACGGCTGCCAGGCCGTGGCCCACGGCTGCACCGGCAAGGGCAATGACCAGGTGCGCATCGACGCCACGGTCCTGGCGCTCGGCCCGGACCTGAAGATCGTCGCCCCGGTGCGCAACTGGCGGATGGGGCGCGAGGAGGAGATCGCCTACGCGCGTAAGCACGGCATTCCGGTGAAGGGCGGCAGCGAGGCACCGCCGTACTCGATCGACGACAACATCTGGGGCCGCTCCTCGGAGGGCGGCTCCATCGAGGATCTCTCAGAGCCTCCGCGCGACGACGTCTTCGAGCTGGTAACCGACCCGCGCGAGGCCCCCGACGAGCCCCAGGACCTCGTGGTGGGCTTCGAGCGCGGCGTGCCGGTCTCCCTTGACGGCGAGCCCCTTGGGCTGGTGGATCTCCTGGACGCCTGTGCCGCGGCCGGATGCCGCCACGGTGTGGGAATGCTGGACCACATCGAGGACCGGATCGTGGGCCTGAAGGTGCGCGACCTCTACGAGGTGCCGGCCGCCGAGATCCTGCTCACCGCCCACCAGGAGCTGGAGAAGCTGGTGTGCACGATCCACCAGAACGAGTTCAAGCACGTGCTGGACCGCAAGTGGGCCTACCTGGTCTACGCCGGCCTCTGGCACGAGCCGCTGCGCTCAGATCTGGACGCCTACATGCAGTCGGTGAACGATCAGGTGACGGGCGAGATCACGATGCGCCTCTACAAGGGCTCGGCGCGGGCCGTGGCCCGGAGCTCACCGAACGCCCTCTACGACCAGGCCCTCGCCGGGTTCGGCGAGTCCGGGGGCCTGTTCT
>Ga0136624_1000406_pt1 | contig 16325 bp, 17 predicted proteins | sample AntDrymUQ4692206_2_FD_104802 | JGI IMG/M metagenome (GOLD analysis project Ga0136624, IMG submission 104802) | Polar desert sand microbial communities from Dry Valleys, Antarctica - metaG UQ469 (22.06) | ecosystem: Environmental > Terrestrial > Soil > Desert | place: Antarctica: Dry Valley... | reverse complement strand
TCATCCGCTAGTCAAGCAGCAGCGGCTCGACCGGCTTGGCGAGAAAGTCGTCGGCGCCCGCCCAGCGGGCGTCGCGCTCCACCTGCGCGCTCGAGTCTCCGGTGAACAGCACCAGCGGCACGGCCATGGTCCTCGGGTCGGCGCGAAGCAGCCGGATCAGCTCGACCCCGGACAGGTCTGGCAGCCCGTTGTCGACCAGCACGCCCTCGAAACCCCCGCTGCCGGCAAGGGCCAGCCCGTCGTCGGCGGACAGGGCGCGTACGACCTCGGCGCTACCGGTCAGGGCGGCTTCGACAAAGGCGCAGACGCCAGGGTCGTCGTCGATGACGAGCAGTCGTGGCAGCCGCTGGGCGGCCGGCGGGGCGACCGGCGGGCCGGCCACCGGGGTCCGGCACCACGGGCAGTTCCGCCACTCGGCATCGAGCTGTGCGTCGCACCCGTCGCAGCGGTCGCGGCCGACCGACGTCCCGTCGTACGGGCAGCACAGCATCCCGTCCGCGAGGGCCCGGGCGCAGGTCGGGCAGCGCGGACCGGACACCGTGTCGACGTGGGTGGCGCGCAGCACCTCCTCGTACGTCGTCTGCCCGCGGTGCGCGGCGGCGAGGGCGGAGGCGCGCAGCGTGAGCATGCCGTGGGCGCGGGCGGCTGCGCCGACGGCCGCCTCGGTCGGCGTGGTCAGCAGCACCTGACGCAGCTGCGCGGTGACGGGCAGAATCTCGAACACGCCAGTGCGCCCACGGTATCCGGTGCCGCCGCACTCCGAGCAGCCCCTGCCGCGGCGGGGCGTCGCCGCGGCCAGGTCCGCCTCGCGCAGGCCGAGCAGCGACAGCGTTCGAGGCGACGGGACGTACGCCGCGGCGCACCCGGCGCAGGGCGTCCGGACGAGGCGCTGGGCGACCACGAGTGACAAGGAGGAGGCGACAAGGAAGGGCTCGACGCCCATGTCGACCAGCCGGGTGACGGCGGCGACGGCGTCGTTGGTGTGCAGGGTCGTCAGTACGAGATGGCCGGTGAGCGAGGCCTGCAGGGCGAGCTCGGCGGTCTCGGTGTCACGGACCTCGCCGACCAGCACGATGTCGGGGTCCTGGCGCAGGACGCTGCGCAGGCCGCGGGCGAAGGTCAGCCCGGAGCGCTCGTGCACCTGCACCTGAGTGATGCCGGCGACCTGCACCTCGACCGGATCTTCGAGCGTGACGATGTTGCGGTCCGGCGTGCTGATCTGCTGGATTGCGGCGTAGAGGGTGTTGGTCTTGCCCGAGCCGGTCGGACCGGTCAGCAGGATCAGTCCCTGTGCCTGGGCCAACGTGGAGGTGAGCAGCTCGAGCTGTGTCGGATCCAGTCCGGTGCGGCCGAGCATGGGCACGTCGTCGGACCGGGGGAGCAGTCGGATGACGACCTTCTCGCCGTGCAGTGTCGGCAGGGTCGAGACGCGGGCCTCGACGACCTTGCCGTCGACGGTGAGCTTGGCGCGTCCGTCCTGAGGGCGGCGGCGCTCGGCGATGTCCAGGCCGGACACGATCTTCACCCGGCTGACCGTCGCGGCCGAGGCGTTGCGTGGCACCGTCATGACGTCTCGCAGCAGGCCGTCCACCCGGTAGCGGATGCGCAGCTCACCGGCCTCCGGCTCGATGTGCACGTCACTGGCCCGGGCGCGTACGGCATCGGCCAGCACGACATCGACGAGGCGGACGATCGGCGCAGCCTCCACACCTTGCGCCGAGACTTCCTCGACCTCGTCCTCGGAGGCGTCCATCCCCTCGAACAGGGTGTGCACATCGGAGGAGTCCTCGGACAGGCTCCATGCCCGCGCCAGGTGGTCGCGGACCTGGCTCGCAGTCGCCACCAGCACGACCACCTCGTTTGCGCCGGTGTAGAGCTTGACGTCGTCGAGGGCCACGACGTTCGTGGGATCAGCTGTGGCGACGGTGATCCGCGCGCCGCCCCGCTCGGTCGAGACGATCAGCATGCCGGCCCGCTCGGCGCCGGCCGGGGCAGCAGCCGGACGGCCTCGGGCTGCGCCATGGTGCGGCCGAGGTCGATCATCGGAAGGGCGAGGGCCTCGGCGAGGGCCTGCGCGACCTCCATCTCGGTCGCGAGGCCGCCGTCGACGACCAGGCTGCCGAGGCGCTTTCGCGGCCCGGCACCAGTGGCCTGCTGCCCACGCAGCAGCTCGCCGAGCTGGTCGCCCGTGAGCAGACCCTGGGCGACGAGCACCTCGCCGATCCTTCGCCGGTCGCGGCGAGCAGCGGGCACGGCGTTGTCAGCGGCCAGGGTCATTCTCCGGGCATCGGCCCTGTCGGCGGAAACATGAAGGCCGGAGGGCCCAGGGGTTGCCGCTAGGTCAGCTCGTCCTCACCGACGAACGGCTCGCTCAGGCCTTTCGCGGCGGCCGAGTCCTCGACCCGCTGCCCGGCCCGCCGCTTCTTGCGCTCTGCCCGCCGCTCGCGGTCCTCGCGCTTTCGGGTGGCGGCGTGGTCGTGCTGCGCCTGCTCCGCACCCATCGAGGTCTCGCGGGAGCGAGCGACCACCTCCTCGGTGACCTCGCGCAGCTGGTCGCGCAGGAAGTCGCGGGTGGCGACCTCGCCGAGCGTCTGCCGCAGCCCGGCGACCTCGCGGGTGAGGTACTCCACATCGGCCTGAAGCCGGTCGTTCTCGGCCCGGTCCTCCTCCTGCCGGATCCGGTCCCGGTCGGCCTGCCGGTTCTGCGCGAGCAGGATGAGCGGGGCGGCGTACGACGCCTGCAACGACAGGAGCAGCGTCAGCAGCGTGTAGTTGAGCGCACGCGGGTCGAACTGGAAGCGCTCGGGAGCGAAGGTGTTGAAGATCAGCCAGAGAATGACGAACGCAGTCAGGTAGACGAGAAACCTTGCTGTGCCGAGGAAGCGGGCGATCTGCTCGGACACCCGTCCGAAAGCGTCCGGGTCGTAGTGCGGCCGCGGCACCCCGCGGCGTGGATTCACGGGGGTGTCGAGCCGGACCTTGCGCGGCACGCGCTCAGCCATGCTGCGACCTCGTGTCCCGCCACCCCTGCGGCAGCCCGTGGTCGAGGACGTCGTCGACGGTCACCGCACCGAGCAGGCGCTGCTCGGAGTCGACCACCGGGACGGCGAGCAGGTTGTACGACGCGAGGTGGCGCGTCACGACGCCGAGCGGGCAGTCGGGCCCGAGCGGGTCGATGTCGGTGTCGACGACCGCCGAGATCAGCGCCGACGGCGGCTCGCGCAGCATCCGCTGGAAGTGCGCCGTGCCGAGGTAGCGACCGGTGGGGGTCTCGTACGGCGGGCGGACGACGAAGACCTGAGCCGCGAGCGCCGGCGTCAGGTCGGCGTTGCGGATGCGGGCGAGCGCCTCGGCGACGGTGGCGTTGGGTGGCAGGATCACCGGCTCCGGAGTCATGAGACCGCCGGCGGTGTCGTCGCTGTAGGCCAGCAGGCCGCGGACCGGTCCGGCCTCGTCGGGCTCCATCAGCTCGAGCAGGCGTTCGGCCTCGTCCGTAGGCAGCTCGCCGAGCAGGTCGGCGGCGTCGTCGGGGGACATCGCCTCGAGCACGTCGGCGGCGCGTTCGTCCTCGAGACCGCCGAGCAGCTCGACCTGCTCGTCCTCGCTCATCTCCTCGAGCACGTCGGCGAGGCGCTCGTCGTCGAGGGCGGCGGCGATCTCGGCGCGCCGCTTGCCCGACAGGTCGTGCATCACGCCCGCGAGGTCAGCCGGCCGCAGCTTCTCGAACACCGCGAGCAGGTTGGCCGCGCCCTGGCCGTCCTCGGGCAGGGAGAACCCGCTCACCTCGTCCCACGCGACCTGCAGCACCTCGCCTCGTCGCCGGCTGCGCAGACCGGCGCCACCGCTCTTGCGCACGGCGACTCTGGTGACCAGCCAGTCCCCCGTACGAGCCCGCTCCATCGCCATGTCGAGCACGGTCACCTGCTCACGGGTGGCGAGCAGCGTGACGTTGCGGTCCAAGAGCTCTGCCAGGACCAGGATCTCACCGGTGCGTGTCTCGAAGCGGCGCAGGCTGACCGTGCCGGTCGTGAGCACCACGGCCTCCGGGTCGATCGAGGTGACCCGGCCGATCGGCACGAAGATGCGGCGACGCGCCTGGATCTCGACCGCCAGGCCGAGCACGCGCGGCGCGTCGCGGCCGATCCGCAGGGCGACAACGACGTCGCGGACCCGGCCGACCTGGTCGCCGTTGGGATCGAAGACCGCAAGCCCGGCCACACGCGCGACGTAGACCCGGGTGGTGGTGCTCACGCGGCGGAGGCTACCGCCGGGGAGCCATGCGTTTCCGGTGACGCGACCGTCTCCTACGGTGACACGATGCCTTCCGTGAGCGTCCTCGACCGTTTCCGGCTCGACGACAAGGTGGTCGTCGTCACCGGCGCCTCCTCCGGGCTGGGGGTCGCCTTCGCGCAGGCCTTTGCCGAGGCGGGCGCCGACCTGGTGCTCGGCGCCCGTCGGGTCGACCGCCTGCCGGAGACGGGAAAGCTGGTCGAGGCGGCTGGCCGACGGTTTGCCCACCTGCAGACCGACGTCACCGACCCGGAGCAGTGCAATGCTCTGGTGCAGAAGGCGATCGAGGCGTTCGGTCGGGTCGACGTGCTGGTCAACAACGCCGGCCTGGGCTGGGCGAAGCCGGCCACCCGTGAGACGCCTGCGGAGTTCCTGCGCGTCCTTGATGTGAACCTCAACGGCGCGTACTGGATGGCACAGGCCTTCGGACGCGCCGCCACGTCCGGCGGCTCGATCCTCAACATCAGCAGCGTGCTCGGCTTGCACCCCGGCCCGCTGCCGCAGGCGGCGTACGCAGCATCGAAGGCCGGACTCATCGGCTTGACGCGGGACCTCGCCGCCCAGTGGACCGGCCGCAAGGGCATCCGGGTCAATGCCCTGGCGCCCGGCTACTTCCCGACCGAGATGACCGACGAGATGGATCCCAAGGAGGCCGAGTTCGTGAAGCTGGTGACACCGGCCGGCCGGCTGGGCGAGCCGATGGAGCTCGCCGCGGTCGGCGTCTTCCTGGCCAGCGACGCCGGGTCGTACATCAGTGGCGTCACGCTGCCGGTCGACGGCGGGATGACCATGCCGTGACGGACCTCGAGTACGACGTGGTCGATGTCTTCACCGACCGGCCCTTCACCGGCAACCCGCTCGCTGTGGTGCTCGGCGCGGACGACCTGGACACGCGGGCGCTGCAGGCGATCGCGAACGAGTTCCAGCTGTCGGAGACCGCTTTCCCGATGAAGACGGCGCGCAAGGCGGACTACCGGCTGCGCATCTTCACGCCCCACCAGGAGCTGCCCTTCGCCGGCCACCCCTCCATCGGCGCGGCCTGGGTGCTCGCCCGGCGCGGCGTGGTCGCGCCTGGAACGGTCCTGCAGTCGTGCGGTGCCGGGGTCATGACGCTCGAGGTGGCCGCCGAGGGCGGTCCGGTGACGCTCAGCGGCGGTGCGCCGACCTACGGCTCGGCGCGGGAGGCCACCGGACTGCTGGTCGGCCTGGGCCTGCGCCAGACCGACCTGGCCGGCGTCCCTCGCGACGCGTCGTGCGGGCTCGGCTTCACCTACCTGCCGGTGGTGGCCGACGCGCTCTCCCGGATCGAGGTCGACCTCCCGGCGCTGCGCCGGCTCGGGCTCGGTGACGCGGCCTTCGGCGGGCTGTCGGTGTTCGCCTGGGACGGCGGGGCGGCCCGCTGCCGGGTCTTCGCCTACGAGGCAGGCGTCGCGGAGGACCCGGCCACCGGATCGGCGGCCCTCGGCCTGGGGGTCTACCTGGTCGCCTCCCGCCTCGTCGACGGCGAGGGCTCGACGGCGTACTCCGTCGTCCAGGGTGTCGAGATGGGCCGGCCGTCAAGGCTCGACTGCGTCGTGACGGCGGCCCGCGGCGAGGCGGTGTCGACCCGGGTCAGCGGCGCGGTCGTGCCGGTCGCGACCGGCACGATCCGCCGGCCGTGAGCCGCACGGGTGTGCCTGGCCAGCGGACCGGGCAGTGTGCTTCGATCACGACATGTCGCCCGTCGAGTTCCTGCTTGACCCGTTCTGGGTCGGCCGCCGCGGGGATCTGTTCGACCAGACCTGTCCGTAGCACGGGTCGCGGGTGGTTTCGACCCCCGAGCTCCTTCGCACACCCAGCATCACGCCGTATCACCCCACCCCCTGACTCCAGGAGAGATGCATGACTGTCATCGATGAGCTGCTGGCCAACGCCGAGCAGTACGCCGCCAGCTTCGACAAGGGCGTCCTGCCGATGCCTCCCGCCAAGCAGATCGCCGTGGTCGCGTGCATGGACGCGCGGCTGAACCCGTACGGCCTGCTCGGTCTGTCCGAGGGTGACGCGCACGTCATCCGCAACGCCGGCGGTGTCGTCACGCAGGACGAGTTGCGCTCGCTGGCGATCAGCCAGCGGCTGCTCGGCACCAAGGAGATCGTGCTCATCCACCACACCGACTGTGGGATGCTGACCTTCACCGACCAGGAGTTCCGCGACAGCATCGCCGCCGAGACCGGTGTGCGGCCGAGCTGGGCGTCCGAGGCCTTCAGCGACCTCGAGGCCGACGTGCGGCAGAGCATCGCCCGCATCCTGGCCGAGCCGTCGATCCCGCTCAAGGACTCGGTCCGCGGCTTCGTCTACGACGTCAAGACCGGCAAGCTGAACGAGGTCAAGCCGAGCTGAGTCTGGGGAGCAGGCTGCGGATTCGCGCTCGCTTTGGTTGAGGGTCGGGAGATGACCGCTTGCTGCTGAGCAAGCGGGTCATGGCCCGACCCTCAACGATTGTGGGGCGAGCCGCAGGACGGTGCTCGAGGTCGCCCATCTTGCGGCGAGCCCGGCCGCGTCCGGAGCGTTGAGCCGCGCGGCCGCCAGCAGCGGCGTCACCGCGTCCCACAGCGCCGTGCCCGGCTCGACTCGGCTCACGGCGGCGGCCCAGTCCACGACCTGCGGCCCCGCCTTCGAGCGCACCGTCACCGTCGCGGCCGGCCCGAGCGCAGGCAGCGACTGCTCGCTGCCTCCGCACACCACGTACGCCGCGTCGTCGTGCCACAGATGCCAGACCAGCGTCGGGGCCACGGTGGGGGAGCCGACCCACACCACGCCGGAGCGGCGGGTGGCCTCGGCGACCAGTGTCGGAGCGGGCGGCACACCGGCGATGCTGACACACCGCATCAGGCACCATGTCTTGATGACGGCGACCACGCGGGAGCGCGGCGAACCGCCCGCCGTCGGCCCGCCGCAGCAGGCCGACGCGGTGCTGCTCACGGTCGCCTTGATCGCCGTGAGCACGTCCGGTCCGCTGATCGCGGCCACCGCCGTGCCGGCGCTCGCCATCGCCTTCTGGCGCAACGCGATGGCGGCAGGCGTGCTGCTGCCCGTCGCGCTGCTGCGCTGCCGGCAGGAGCTGCGCTCGCTGGACCGCCGCGAATGGCGCCTGGCGGGTCTGGCCGGGGTGTTGCTCGCCCTGCACTTCGCCACCTGGATCCCGTCCCTGACCTACACCTCCGTCGCCTCCGCAACGGCGCTCGTGGCGACGCAGCCGGTATGGGCGGCGCTGCTGTCCGGGCTGCGCGGTGTGCCGGTCGGGCGGGCCGTCTGGTGCGGTATCGCCGTCGCCATGAGCGGGGCGCTCCTGCTCGCCGGCGCCGACCTGCAGGTCAGCGGTCGGGCGCTGATCGGCGACGGGCTGGCGCTGGCCGGGGGCGCCTTCGCCGCGATGTACATGACTGCGGGCAGCGAGGTCCGGCGCAGCGTCTCGACCACCACGTACACGACGCTCTGCTACGCGACCACGGCGCTGGTGCTGCTGGTCGTGTGCGTTATCGGTCGGCAGTCCCTTGCGGGGTACGACGCGCAGGACTGGGCCAAACTCGTCGCGCTGACCGCGGGCGCCCAGCTGCTGGGGCACTCGCTGTTCAACCGGGTGCTCCGGACGACGAGCCCGACCGTCGTCAGCCTGTCGATCCTGCTCGAGATCCCCGGTGCGGCGCTGATCGCCGCGCTCTTCCTGGGGCAGCGACCGCCGCTGCTGGCGATACCGGCCGCCGCGCTGCTGGTGTGCGGGCTCGGTCTGGTCATCCGGGCGGGCAGCCGCGGGACGACGCCCAGCGTTCCCGTGGAGTGAGCTTCAGGCGACTTTGCGCAGGTCCACGGCCGGGTCGACCAGCAGTGCCCGGTCGACGGTCCGGCCGAGCAGTCGCAGCGCCCGGCGCAGGTCACGGCCGTTGTCGACGGTCGCCACCGCCCGCACCACCGAGTCGCGCAGGAAGAACGCCGCGAACGGCGCCGGCCGCAGCACCAGCTCGTCGTCGGGTTCGTGCCGGCCGGCGTACTGCAGGTAGTGGCCGTACTGGTGCGACCAGAACCACTCCGGCTGGCTCGCGGGCGGCTCGGCCCCGACGAGGACGTGCGCGACGCGCTGCCCCTGCTCCATGGCCGACATGTAGTGCTCGGTCCGGCGGTGCCCGCGCAAGGCATCGTCCTGAACGGCGGCGACGTCACCGGCGGCGTAGATCCCAGGCAGGTTGGTGCGCTGAGCCGCGTCCACGGCGAGCCCTCCGGCAGCCAGGTCCACCGGGACACCCGAGAGCCAGTCGAGCATCGGCCGCGCCCCGACCCCGACGACGACGAGGTCTGCCTCGAGCACCTGCCCGTCAGCGAGCCGCACCCGCTCGGCCCGCTCGGAGCCCTCGATCGCGGTGACGACGGTGCCGCCGAAGAAGGTGACGCCGTGCTGCTCGTGCCAGCCGAGCACCACCCCGCTCAGTTCGGCACCCAACTGGGCCCAGAGCGGACCGGGTAGCGCGTCGACTGCTGTGACGGACAGCCCGAGCGCGGTCAAGGTCGCCGCGACTTCGCAGCCCACCAGGCCGGTCCCGATCACCACGGCCCGACCTCCGGACCTCGCCGCGGCGGCGAGCCTCTGCGCGTCGTCGAGGGTCCGCAGCTGGTACACCCCCGGCAGGTCCATCCCGTCGATCCGCGGCCGGATGTTGGCACTGCCGGTGGCGACGACCAGAGAGTCGTACGCCAGCGCCTCCCCGTCCGCGAGCTGCACCAGGCGGGAGGCCGTGTCGACACCCGAGGCGCGGACGCCGAGGCGCAGGTCGATGCCTGCCTCGGCGTAGGTCGCCTCCGGCGCCACCAGCAACGCGTCGAGCCCGACGCTGCCGCCCAGATAGCCCTTGCTCAGCTCGGGGCGCTCGTACGGCAGGTGCGGCTCGGCACCGACCAGTGTGACCGGCCCGTGATGGCCGAGCCGGCGCAGCTCGAGCGCGGTGTGTGCGCCGGCGAGGCTGGCCCCGACCACGACGACCCCGGCGTCGGAGCGGGCACCGCTGTCCATGCGGACCCACGCTAACGGCGTCGTACCAGCGCCTGGTCAGGAAGGGTCAGCCCAAACCCCCGCAACGGGTCATCGCCACCGGGCGCCGGTCACGGGAGGATTCCAGAGGGACACGGGACGTCACGCAGCGAGGATGATCGAGTCGGTGGGGATGCTCTCGGCACAGGCACGCGCCGTCCGGCTGCACGCGGCGTGTCGCTGGCCGGGGTCGCCGGGATCGTCACCCTTGTCCTGGCTGCCCTGCTGGGCGGTAGGTCGGACGGACCCTGGGTCCTGTTGTCCGTGGCCTTCACGGCGGCGATTCTCGTTTCCCAGTTGGCGCCCATTCGCCTGACCCACCGAGGGCAGTCCGAAGGCATCCGGATGGAGGAAGCGTTCTTCGTCCCGATGGCCATGCTGCTGTCGCCGGTCGAGTCCCTGATCACTGTGGCGGCGGCGATCGGACTGAGTGCGGTCCTGTCGGGGCGCGGGCTCGCCAAGGGTGTCTTCAACACAGGAATGCTGACCTTCGCCTGGGGACTCGGACTTGGGGTCGCGCACTGGATCGGCCTCCAGGGCTCACTCGGTGGCAGGGAGTTCGCAGCTGTCGTCACGGGCGGGCTCGTGTTCTGCGCGACGTCGTCCATCCTGGTGGCCGGGATCATCGCCCTGGCTTCGGGATTGCCGTTTCGCAGCGTGCTGTTCGACGGGACACCCGTCCGGCTCGGGACCTGGCTGGGTTCGTTGTCACTCGGCGTCCTCGCGGTCATGGCTGCAGACGGGCAGATGCTTGCCTTCGCCGTGGCATTGGCACCGGCACTTGCTCTGCAGTACGGCTATTCAGGAGCCGTCCGGCAGTGGCGGGAGCGACGCGAAGCTGACGCCATGTACGAGGCGGCCGGCCGGATCCGGGCGACGGTCTCGTCCGCGCAGGTGCGGGAAGAGCTCATCGACGCCTCCCAGAACCTGCTGGGCGCCGGGTCGGCCCGGGTCGTCGACGATCCGGTGTCACCGGCACCTTCCGGCGCACTGCGCGCCGTCATCCGGCTGGCCGCAGCCGTGGGCATGCAGACGGTGGCCGAGGGGGTGGAGACGCCGGCCCAGCTCGAGCAGCTGCGACGGCTCGGCTGCTCGCTGGTGCAGGGCTACCTGCTTGCGGCGCCGCAGCCGCTCGCCGACCTCGAGCGGGCACTGGCGAGTGCAGCGCTGGCCGTACCGTCCCCGCGTTCGGCCGGGATCGGTTCGTTGGGGTGAGCGGGCGCACGTCGCTGGGCTGGCTGACCTCGAGTCGCCGATGGGACACTGGCAGACACGCGATCTCGAGGGAGCCGTCATGCCACGCCTTGCCAGCACCGAGGGTCTGACCGAAGACCAGCGGGACATCCTCGACGCGGTCAAGACCTTCGTGGACAAGGAGATCCTGCCCTACGCCACCGACCTCGAGCACAAGGACGAGTTCCCCGAGGCGATCGTCGACGGGATGAAGCAGATGGGCCTGTTCGGGCTCATGATCCCCGAGGAGCACGGCGGTCTCGGCGAGTCGCTGCTCACCTACGCCCTGGTCGTCGAGCAGATCGCCCGCGGCTGGATGAGCGTGTCCGGTGTCATCAACACGCACTTCATCGTGGCCTACATGCTCATGCAGCACGGCACGCCGGAGCAGAAGCAGCGGCTGCTCCCGCTCATGGCGAGCGGCGAACTGCGTGGCGGCTTCTCGATGTCCGAACCGGGCTGTGGCTCCGACGTGGCGGCGATCAAGAGCAAGGCCATCCGAGTGAGTGACGGCCGCGATGGGGAGCACTACGTCCTCGACGGTCAGAAGATGTGGCTCACCAACGGGGCCCGCGCCGGCCTCATCGCGACCCTGGTCAAGACCGACGAGGGCGGCGAGTCGGTCTACCGCAACATGACGACGTTCCTGCTCGAGAAGGAGCCTGGCTTCGGCGAGACCGCCCAGGGCATCACCATCCCCGGCAAGATCGACAAGATGGGCTACAAGGGCGTCGAGACGACCGAGATGGTGATGGCGGGCGCGCGCGTCTCGGCCAACACCATCCTGGGTGGCGAGGACGGTCGGGGTCAGGGCTTCTATCAGATGATGGACGGCGTCGAGGTGGGCCGCGTCAACGTCGCAGCCCGCGCGTGCGGCATCTCGATCCGCGCCTTCGAGCTCGCCATCGCCTACGCCCAGCAACGGGTCACGTTCGGCAAGCCGATCGCCCAGCACCAGGCGATCTCGTTCAAGCTCGCCGAGATGGCCACCAAGGTCGAGGCCGCGCACGCGCTGATGGTCAACGCCGCCCGGCTCAAGGATGCCGGCAAGCGCAACGACGTCGAGGCCGGGATGGCCAAGCTGCTGGCGTCGGAGTACTGCGTCGAGGTCACCCAGGAGTCCTTCCGCATCCACGGCGGCTACGGCTACTCCAGGGAGTACGAGATCGAGCGGCTCATGCGGGAGGCGCCGTTCCTGCTCATCGGCGAGGGCACCAGCGAGATCCAGAAGACCATCATCAGTCGCGGCCTGCTCAAGGACTACGCGCGTCAGGGCTGAGGCGACCGTTCGGTCTTGCCCGCCGCCGGGGTGGGGCCGGCTCCTACGCTGCTGCCGTGGCCCTCGATCCGGATTCGGTGCTGGTTTGCGTCGAGGCCCACCTCGTGTCGGTGCTCGGCCAGGACAGCGGTCGAGCGGGGGTCAGCTTCCTCGGCGCCGAGCGGATCGACGTGCTGCGGTTCGGGCCCGACCCTGACGGGTTGGTCCGCTACGCCACCCTCGGCCTGTCCCGCGCACCGATGGGTGACCCCGGCGTCGAGCTCGTGCCGGTGGACGGCCCGCGCGCCGAGCTGGTCCTGTCGGTCAAAGACCGGCAGGACAGCGTGCTTCGGCGACTCGCCATGCTGGCGGCGAGCCCCAGCGTCGAGGGGGTGGTGCTCACGCCCGGCGCCGGGCTCGACCTGGGCGAGCCCCTGTGGGACGGCAGCCCGTTCACGGCGGTGCTGGTCGGGGAGCCGGGCGGTCTGGTCCCAGACCTGGACGTGAATGCCGCTGAGCCGGTGCGGTTCCTGCCCCTGCTGCCCATGACGCCGAACGAGGCCGCATGGAAACGGGTGCACGGCGCGCAGGCGCTGGAGCGGCGCTGGCTGGACCGCAGCACCGACCTGCGTGACCCGCGCCGCGCTGGCGTCGACCTGACGGCGCCCTGACATGCACCCTGATCTGTGCCCCTGACGTGGAGTCTCTCGCCGACCGGATGCGCGCGCAGGCTCGGCAGTGCCAGCGAGCCGGCAGCCCCCTGACGGCGAGCATCCTGGACGGCGCTGCCGACGACCTCGCGGCCGGTGGCCCGACCGCCGCGCTGCTGGGGCCGCTCGAGGACGACCCGGCCGGCAGCGTTGCGTCGCTGCGCCTGGCCGGCGCCCTGCACCGACTGGTCCTCGAGCGTCGGGCGCCGGCGCTGGCCGTGCACTACCCCTCGGTCGGCGGCACGCCCGGCGAGGTCTGGCCGGTGGCGCGGGAGGTCATCGGCAGCCAGCTCGACACCCTGCGCGAGCTGGTCGCACGACCGGTCCAGACCAACGAGGTCGGTCGCTGCAGCGGCCTGCTCGGGGGACTGCTGCACGTGGCGCGCGAGACCGGCCTTCCCGTACGCCTGCTCGAGCTCGGGGCAAGCGGCGGTCTCAACCTGCTCGTCGACCGCTACGCACACGAGGTCGGCGACGCGGCCGTGCTCGGCGACGCAACCAGTCCGGTCCGGCTGGTGGCCGCGTGGCAAGGCAACCTCCCTCCGTACGATGTCAAGCTCGAGATCGTCGAGCGCAAGGGCTGCGACCCGTCCCCGCTCGACCCGGCGAGCTCGGCGGACCGGCTCACCCTCACGTCCTACGTCTGGGCCGACCAGGTCGACCGCTTCGAGCGCCTGCGCGCCGCTCTCCGGGTCGCCGCCACTCACCCGCTCCGGGTCGAGCGCCTGCCCGCAGCGCAGTTCCTCGAACGGGAGCTCGCCGCGCCGCAGCCGGGCGTCGTGACAGTGGTGTGGCATTCCGTCGTCCGGCAGTACCTCGATGCGCAGGAGCGGGCACGGGTCACCGCCTTGCTGGACGCGGCAGGCGGGCGCGCGACCCGACAGGCGCCGCTCGCCCACCTGGCGCTGGAGCCGGAGTGGGTCGGCGGCGGCAGCTACAACTTCGGCGTCGTGCTGCAGACCTGGCCGGGCGGTGGCCCACGCCGGCTGGCGGACTGCGAGGGCCACGGTCCGCCGTTCGCCTGGCGGTGAGGGAGACTGTCCCTCCACCCGTACCGAAGGAGAATCCGTGCAGTTCGGCCGTTACTACGAGGAGTTCGAAGTCGGCGCGGTCTACAAGCACTGGCCGGGCAAGACCGTCACCGAGTCCGACAACCACCTGTTCTGCCTGCTGACCATGAACCACCACCCGCTGCACCTGGACATGGACTACGCCGGCACCACAGAGCACAAGAAGAACGTCGTCGTCGGCAATTACATCTACTCGTTGCTGCTGGGCATGTCCGTCCCGGACGTCTCCGGCCGGGCCATCGCCAACCTCGAGGTCGAGAGCCTGCGGCACGTCCACCCGACCTTCCACGGTGACACCATCTACGGCCAGACCGAGGTCCTCGACCTGACCGAGAGCACGAGCAAGACCGACCGCGGCGTGGTGACGGTCGAGACCAAGGGCCACAACCAGGACGGCGAGATGGTCTGCGTCTTTCGCCGCAAGGTGCTGATCCCGAAGCGGTTGTACGCCGAGGGCCACGGCGGCGACTTCCCCGGCCGGCCCACGCCGCGCGAGTAGGGTCGAAGCGCGCCCTCACCGCGGTACGCTCCCGTGCTGACTCGAACGGCCCGAAGAAGGGAAACACAACGCCCATGGAGCTTGTCGTCATCATCGTGGCTGTGCTCGTCGTCGCTGCCCTGCTCGTCGCCGGTGGGGTGCTCGATCGCCCGCGCCGGGCCGGGCGGCGGACCCGGGTCGTCGAGCGTCCGCCCCGCGAGGTCGTCGTCGAACGGGAGGTTCCCGTGCGTCGGGTCGAAGAGCGGCGCATCGTCGATGAGGTTTGACTCTTCCGGCCCTTGACCTTCGGCTCGAGAGAGCGGACGGTCGTTCGGTGACCCCCGCAACCTGTCCGAGGTGCGGCGCCCCGGTGCGCGCCCCCGGTCTCATGTCCAGCACCTGGGACTGCGAACGCCATGGCGCCATCGCCCCGTTGCGTGTGTACTCCCGCCTCGGCCCCGGCGTCGTCGCCCAGGCGGCGACCCGCAGCGTCGTGCCCCTGTGGATCCCGCTGCCGCTGCTGCCCGGCTGGACCGTGACGGGTCTCGCGCTCGCCGGTGACGAGCGGGCCGGCGCGCGGGCAAGTGCCCTCGCGCTGTCCGGTCCGTCCCCGCTGGGCGGGCCGGCTGACATGGTGATCGTTGCCGAGGAGCCCGGTATCGGCCTGGGTGCCCGGATTGCCGGCCTCGAACAGATCGACCCGGGCGCCTACGCGGTGGGCCAGCCGAACGCCAAGATCGAGGCCGCTGGCCACCCGACTGCGCTGTGGCGCTGCGCCAGCGCCGAGGACCGCATCGCTTTCGTCGGGGAGGCGCTCGGTGTCTGGCTCTGGACGGTTCTGTGGCCGCCGGCCGCCGAGCTTGTGTTGATCGAGCACGTCAGCCTGCAAGACCTGCGGGACGAGGCGAACGCCGGGCTGGACCTGCCGCTGGGTGCGCCGTCCACCCGGCTGAGCTGACCGGGTCCCACGTGCGCGTCGAGCTGTGACACCGCCGCGCATCGACCTGCACACGCACTCGACCGCCTCCGACGGGACGACCCCTCCGGATGTGCTCATGCGCGAGGCCCGCGCCGCCGGGCTCGACGTCGTCGCACTCACCGATCACGACACGACCGGCGGCTGGGCGGCGGCCGCGGCGGCCCTGCCGGCGGGGCTCACGCTTGTCCGGGGGGCAGAGATCTCCTGCGTACGAGGCGAAATCAGCCTGCACCTGCTGGCCTACCTTTTCGACCCGGACGAGCCGGCGCTCGCCGCTGCCCTGCAGGAGTTGCGGGCCTCACGGGTCGGCCGGGCGGAGACCATGGCCCGGATGCTCGAGGCCGACGGCACCGGCGTCACCTGGGAGCGGGTGCAGGAGCTCGCCGGCGGCACCGTCGGCCGCCCGCATGTCGCGGCAGCGCTGGTCGAGCAGGGGCACGTCGCCTCGGTCGCGGAGGCGTTCACGCCTGACTGGATCGGTGAGCACGGCCGCTACTGGGTGGCGAAGACCGAGCTGGACGTGCTCGACGCCATCCGCCTGGTCCGCGGCGCCGGAGGCGTTTCGGTCTTCGCTCACCCGGCGGCCAGCTCGCGCGGGCGCACCGTTGGCGACGACGTCATCGCCGAGATGGCCGCCGCCGGGCTGGCCGGCCTCGAGGTCGACCACGTCGACCACGAGACGTCGGCACGCGCAGCACTGGCCGACCTGGCGGCACACTTGGGTTTGGCCATCACCGGCAGCAGCGACTTCCACGGGGAGAACAAGCAGGTGCAGCTCGGCGCGTACACGACGTCCCAACCGGCGTACGAGCAGCTGATGGCGGCAGCTCGCAGCGGGACGGGGCTGCTGTCGGGATGAGCGCACGCCGCCGTCTCGCCTCCATCCTGATCCTGTCGACCGGACTGCTGCTTGCCGCGCACCCGGCCGCGGCCGACGTGGAGCAGGTGGTGGCGGGCCTTCGCGAACAGCGGCTGTTCATCTCGCCGCAGAGCGCCGTCCGCCCCGATGCGGGAGCCGTGTTGGCCGCCCTGGACGCGGCGGCGGTGCCGAACTACGTCGCCGTCGTCACGCAGACCGACGTCGACGCCGAGGAGCTCGGGGTCGACGGCCTGCTGCTGCAGATCGTCGAGCGGCTTGCCGAGCCGGGGGCCGTGGTGCTGCTGGTCACCGACGGACAGGAGTTTCAGGCCCGCGACGGCGGACGGTCCGGCGCGGACTCGAGCGCTGTGCTGGAGCGGGTGCTCGCG
>Ga0136624_1000405_pt1 | contig 16335 bp, 20 predicted proteins | sample AntDrymUQ4692206_2_FD_104802 | JGI IMG/M metagenome (GOLD analysis project Ga0136624, IMG submission 104802) | Polar desert sand microbial communities from Dry Valleys, Antarctica - metaG UQ469 (22.06) | ecosystem: Environmental > Terrestrial > Soil > Desert | place: Antarctica: Dry Valley... | reverse complement strand
GCGACCGCTGCGTGATCGGCGCCAACTCGGTCGTGACGCGCGACCTTCCGCCCTTCTCCATCGCCGCGGGCGCACCCGCGACGGTGCTGAAGACGATCGAGTACGGGTAGGCGCCGGCGAATCGAGTTCCGGCCAGGAGGCATCCGATGCGGACCCGGTGCGCCGGTGTCGCTCGAGCTCGCCGCGGAGGAGTGGCTTGAGGCGGGCTACCCCGTGATCATCGCCCGGAAGCCGAGGATGACGCCCGCGGCGAAGGCGGCGAACGCGAGCAGGGCGAGGCCGGCGTAGACCGCGGCGGCGCCGGGGCGACCCGCCCGGCGCGCGTCACCGGCCCGCGCGCCGCCGAGGATGACGAGCGAGAACAGCGCGCTGATCCCCACTCCCGCCAGCAGCGAGACCCAGATCACCTGCCACAGCAGGTGGGTGTCGACGGCGAGAACGATCATCAGCCCTCCGCCGTGAGCGTCCGGCCGGCGCTCAGACGCCGCCCCAGCGCCGCCGCGAGCGCCGCCAGCAGCGCGGCCGACACCGCGATCGGGCCGACATCCTCGCTGCCGAGCAGGGCGACGATCGCGTAGGTGAGCCCGCCGACGGCAGCGGCGGCGGGAAGTGTGAGCACCCACGCCGTGACGATGTTGCCGGCCACGCCCCAGCGCACCGCCGAAACCCGCTTGGCCGCGCCGGTGCCCATGATCGCGCCCGAGATCACGTGGGTCGTCGAGAGCGGGAAGCCGACGTGAGAGGCAGCCATGATCACGGCCGCGCCGACGCCCTGTGCGGCGAAGCCCTGCGCCGGGTCCATCTTGATGATCCGGCTACCCATCGTCCGGATGATCCGCCATCCGCCGACGTAGGTGCCCAGCGCGATCGCGGCAGCGGCTGAGATCACCACCCAGGCGGGCACGTCGGCGTCGGGCGCGAGGCTTCCGTTGGCGACCAGCGCGAGGAAGATGATGCCCATGGTCTTCTGTGCGTCGTTGGTTCCGTGTGAGAGTGCCAGGAGGCTCGCTGACAGCACCTGCCCCAGGCGAAATCCGCGTGCCACCGGTCCCGGGCGCTGACGGCCGATGATCCGATAGGCGATCAGGATGGCCAGGCCGCCGACCAGGAAGGCGAGCAGCGGCGCGACCAGCGCCGGCACGACCACCTTGTCGACGACGCCCGATCCGAACACGGCGTTGCTGCCTTCGGCCACGAACGCCGAGCCCACGACCCCGCCGATCAGGGCATGCGACGAGGATGACGGCAGGCCCCAGTACCACGTGGTCAAGTTCCACGCGATCGCGCCCACGAGCCCCGCGAACACGATCGAGGGCGTCACCAGATCAGCGTCGACGATGCCGCTTGCGATGGTGGCGGCCACCTCGAGCGATATGAAGGCGCCGGCGAAGTTGAGGACCGCGGCGATCGTCACCGCCAGCCGCGGCGAGAGGGCGCGGGTGGAGATCGAGGTCGCGACCGCGTTGGCGGTGTCGTGGAACCCGTTCGTGAAGTCGAACGCCAGCGCCGTTGCGACGACGATCCACAGGACGAAGTCGTGCTCCACCAGCTAGCGCCCCTTCTCGTGACGGACCACTAGATGAGTGATTCCACGAGTCCGCACCGCTGGATGACGGCCCAGGATCGGCCCCGGATCGCCACCCGAACCCGCGAAAATCCCAGAGGGATTCCCTTCGGATTCGTGCGACGCCCGGCATCCGCCCTGACCCGCCCCCAGCGGCACGTCTTCGTGGAACCAATCATCTAGGTGTTCTTGATGGTGATGCCTTCGAGGATGTTCGCCACGCGTTCGGTAGCGTCGATGGCGTCTTCGAGCCGTTCGAAGATGTCCTTCCATCGGATGACGAGCATCGGGTCGATTCCGGCCTGGAACAGCGAGGCGAGCGCCTCGCGCACGACGCGGTCGCCCTCGTTCTCGTAGCGGTTTATCTCGACGGTGAAGTGGTGGATGTCCGCGAAGCTCCGCAGTCGCGGAATCGCACGCGCCACCTCCTGGCAGGCGAGGTGCAGGATCCTGGCCTGCTGCTGGGCCTGGCTCATTGGCGCCTCGATCCGGTAGAGGGCGAAGAAGTCGGCGACCTCCTCGATCCAGTCCACGATGTCGTCGAGGCCGGAGGCGAGCGCGTAGATGTCCTCGCGGTCGATCGGCGTGACGAACGTCTGGTTGAGTCGCTGGATGATGTCGTGGGTGATCCGGTCACCCTCTTGCTCGCAGGCGACGATGTCGCGCGCGAGCTCGCCGCGCTCGGGCCACTCCTGCACGAGCCGCTCGAGCATGCCCGCCGCGCGGACGATGTTCGCGCCGGCCTCCTCGAACAGGTCGAAGAACTCGCGCTCCCGGGGAGCGAACAGTCTGGAGAGCTGCACCATCGCGGCGCGAGTCCAATGGCTGAGGTCGATGACCTGTCTACGCGCGCTGGCGCTCTGCGAGCTGCTCCGTGAGCCGTTGCAGCTCCTCCGGCGCGATGCCGTACGTGTGCTGCGCGGCAGGGAACCGGCGTGTGCGGACCTCCTCCGCGTAAACCTCCAGACCACGGAGCATCTCGCCCCGCACGTCGGCGTAGCGCTTGACGAACTTCGGCTGGAAGCCGCCGTGGATGCCGAGCAGGTCATGCAGGACCAGGACCTGCCCGTCGGTGCTCGCTCCGGCGCCGATGCCGATGATGGGAATCTCCATCGGGCCCATGATCACGTCCGTGACGTCCGCCGGGATCGCCTCGAACACGATCGAGAAGCAGCCCGCTTCCTGCAGTGCCAGCGCCTCCTCGAGCACCGCGCGCGCGCGCTCCGCGGTCCGTCCCTGGGCACGGTAGCCGCCGAGCGCCGTCGCGGTCTGCGGCGTCAGCCCGACGTGACCCATGACCGGCATCCCGGCCTTGACGACCGCCCGAGCCCGGTCCGCGGATCCCTCGACCTTGACGGCTTCGCAGCCGGCCTCTTTGACGAAGCGGTGTGCGGTCGCGATCGCCTGCTCGTCGGATGCCTCGTAGGAGCCGAACGGAAGATCGCCGATCAACAGCGGCGCGCGCAGGCCACGGCGGACGGCGGCGGCGAGCATGAGCAGCTCGTCGACGGTCACGGGGACGGTGTCGGCGTAGCCGAGCACGTTGTTCGCGGCGCTGTCGCCGACCAGCACGACGTCGACTCCGGCCGCTTCGGCGACCCTGGCGCTCGGATGGTCGTAGGCCGTCACCATCACGATCGGCTCGCCGAGCGCACGCATCTCCGCGAGCGTGGTGAGCGTCACCTTGCGACGGGGCGCGTCGGGGTGGTCGGGCCGAGGCGGGTTGGACATCGCTGCTCCTTTTCGGTTGACGCCCTAGGACGGGGTCGCCACCTGCTCTTCGGTGTCGATGATGACGTTGTCGATCAGCCGTGCCGGCCCGACGCGGGCCGCCACTACCACGAGTACCCGTCCGGCGATCCGATCCATCTCCTCGAGGGTGTCCGGGTCGACGACGGTCAAGTACTCGGGCTCGACGCCCACGGCGGCCATCGCGGCGCGGCCGGCCGCCTCGGCGCTCGCGGCATCGTGCTCGCCGGCCTCGATGGCGTCGCGCGCCGCGTCCAGGCCGCGGCACAGGGCGATCGCACGGGCGCGGTCCGCCGCATCGAGGCGAGCGTTGCGCGAGGAGCGCGCGAGGCCGTCGTGCTCCCGCACCGTGGGTACGACCCGGAGGCGCACGGGCATGGCGAGATCGCGCATCATGCGGCGGATGACGACGACCTGCTGGGCGTCCTTCTGGCCGAAGAAGGCGATGTCGGGCGCCACGACGTTGAAGAGCTTGCCGACGAGGGTGCAGACGCCGTCGAAGTGGCTCGGGCCCCGCGCGGCGCCCTCCAGCACGTCGGAGAGGCCCGCCACGCGGATCGTCGTGGCGAAGCCGTCGGGGTAGATCTCTGCGACCGACGGAGCGAAGAGCGCGTCGACATCCGATCCGGCCGCGATCGCGGCGTCGCGCGACTCCGAGCGCGGATAGGCGTCGAGGTCGGCCGCCTCCTCGAACTGGGCGGGGTTCACGAACAGCGAGACGATCACCTCCTCGCACGCCTCTCGCGCTGCCAGCATGAGCGCCTCGTGGCCGGCGTGGAAGGCGCCCATGGTCGGGACGAGGCCGACCGAGCGGCCGGCGCGGCGTGCGGCCGCGACGTGCGCGCGGACCTCGGACACGGTGCGCAGCGTCTTCACGCAAGCGCCCGCGTGGCGTCGGTCATCACGTCGAACAGCGGGAGCAGGTCGGGCGCGCGCTGCTGCACCGCGGTCCGCTGGCGGGCGACCGTGGCCTCGTCGCCGCGCGCGATCGGCCCGGTGAGCGCATCCACGGCGCCCAGGCGGGCCCAGTTCTCCACCGCGGCCCGCACCAGTGGCACGAGCAGCGCTCGCTCGACGCCCGCGGTCGCGGCGAGTCGCTCGGCCGCCCCCTCGAGCGTCACGACGAAGTTCGCCGCGATCGAGGCCGCCGCATGGTAGGCGGCGCGGTCCCCGTCGGCGACCGTTGTGGTCTGCAGGCCCAGGCGCGCGGCGAGTGCCTCGGCGACCGCCAGTGCCCGCGGCGTGGAGCCCGCCACCGCGGCGCCGGCACCGGCGAACGGAGGATCGCCGTCGGCCGGCACGGTCATCAGCGGGTGCAGGGCGAACGCCTCGTGGCCGGGAAGCGCTTCGAGGCCCGTGGCGCCCGCGCAGTGGCCCACCGGAGCGCCGGGCGCGACGGCCGCGGCCGCGGCGCCGATCTCAACGTCCGGCACGCAGAGCAGCACCGCGTCGACTCCGCGCGGGCTCGCGCCGCGGCCGAGCGGGCCGTCGATGACGAGGCCGGAAGCGCGCAGGGCGGCGGCGAGTGCGGTGCCGAGGCGGCCTGCGCCGACAATCGCACACGCGCTGAGTGGAGTGGGGGAGATCCGGTCCAGTTCTCGCATGAGATACCGGCTGGCGTGACGCGGAGGATACCGACCGGGCACCGACCCGACTCCGTCGGCCGGCACAGGCTCCCGACGCCGGTCAGCCGGCGCCGGGGGTGGAGGTAAGGTGATGGCGTGGCCACCGCGGTAACACGGCGCGAGGAGCTCAAGGCGGTCTGGCAGCAGGCCCAGGGCTGCACGAAGTGCCCGCAACTGGCCGCCACGCGGACCACGGTGGTGTTCGGCGCGGGCAACGCCGACGCCGACCTGATGTTCGTGGGCGAGGCCCCGGGCGTCAACGAGGACAAGCAGGGCGTGCCGTTCGTCGGCCAGGCCGGGCGGCTGCTCGAGACGCTGCTCGAGGAGATCGGCATCGCGCGCGGGGACGTGTTCATCGCGAACACGATCAAATGCCGCCCGCCCGGCAACCGCGATCCGCTGCCCGGCGAGATCGACGCCTGCCAGGACTACCTGTTCCGCCAGCTCGAGCTGATCCGGCCGCGCGTCGTATGCACGCTCGGCAACTTCTCCACCAAGCTGCTGCGGGCCGATCCGGCCACCGGCATCACCCGCCTGCACGGCCGCGAGGAGGTCCGGCGGATAGGACCGCGGACCGTGCGTCTCTATCCGCTGTTTCACCCGGCGGCCGCGCTCTACACGCCGTCGATGCTCGAGGTCCTCCGGGCGGACTTCCGCCGCCTCCCCGAGCTGCTGGCGCTTCCCGCCCCGGAGCAGCCGGCCGCGGAGGAGGCCGAGCTCGTCGTGCCCGAGCCGGTGATCGTGCTGGCCACAGAGCCAGAGCCGGAGCCACAGGCCGGGCCGCCGGCGGAGTCAGGGGCGGCGCCACAGCCCGAACCGGAGCTCCACTCGGCCGCCCAGTTGGGGCTCTTCTGACGCGCCTATCGGCTCGCGCGGTTCTCCGCGTGCTCGTCCGCCGTGATGGCGTAGCGCTCGTGGTCGCACCAGCGGCCGCCGATCAGCAGGTAGCGGGGCGAGTACCCCTCTAGGCGGAAGCCGGCGCCGCGGGCAAGCGCGATCGACGGGGCGTTGCCCGGCTGGATGTTGGCTTCCAGTCGGTGCAGCGAGAGCGGGCCGAACGCATGGTCGAGCACGAGCGCCATCGCCTCGCCCATCAGCCCCCTGCCCGCGTGGCGCGCGTTCGCGTAGTAGCCGAGATAGGCCGACTGGAAGTATCCGCGCACGATCTGAGAGACCGTGAAGATGCCCACCAGCTCCGCGCTTTCCGCCAGCACCGCGGCAAGGCACTTGAAGTCCTCCCGTACGGTGCGGGAGACCAGGTCGTCGAACTGGTCGGCGCGCTCCGGCGGATAGGTCCAGGGCCGGTGCAGCTCCCGGCTCTCGCGCACCATCTCGAGAAAGGCCACCCGATCTCCGAGCGCGAGGTCGCGCAGCTCCACGCGGCTGCCCGGCCGCGTGGCGGGCAGCTGCGGAACGGCCTCGGGCGCGGCCGGACGCCGCAGGAGGCGCCGTCTCACACGGCATCCGAACGGAGGTGCATAGACCCATGAAACAGCACGGTGCCGCCGGTGGCGATCACAGCCGCGATCATGGCGGCGTGATCGACCGGCCCCGCCTCGCGATCGACGCCCGCGCCGCCGTCCGGCCGGAGCTCGGCGGCGTCGAGCGCTGGGCGCGGGAGCTGACGGTGCGGCTGCCGGCGCTGCGACCCGGCGGGTACGTCGTGCTGGGGCCCCCGCGGGCGTTCGCCCACCGGGCGGGGGCACGCGTGGGACAGTGCGTCCTGCCGCTGCGCGCCGCGCGCTCGGGCGCGACCGCGCTGCTGTGCCCGGCGAACCTCGCGCCGGTCGGGTTTCCGCGTACGGTCGTGGTGCTCCACGACGCGGCGCCGCTGCGCCATCCCGGGTGGTACTCGCGGTCCTATGTCGCCTGGCAGCGCCGGTTGCTGCCGCTCGTGGCCCGTCGCGCGCGCCACGTGATCACCGTGTCCGAGTTCTCCCGCGCCGAGCTGGAGGAGCTGACGGGACTCAGCCCGGAGCGCGTCTCCGTCGTGCCCGGCGGGGTGGACGGCGCGTTCTCGCCCGCCGCCGACGCCGAGCGGGCCCGCGCGGCGCTCGGGCTTGCCCGGCCCTACGTGCTCTGTGTCGCGTCTCACACGTCACGCAAGACGCGCTGCTGGGGCTGCTCGCCGATCCCGGCGAGCGCGATCGCCTGCGCACCGCCGGCCTGCGCCGGGCGGCCTGCTTCACCTGGGACGCGACCGCCCGCGCGGTCGACGCCGTGATGATCCGAACCTGAAGAGCGCCGGGCACCGGATCTGCTGCCGCTTCTCGTCGAGCCGACGTCAGCGCGAAGGCGAGGCGATCGCGGCGCAACGGCGGGCATCGCCCGGGGCCTTCGCGCAGCCCTCGAGCCTGTACGCCCAGCGGCGAAACGTCCTCAGGGCCGGCGCCGAGACGGTCCGGCCGTCGCGTAGGCGGCGCAGGCCGGACCAGTCGAAGGCGCTCGGCCCGGCCTCCGTGGAGATCCACGTGTACCAGAAGACCCGCGCGATCCGCTGGCGCTTGCGCGCCGCGGCGAGCCGCCGGAGCACGGCGTCCAGCCGCGTGGCCTGGCCTCTGTTGGTCACGACGAAGCGGCCCGTATCCGGCACCTCGCCTCTGGCCGCCGGCCAGGAGAGCTCGGTGATCCAGACGGGCATCCGGGCGTCGCCGTGGTTGCGCATCACACGCCGCGCGTAGCGGACGAGCCGCAGCACGTCGCTCGGCCGGCCGGTGTAGGGGTGCAACGCCACCGCGTCGAAGTGGCCCCCGCCGCCGGCTCTGTAGATCGCGCGCAGCGCCGTCCAGCTCACGTTGGGCAGTCCGGCCAGGACGACGGTGGCGCTCGGGTCGGCGGCCTCGAGCGCCTTGTCCGCGGCGCGCAGCAGCCGCACGTAGGAGCTTGCGAACGGTTGCGAGGACCAGTACCGCGTGATGTTCGGCTCGTTCCAGATCTGCCAGGCGCGGATCGGCACGCGCGGGAGCTCGGGACGCTCTGTCCACAGGGAGCCCCGCGGGCCGTAGCGGGTGACCAGCGCCGCCAGGAACGCCTTGAACGTGGCGAGGCGGGCCGGAGGCGAGCCGAAGTCTCCCGGCCGCAGCGCCGCCCAGCCCGGCGTCGCCTGCACGACGGGCAGCACCTCCAGCCCCCGCTGGACGGCGGCGGCAACGGTCGCGTCGAGCTCGGTGAAGTCCGTCGGTACGCCGCCGGCGTCCCGGAACCGGGTCGCCTCGCCCGCGGGGACCTCGGCGGCGGTGCGATAGGGCTGCAGCCGGTGCCAGAACACCGCCGTCCGCACGGACTCCGCGCCGGCGGTGGCCATGCCGTCCCACTCCGCGCCGTTCGCGCCGCTCAGGGGCCCGTCCGCCACCACGCCGAGCCAGCCCTGCGGCACGCGGCGCTCGGCCGCCGCAGCGGGCGAACCGGCGGCGAGCAGTCCGAGCACGGCGATGACCAGGGCGCGGCAATGAGGCACGGCGGCGAGTGTACGGCGCATGAGCGGTCGGATCGATGCGGTGACCCGAGGTGGCGCGCCAGGCGCGTACACTTGCGCCCCGTGCCTGCCCGCGTGGCCCTGGTGCACGACTTCCTGCTCGATCTGCGCGGCGCCGAGCGCGTCTTCGCTTCCATCTGCGAGGCGTGGCCGGACGCGGACGTGTTCACGGCGGTCTACGACGAGCAGGGAACCGAGGGCCGGTTCGCCGGCCGCGGTCCGCAGACCTCCTTCCTGCAGCGGGTGCGGCCCACGTCGCGCACCTTCCGGCCGCTGCTGCCGCTCTATCCGCACGCGATCGAGTCGTTCGACCTGCGCGGGTACGACACGGTGATCTCCTCCTCGAGCGCCTGGGCCACGGCGTGCTCGTGGATCCGGGCGCCGTTCACGTCTGCTACTGCCACAACCCCTTCCGCTACGCCTGGACCGAGCGCGAGGCGACGCTGCGTGCGCGCCATCCGCTCGTGCGCCCCGCCCTGCGGGTGCTGCTCAACCGCTGGCGCCAGTGAGACTGGATCGCCGCCCAACGGGTGGACTCGTACGTGGTGAACTCGCGCGTCACCGCCGAGCGGTTCCGCGCGCAGCTCAAGCGGATCGTCGCCGAAGCGGTGCGGCGCGAGCGCTCGCCGCGGCCGGAGGACCGGTCTGCGAATCGCGGTCTCGCGGGCGGTCCCGCGCCGCCGCGAGGAGCACCGTGCGATTGCCGGCCTATGACCCGGTAGCACCGGACTACCTAAAAGTTCGCTGAGTCCGTAACCTAACGTGGTTCCGAGGGTTTAGGTTCTCGGTGCACCCCTGTGTGGAACCACCAGAGGTGCAGCAGTACGGGGCACGGTAGACCGCCGACGCGCGAGCGGCGAGCAACCCGCGGACCTGTGACGGTAGCCGGTTCAGTTGCGCCGGCAACTTTTTTGGATATAATTCCGACTCGGAGAGTTGGTTTTTCTCCGAGACCGAGACTGAAACGAAGAGGCACAATGTCCACGACATACATGGAGAACACGACGGCCAAGAAGGACACCGAGCAGCAGTATCAGGCTGATGTCGATCCGACCCTGGACTCGCTCCAGCTGCTCCTGCGCGAGGCGGGCCGCTTCACGCTGCTCACTCCCGCGGAGGAGATCGAGCTGGCCAAGCGGATCGAGAAGGGCGACCTGCAGGCGAAGGACCGCATGATCAACTCGAATTTGCGACTCGTCGTGGCCAACGCCCGGCGCTACCAGGGCCAGGGTCTCGCCCTCGGCGACCTGATCCAGGAGGGCATGCTCGGGCTGATTCGCGCCGTCGAGAAGTTCGACTGGCGCAAGGGCTTCCGCTTCTCGACCTACGCGACGCTGTGGATCCGACAGGCGATCCAGCGCGGACTGGAGAACACCAGCCGCACGATCCGCCTTCCCGTCCACGTTGCGCAGCGGTCCCGCAAGGTCGGCCGGATCGAGCGCGAGTTGACGACGAAGCTCGGCCATGAGCCCTCTGACGAGGAGATCGCCGACGCGGCCGACCTGCCGCTGGCCGACGTGATCGAGATCCGCAAGGCCGATCGCGCGGTCGTCTCGCTCGACAAGCCGGTCGGCGACGACGGCGACACCTCGTTCGGCGACCTGCTGGCGATCGAGACGGCGCCCGTCGACGAGGAGGTGCAGGAGAAGCTCAAGTCCGAGACGCTCCTGACCGCCATCGCCGAGCTGCCCGAGCCCGAGCGCAACGTGATCGAGATGCGCTTCGGCGCCGGCGACCACGAGCCGCAGACGCTCTCGCAGGCCGGCAAGAAGCTCGGGGTATCCACCGAGCGTGCACGACAGCTCGAGGAGCGGGCCCTGCGCAAGCTCAGCCAGCGCCCCGAGCTGATCGCGCTCCGCGAAGCTGCCTAGAGCCGGGACTGTCCCACTCCCGCCGGCCGGGAGGGGACTGGCCCCTGCGTCGTCGCCGCGAGCGGGACCGTCCTCTGCACGGCCAGCCATCCGGCGACCCGGGCGATGAGCGCGTCGTCGAACGAGGTCGTCCAGTCCCGGCTCCACCGCACCCGACCTGCCACGGACACGCCGCCCGGCGTCCCCGGCGGCCGCCGTCGCGCCGCACAGCGCGTCGACGATGCCCACGACGGCAGGCTCGGCGGCGATGAGATTGGACGAGATCGCCGCCACCGCCTCCGCCGTCTTGTTCTCGTAGGAGTTCGTCACCGTCAGCATCCCGGCAGACGCCATCTCGATCGGCACAAGGCGCGGATGCGGGGTGTACATCAGCGCGAGGCCGACGTCGTGGTCGCGCAGCAAACGTCCGTACTCATCCTGCGCCGAGCGAGGCAGCAGCTCGATCAGCGCTCCGCCACCCAGGTCCAGCCGGCGGCGCTCGTGGACCGTCCCGATGGTGGTCGTCGCCGGCGGCTGCAGCAGCTCGTCCACAGCGGAAGTCCGGCGGAAGACGGGCAAGCTGGCTGGCGAGGCTAGGCGTCGGATGGCCCGGTGACCGGCCGGTGCGTGTCTTCGATGAGCTTGAAGCCGAGTCGGTCGACGCTGCGGGCGGTGTTCGCCATGAGGATGACGCCTGACTCGACCTCGGGCGCGAATCCGGCGAAGCTACGGAAGCCCCACGTCCCGCCGTTGTGCCAGAGGATCTTCGGTGAGCGAGGTGGAGTGGAGAGCAACCAGCAGAATCCGATCTCGAGACGCTTGCCGAGACGTGCCTGCGGCTGCTGCGCGAGTGCGAGCGCAGGGCCGGGCGGCTGGGTCGGCGGCGCCAGGCAGGCGGTCAGGAACCGAAGCATGTCGTCGGCGTTGGAGCGCAGGCTGCCGGCCGCAGGCATGAGATCCTCGATCGGTGGCCGCGGCCGGCCGCGACGCGAGTGGCCGCCGATCAGCTTGGCGGACCAGTCCGGCCCCGATGTCACGGCGGTCGCGCCCATCCTGAGCGGCTTGAGGATGCGGTCCTTCAGCAGTTCCTCGTAAGACGTGCGAGCCTGCGCCGCGAGCGCGTCGCCCAGCAGGCCGACCGCCATGCTGGAGTAGCGAATGCGTCCGCCGGGCGCGCGGCGCGGAGACTCGCAGGTCACCAGGCGCGCGTAGTCAGCGTCGGTCGTCGCGGCCCACGGGTCCGTCGTGCCGAGACCGATCGAGTACACAAGCTCACGGCGGCCCATCGGGCTTGGCGTGTTGGGCAGCGCACTGCGGTGGGTGGCCAGCTCCAGCAGCGTGGGTTCACGGTGGCGCCACGCCGGTCGAGGCGCGGGAAGGTACGCCGACAGTGGGTCTTCAAGTGAGACCTCGCCGCGGAGGTGCATGTCCGCAAGCAGCACTCCCGTGAACGCCTTGGTGATCGAGCCGATCTCGAACAGCGTCGACCCGTCGGGTTCGTCGCCATCGGCAGACCAGCCGCAACAGATTCGGTCGCCCCGATGGGTGATGCCGGCGACCAAGGCCCGGTGGCCGCGCGCTCCGAGCTTCTCCAGTCGCGACTCGAGCCGCTGGCGCATCACACGACCCTACAAAGGGCTGCCTTCCGAGACCGCAAGGCCGCAGCGCCCGCGACGGGACGATCGGACCGTCGGTCCTTCATGGCAACCCGTTCGACGCCGGAGCGGGGACCCGCCGCACGTCCGGTCTCGGGTCAAGGCCGGGCGAAGGTCTTCACCGCACCCGGCTTCGTGCGCCGCCACGGCGGGTATCCGTAGCCAATGCACAGATCCCAACTCGTCCGCCCTCGTCAAGGCAAATGGATCGCCGGTGTCTGCGCCGCGCTGGCCGAGCAGTTCGGGATCCCGAAAGCGTTCGTTCGACTCGGGTTCGCACTCTTCGGGATCTTCGGCGTCGGTGAAATCGTCTACATCGCACTCTGGATCATCGTTCCGAAGGAGTAGTCGGGCAGCCGCGGAACGCACAACGGTCCGTCGAGCGCGCCTGACTGCGGGGCTAGCGCCAACTGGCTGACCTTGTCCGTCAGGGGGCGCTTGCGTGCGGCCACGGTCGCGGTTCTCAGTCCGCCATCTGCTCATACGTGATCGGGCGATCGACGTCGGCCGTGTGCCCGTGACCCTGCTGCTCGAATCGTCCTGAGCCTCCGACGACGGGGTAATCAGGAGAGCGGTCGTGCTCGATGGCCTCGATCGCGGGATCGGCGTAGCGCTCCTCATCGCGGACGGGGATCGCTGGGTGATCCATCAGAAGTCACGTCACGACGTGCCTGGGAGGCGTGCCGCGGCTGCGCCTCGGGCATGCTGAAGACATGGCTGCATCGGACACGCTCAAGAGGGCCGCCCACGCTGTGGGTGCGCATCGCATCACGACCCGCCCGTGCACTCGACATGTCCGGGTGGAACGAGAAGGCCAGATTCTCGCCGCCTCCGACCGGGCCGTGGCGCTGGACGAGACGGGCCTGCCGACCCGGCTCTACCTGCCGCGCGACGACGTGCGGATGGACCTCCTCTCGCCGAGCGAGACCACGTCGCATTGCCCGTTCAAAGGCGATGCCACCTACTGCTCTGCGGCCGGGGCGAAGGACGCCTTCTGGGTCTACGAGTCGCCGTCGGAGGAGGACGCGCTGCCCATCGCGGGGATGCTCGCGCCCTGGCCCGGTCGCGTCGACGTCACCCTCGACGGCGACCCGATCTGATCCTCGGAAGGGCGCATGTAAAGCGTCGAGAACGGTGGTGGCGAAGCGTCTATTGGCATGGTCTACCGGCGCAGCCGCCTGACCATGACCGTTTCGGGGTCGAAGCCGAGCTTGACGAGGTGCTCGCGGTCAGTCTGGTTGCGGCACCACACCTGATCGGCGGTCGTCAGATCGAGTGCGGGAACCACCGCCTGGACACTCGTGTGTCTGCGAGCCGCCCGCATCCAAGCTGATGCCGACCAGGAGCGTTTCCAGATCTGGCGCTCCTCCCAGCTCGATAGCGGCCGAACGTAGGGGCGGTGCGGATCCTCGCCTGAGAGCTCGATCGCGTTGAGAACCATGTGCCAAGCACTGAAGTCCATGAAGACAGCGCCCGGCGGACGCTCGAGCCAAGAGAACAGCACTATGCTTGCGCGGCGCTCTTCGACGCTGTCTGTCGGCTCCCGCCGGAGGCGGAGCCACTGGTCTTGATAGCCAGTCATCTGCTTGTCCTCATCGTCGCCGCCGACGGCGAGAAACACTGGCCAAAAGCCGAGGCGCTGCGCGGCCCATCGATACGCGGCGTCAAACCAGATGGCGGCGTGGAAGTCGTCGTCGCCGCAGCCAGCGGAGCAGTCGGGCCGCGGGAGGAGATTGGACTTGGGCGCCGCGCGCGCGACCCCGTAGCGCACGTAGGCGATCTCGCGTGCGTGATGAAAGAGCAGCTCCTGAACCGCGTCACCGGAGCCCAGGCGGCGGGAAGTCATGGCGAACCGTGATGCTGGGCGCATTGCGCTCGGCTGAGTGTTGTGCAGGTCGGCGACGGTGAGATACGGAAGGGGAGCGGTTTCGCCGGGACCGGATCCAAAATCGTGAATTGCGAGGCGCTTTCGCGGCTCGGTGACCGGTTACCCGCCTGGATCGATTCAAGCCCCGGTCCAGGCAGACCAGGGGTCGCGGTCGAGCGCGGCGATGTATTCGCCCCGATCGTGCACCGGCTCACCGTGCGAGACGAGGACGTGCTCGAAGTCGAGCGCGAGCAAGCCGCGCAACGCCGGCAGTGTCCGTTCCGAATGCCACGGCGTCGCCCACGCGCGCAGCACGCCGCCCGGTGCGGTCATGCCGTCAGCGAACACCAGCGCAAGTTGATCGGGGAGATAGACGGGCGTCTCCATGGCGCCACGGCCGTCATAGTGCGCTTGAAGCCCACCGGGCAGCTCGACGCCCGGTTGAACCGGCTGCAGCTCGGTGCGCGGCACGTCATCGCGCCAGAACAGCTGCGGGCCATACGCCGTGGCGCCGTACCAGCGCACGAACAGGTCCACGTCACGCACGTGGTCGGGCTTGAGCACGACGACCGCACTCGGGCCGATCGCGTCGATGCGCGTCCAGACGTCGCGCGCGCCCGGCGGCGGCGCGAGCGGATCGAGCAGGACCGCGGCTCCTCGGGATTCGACCGCAAACGACGCGACTCCTGGCTCCCAGTCCGAGCCCTCTCGCCAGGCAGGATGAGGCTGTCGCCACAGCCACAGGCCCGGTGCCACGTCTCGCATCTCCACCGCCACGGCCGGCGAGCATAGCCCTGCGCCGTCGGTCCCACGCTGCCGCCGGCGATACCGCGGCCTGTCGCCCTAGCGCAGCGCGCGGTCGAGGAAGCCGATCACGCGGCGCTCGTAGCCCGCGGGATCGGTCGGCAGCGCGGCGGCGTGCGAGGCCTCGGGGAGGTTTCACAGCTCGGTTGTGAGGCCCCCGTGGCGCTTGTACTCTTTGTTCGCGCGCGCCTCGGTGCCACGACCGGCGGAGAGCAACAGCAGCGGGCGCGGGGCAATACGCTCGATCAGCTCCTGATTCGACGCGGACGGGCCCAAGCCACCGAGCACGCGGCTCAGGCCGTATACGGCCGCGAGCGTCACGAACGTCGCAGGGTCCGGCTCGCTCGCCTTCATGTCGTCCGGCGATCCGCCCTGCACGCCCTCGAGCACCATCGCGCGCCACTTTGGCTGGCGGGCGACGGCGTGGACGGCGACCTCGCCGCCGAGCGAGACCCCGACGATGCCGATCCGGCCGGCGCGGACGTCGGGGCGCTGACGCAGGTACTCGAGCGCAGCGTCGGCGTCCTCCTGGAACCGCGAGGGAAGGCTCGTCGAGCGGCCGTCGCTCTCGCCGTGGCCGTGGAGGTCGAAGATCAGGACGCCGTACCCGTGCCGGGCCAGCAGCCGCGCATGCGCGGCGACGCCGAGTCGGTTGCCCCGTGCCGTGCACAACCGCCACGGCGGCCCCGTTGCGCGAGGGCACGTACCAGCCACGCAGCGCAGGCCGCCCGCCGTCGTCAGCGTCACGGGCTGCTTGGGCGCGCCGAGGTCGGCGTCGTGGATGGCGCGCCGGGTGGGAAGATGGGTGAGGTAGACGGCGAACACCACCGGCTGGACGACGAAGAAGGCGAATGCCGTGGCGGCGACGACGGTCAGCGCTCAGCGGAGCGGCCGCGGCTTCGCGCGACGGCGCAGCCCTAGCACCAGTAGGAAGGCCGCGGCCAGCGCGACGGCCGCCGAGATGACGACGAGCGTGCGCAGCACCCACTCCAGGGCGCCGGCCGCGCCGTCGTACTCGTCGATCAGCCGCCCACTGAGGATGCCGGAGACAGCAAAGACCACGGTGGCGGCGAGGGCGGCGCGGGCGGCCCGGGACATGGAATCACTCTCCCGGTCCCCGCGCCGGCTGCGCATGCGGTTCACGTGATCCTTGGTGGCCAGCAACGCGCAGATGTTGCCTTGCAGCACGAAGTAGGGCTGCACGGTCCGTTTGATCGTCTCCTGGACCTCCGCGTCGGCGGCGTGGGCGAGTTCGCGGACCTCGTGGCAGATGGCCTGCTGCCAGTCGGGCAGCGCGTCGATGTACTGGTCGACGCGCGGGTCGGGGTGATACGGCGCGGGAGTCATGACAGAAGTGGGATCGTAGGCTGCATCGCGTGGCCGGCACCTTGATCGCGCGTGATCTGCACAAGGCGCACGGGCCCGCCACGATTCTCGCGGGCGTCTCCGTCACGGTCGCTCCCGGCGACGTGCTCGGCGTCGTCGGTCCCAACGGTGCGGGGAAGTCGACGCTGCTTCGCCTCCTCGCCGGGCTGGACCGGCCCGATCGCGGTGGTGTGCAGCTGACTGCCGGGACGGCCGGCTACCTGCCGCAGGAGCCGGACCGCGCTCCCGGCGAGCGGCTGCACCATTACCTTGCGCGCCGCACCGGCGTCGCGGACGCCGATGCGCGCGTGGAGGCGGCCACGAACGACCTGGCGACGGACGCGCCCGGCGCCGCGGACCGCTACGCCGGCGCGTTCGAGG
>Ga0136624_1000401_pt1 | contig 16355 bp, 17 predicted proteins | sample AntDrymUQ4692206_2_FD_104802 | JGI IMG/M metagenome (GOLD analysis project Ga0136624, IMG submission 104802) | Polar desert sand microbial communities from Dry Valleys, Antarctica - metaG UQ469 (22.06) | ecosystem: Environmental > Terrestrial > Soil > Desert | place: Antarctica: Dry Valley... | reverse complement strand
GAGGGCCGCCACGCGGCAGCCCTGAACCGGCTCGCCGGCAGACCCGTCGTCCCCGACGGCGCGTTCGCCAAGCCGGCCACGATGGACGAGGTCCGCGCCGGACTCAGGCCCTTCATCGTCGCATGAGCCTGGCTGAGCAACCGAGGCCTCCGCGCCTCGCGCAGCTGACGCCGCCCCAGCCGCGCCTAGTCTTGGAGGGTCCGTGGCCACGCCCGCCCAGAACATCCGCAACTTCTCGATCATCGCCCACATCGACCACGGGAAGTCCACGCTGGCCGATCGCATCCTCGAGGCCACCGGCGCGGTCGACGCGCGCGAGCACCGCCCGCAGCTGCTCGACTCGATGGACCTCGAGCGCGAGCGGGGCATCACGATCAAGGCGCAGGCCGTGCGCGTGGAGTACGAGGCGCGCGACGGCGAGACCTACCGGCTGCACCTGATCGACACGCCGGGCCACGTGGACTTCACGTATGAGGTCTCGCGCTCGCTCGCCGCGTGCGACGGGGCGCTGCTCGTGGTCGACGCCGCCCAGGGCGTGGAGGCCCAGACGCTCGCCAACACCTACCTCGCGGTCGACGCCGGGCTCGAGCTGATCCCCGCGCTGAACAAGATCGACCTCCCCGGCGCCGAGCCCGAGCGCGTGGCAGGGGAGATCGCGGAGCTGCTCGGCGACCCGGCTGACGAGGTGATCCGCATGTCCGCCAAGTCGGGGGTTGGCATCACCGACGTGCTGGAGTCGATCGTGGCGCACGTGCCCGCGCCGCAGGGCGACCCCGACGGCCCGGCCCGCGCGCTGATCTTCGACTCGGAGTTCGACCAGTACCGCGGCGTGGTCGCCTACGTGCGGGTGGTCGACGGGCGCCTGACCAAGGGCGACGCGATCGTCGCGATGCAGACCGGCACCCGGGCCGAGATCTCGGAGATCGGCTTCTTCGGCCCGCGGATGACCCCGGTCGGCGCGCTCGAGGCGGGCGAGGTCGGATATGTGATCACGGGGATGAAGGACGTCTCGCTGCTGCGGGTGGGCGACACCCTCACGACGCGCGACAGCGGCGCCGCCGACGCGCTGCCCGGCTACCGCGAGGTCAAGCCGATGGTCTTCTGCGGCCTGTTCCCGGTCGACACCGACCGCTTCTCGGACCTGCGCGATGCGCTTCAGAAGCTTGCCCTCAACGATGCCGCCCTGGCCTACGAGCCCGAGACGAGCCACGCGCTCGGCTTTGGCTTTCGCTGCGGCTTCCTCGGCCTGCTGCACATGGACATCGTGCGCGAGCGATTGGAGCGCGAGTACGACCTCGACCTGCTCGCCACCACGCCGACGGTCGAGTACTCCGTGACGCTGACCAACGGCGACGAGATCGCGGTCCACGCGCCGTCGGACATGCCCGACCGCTCGCGCATCGAGGAGATCCGCGAGCCCTACATCAGGGCCAGCGTGCTGTGTCCGAAGGAGGCCGTCGGGGCGGTGATGGAGCTGTGCCAGGAGCGCCGCGGCACCCACGCGGGGATGAGCTTCCTCTCCGAGCAGCGCGTCCAGATCACCTACGACCTGCCCCTGGCCGAGATCGTGCTCGACTTCTTCGACCAGCTCAAGTCAAAGACGAAGGGCTACGCCTCGCTCGACTACGAGCTGACCGGCATGAAGCCATCGGAGCTCGTGAAGCTCGACATCATGCTCGCCGGGGACCAGGTCGACGCGCTGTCGATGGTCGTCCACCGCGACAAGGCCTACACGACCGGACGGGGAATCGCCGAGCGCCTCCAGAAGCAGATCCCGCGCCAGCAGTTCGAGGTCGCGATCCAGGCGTCGATCGGCTCAAAGATCATCGCGCGCGAGTCGGTCAAGCCGATGCGCAAGGACGTGATCGCCAAGTGCTACGGGGGCGACATCACCCGCAAGCGCAAGCTGCTCGAGAAGCAGAAGGCGGGCAAGAAGCGCATGAAGCAGGTCGGGCGGATCGAGGTGCCCCAGGAGGCATTCCTGTCGGTGCTGGAGATAAGCGGCGACTGACGGCTCGGCCGGCTGCCTCGGCCCACGTCGCCCGGCATCATCCAATCGGCGCCAAAGCCCGTAGGAATGGGCGTCTCCGTGCAGAAAGCGAGCGCTTAGGAAGCCTTTAGGGCTCGCGCGTACCTTCTCGACTGTGGCCTCCACCGAACTCGCCCCAGACCCCACGCTGGACTCCCTCCAGCTGTTCCTCGACGGGATCGCCAAGACGCGACTGCTGACCGCCGCGGAGGAGGTCTCGCTCTCCAAGCGAGTCGAGCGCGGCGACCTCGACGCGAAGGACCGCATGGTCCAGGCCAACCTACGCCTCGTGGTCTCGATCGCCAAGCGCTACCGCAACCAGGGCCTGCCGTTCATGGACCTGATCCAGGAGGGCTCGATCGGCCTCGTGCGCGCGGTCGAGAAGTTCGACTACCGCAAGGGCTTCAAGTTCTCGACCTACGCGACGTGGTGGATCAGGCAGGCGATCTCGCGCGCGATCGCCGACAAGTCGCGCACGATCCGGATCCCGATCCACATCAACCAGACGCTGCAGAAGCTCGACGGCGCGCAGCGCAGGCTGCAGTCGGTGGGCGAGGGCGAGCCGTCGGTGGAGGAGATCCTCGCCGCGGCCAACGTGGACATCGACGTCGACGAGGCTGACTTCCTGCTGCGCGCCTCGCGCGCGCCCGTCTCGCTCGACAAGCCGGTGGGCGGGGGCGAGGACGACGCCGCCGAGCTCGGGCACCTGATCCCCGACGACGGCGCCGAGTCGCCGTTCGACGCCGCGGCGGACTCGCTCGTGCGCAGCCGCCTCTCCGAGGCGCTGGAGAACCTCTCCTACCGCGAGCGGCGCGTGCTCGAACTGCGCCACGGCCTCTTCGGCGAGGCGCCGCGCACGCTCGATGAGGTGGGGCGCATGTTCGGCCTCACCCGCGAGCGCACCCGCCAGGTGGAGGAGCACGCGATGCGAAAGCTCGCATCGCTCGCCGAGGCGCAGGGCCTGCGCAACGTCGCGTAGGGATCGGCGTAGCCGATCCGGTCACGCGCCAGGTCCTGCCATCCGCGGTGCCGCAGGATGCGCCACGGGCTAGTCTGCGCGCCGTGCCGGTCGACGACAGCGCCAGCGGCAAGGCCTTCCCGGCGTTCGGGTACGCGGTCGGCGTGGAGAAGATCCGCGAGTACGCGCGGGCGGTGGGGGAGGACCACGAGGTCTACTTCGACCGCGACGCCGCCGGCGCGGCCGGCTTTCGCGACGTGCCCGCGCCACCGATGTTCGCCGTCGTCTACTCGGCCGGCGCGATGGCCCCGGCGCTCTTCGACCCCGAGGTGGGGATCGACTTCGCCGCGATGGTCCACGGCGGCCAGGAGTTCGTCTGGGGCGAGACGGTGTGCGCAGGCGACGTGATCTCGACGACGGTCGAGGTCAAGGACATCTCCGAGCGCGCCGGCATGGGCTTCTACGTGTTCGAGTCGGTCTCGACCAATCAGGACGGCGCCGAGGCCGTGCGCGGCACCTGGACGAACATCGTGAGGGGCGTATGAACGAGGGCGAGCAGATCCCCGAGCTGAGGGTCACACCTGACAGGTACCTGCCCCACCGCTACGCGGGTGCGTCGGGCGACTTCAACCCGATCCACATCGATCCGGAGCTCGCGAAGCAGGTCGGCCTGCCCGGCAACATCCTGCACGGCCTCTACTCGATGGCCCTGGTCGCGCGCGCCAACACGGCTGCGGTAGGCGGCGACCCGCGCTCCCTGAAGCGCCTGAGCGTCCAGTTCCGGGGGATGGGGGTGCCCGAGCAGGAGATCACGGTGACGGGCACGGTCAAAGAGGCCGGCGAGGGCCGGGTAGTGGTCGACACGGCGGCCGAGCAGGGCGGCAAACGCATCATCCGCAACGCCGAGGCAGAGCTCGAGCCGCGCCACTCGGGCGGGGCCTGAGCCGTGAGGCTCGTGGGCCAAGGTGTCGCCTGCACTTCAGCAGCATTGCTGCTAACATGGCAGCAGTGAGCGTCGCCGTCACCGTTCGAGACGTGCCTAACGAGGTGCATCGGGAGCTCGCCGCGCGGGCCGCCCGGGCCGGCAAGTCCCTGCAGGAGTACCTCCGAGGCGTGCTTGTCGACACCGCTTCCCGCCCGTCCGTCGACGACGCCATCGCCCGAGCCCGAGCACGGGTGGAATCGACCGGGGTCCGAGTCGACGCCGAGTCGATCATCGCCGCGCGAGACGCCGACCGGCGGTGAAGGCCCGCGTCGTCTGCGACGCCTCGGCCCTGGTCGCCCTGCTGCTCGACGGCGGCCCCGACGGGCAATGGGCCACCAAAGCGCTGCGCGGAGCCGACCTGATCGCCCCGAGCCTCGTCGGCTTCGAGGCCGCGAGCATCATCCGCCGCCACGGTCTCGCGGGCCTCCTCAGCCCCGACCAGGCAGGCCAGGCCCATGCCGACCTGCTCGACCTCGCCATCGAGCACTGGCCCTATGAGCTGCTCGCCCCGCGGGCATGGCAGCTCCGCCAAGACCTGTCCGTCTACGACGCCAGCTACGTCGCCCTGGCCGAGCTCACCGACGCGACGCTCGTCACGCTCGACCGACGTATCAGCGGCGCACCCGGGCTGAGCTGCACCGTCGCAACTCCGTGACCAGCGAATCCCTGCCGGGGCCGGCGCCTCGCGGCTCGCTCTGAGCGCCGCCTAACCTTTACGCGCAGATGCTGATCACCACCCGCCAGAGCTTCATCCTGCGCAAGGTCGTGGAGGGCCACCAGGAGCTGGGCAGCCCCGTCGGCTCCAAGTGGCTCGCCGAGCGCGACGACGTGCCCTGGGGGCCCTCCACGGTGCGCGCGGAGTTCGCCCGCCTCGAAGAGGCCGGGATGCTCGCCCACCCGTACACGTCGGCCGGGCGCGTGCCGACCGACTCGGGCTATCGACTCTATGTCGACGAGCTGCTCGAGGGGGGCGAGCTGCCGGCGATCCGCAAGCCGCTCGAGCTGACCGACATGCGGCGCGAGGTCGAGGACGCGATGAGGGCCACCACCGAGCAGCTGTCCCAGGTCACCGACCTGCTCGCGCTCGTCTCCGCGCCGCCGATCGAGACGGCCACGATCCACCGCGTCGAGGTGCTGCCGCTGCAGCCGCAGGTGGCGATGGTCGTGGTGATCACCTCGACGGGGGGTGTCACCAAGCGGCTCGTCTCCTACGGGGAGCCGCTCGACGCGGGCCTGGTCGACTGGGCCGCCAGCTACCTCAACGAGGCCCTCGGCGGGATGGACGTCGGCGCGCGGATGCTCGGCGCGAAGCTCTCCGACCCCGAGCTCGACGCGCGCGAGCGGGCGTTCCTGCACACGCTCGCCCCGGTGTTCACCGACATCGAGGACACCGCGGGCGACACGCTGTTCGTGGACGGCGCCGCGCGCCTGCTCACCGAGCACCGCTTCCCGGAGCTGGCCCAGATCTCCGACCTGATGACCGTGCTCGAGCGCCGGGTCGCGCTGCTTTCGGTGCTGCGGGCGTCGCTGACCGAGCCGTCGGTTTACCTGCGCATCGGCAGCGAGAACGCCGCTCCCGAGCTGCGCTCGGTTTCGATGGTGGCCGCGAACTACGGGGTGGCGCGGCGAAACCTCGGCGCGGTCGGCGTGCTCGGGCCGCTGAGCATGGACTATCCGACGGCGGTCGTCGCGGTGCGCCAGGCGGCCGGCGAGCTGTCGCGCTTTGTCGGGCAGGTGTACGGGGAGTGAGGCAGGACGCATACGAGCTGCTCGGGGTTTCGCGCGGAGCCGACGAGCGCGCGATCAAGAAGGCCTTCCGCGGGCTCGCGCGTGACCTGCACCCCGACGTGAACTCGCACGATCCCGACGCCGAGGAGAAGTTCAAGGCGGCGGCCGAGGCCTATGAGGTGCTCTCGGACTCCGAGCGCCGCGCGGTCTATGACCGCTACGGCTGGGACGGCCTCGACTCGCGCGGGTACGCCCCGGCCGGCGGGCAGGGGTTCGGCTCGTTCTCAGACATCTTCGAGGCGTTCTTCGGCGGCGACCCGTTCGGCGGGGGCGCGCGCGGCCGCGGGCAGGGCGGGGACGTGGCCGTGGAGGTCGAGATCACGCTCGAGCAGGCCGCGCGCGGAGCGTCGGTCGACGCCGCCTACGACGCAGTGGCCCCCTGCGAGCGCTGCCACGGCAACCGCGCCGAGCCCGGCACGCCGATCGAGACCTGCGAGCGCTGCGGCGGGGCGGGGCAGCTGCGCGCGGTGACGCGCACCGCGTTCGGCCAGATGGTCCGCGCCCAGGCCTGCGACATGTGCGAGGGCGAGGGCAAGGTCGCCACGACGCCGTGCACGGAGTGCCGCGGCCGGGGCCAGCGCGCGGTGCGCCGCGAGCTGGCGGTCGACGTGCCCGCCGGCATCGCGGACGAGCAGCGCATCCGGCTGACCGGGCGCGGGCACGCGGGCGAGCGCGGCGGCCCTCCGGGCGACCTCTACGTGCTCGTGCGGGTGAGCGAGGACGAGCGCTTCCTGCGCGAGGGCAGCGACCTCATCACCGTGGTGGACGTTCCCGCGCCCGCCGCCGCGCTCGGCACCCGGATCACCGTCCCCACGCTCGACGGCGACGAGCGGGTCGACGTGCCCGCCGGCACCCAGCCCGGCACCGTCGTGACCCTGCGCGGCCGGGGCATGCCGACGATCGGCCGGGGTCGCGAGGGCGACCAGCAGGTGGTCCTGAACGTGGTGATCCCCCAGAACCTCAGCGCCCGCCAGCGCGAGCTGCTCAGCGAGCTGGGGGACAGCATCTCCGACGAGAACCTGCGTGAGGCACGGAGCGAGTCGCTGCTCTCGAAGGTGCGGCGGGCGCTGCGCTGATTCGCCTGGCCGTGCGGGCGCCCGCGGAGAGAGCCGAGCGGGTTCTCGCGGCAATGCTCGAGCTCGCCCCCGCCGGCGTGGAGCAGGTCGACGGCGAGGGCTGGGTCGAGTTCGCCGTCTACGGCGCGCCGGGCGAGCTGCCCGAGCTCGCGCTCGGCGAGGCCGAGGTGGCAGGCGTGCTTGTGACCGTGAGCGGGCGCGAGGTGCCGGGGGACTGGGAGGAGCGCTGGAGGCGCTTCCACTCGCCGGTGCTCGTGGGCGGGCGGGTCTGGGTGCGACCGCCGTGGGAGGAGCCAGCCGTGCGCCCGGGCGTGATCGACCTGGTGATCGACCCAGGCCGCGCGTTCGGCACCGGGGCGCACGCCACGACGCAGCTGTGCCTCGAGCTGCTCGTGGCGCTGGCCGAGGAGGCGGGGGCGTCTGGCTCTGCCTGCGACCTGGGCTGCGGCTCCGGCGTGCTCGCGATCGCCGCCGCCCGCCTGGGCTTCGGGCCGGTCTCGGCCTATGACGCGGACCGCCTCGCCCTGGACGCCACGGCCGAGAACGCCCGCGCGAACGGCGTCGCCCTGGACCGCGTCGAGCAGATCGACCTGCGCCGCAGCCCGGCGCCCCGCGCCGACCTCGTCGTCGCCAACCTGATGCGCTCCCTGCTGCTGCGGGTCGCCGCGCTGATGGCCGAGCCGCCGGGACTGCTCGTCGCCTCGGGCCTGCTCGACCACGAGCCCGACGAGATCGCCGCGGCCTTCGCACCAGCTCTGACCGAGCGCCGGCGCCTGACCGACGGCGGCTGGTCAGCGGTCCTGCTGTCGGCCTAGACTGCCCTCCCATGCAGATCGGGATCGTCGGACTCGGCTACGTCGGCCTGCCCATCGCGGTGGACTTCGCCGAGGCGGGCCACAGCGTGGTGGGCGTGGACACCGACCAGCGCCGCGTGGCCTCGCTGGCCGAGGGCGTGAGCTACATCGAGGACGTCACCTCCGAGCGCCTCGCGGCGGTCGGCGATCGCCTGCAGGCCTCGCGGCGCTACGCGGACCTCGCGCCCTGCGAGGCGGTGATCCTGGCCGTGCCCACCCCGCTGACCCGCAACCGCGAGCCCGACCTCGGGCCGCTCGTGGCCTCCGGCCAGGCGCTGGCCTCGGTGCTCCAGCAGGGTCAGCTGGTCGTGCTCGAGTCGACGACCTACCCCGGCACCACGCGCGAGCGCCTCGTGCCGCTGCTCGAGGAGTCGGGCCTCGCCGCCGGGCGCGAGTTCAACGTGGCGTTCTCGCCCGAGCGCATCGACCCCGGTCGCACCGACTACACGCTGCGCAACACGCCGAAGGTGGTGGGCGGGCTCACCGACGCGTGCCTGGAGCGCGCGGTCGCGCTCTACTCGGAGGTCTGCGACGAGATCGTGCGCGTCGGCACGCCTGAGGTGGCGGAGCTCACCAAGCTGCTGGAGAACGTCTTTCGCTCGGTGAACATCGCGCTCGTCAACGAGCTGGCGATGCTCTGCGACCGCATGGGCATCGACGTCTGGGAGGTCGTCGAGGCCGCCGCCACGAAGCCCTACGGCTTCATGTCGTTCCAGCCGGGGCCCGGGATGGGCGGGCACTGCCTGCCGGTGGACCCGTTCTACCTGGCGTGGCGGGCGCGCGAGTTCGGCCAGCCGACCGAGTTCGTGGAGCTGGCGGGCGAAGTCAACCAGGCGATGCCCTACTTCTGCGAGCAGAAGATCGCCCACGCGCTCAACGACCACGAGAAGTCGGTGAAGGGCTCGCGGATCGTCATCCTCGGGGTCTCCTACAAGCCGGGCGTCGGGGACCTGCGCGAGTCACCGGCGATCAAGATCATGAAGCTCCTCGCCGAGCACGGGGCGGAGCTGGCCTACCACGACGACTACGTGCCCGAGCTGCCCGAGCTCGGGCTCGGCTCGGGGCCACTCGATGCTGCGCTGGAAGGCGCCGACGCCGTGGCGATCCTCACCGCGCACCCCGGCGTGGATTGGGAAACGGTGGTGGAGTCGGCGCCGCTCGTGGTGGACTTCCGCGGAGTCACGCGCGGCATCGAGGCGCCTCACCTGGTGCGTCTGTAGGGAGGCGGGCTGTCCTGCACTCGTGCCGCACTCACCCCAGCGACGCCTGGCTCACGACGCCGGCGACCTCCTGCCACCAGGCGCGCGCCGAGCCCGTCTCGGCGCGGCCGATGCGTTCGCGGCAGTAGCGAAAGAGCTGGCGGTGCCCGCCGCTGGCCACAACGCCTTCGCCGGTCACGGCGAAGCGCCCGTCGGCCAGCACCACGAGCGCCCCCGGCACGTCGCGGCGGGTGCGCAGCCTGCGGATGACCTCAGCGCCCTCGATCTCCTGAGGAGCGGCCGGGTCGCCCGCCTCGGAGCGCCACGGCTTGACGCTGAAGATCGGTGAGCGCCCGGTGAGCGCGGGCACCGTGGGCGCGGGCTCCTCGAGCGGCCCCGAGCGCCAGCGCTCGAAGAGGCCCTCGACCTCCGCGCGCGCCTTCTGGCGCACCAGGATGTGCAGATGGTCTCCGGCCTCGATGTCGCTCGATCCCCGGGGCAGCAGCGCCTCGCCGCCGCGCACGACCACGCTCACGAGCGCGTCGCGGGGCAGCTGGAGCTGGTTGACAACCCGGCCGACGATCACGTCGCTCTCGCCGACGGGGAACTCGAGCACCTCGGCGCCCAGGCCGCGAATCGTGCCCACCTCGTGCAGGGGGCGCGACAGGGCGGGCTCGTCGGTGGTCAGCCCCAGGGCGCGGGCGAGCGGATCGAACGTGGCGCCCTGGATCAGCGTGGAGGTGAGCACCACGAAGAAGACGATGTTGAAGAAGGAGCCGGCATTCGCGACCCCCTCGATCACCGGGAAGGTGGCCAGGACGATCGGGATCGCGCCGCGCAGCCCGGCCCATCCCAGGAGCCCCGACTCGCGCAGGCTGAGGCCGAACGGCGTGGTGCAGATGAGGGTGGCAAGCGGGCGCGCGACGAACATGAGCACCGCGGCGATCAGCAGGCCCTCACCCACGATGCCCCCGAGCTCGGAGGGACTGACCAGCAGGCCGAGCGCGACGAAGACGGCGATCTGGCTCACCCAGGAGAGGCCGTCGTGGAAGTCCTCGACGGTTCGCCGGCCCGGGATGGCGGCCGATCCGAGCGCCAGGCCGGCGATGTAGACGGAGATGAAGCCCGACCCGTGGAGGAAGTCGGCGGCGCCGAACCCGATCGCCGCGGTAGCGATCGAGGCCACGGGATAGAGGCCGGGGGTGCTGAGGCGCACGCGCTGGAAGGCGAGCGCCGCCGCGCGGCCCACGGCGAGCCCCACGACCAGCCCGATGGCCAGCTCGCCCACCAGCAGCAGGGCCATGTCGGCGGCCCCGTAGTCCGGCTGCTCGATGTACTCGATGAAGCCCAGCACGAGCACCACGGCCACGGCGTCGTTGAGGCCCGACTCGCCCTCGAGGATCCGCGCCAGCCGCCGCTGAAGGCTCGACCCTCGCAGCACGGAGAAGATGGCGGCACCGTCGGTGGCGGCCACGATCGAGCCCAGCAGGAGCCCCTCCAGCGCGCTCAGGTCGAGCAGCCACGACGCGGCCAGGCCCACGACGACAGCCGTCACGAAGGTGCCCAGCGTGGCCAGCGCGACGCTGGCGCCGATCACCGGCCGGATCTCCCCCCAGCCCGCCGCCAGCCCGCCCTCAAACAGGATCAACGCGAGCGCGACGATGCCGATCGTGCGTGCAAGCTCGACGTCCTCGAGGCTGCCCCCGAAGTTGATCAGGCCGAGCCCGTCCGAGCCGATCAGCATGCCGAGGCCGAGGAAGAGCACCAGGCCGGGGACGCGCAGCCGGCCGGCCACCAGCGAAGCGGCGATCCCCAGCGCGAGCAGCGCCCCGGCGACGAGGATCAGGGTGCCGTCGGCCACGGACGGCGAGTGTATGTAGCGCCCGGGGCGAGCCTACGGTGACTCGGCCAGCTCGGCGAGCCCCACCCCGGGCCTCAGTCGCCCAGTGCCTCGAGGTGCTGCGCGATCGCGTCGCGGGCGCCGCGATCGACCGGCAGGTCGGCCACCCGGGCCTCCAGCTCGACGAGGGCCACTATCCCGTGCCGGATCGCCTCGGCGGCGAAGGCCCAGTCCTTCTCACGTCCCGCGACGCACTTCGCCAGGACGAGGTCGTGGGCCTCGAGGCACCAGCCGGTCGCGCCTCTGGTGTTCGGCGTGCTCAGGGCGACGAGTCGCTGCTCCCAGCCGTGCGGCGCCTTTGCGGTCTCGGGCCCTACGCCGTGCGCGTAGTACTCGAACTCCGAGTGGAAGGGAGATCCCTCGCCGATCGCTCCGTCGATCAGGTCGGCGCGGTCGGGGCGATCGCGCGGGTAGACGTCCGCCTCGATCGAGAGCAGCAGCGAGGGCGGGGGGTCGGCGTGGCTGCCGTGGATCGCCTGGCTGCCGACCACGACGATGTCGTCCTCGTCGGTGAGGTCGGCGCAGGCTCTGATGAGATGCTCTAGCTGGTGACGGAGCATGGGCGGCTCAAGGAACCTCGCTGATCACTCGCCATCGCTCGTGCGGCGGGATCGCGCCGGCGAACGGGGTGTTCTGGCGCAGGTCGCGCATCTCCTCGCTGTCCTCGACGAGGTGTGCGGCGAGGGCGGCCGGCGGCAGGCGCAGGAGCTCGCGCCAGCGCAGCGCCACGCGGGGCGCGACCGGGCCGCCGTCGTCTATCCAGCGCTCGACGCGCTCGCTCGCTCGGTCGATCGTCTCGCCGTCGAGCCTGCCGGCCACCAGCTCGTGGAGGGCGATGCTGCGCAGCTCTGCGGTGCGGTGGCCGTGGGGCACGGTGAAGGCAATGTAGCCCCGGCCACGGATCGCGGAATCCGTGGTCGCGCGGCCTACACTGCTTCCAGATGGCCGTGCTCGACCAGGTCAAGACCGACGCGACCTCCGCGCTCAAGGCGGGCGACCGCGAGCGCGCGGGAGCGCTGCGCCTGATCGTGTCGGAGCTGCAGAAGGCCGAGAAGGACGGGGGCGCGGACGAGCTCGAGGTGCTCCAGCGCGAGCGAAAGCGCCGCCTCGAGTCAGCCCGGGCCTACCGCGACGCCGACCGCGCCGACCTCGCCGAGACCGAGGAGGCCGAGGCTCAGCTGATCTCCGGCTACATGCCCGAGCAGCTCTCCGACTCCGAGCTGCACGCGATCGTCGGCGACGCCGTGGCCGCGTCGGGCGCTGCGTCGCCGAAGGAGATGGGCAAGGTCATGTCTGCGGTGATGCCGCAGGTCAAGGGCCGCGCCGACGGCAAGCGGGTGAGCGCCGCGGTCCAGGAGATGCTGAAGCCGTAGTGCGCAAGCAACTCGAGCTTTCGAACGACGTGGCCGCGGAGCTGTCCGGCCCCGGGGACCTGATCATGCGAACGCTGGAGGATCGCCTCGCCTGCGAGGTGTTCCTGCGCGGCAACGTGCTGACCCTCGACGGAGCGGACGGCGACGTAGCGATCGGGGAGACCGTGGTGCGCGAGCTGGACGAGCTCGTTCGCCAGGGGCACGAGGTCGCCCCCGGAACGATCGACGCGATCGGCTCCGCGCTCGAGCGCCACGAGAGCCCGAGCCGGATCCTCGAGGACGTGGTCTGGCGCCACCGCGGGCTCAAGGTCGCGCCGAAGACGATCAACCAGAAGCGCTACGTGGACGCGATCCGCCGCCAGACGATCACCGTCGGCATCGGGCCCGCGGGCACCGGCAAGTCGTTCCTCGCCGTGGCCATGGGCGTCGCCGCGCTCCAGCGCCGCGAGGTCAACCGCATCGTCCTCACCCGCCCGGCGGTCGAGGCCGGCGAGCGACTCGGGTTCCTGCCCGGCGACCTGATGGCCAAGGTCGACCCCTACCTGCGCCCCCTCTTCGACGCGCTCTACGACATGCTCGAGCCCGAGAAGGTCAACACCCACCTCGAGCGCGGAGTGATCGAGGTCGCGCCGCTGGCGTTCATGCGGGGTCGCGCCCAGCCGCTCGACACACCGGTCTTGACTCCGCACGGGTTCAGCCCGATCGGGTCTCTACGGGTGGGCGACCTTGTGATCGGCTCGGACGGTCGCCCGACGCCGGTGCTCGGCGTCCACCCCCAGGGTGGCAAGGAGGTGTTCCGCGTTCGGGCGCAGGACGGCGCCGAGACCACGTGCTGCGCCGAGCACCTGTGGTTCGTCACGACTCCCGACGACCGCAAGCACGGGAAGCGCGGGCGCGTGGTCGAGACGCGTGAGATGCTCGGCCGGGCGCGGCGTCACCATCAGCACCGCTTCGAGTTGCCGCTGCTGACCGCCCCGGCCGAGCTCGAGCCGCGCGAAGTGCCGATCGACCCCTATGCCTTGGGGCTCTTGCTCGGGGACGGCTGCCTGACCACCCCGAGCTTCACGACCGCTGACCCAGAGCTCGCCGAGGCGCTCGAGTCGGCGCTCCCGGGAATCGAGCTCCGGCACAAGAGCGGGTTCGATTACGCCCTGCACTACCCCTACGGGCATCGCGGCGGCGTCATCGTCTCCAGCCCCGTCACCGTCGCGCTGCGCGAGCTGGGATTGGCCGGCACGCGATCGAGTACGAAGTTCGTCCCGGCCGTCTACGCGCACAACTCTCCGGACGTTCGTCTTGCGGTGCTCCAGGGCCTGCTGGACAGCGACGGTGGTCTGGTCACACAGCGCGGTCGCACCTGTCGGGTCGGGTACACGACGTGCTCGGAGCGCCTGGCCGACGACGTGCTCTTTCTCACTCGCTCGCTCGGCGGGGTCGCTTACCGCCGCCGACGGGCCGCGGCCGGACGGACGCCTGGGCGCGTAGGTGGTCGACCGGTGTCTCACCGCTCGGACGCCTTCATCGTGGACATACGGCTGCCGAGTGGGGTCGAGCCCTTCCGCCTGGCGCGCAAGCGCGCCGTCTACCGCGGCGGCCGCCCTAGGCGCTTCGTCGAGAGCATCGAACCGGCTGGTGAGGCGGAGACCGTCTGCATCCAGGTGGCCGCCGCCGACTCCCTCTACGTCACCGACGACTTCCTGGTGACGCACAACACGCTCAACGACGCGTTCATCATCGTCGACGAGGCTCAGAACACCACGCCGGAGCAGATGAAGATGGTGCTCACCCGGCTCGGGTTCAACTCGAAGATGGTGGTCACCGGGGACATCACGCAGGTCGACCTGCCCCGCGACCAGCGCTCGGGCCTGGTCGTGATCGGGGAGATCCTGGACGAGGTGGACGGCATCGAGTTCCTTCGCTTCGGCAGCGAGGACGTTGTGCGCCACAAGCTCGTGCAGCGGATCGTGGCCGCCTACAGCGCCTACGCGGAGCAGCAGGCGCCCGAGCTGCGCGCGGCAGCGCGGAGAAGTTCGCCGGATTCGGCGTCCATGCCAAATCCGGCCCGGAACGCCTGATTTCACTCCCGTTGCCGAATCGAGTCCCCTGATCGAGGTCGAGGTCATCGGGGGCGACGCGGCGCTGCTGCGCCCGCCCGCCCTCGCGGCGATGGCGGCGGCCGGGGTGACCGACGGCCACCTGGCCGTCGCGCTCGTCGACGCGGCGGAGATCCGGCGCCTGAACGCCGAGCACCGGGCGGTCGACCGGCCGACCGACGTGCTCTCCTTCGGCGTCGACGAGGCCGGCCCGGCGGCCGGGCCGCGCGAGCTGGGAGACGTGGTGATCTGCCCCGAGCACACCGAGGACGTGACCGAGGCGCTCGTGCACGGCGTGCTCCACCTCTGCGGCATGGATCACGAGGCCGACGGGGGGGAGATGCTCGCGCTGCAGGACGAGGTCCTCGCGGGGCTCGGGCGATGACCCGCAGCGGCTTCGTCGCCCTGGCGGGGCGGCCCAACGCGGGCAAGTCGACGCTCGTGAACCGGATCGTCGGCCACAAGGTTGCGATCGTGTCCGACAAGCCCCAGACCACCCGCCGCGAGCTGCGCGGGATCGTGACTGGCCCGGACTGGCAGATCGTCCTGGTCGACCTGCCCGGCATGCAGCGCCCGCGCGACCCGATGACCGAGCGGATGCAAAAGAGCGTCGAGCGCGCCATGGCCGACGCCGACGCGCTGCTGGTGGTGCTCAACGGCGAGCAGGAGGTGGGCGCCGGGGACCGCTTCATCGCGCGCGCGGCTGTCCGCTCGCGCCGCTCGGCGGTGACCGTGCTCAACAAGGTCGACCGCCTCGCCCGCCGGCGCACCCTCGACGCGCTGACTGCCGCGGCGCAGCTTCAGATCCCGGGGGAGATCTTTCCGGTCAGCGCGCGCACGGGCAACGGCGTCGGCCCGCTCGTCGAGCACCTGGTCGCCCTGCTGCCCGAGGGCCCGTTCCTCTACCCCCCGGAGGAGCCGACCGATCTGCCCGTGCATGTGCGCATGGCCGAGCTGGTGCGCGAGCAGGTCCTCCTGCGCACGCGCGAGGAGCTGCCCCACGCGGTCGAGGTTGAGGTCGCGGAGATGTTCGAGCGCGACGACGGCCTGCTCCAGATCGAGGCCTACCTGTGGGCGGAGGGCGAGACCCAGAAGGCGATCCTGATCGGCGCGCGGGGGCGGATGGTCAAGGCGATCGGCACCGCGGCGCGCAAGCAGATCGAGGCGATCACGGGCGCTCGCTGCCACCTGGCGCTGCGGGTGCGGGTGCGAAAGGACTGGCGCCGCGACGAGGGGCTGCTCGACCGGCTGGGGATTGACTAGTCGTGGTGTGGCGAGGGGGTGCTCGACCGGCTGGGGAGTGACGAGTCGTGGTGTGGCGAGGGGGTGCTCGACCGGCTGGCGCGGAGGCATCTCGTATGCCGACTGCTTCGCGGTGGCCACGGCGAAGCGACAGGACGCGCCGCTGCTGACCGGGGATCTGGAGCTCCTCGCGCTCGCGCTCCCGGCCGAGTCGATGTGATCGAGCTGCGCCCACCCAGGCTGACCCGCTGTGTTACGATATATCGCACTGTATATCGACACTACACAAGGAGAATCACATGAGGCACTGCCACCCACACCAGGGCGCCTGGCCGGCTGACCGCCCGCGCCGGCATCGTCACGGCGGCTACGGCCGCCCTTACGGGCGCGGCTACGGAGGCCCCGGGCGCCGCGGTCCGCGCGCCCGCCGCGGCGACGTCCGCACCGCGATCCTGCTCCTGCTGGCTGAGGCGCCGCGCAACGGCTACGGCCTGATGCAGGAGATCGAGCAGCGCAGCGGCGGCGCGTGGAGGCCCAGCCCCGGCTCGGTCTACCCGCTGCTCTCGCTGCTCGAGGACGAGGGCCTCATCGTCGGATCTGAGCAGGACGGACGGCGCGTGCTCGACTTGACCGACGAGGGTCGCGCGCTCGTCGCCGAACGCGACGAGGCCCGCGCGGCCCCGTGGGAGGAGTTCTCCCGCGGCGTGGACGACGAGGTTCGCGCCGCCGTCGACGTCTTGCGCCAGGTCGGCGCGGCGGTCGAGCAGATCGTGCAGGTCGCGACGCGCGAGCAGCAGGTTGCGGCGAGGGAGATCCTCGAACAGACCCGCCGCTCGCTCTACGGCCTGCTCGCCGGCG
>Ga0136624_1000400_pt1 | contig 16391 bp, 13 predicted proteins | sample AntDrymUQ4692206_2_FD_104802 | JGI IMG/M metagenome (GOLD analysis project Ga0136624, IMG submission 104802) | Polar desert sand microbial communities from Dry Valleys, Antarctica - metaG UQ469 (22.06) | ecosystem: Environmental > Terrestrial > Soil > Desert | place: Antarctica: Dry Valley... | reverse complement strand
GGCGTGGAAGCTCTGCCACGACCTCTACTACCTCAAGCATCGCTCGATGGTCTTCGACATGATCATGCTCGGCGAGACGTTCCGCACCCTGTTCAGTGATCGCCGGCACGCGATCGAGCCGCGGCACACGTCCTTCATCCTCCCGGGCGCCGACCTCCCGGCCGACCAGTCGATCCCGGCGGTCCACCCGGGTGCCTGAGGCGCCAGGCTCCGCGCCGCGGAGCCCCGAGAGGGTCGACGCGAGCGTGCTCGTCCCGGTGCTGGACGAGGAGGAGCACATCCAGAAGGCGCTGAGCGCAATGCGGGCGCAGCGGTTCGACGGTCGTATCGAGTTCCTGTTCATCGACGGCGGCTCGCGTGATCGCACCCGTGAGCTGCTGGATGACGCCGCCGAGGCGGATTCGCGCGTGAGGGTGCTCGACAACCCGGACAGGCGCACTCCTCAGGCGCTCAACATCGGCCTGGAGGCCGCACGGGGCGATCACGTCGTGCGCATGGACGCCCACACCCTCTACCCCGACGACTACATCGCCCGGGGAGTCGAGCGCCTGCGCCGGGGAGACGTGGAGTGGGCGAGCGGGGTACAGGCGCCTCACGGGATCGGTCGACGGTCGCGTCAGGTGGCGCGGGCGCTCGGCTCGCCGATCGGAACGGGCGGCGCGACGTTCCGGCACGTGTCTCGAGACGAGGTCGAGTCACCGAGCGGGTTCACCGGCGTATGGCGCCGGGAGACGCTGGAGCGCCACGGGGGCTGGGACGAGGGATGGCCGATAAATCAGGACTCCGAGCTGGCGGCGCGGATCCGCAAGGCCGGCGGACGAATCGTGTGCCTGCCCGAGATGACCGCGCGCTACATACCTCGTGGGAGCTTCAAGACCCTGGCCCGCCAGTACCTCCGGTACGGGCACTACAGGGCAAAGACCAGCGCGCGGCACCCCGAGACCGTCCGCCGTTCCCACCTTCTTCCGCCCGCCCTCGTGCTGGCCATGGCCACGGCTCTGCTCGGCTGGCCGCTTACGCTCCGTCGGAGTGCACGGGCCGTGGTCGTCCTCTATGTCGTTGTCGTCGTCGGAGAGAGTCTGCGCTTGGCGCGCGAGGGATCCGTCGAAGACGCCCTTGCCCTGCCGGTGATCTTCGCGGCGATGCACGTCTCATGGGGCATCGGCTTCCTCACCGGGTGCGCGCGGTTTGGCTGGAGTCCGGCCGCCGTTCGCCGATAGGCGAGGCGCGTGAGACGAGTCCTTCACCTCGGCAAGCGCGTCGTCGGCCGGCCGCTGGCCCTCGTAGTCGGCTTCGTGCTTCGCTGCTCGGCGCGGAGAACAGGCGTGGCGCTCGTCTATCACGCCGTCGCCGATCGCCCGGGCGAGCCGTGGGAGATCCTCCCCGCGCACGGAACCGCGGCTTTCACGGCCCAGATCCGCCATCTGCGCCGGCGCTATCGGGTGGTGCCGGCCCGTCAGCTTCAGGCGGCCGTCGCGGGTCGCCGGCGGGGCCGGCGCTTCCCGGTGGCCGTGACCTTCGACGACGATCTGCCGTCGCATTCCGGCATCGCGGCCCCGATTCTTCGCACGGAAGGCCTCACGGCCACCTTCTTCCTGACGGGCGCTTCGCTCTCCGAGCCGTTCGCCTTCTGGTGGGAGCGCTTGCAGCGAGCGGTCGACGCGAGGGCGGCGGATGCCTCGCTCATCCCCGCAGGGGCGGACGTGGTGAGCCAGCCGGTTCTCACGCCAGGCAGCCCACATGTCCGGCTGGTGGCCGCGGCGGTCGAGGGCCTCCCCGTGGGCGAGCGTGATCAACTGGCCGAGGAGCTGGACGCGCGTGTGGGCCCCGACCCTCCCGACGCGGGTCTGCGCGGACCGGAGATCCGACGGCTCGCCGAGGACGGCTTCGAGATCGGCTTTCACACCCGCCGGCACCACCGCTTGCCTCTCCTGGGCGAGATCGAGCTCGAGGAAGCGATGACCGAGGGCCGCGCCGAGCTGGCCAGCGCCGCCGGCGTCGAGCCGACCACGATCGCCTACCCGCACGGCAAGGCGGACGGCCGGGTGGCGGCGGCCGCCCGAGCAAGTCGGCTCTCGCTCGGCTTCACGGTCCGGCGCGCGCCCGTGCGGCCCGAAAGCGACTCGTTGCTTCTGCCGCGCATACAGCCCACGCACGCCTCACTCGGGCACTTCGCCCTGGAGCTCGTGGGGGCGCTCGCTCGCCCGCCCGCTCCCAGGGCGAGTTGAGCCGCGGGATATGCGGCTCGCCGTCTACACCGACTACGTGTACCGGCGCGAAGGCGAAGCGGTCTACGCCGAGCGTGCCTTCGCCCTGTTCGTGAGTCGCCTCGGCAACCGCCTGGACCGCCTGGTGTTGCTCGGTCGCGAGGACCCGCGCCCTGGCCGGTCGCACTACAGGTTGCCGCCGACCACGGAGTACCTAGCGCTTCCCTACTATCCGAGCCTCGCCCGGCCGGTGCAGGCCGCGCCGGCCATGGCGCGCTCGCTCCGCGCCTTCTGGCGCGCCCTCGACGGGGTGGATGCTGTCTGGCTGCTCGGTCCCTCTCCTCTGTCCATTCTCTTCGCCGTGCTCGCCCGTCTCCGCGGCAAAGCGGTGATCCTCGGCGTGCGCCAGGACCTGCCCCGCTATGCCCGCAGTCGTCACCCGGGCCGTCATGGCTTCCTCGTCGCAGCGCTTATTCTCGAAGGTCTCTACCGGGCGATGGCCCGGCGCACGAGCGCCGTCGTCGTCGGCCCGGACCTCGCCCGCCGGTACCGGCGGGCGCGTCGGTTGCTCACGATGACGGTATCGCTGATCGAGGCCGAGGATGTGGTCACCGAGGAGGTGGCGAACGCTCGCTCCTACGAAGGTGAGCTACAGCTTCTGAGCGTCGGGCGCCTCGAAGCGGAGAAGAACCCTCTGCTGCTGGCCGACGTGCTCGCTCGTCTGAACGAGGGCGACTCGCCCTGGCGACTGACCGTCTGCGGGGAGGGGCCGATGGAAGCGGACCTGCGGGCGGCGCTCCGTGCCCACGGCGTGGAGGAGCAGGCAGAGCTTCGGGGCTACGTGCCGATCGAGGGCGGCCTCGTCGACCTCTACCGGGAGAGTCACGTATTCCTCCACGTGTCGTGGACCGAAGGGCTCCCGCAGGTGCTGTTCGAGGCGTTCGCGGCGGGCTTGCCCACCGTGGCGACGGCCGTGGGAAGCGTGGAGGAGGCGGCCGCCGGCTCGGCACTGCTGGTCCCTCCGGGCGACCCGGCGGCAGCCACGGCTGCGGTCGAGCGGCTTGCCTCCGACCGGGCCATTCGCCGACGCCTCATAGAGTCGGGCCTCGAGCACGCCCGGCGCCATACGCTCGACGCGGAGTGCGAGCGGGTAGCGGATTTCATCGGCGGGGTAGGAGTGCCAAGCATGACCGCACGGCAAGGACGCCAACACGTTGAGGGAGAGCACTCATGAAGACGACGCTCGAGGCCGATGATCGGAGAATGCCGTTTGGTACCAAGGTCGGGTTCGTGATGCTGCCCGTCCTAATCGCGGTTGTAGCGCTCGGCGCCGGTGCGGAGCCAGCGCAGCCTCAGTCCGCATCCTGCGACCGTGTGGCCGCTCCCGGCGGCTCGGACGGGAACGCCGGCACTGCCGGCGATCCCTTCCGCACCGTCGGGCGGCTGGCCAGCGTCCTGTCGCCCGGGCAGACGGGCTGCTTGCGTGGAGGCGTTTTCCGAGAGAACGTGACGGTTCGGCACGGCGGACGCACCGGGGCGCCGATCACCCTCACCGCATATCCCGGCACACGGCCGAAGCTGGAGGGTCGCCTGGTCATCGAGCGCGACGCTCAATTCGTCACGGTTGCCGATCTGGCCCTCGACGGCACCGCTTCGCCCGCATGCGCCCGCGGAACGAGCTGCGCGGTCTACCCGAGCCCGACGGTCTACGGCGACCACGCGATCTTGCGCGGCAACGACATCACGAACCGACGTGGTATCTGCGTGATCCTCGGCCGGTCGGGCGATCCGATGACCGGCGCTCTGATCCAGGGCAACCGCATACACCACTGCGGGCGCCGTCCCCGGACCAACCATGATCACGGTGTCTACGCGGAGAACGCGAGCAACGGCCGGATAGTGGGCAACGTGATCTACGACAATGCCGACCGCGGGGTCCAGCTCTATCCCTCGGCGCAGAGCATGCGCATCGCAGGCAACGTTATCGACGGCAACGGGCAGGGAGTCATCTTCTCCGGCGAACGACGGTCGACCTCGAACGGCAACGTGGTGGAGGGCAACGTGATCGCCAACGCCAGCGCGAGCCACAACGTGGAGTCCTACTACCCGTCGGGCACTCCGGTCGGACGCGGCAACATCGTCCGCGGCAACTGCCTGTTCGGGGGTGTTCGAAACCGGGAGGACGGCGGGGTGCAATCGCCCCAGGTGGGTTTCGTCGCCACGGGCAACCGCGCGTCCGACCCGTCCTACGTCAACCGCGGAGCCGGCGACTTCCGCCTGCGAGGTGACAGCCCGTGCCAGGGCGTCCTCCGCCCCTAGACCGAACTGCCCGACGTCTCCTGGAGCGACTTCCCTTCCGGGCGAGGCTCGCGCTTCTCAGTCTCTACCGCCGTCAGCCGCTACCCCGCTGGGGCAATCTCCGGCGCACGCGACCGTTCAGCGAGACCTGGGGCTTCGAGAGGGGAACGCCGGTCGACCGCATGTACATGGAGCGCTTCCTCGAGCGCAACGCCGGCGATGTACGTGGCGAGGCCCTCGAGGTCATGAACGCCGACTACCTCCACCGCTATGGGGGGTCCCGCCTCACGCGTGCTCACGTGGTGGACGTCGATCCCGACAACCCGCTCGCCACCATCGTGGCCGACCTCTCCGAGCCCGGCTCGCTTCCCGTTGACTCCTTCGACTGCGTCGTGCTCACCCAGACCCTCCAGCTGGTGCCCGACGTACGTGCCGCCCTCGAGAACGTGTGGGCCTCCATGCGTCCCGGCGGGGTCCTGCTCGTCTCCGTGCCCACCATCACTCCCGTCGACCGGACGTCGCGGGGGTTCGACCGCTGGCGGTTCACCGCCGACGGGCTGAGGACAGCGGTGTCTCAGGCCTGTCCTCGCGCCGACATAGAGGTCGAGGCCTTCGGCAACGCCTCGGCCGGTGTCGCGTTCCTCATGGGGATCGCGGTGGAGGAGCTGAGGATGCGCCAGGTCGAGACCTTCGATCCCGACGTGGCGATTCTCGCGTGCGCGCGCATCCGCAAGCCCGCTTCGCTCGATCGGAAAGACGTCGCGGACACCGACCTGGACGAAAGGTCGAGCAGGGACTCCTAGTCCTTTCGCCTCGGCGTCCCGGGCCGATGCCCGGGGCATGCTCGAAACCCGCCCTTCACGCTCACTCCCCTCCTTCCTACACCGCCTGCCCGCGATCCTCGCCGCGGTTTCGGCGATCGTCCTCCTCGCCGTGCTGCCGAACGGCATCTCGTCGGCGGAGGCCAACACCACGTGCGACAAGGTGGCCGCGCTCTCCGGGTCCGACTCAGCCCCCGGTACCCATGAGCGTCCTTCCTGACCGCTCAGAAGCTGGTCGACTCTCTTGCTCCCGGGCAGACGGGGTGCCTTCGCAACGGCACCTACCGCGGCCACGTGGACTTCCGCCGCGGCGGAACCTCGAGCGCTCGCCTGACCCTGCAGAGCTATCCGGGCGAGCGGGCGACCATCCTCGGACAGGTGCGCGTCCTCGAGAACGCCCACTTCGTCGAGGTGCGTGCGCTGGACCTCGACGGCAGCACCGCCCCGCGCTGCGGCTCGGCCGAGAGTTGCACCATCCGGCCGAGCCCGGTGGTCTACGGGGACGACGCGAAGTTCAGCGACAACGACGTGACCAACGGGAACACCGCAATCTGCTTCATCGTGGGGTCGGGAGGCCTCGCCCCGACGGACCGTGCGGTCTTCGAGCACAACCGGGTCCACGACTGCGGACGCGAGCCGGCGACCAACCACGATCACGGCTTCTACCTCGAGAACTCGGTCGATACGCGCATCGAGCACAACGTGATTCACGACAACGTGGATCGGGGAATCCAGTTCTACCCCAACTCGGTACGCACGGTGGTGAAGCACAACGTGCTGGACGGCAACGGCCAGAACATCCACTTCGGCCGGACCTCGCGGGACAATCTGGTTGAGGGGAACCTGATCACGAACGCCAGGCTCCGCTTCAACGTCGAATCCTGGGAGGCCACCGGGACCGGCAACGTGGTGCGCTCAAACTGCATCAACGGGGCCAACTTCTCCGGTGCGCCGTCGGCCTCGGGCGTGCAGACGCCGCAGGTCGGCTTCACGGTCGTCGGCCCCCTCTACGTCGACCCTCAGTACCGCGACCGCGGGAACGAGGATTTCCGACTCCGGAGCACCAGCCCCTGCCGGGCGCTCTTCGGCGATGTCGAGGCAGGTCCGCGCAGCGACGACACGACCGAGGAGCCGCCCGAGGACGAGTGTGACTCGCAGGTCGGCACCCAGAGTGTCCCCGTGCCCGGCGACGCTGAGACCGAAGTGCCAAATGTGGAGCCCCCGACCGGAGATGACTCCCCTGACGACACCGATGCCGCCGACGAGAACGACGCCGGGACCCAGGAGGACGAAGATGAGGCGGCCGACACGGAGTCGACCGAGGAAGGCGAGCAGGCCTCCGACGAGGAGAGCTCGGACCTGGACGCTCCCGCCGACGACGGCTCGTCCGATCAGGACGAGGACGGCAATGACTCGGTTGACGACTCCGCGGGTGACGGGACCGAGGAGGATGACGACGGGTCGGCGTCCGACGACGGGGATTCCGACTCGGCGGACGGAGAGAACGGAGACGAGGATCGGGCCGACGAGAACGGCGACGAGGACGATTCCGCATCCGCGGGCGAGGCGACGGACGACGCATCTCGCGAGTCCCAGGCTTCGACCGGGTGTGGTGACGAGGGCGCCGGCGGCGACGCCGGCTCCGACGGCGACTCGGGTACCGGTGGCTCCGGCTCCGACGGCGACTCGGGCACCGGCGACTCCGCCTCGGGCTCGGCTGGCGGCGGCTCCGGTGGTGGCGGCGGTTCCGGCGGTGGCGGTGGCGGTGGCGGCGGCGGTGGCGGTGGCGGCGGGTCGGCGGGCCAGATTGTGGCGCCGGCTCCCGGTCCCGGCCTAGGCCCGCAAGCCGTCGCTCCGTCCGTGCCGAGCACGGCCACCCCCCGCGCCCAGGGCAAGCGCTGCCTCAAGAGTCGTCGCGGAAGGCGAGCCTCGTCAGCCGCGAAGCGCTCGGCCCGCCGCGTCTGCCAGCGGTCCGTTCGCCGCGCGGGGACGCGTGGTGCCCGCTAGACGCCGCGGAGGTCGAAGGCCGCCGCCACTTCGGGGGGCGGGCGCGAGTACCACCGGCGCTGGTTGAGGATGGGCCGAGCGGCCCTTCCGAGCGCACGACGAGCGCGTAGCCGCGTCGCTGGAACGAGCCGCTCCCCCGAAGCCGCCGCGATGAAGGCGTCCGTGGCGGCCACTCGACCCCTCGCCTTCGCTCGGATGGCTTCCGGCACATCCCACTCCTCGGCGATCCGCCGGTAGATCTCGCGGTTGGTGCTGGTCATCTGGAGCTCGGTCCGCGGTGTATTGAGCGAGACGGCTCGCTTGCGGTAGAGCGCGTGGAGGCCCGGCACTTGGACGGCCCGGTAGCCCCGGTCGGCCATGCGTAGCCACAACTCGTAGTCCTCGCAGCGCCGCAGGTTGGCGTCGAACGTCCCGACCGCATCGATCGCTGAACGACGAATGGTCGCGAAGGCCACTATGAAGTTGCCCTCCAGCAGGCGGGAGAAGAGAGTGGCGGCATCATCGAGAGTGACGGCCGGAGGATTGAGCGTCGCCATGGCGGTGGCGCGCCGCACCCGCCGGGTCTCGTCGTCGAACACCCACGCGTCGGTATAGGCGAAGGCCGCCCTCGGGTCGCCGGCGAGCGCCTGGGCCATTGCCTCGAGATAGCCGGGCATCCACAGGTCATCGCTGTCGAGGAGGCTCAGGAGCGCCCCCCGCGCATGGGCGATCGCGGTGTTGCGGGCTCCGGCCAGACCGGCGTTGTGCTGGCGGATCAACCTTACCCTCGCGTCGCCCTCAACATAGCGTTCGACGCGAGCGGCCGTGTCGTCGGTCGAGCCATCGTCCACGACGACGATCTCGAAGTCCTGTCTAGTCTGCGATAGCACCGAGTCCAGTGCCGGGCCAATGGTCGCCGCGGTCTGGAACGCGGGCATGAGGACGCTGAACGTGGGCTCGGGCACCCGCGTGGAGGATGAGGTCGCCTCGCGCACCTTCGCTCGCCTATTCCGCAGCCGGCGACGGGGAAAGGCGCCGGCGAACGACGCCGAACAGCCGCTTCGTTCCGCCGAGCAACTCTCGAATGGTCGCAGGGCGCAGCAGCGCGAGCACGGCGAAGTAGACGACGGCGCCGACCGCCACCTCTAGGCTCAGGAGCAGCACACCCTCGACGATGCCGTGAGCGTCGGCGTCGAGCACCCGGCTCTCGAGGGCGAGCATCGTCCCCGCCATCGCCGTGGCCGCGAGCGCGGGGGGCCACACCTCCGTGATCGCCTGAGACAGCAGGATCTCGATCCTGCGGCAGACCGCGACCATGGCGTAGAGGGCCACCCCCACGGCGGCGAGCGACAGGCCGGCCGCCACCCCCACGAGCCCGAGGGGCAGCAGCGAGATCATCAGCACGGCCGAGAGGGCGAGTCCGATCAGGTGGATGCGGGCCACCACCCGCGGCTCGCCCCACGCGATGATCGCCTCGGTCGCCAGCGAGTCGAAGCAACGAGCGGTCGTGTAGGCGAACATGGCCATGAGGGCGAGACCGGCCGCGCGCCACTCCTCCCCGAGCAGGACCACGAGCAGCGGCTCTCCGATCGGGAGGAAGACGAAGCCGGCGGGGAAGGCCATGACCGAGACCCATCGCAGCGAGCGCACGAACGCCGCTCGGAACCGGGGCGGGTCTCGGGTGATCCGGGAAAGCGCCGGGAACAGGACGAAGGAGGCCGTGTTGAGGAGCACGGCGAAGGGCTGCGAGGCGAACCGGAATCCGTAGCGGTACTGACCAAGGGCGCCCGTTCCCACGTAGCGGCCCACCAGAGCGGTCGGGAGCTCGGACGCCACCCGCTGGACCGCATCCGCGAGGATCAGGTGACGCCCGAAGCCCACCATCTCACGCCACATCGAGAACGAGGCGAGGCCGAGTCGGGGTCGCCAGCGTGCGAGTGCCCAGGTGAGGACGAGTTGCGCGAGCACCGACGCGTACTGGCCGATGACGAGTCCCCAGAAGCCGTAGCCATGAGCGCAGAGGGTGATCGCCACGATGCCGAAGGCGATCACCGCGCCGGGCTCGACCACGAGGCGGCGCGCGAACGCGAACCGCCTGCGCATCAGGCCATCCGGCACGAGGGTGGCCGCTCGGATAACAAGGAAGCCGCTCATCGCGGCCGCGGCGAGAGTGACCTCGCGATTCTCGAAGAAGGCGCCCACGAGTGGCGAGACGGCGAGCGATACCCCGGCAAGCCCGACTCCGGCGAGCAGCGTCGCCACCAGGGCGGTATTGGCCGCCTCCTCGACGCCGTCCTCCCGCTGGATCAGGGCGGAGACGAGGCCCGACTCCGCGAACAGGATGGCCGTGCCGACGACGAGCAGGGCAGCGGCCATGACGCCGAAGTCCTCCGGTGTGGCGAGCCGCGCCAGGATTAGATAGAAGGCGAAGTTCATCCCCTGGCTGACCACGAGGCCACCGGCGGACAGACTCGCCCCGCGGATGACGATCCGTGCGAGTCCCGACGGTTGCTCGGGTGTGTTCATCGCTCGCCGGCTTCCGGTCCGTTACCGGCGCTCCTAAGCTCCGGCCGAGGTGGACGACCGCGGCTCATCTTCGGGCGAGGACGCGCGGGCAACCGAACTGATACGCGTTGTCACGCTCGTCGACCACCTCACCGAGGCCGGAGGCGGCGAGCGCCTTGCGGCCGAGATCACCGCGAGGCTCGACCCGAGTCGCTTCGATCGCATCCTGTGCGTCACCAGGCCGGAGGCGGAGGGCTCGTCCGCGGCCCTTCGCTCCCGGCTCGAGCGAGCGGGCGTCAGGATCCTCGAGCTCGAGCGAGGCGGCCGGCTCGACCTGTCGGCCTGGCGGCCGCTGGTGCGACTGCTCCGGAGCGGAGGCGTCGACGTGCTGCACGCCCACAAGTTCGGCTCCAACGTATGGGGCATGGTGCTCGGGTGGCTGACCGGCGTGCCGGTCAGGATCGCGCACGAGCACACCTGGGCCTACGAGGGCCAGCCGCTGCGCCGGTTCCTCGATCGAGAGGTGGTGGCCCGCCTGAGCGACGCCTTCGTAGCGGTGTCGCGAGCCGACCAGCGCCGGATGGTCGAGTTCGAGGGGATTCGGGCAGAGGACACCGTGTTCGTGCCGAACGGCATCTCGCCAGGTGCGGCTCTCGGGCACGACCTCCGGGCGGAGCTCGGCATCCCGGCGGACGCGCCCGTGGTCGGCGCCATCGGGACCCTGCGAGCGCAGAAGGCAGTCGACGTCTTTCTCGCGGCGGTGGCCCGGCTCAAGGTCGACTTTCCCGACGTGCGGGCCCTCATCGCGGGAGGGGGGAGCACAGATGCCCTCGAGAGCGAGGCTCGCCGCCTCGGGGTGAGCGATGCGGTCGTGTTCCTGGGGCGGCGAGACGACATCCCCGACGTCCTCACGAGCCTCGACGTCGTCCTCTCGTCGTCGGACTACGAGGGCAGTCCGCTCGCTCTGATGGAGGCCATGGAGGCCGCCCGGCCGATCGCGGCGACGGCCGTGGGCGGTGTCCCCGACCTCATCGAGGACGGTGTGCACGGGCTGCTGGTGCCTGCACGAGACCCGGAGGCCCTCGCTAGGGCGGCCGCGAAGCTCTTGGGTGATCCGGAGGCGGCACGCGCCATGGGCGAGCGAGCCCGGGGGCGCCGGCGGAGGGAGTTCGACCTCGACGCGATGGTCGGTCGGCTCGAGTCCCTCTACGGATCCATCCTCGCTCGCAAGCAGGGCTCTCTCGAGGCGACCGCGCGCGTCGGCGGTCGGTCCGACCGCGCCGGATGACCGGCGAGCGATCGTGCTCAGGGGAGCCCGGCGACCGGCGGCAGGCCGGCGATCGTTGTGGAGGCCGCACCCGTCTCTTCGGGGACGGAGCGGTCACGAGCGACGGCCAGGACGGCCGGGCAGAGCGCGAGCAGCAGCCAGAGGTGCTTGTTGTAGGGCTCGGATATGAAGAAATCCGCGGCCAGCATGGCCACGAGCGCGACGAAGAGTCCGCGAGCGAGGAGCTCCATTCCCGCGTCGCCAGCTCGCATCGACGTCCTCGCCGCCCGCACGAGGCAGCCGAGAGAGAACCCGAGGATGGCCAGCAGAAGACATGCGCCGACGACCCCGAGCTCGACCAACGTCCCCAGGTAGGTGTTGTGCAGGACGTTCGATGTGCTGACGATCAGGTCGCTTCGCCGCAGGAGGCCCGCCTCCCCGAGGTATCCCCTCGACACGACCCCGAAGTTGCCTGCGCCGGCGCCGAGGACGGGCCGGTCCTCGACCACGGCCCACCCCACCCGCCAGAGGTCCGTCCGCCCCGATCCGCCGTTCGAGGTCGTCAGCCGCTCCTGGGCCTCGGGCGTCGCGATCGCGACGTAATAGCCGCCCGCGATCAGGCCGACCGCGACCACGAGCACGCCGACCTGCGCGCGCCAGCGTCCCGCGAACACCAGGGCGGCGACGAGCGCGAACGCCAGCGCCACCAGGCCACCGCGCGAGAGGGTGAGCACGAGCCCGGCGGCGCACACGACCGCCGCCGATGCCGCGAGCAGACGATTCGCCGACGTGATCAGGCCGGTCGCCGCCAGCAGCGAGGCCAGGACCAGGCCGGCGACCAGCAGTCGAGCCAAGGCGTTCGGATCCCCGATCGCTCCACCGACGCGTTCGAGTTCGTCGTAGCTGGTCGACTCGGCGGGAACGACGAGCCCGTACGCGGCCGAGAAGGCCGCGCTCAACACGAACGCGCCCAGCACGAGGACGACGTGGCGGCGGGTCTTCACGGCCGTGAAGACGATGAGGAACAACGCTCCGTTGACCGCGTACTTCACGACCGCGCTCGTCGCCGGTGGTGAGGCCTCCGCCCACAGGAGGCTCATTGCGGCCCAGGCGGGAAGGAGCGCGATGAGCCACGTGGCCCCGGGATGGGTGGCCACGAACTCACGCCCCCGCTGCCCTCCGGCGGTTACCGCGGCGAGCCATGACATCGCTAGGCCGAGCACGAACAGCGTGGCGACGTTCGGGTAGTAGTAGTCGAGGAAGGCGAGGAAGGCGAACAGGCAGAGACCCAGCGTCAGGTCGCTGAGCACGATGAACATCACAGCGAGGGCCGCCGCGGCGAGCGCCGATCGGATCGGGTCGATCCCCGCAAGGAGTCCCACTCCGAGCGCGGCGAGCGTGAGCGCCCCCTGCCATAGGCGGACCGGAAGGTCGGGGGTGAAGGTCATGGCCGCCGGTCTAGCGGTTGCTGCGCCCGCCCGAGCGCTGGGCAGCGGAGCCGTTGCCCGAGGACGAGCGGAAAGCCGAATCCTGGCCGACGTAGTACTCGCTCGAGGCTCCCGATCTGGGGACTCCCACGACCGCGTAACCCGCCGGCACCACACCCTGGGCTGCCAGCAGCTCACCCAGCTCTCGAAGCTTGCCCAGGTGCGTCCGCCCGAGGCGGGTGACTATCAACACGTGGTCGGCGGCCATCGCCAACGGCAGAGCATCGATCACCTCGGTCAGGGGGGGCGAATCCACGATAACGAAGTCGGCGAGGGCCTCGGCGTCGCTCAGGAGCTTCTGTGCCGCCGGCAGGAACAGGCCGTCGACGCCGACCGTCATGCCGGAGGGGCGGGCGAGGAGGAACCGCAGGTTCGGCCCGTAGGTCTCGGTCGTGATCAGAGCCTCCTCGAGCGGCACGCCGGTGATCACGCTCACCGGTCCGTACTGAGGCACCTTCCCGACGGCGCTGGCGAGGACGGGGCGCCGCAGGTCCCCCTCGATGAGGATCGTGCGCTTTCCCGACTGGGCGAGGGAGGCGGCGAGGTTGAGCGCGGTCGTCGTCTTGCCCTCCGACGCACCCGCGCCCGTGACGAGGATCGATTGCGACCGCTTGGGGGACCCGCCCGCGCCGAGGCCCGATGGCTGTCGAGCCTCTCCTCGGCTCGGGCGGACCATGATGCTGGCGCGGAGTGTGCGATAGGCCTCGATGAAGTGAGGTGAAGCTGACTCGGGGGCCACGGGGGCTCCCTCGACTCCCGGCTCCTCGCCCTGCTGGCGCTTCTTGCGCTCTTGGCGGGCGTGGCGACGGGCCTTCGCGCCTTCGTGCGGGATTCGAGCGAGGACGGGAAGCTGGAACAGCTCTCGCAGCTGCTGCTCGCGCCGCAACCGCGGATCGAGCACGCGGAGGCCGAAGGCTCCGCCCACCCCGAGAATGAGTCCCGCAAGGACGCCGGCCGCGATGCTGAGGAGCGGCTGCGGGGAGTCCGGGGCAGAGGGCAGCGCCGCGGATGACTCGAGCCTGAGGGTGGGATCGTTGCCGGCCCGCAGCGTCTCGAGCTGAGACAGCTGGAACTCGAGGGCCTCCTGCTGACCAGGGGGAACCGTGGCGACGCGGGCGTTAAGCCGGCGGATGGCCGTGTCGAGCGTGCGGTGCAGCTCGCCCGTCCGATCGGCGACCGTGGCCTCGGCGAACGCGTCGGCCAGACGCTGTGCCGCCTCAGGGCTGCCGCCCTCGGCGTTGACCGCGATCACCGCGCTCTGACCGACCGGCTCGGCACGTATCGTCTCGAAGCCCTCTTCGGTCCCGAGCTCGCGGCGCACGCGCTTGACCACGTCGGCACTTGTCACGAGCCGGGCGGCGGTCTCGACATCTTGGGTGGGGTCGCTCGATTCGCTGATCAACCCGAGTCCGACGAACGCCGGCTCGTCGGAGCTGATCGGGGTGAGGCGGAGGTCGGCGCTCGCGACGTAGACCTTCGGGGCAGTCAGGACGTAGGCCGTTGCCGCGAGTGTGGTGAGGACCACGATGGCGAGGATCCACCAGAAGCGCTCGCGCAGCGTGTCGACGTAGCGCTGAAGGCCGCCTTGCTCAGGGCGCGCCCGAATCCAGCCGGCGGTGCTGGCGCTGGCGTTTCCGTTCGGCTGGTTTATCAACGGCTTGAGAGTCGCGAGGTGGTCGACTGCGGGCGGGCGCAAACGTGGAGTCCTCCGCGGCGTAGGGTCAAGGATAAGGCCCCATCGGTCGAATCCCTCCGTGCCTTGACCACTCGACCCGCAGAACGACCCCACCACGCAGGGGTTCGCTCGGAGCCTAGCCTTGACTCGGTGATCGACATGCACGCGCACGTGCTGCCCGGGATCGACGACGGCCCTGACGACCTCGAGGGAAGCCTCGCCATGGTCGAGGTGGCCGAGCTGGCGGGCGTGGGGACTCTCGTGGCCACCCCGCACATCCGCGAGGACCATCCCGAGGTGCGACCCGACGAGCTTGCAGGACGGGTGGCGGAGCTCCGCGACGAGCTGCGCGCGCGCGCCATCGACGTATCCGTTCTCTCGGGCGGGGAGGTCGCGGTGACCACCGCGATCGACATGAGCGATGCGGAGCTCAGGCTGGTGACCCTGGGTGGCAACGGGCGCGACCTGCTCATCGAGGCGCCGTACGCTCCTCTGACGGCGATGTTCGACACGGTGCTCGACGACCTGAGGGCCAGAGGCTTTCGCCTGACGCTCGCCCATCCCGAGCGAAACTCGACGATCCAAGAGGAACCCGAGCGGCTCGCCTCACTCGTGAACCACGGGGTGTTGATTCAGGTGACCGGGGGATCTCTTGCCCGGCCGCGACGCTCGCGCGCGCGAAAGCTGGCGCTGAGGATCCTGAGCCGGCGGTGGTGCCACGTCCTGGCGTCCGACTCGCACGGGCTCGAGCTTCAGCGGCCGAACCTGCGAGAGACGTTGAGGATCGCCCAGGACGAGCGTGCCGCGCCGACGGCCGAGCTCCAATGGATGGTCAGGGACGCTCCGTCCGCCATCCTGGCTGGAGAGGAGCTCCCGCCCCGCCCAGCGGCTCGCCCGCGCCGGCTGGCCTTCGGCCGCCGCCGCTAGACCTCAGACCGGCCGAGCCCAGGGAAGGAGGCGGGCGAGCCGCCGGCTTCGGGGCACGGCCATCCGGAAGAGGACCTTGTGTCCGAAGGCCCGGGCTCGATTGGGGCGCGAGGCCGCATAGGCGCGGAAGCGCTCCACCGCCAGCTCGAGCTCGCGCCGCGGGGCCATGCGGTTCAGGGCGGTGAGCTGGTTGACGTGGAGCTCGTGGTAGAACGAGCTCGCCACGTTCACGACGGGGTGAGGGAAGAGGTCGTACCTCGACCAGTACCCGAGGTCCCACCTGTGGATCTCTGCGGCCAGGGTGTCGACACCCTCTGAGAACGCCCGCGTTGCATGAGTGTCCGCGAGCGCCACTCCAACGTCGTGCAGGCCCCACAGCGCGAAGATGGCGCCGTTGAGGACGAGCGACGGTGGATCGGTCGGGTACTCCTCGGGGAACCCCCGCCCGCCCAACGAAGCCTGAACCCCTCGCTCCTTCGTGGACACGAACAGCAGGCGCAGCGCTCGTCGGGCGGCCTCGGCGAACACCTCCTCGCCCGTCTCCTGGTAGACGCGCACGAGAAGACTTGCACCCTCACCCTGCGCCATCGCCGACAGCCACGGAGTCGGCATGGAGAAGGTGTGGGGGAAGGGCCGGTGGTGGGTCCAGCCGCCATCGAACGGACCGCCGCTGACCTGGCCCTCGAGCCCATGCCGCCCTGCGTGAACGGCGGCGTCGAGCCAGCATTGGTCGCCCTCATGCAGGTAGCGCTCGTAGCAGCCGAGCCCCAGTTGGAAGATCTCTGAGAAGTTGACGATCAGCGGAGGGGGCCAGTCGGGTGCCGCCGCCTTTACCGTGAAGTCGATCGGATAGCCGCGCACCCCGCGCGGGTCGACCTGGTCCCCGACCGGCAGGGAGAACGACGAGCTACTGCTGAGGAGCCCGGCGTTGTGCCTGCGGGAGACAGGCCGGGAGGAGGAGCGGGTCGACATCCGCGACTGAGGGTCGCACAGTTGGCCGACGGATTCGGCGCCTTGCATGCGTGGGCGCCCGGCCGGGCGGTGCCGCAGCTTCCCACCCGCACTCTCCGACAACGCTGCAGACGTCCGCCCGAGCGGCTACCCTGGCGCGCGTCATCCTTGCCGAGTCGTCGCCGTTCAGGGGAACGGGGCGAGCGGGGGAACCGATCTGGTGGGGCGAGTCGTCGGAGGCGTGCCTTCGGCGTAGCGCAAGCTCTT
>Ga0136624_1000399_pt1 | contig 16413 bp, 12 predicted proteins | sample AntDrymUQ4692206_2_FD_104802 | JGI IMG/M metagenome (GOLD analysis project Ga0136624, IMG submission 104802) | Polar desert sand microbial communities from Dry Valleys, Antarctica - metaG UQ469 (22.06) | ecosystem: Environmental > Terrestrial > Soil > Desert | place: Antarctica: Dry Valley... | reverse complement strand
CCTCTGCGCGGAGCCTGGCCGCATTCGCGGGATGGGCGATCACCGCGTCGGCGAGGTGCGGGCGCCCGAGCGGCGCGCCCGACTGCTCGCGCCCCCGCAGAAGGGAGCGGTCCAGCGCGAAGCCGAGCTCCTCGAGCCGGTCGGCCATCGCCCAGATGCGCCGCCCGCGGTCCGCACGGAAGTCCGCCAGGGTGGCGCTCAGCTCGTGATCGTCGTGGCGCAGCTCGTAGCCGCACACGTGCAGATCCTCGAACTCGCCCGAGACGCTCGAGAGCTCCGCGGCGGGCGAGCAGCGCAGGCCATGCTCGCGCGCCGCGCGGAGCGCCTCCTCGACGCCGCCGACGGTGTCGTGGTCGGTAAGCGCCATCCGCCGCATGCCGGCCGCGGCGGCACACGCGACCACGTCGGCGGGAGTCAACGCCCCGTCGGACCGATCGGAGTGCGATTGCAGGTCGAAGTCCGGTGCGACGTGTGCGGGTGCCATGCGACGGGAACCCTAGAACCCGACCCCCTACAGCGGAAGAAAGGGAGGACCCCGTGTCCACCGGTCTCATCGTCGCCATCGTCGTGGTGGCCATCATCATCCTCGTCCTGCTCGTGCTGCTGCCGCGCATGCGCGCCACTGCTGATCGCAAGAAGGCCGAGCGTGAGCTCCACTCCCGGCGCGACGCGGTGGCCGGCGAGCATCGCTCCGCTGCCGCCCAGCGCGAGACCCGCGCCGAGCAGGCCGAGCAGAAGGCCCGCATCGCCCAGCAGACCGCGGAGCGCGAGCGCGCCGAGGCGGGACTCCAGTCCGAGCAGGCCTCGATGCACGAGCGCGGCATGGCCGATCACGAGCTGATCGACGATGACGAGCGCGATCGCTTCGCCGACGTGGCGGGCTCGCCCGGCAGCGCCGACGCCGATCGCGACGCCCGCACCAGTGACGATCGTGCGCCGGCGGCCACGGGGCGCGACGACGACCGCGACGGGGTCGACGACCGCCAAGAGGGCACCGGCGCTACGCCCACCGAGCGGGGCCGTGAGGACGAGCAGCGTCTCGAGCGTGAGCGGAACACGGACGACGTCCGCGACTCCGAGCGCACAGGGCGCTAGTCGAGCCGGCTCACGACACCGTCTCCACCCGGTCGGCGAGCTCCGGCTCGGCGGCTGGGTTGCGAGCCAGGAGGTGCGTCGCCGCCTCGGCGGTGAGCGGCACCGACAGGAAGAACCCCTGGGCGAACTCGCAGCCCAGGGACCTCAGCCGCTCGAGATGGGCGGCCGTCTCCACCCCTTCGCCCACCAGTTGCATGCCGAGATTGTGCGCCAGGCCGACGATCGCCGTCACGATCTCCTGCGAGCCGGTGTCGGTGAGCATGTCGATCACCAGCTCACGGTCGACCTTGAGTGCGTCGCCGGGGAATCGGTGCAGCAAGCGCACCGAGGAGGCGCCCGTCCCGAAGTCGTCGAGATGCGCGCCGACCCCGACGCGGTCGCGCAGGTCGGTCAACGTCCGCAGGGCGCCCTCGTAGTCGTGCGTCATGGCCGTCTCCGTGACCTCCAGGCGCAGGTCGGCGGGTCGCGCGCCCGACTGTCGCAGAGCGTCCTCGACCGCGGCGGTGAAGTCCGGGTGGGCGAGCTCGCGGGCCGACACGTTCACGGAGACGCCGACCCTCCACTGCGCGGCGCGACGCGCGGCCTCGTGGAGCACGAAGCTCCCGAGCGGGATGATCAACCCGGTCTCCTCGGCGATGGCGACGAACTCGTGCGGCTCGACTTCCCAGCGACACAGGGCCTCGAAGCCGGCGACGTCGAGCGTGGTGGTTCGCAGGATCGGCTGAAACAGCACCAGCAGGGTCTCGGCCTCGATCGCCCGGCGCAGGTCGGTCTCGAGGCGCAGCCGCGCGGCCAGCTCGCGATGCATGTGCGCGTCGAAGACGGCGTGGCGCGCCTTGCCCTCCGCCTTCGCGCGGTACATGGCCGCGTCCGCGTCGCGGATCAGCTGCTCGGGATCGACGTCCGGTCCGCCCAGCGCGATGCCGACAGAGCCCGACACCAGCAGCTCGCGGCCGGCCAGGCGAAACGGCTCGGCCAGCGTCGCGAGGGCGCGCTCCGCGACGACCGTCGCCTCGCGCGGGTCGGTGACGTCGTCGAGCAGTACGGTGAACTCGTCCCCGCCCATGCGCGCGACGGTGTCGCCGGGCCGCAGCGCCGCCTCCAGGCGCAACGCGACCGATCGGAGCAGTTGGTCGCCCCCTTGATGCCCGAGTGAGTCGTTGACCGCCTTGAAGCCGTCGAGGTCGAGGAACAGCACGGCCGCTCCGGAGCCTGACCCGTGCCGGCGTGCGCGGCGCAGCGACTGCTCCAGGCGGTCGAGGAAGAGCGTGCGGTTCGGCAGCCCCGTCAGCGCATCGTGCAGCGAGTCGTGTTGCAGGCGCTCGACCGAGCGGCGGTGGTCGGCCGCGTAGCGGACGGCACGCACGAGCGTGTCGGCGTCCAGCGCTGCCTTCGGCAGGTGGTCGACTGCCCCTGTATCGCGGGCGACCTGCACCGCTTCGGCGCCGCTGGGGTCGCCGAGCACGATCACCTGCGCCCGAGGATCCTCTTCCAGCAGCATTCGCACGGTCGCCTCACCGCTGAACGCGGCGTCGAGCAGGATCGCGTCCTGGGGACGATCTGCCACGGCGGCCAGCGCGGAGCTCACGCTCGTGGCCCACTGCACTTCGACGGAGGCGTCGACGAGCAGCTCACCGATGTAGCGGCGGTCGGATTCGGCGGCGACGACGACGAGCAGGTGAAGGGGAGGGTCGGCCATCGTCCGGGCACGACATTACGTGCGCCTACGAATCAGAGCAATGAGCCATTCGGCCACATGGCCGCACGTTCGACGGTTTTTCGGCGAGGTCCTCGGGCTGGGCGGGGGCCGCGCTCACCCCGTCGGGAGAGCCGATCCGGCGCTAGACTCGCCGTCGCGCCGACGTAGCTCAGCTGGTAGAGCACTTCACTCGTAATGAAGGGGTCCCCGGTTCGAATCCGGGCGTCGGCTTCGCGGGTTTGCAGGGCTTTCTTGATTCGCCGCCGGCGCGCGCCCTGCTCGGAGGTACCAGACAGGTACAGCCTCTGGTGCGGCGCGCCGGTTAGCGAACGGGACGAGAGGGGGCCAGTTCGGGCGATTTCCCCTCAGCAGAAGCAGAGAGCCCGTGTCTGCACCTCCCGTTGAGCCAATTTTCCTGCGCCCTGCCGAGGCGGCCGCGCTCGCCTGCCTATCGACCAGGGCCATCTACCGCGCCATCGATCGCGGCGAGCTACGCGCGGTGCGCCTGTGCTCGCGGCTGCGCATCCCGCGCGAGGCGTTCGAGGCGTGGGTCGCGTCATCGACGGTCCGCGTGGAGCACCGCGTCGCTCCGCCGCCACCACCCGCACCGCCGCCGGTGCGAGGCAGTTTCCGGCGGCTGTTCGACGGCGGCGGGTCGGCGTCATGAGCGTCGAGCGTGTCGTGCGCAAGGACAGCAGCGTCGTCTGGCGCGTGCGCTGGCGCCAGGCCGGTCGCAACCGCTCCAAGGTCCTGGGGCGCAAGCGCGACGCCGAGGACTTCGATGCCGAGATCACGCGGCGCAAGCGCACCGGCGAGCTCGCGCAGTTGGATGCCGGTAAGGAGCCGCTGGCGCAGTTCGGCGAGGAGTGGTGGCGGCTGCATGCGGAGCCGAACCTCGCCCGGTCGACGCTCAAGGGCTACGCGTCGATCTGGGACGCGCATGTGCTTCCGCGGCTGGGCTCGCTCCCGCTGCGTGAGCTGACGCCGGACGTTGTCAACAGGTTCCGCCTCGAGCTCGAGGCCGACGACGTCGGCCCGACGTCGATCCGTAAGGCGCTCGTGCTGCTCCAGGGCGTCTTGCAGCGCGCGTGCGAGTGGGGGCGCCTGGCCTCCAATCCTGTTGCAATCGTGCGCAAGCCGGTTCCGCCCCGGGCCCGGACAATCGTGCCGCTCGCGCCCGAGCGCGTCGAGGCGATCCGGTTCGCATTGCTTGGCTGCGGTCGTATTCGCGATGCGACGCTCGTCTCCGTCCTTGCGTACGCCGGGCTGCGGCCAGGCGAGGCACTGGCTCTGCGGTGGACGCACGTGCGCGAGCGCACGCTGCTCGTCGAAGGCGCCGTCTCGCTCGGCGCCATCGAGGCGACCAAGACCGGTCGGAGCCGCACGGTGCGGGTGCTCGGCCCCCTGGCGCAGGACCTCGCCGAGTGGCGGCTGCATGCCGGACGGCCGGCGTCCGAGGAGCTGCTCTTCCCGGGTCACCACGGCGAGCCGTGGACCGCGACCGCGTACCGGAACTGGCGCCGGCGGATCTACACGCCGGCGGCCGCGGCGGCGGGTGTCGAGCGTCCGCGCCCTTACGACTTGCGCCACTCGTTCGTGTCGCTCCTGATCTCCGAGGGCCACAGCATTGTCGAAGTCGCGCGCCAGGCCGGCCACTCGCCGACGGTGGCGCTGGACACCTACGCGCACGTCTTCGAGGAGTTCGACCCGGAAGAGCGTGTCAACGCGGCCGACCGGATACGCGCGGCGCGTGAGGAGCTGCGCTTCCGTACGCAACAGCCGACGCTGTTCGATGTCGCGTGACCGCGGCGCTGGACACGTACGCCGAGCTGGGTCTCGCCGAGGGCAAGCTGCTGCGCTGGGGTGAGCGCGAGAGCAGGGCCGCGTGCGCGCTTCAGGCGCGCGACCTCGAGATCCTGGTCGCGCTTGCTCGGTACCGGTTTCTTACGACCGGGCAGATTGCCGAGCTGTGGTGGGAGGGCCGCGGGCTGCGCGCTGTGCGCCGACGCATGACGCGCCTGTTCGAGGCGGGGTTCGTGGAGCGTTTCCGGCCGCAGACGCTGCGCGGCTCCTATCAATGGACCTACTGCCTCGCGCGCGACGGGTTTCGTGCCGCGCAGCAGACCGGCGAGCTCGCCGAGAGTCTCAAGTTCGCGCCGCGTCGCGAGGCGATCTTCGACTACCGCTACGTCATCCATGACCTGCGCACCAACGAGTGGGCGCTGCGCTATCGCGAGCTGCTCGGCGATCGGCTGCTCGACTGGGCAGGCCCGGACGAGTCGCGCTTTGAGCCGCCGAGGAAGAACCGCGACGAGGAGTACATGAGCCGCGCTACCGCCGTCATGGGCGACTGCGGGTGGCATGTCAACGACGTTGCCGACGTGTACTTCCGCCCGGTGCAGCCTGACGCGCTGCTCGACGTTGCCGGCCTCGACTGCGACGTGCGGGTGTTCGTCGAGTACGACCGCACGCGCCGTGTCGACAAGAACTACGACAAGTTCCTGCGCTACGAGGCGCTGCTGGTCGTCTGGTGGCGCACGACCGACCTCGGCTGCCCGTACGTCGTCTTCGTCTGCCAGGACGCCGAGCACCGGCGCCGCTTCATGATCGCCGCCGACAACGAGCTCACCGGCCACCTGTTCGCGCACACGCAGAACGGCCCGGAGGAGCGCTACAGCGCACGCGACCGCACGCTCTTCGTCCTCGAGAGCGACATCCGCAACCACGTCACGACTGCAATCGCGCTACCGGCACTGCCGCCACGCCACGAGGCGCGCGCGAATCCGGCAACCGTACGACACGTATCCCTGCCAGGGCTAGAAGCATGAGATCAACACCTGTGCCGCCCGGCCTGTTCATCCCGACCCGTTCCGTCCTGACGGTCCGCTCCGAGCGGAACACGCGCCCCGACCCGCTGACGCTCTCAGTCCTCGAGCCCGCCCGTGCTGAGCGAGGAAGGGGGGTCCACCGCTTCGCGCTGGACCCCCCTTCCTCGACATGCCAGATAAAGCAGGGCAGGGCAGCACAGGCAGTAAACGGAGCGAGCGTCAGCGGGTCCGGGCGAGCACGGGGAAGTAGGAACAAAGGGAGAGGGGAGTCGGAGGCGGGAGCGGCGGGTGAAGGAGAGCGTGGGAGGTGGTGTGGACGAGGGCTGGGAGTCATGAAGTGTCGACGCTGTTCGAAGGCGAGCGGACCGGTCGGTGCAGCGAGCACGGAACGAGCGGGCTCTCATGTCGGTTCCGACGCGCGCTCGCCGTACTCGCCCGCTCCTCGTCCCTGCCGGTCAGGTCCGCGCCGGCGGCTACGGTCCGCCGCCTGATGGCCACGCGCCCAGCCCGCCGAACCCGCGTCACGCTCCGCTGCGTGCGCGAGGACCTCGGCCTCGAGCTCCCGCCGGTCGAAGTCCATCTCGGCAGCCTCGACCATCCACTCGTCGCCGAGGCGCGACGGATTGCGCCGGCAGCGCCGCGAGGGCAGAAGCGAATCCTCTCGATCGCCCACCCGCTCGTTTACCGTATCCGTCACGCGCGGTGGCGCGGCGCGACCTGGCTCGAGACAGATGAGCGGCGGTTCTGGCTCTGCGCGGGTGCGCTACGCGAGGAGGGCTCTGGCGACGACGCCTACGAGCTGTTCGCCACGTTGCACGCGGCGGGCCGGCTCCTGCCCGACGCCGACGATCACCTCCGCGACGCGCTCGAGCACAACGCCCGCATCATCGACGCGGCGGCCACCGCGATCCCCGACGCGCTCGACAGCGCGCTTGCGCGGCCCGGAAGCGACATCACGATCCGGCTCGGCGAGCTCGTCGACGCGCGGCTGCACGCGACGGCGGCCGGAGACGAGATCTGGGTCGCGATCGCGACTCAGGCGTCAGACGGCCGCTTCGTCGACGAGCGACTGCGCGACGTGCTCTTCCGGCTCGTCTTCGAAGCCGCCGAAGCCGAGCTCTGGGAACCGCGAGCTGACTGGCCGTTGGGCGAGCTGTCCTGGTTCGAGGTCGCCCGCCTGTAGCTTGCGCGAGCCGACCTGATCTGACGCGACGCCGCCGACGCGCGTCACGTCCTCTTCGCTGGTGCCGGTTACGTAGGCGAGCGTCGAGGCCTTCCCGCCAAGCAGCGCCTCGCGAGCGCGCTCCATCCGGCGGCCGAAATCCTCGCGATGGCGCTCCACGTACTCATCGACCGCGCGCTCAACAAGCTCGGCCTGCTTGAGCCCTGACATCAGGGCGGCATAGCGAACCTTCTCCTTCGTGGATTCGTGAACCTTGATTGGAGATTGAGCGCGGGCCATTAGGTACCTCGGTACCAGAGTCTAGCCGGTCAAGGCACGCAGTGCCGCAGCAGCCACGGCACACAGTCGCTCCCCATTGCCACCGAATGCGACCTCGCCGACGGGAACTCGTCCGCCTCGTGCAACGCGATATGGCGCGGGTCGCGAGATCGCTGGCGGTGAAAGAGAAGCGGTCGGCACAGCGGGTGAGCCGAGATTCATGGTGTTCGACTGGGTCCTGCTCGTGGTCGGGATTCTCGGTTCGGTCTACGTGTTCGTCAACGCACGGCGACCTGGCGGCCGATCTCGCCGGGGCAGTTCAGCGGCAAAGAGCTCGACGCCGGCATCCGACCCTCCCGCCATCGGTCCGGTGGTGTTTGTCGTGCGTCCGCAATCCGGTTCCTGGTGACTTGCCCTGCTGGGCGTATCCATCCACTGGGATACGCTCGCGGACGAACATTGCGATGCCGGACGAGCGCCCTCCCAGCTGAGGATCACGCGCTTCCAGTTGCAGAACTGGCGCAACTTCCGTCACGCTGAAGTCGACCTGGCTGCCCGGGTGTTCTTGGTTGCGGATCGTCGCGTTCCGAGGCGTCGACTCCGAGGCACGCGCGATGAGCGCGATTAGTTCATGACCGCGGCTCGAGCGGTGCGACGTGCGCGCGAGCTCGTAGGCAGGGATGTGGTGCGACGACCAGTTCCGCCACGTTTGCGGCGGACGCCGGGGCGCGGGCGCTAGCGCGGCGTCGGCGGGCGGAAGATGTATCCGCGGTGGCGGACGATCAGGTTGTACGCGTACACGACGCCGGCGTAGGCGAGCGCGTTGTAAAAGAAGTGCAGGATCGTGTCAGACAGCCCGAGCGCGACGTCGCCGATGCCCGGGCAGGGGCAGCCGCTGTTGGCGATCACGTGGGAGATGATCACGCCGTGCTCGACGATGTGCCAGGTTTCGATCCACACGCTGGCGATGATGAAAAACCAGAACGCCGAGGTCGAAACGACGGCGGGGGTGATGCGCCACAGTGGCAGGATCAGGGCGTAGAGCGCGAGTAGGTAGAACGTGTTGTAGCCCAGGTGGAGCCATTCCTCGGTGCCGTTGAACTGCAGCACGTAGCCGAGCAGGCCCAGCGCATTCTCCTCGGGCACGCCGAATGCGAACACCTGGAAGAGTTGGATCACGTGCTCGACGACGTGACCGCCCTGGATCGCGACGACCGCGGTCATGAACCAGAACGCGCGCGGGCTGAGCGATGCGCGGTGACCTGTGGCGGGTGCCACCGGAACGGCGGGTCTATGGAGGATTAGAGCGCGCATCACTTGTCCTTGGCGTCAGACCGGCCGAGACGCGAGGTCGCATCGCTGCGACCTCGCGTCTGCGGCGCCTTCTGCTTGCGTCGCGGCTAGCAACCCGCAGCGGCTAAATCGGATCGCAGCGAGCTGTTACCGCCTCGAAGTCGATCGGGTCGCCGAACGCATCGATCGGGCGGATGAGCTGGAGGTCGCCGAGATCCGTCCTGTAGTTGGCTACGAAGCCGTTGCTCAGCGTCGCCGGTCCCGTGCCCTGGAGTTGGAAGACGTCGACCATGGTCCCCGAGTACACCTTCGGACGAGCTCGTGTGTTCGTGACCCGGAACTGGTTGCTGTAGAGAAACGTGTACTGGTTGCCGGCCTGGTCGGTCGCCGTTCCGGGAGCCACCGACGAGTTGGTCACGGTGCTACGACCGCGCCGCTTGGTCGTCCAGGTGACCGACGTCAGCGTTCCCGTGCCGTTGATCGTCGTCGCCGGCGGAAGCTCTGAGCAGTTCTCAGACTTGATCTCGAAGGTCACCGGCGAGGTCTCGATCGTTCGCTCCGTCCGTTTCGCTTGCGCGGTTCCGGGGAGCAGCATCACGACGGCGGCAACAGCGGCTGGGACGAGTCGCTTCAACTCGAACACCCCCTTCGGTTGAGGACAGGAAGGCGGCAACCTTTGGCCCCGGGACCAATGCAAGACCGTGGACCGCATTGTCGTCCGCTTGAGCGTCGTCGAGAGCATGTCCGCTCCTTTGGCTCGCGACCGCCCGGTGCGGTCGATGCGTCGATGATCCGGCGCGGAGGGACGCGTGACCATGGGCCGGAGGAGGGCAATGCGGTGGGCGCTGGGCAAGCCCGATCTTCCCCTTGAGACAGGCTGTCGCCGCGCGGAGCCTTGCTGCCGGGCAAGGATCGGCTTGCGGTCGGCGAGGCGCCCGCCGCCCGATCGCGCATGGCGGCGTGGACGCGCGCAGCGGATGCTGACACGGTGACACCGCCGCCGCTGCTCAGGAACTACTCGGGCGCCGACGCGCGCAGCTCGGCCAGCGAGATCGCGCCACGCCGGAGCGCCTCGTTGGCGAGCGCGGCGCGCCGGTGCGCGTCGACTGGAGCGACGCCGAACTTCTCGTACAGGTTCGTCAGGTGCTGCTTGACGGCGGCCTGCGTGATGACGAGCTCGTCGGCGATCGCTCGCGTCGAGGCCGGCTCGGTGAACATGTCGCGCGCGAGCAGCGGTCGGCAGAGGGCCATGAGCACGTCGCGCTCGCGCGTCGTCAGCGCCGGCGGACCCTGCTCGACCTCGGTCGCGGCGCCGGGGGGTGCCAGCGGATCGCGGAACACGAGCCGGGTCTGGCCGATCCTGATCTCGTCGCCGTTTCGCAATCGCCGCGTGGCCCAGATACGCTCGCCGTTCACCCACGTGCCGTTGGAGGAACCGAGGTCGGTCACGCACCAGCCTGCCGCAAACCGTTCGAGCACCGCGTGCAGGCCGCTTGCCGTCGCGTCGTCGTCGACCGCGATGTCGTTCTCGGCCGCCTTGCCGATCGTGGAGCGGTCCGCGACGAGCTCGGCGCGCCAGCTGCGCACGCCGGAGATCACCTCGATCTGCGGTGACACGCGGCCAAGTCTATATGCGCGGGTCCAGCGCGGGGCAAACCCGTGCTGACACTGTTCAGAGAGCGCTACGAGGTGCTCGCGACGGTCGGCTCCGGTGGCGAGGCGCAGATCGTGAAGGCGCTGGACCGCCAGCACGGCCGGTTCGTGGCCCTGAAGATACGCCCAGTACGCGACCAGGCTGCGCGCGAGGACCTGCTCGGCGAAGCGCGCGTGCTGCTGGCGCTGACGCCGCATCCGGCGCTGCCGCTCGTGCGCGAGGACTTCTTCGATCGTGACGACTACGTCGTCGCGATGGACTGGGTAGACGGCACCGACCTGGCGACGCTGCTCGCCGAGAACGGGCGCCCGGGGCTCGCGTCGTCGAGCGTGCTGGCCTATCTCGCCCAGGCGGCGGAGGCGCTCACGCACCTGCACTCGCAGTCGCCGCCGATGATCCACGGCGACGTCAAGCCGGGCAACCTCATCCTCACCAAGGGCGGCCGGATCAAGCTCGTCGACTTCGGCCTCTCGTCCGCGCCCTACGTGCCGCGCGTGCGCGCCGGCACGCCCGGCTATCGGGCCCCGGAACTCGCCGCCGGCGCCGTTCCGTCACGAGCGAGCGACATCTACGCGCTCGCGGCGACCGCATTCGCGCTGCTGACCGGCTCGGCCCCGGCCGGGGTGCTGCCCGAGTGGGAGGGCTTCGACCGCGCGCAGGCCGAGCAGCTCGAGACCGCGATCCGGCTCGGGATGGCGACGGACCCGGCCCGCCGGCCGAAGACCCCCGGCGAGCTGGTCGAGCGCCTGCGGGCCGGCTGGTCGGAGGCGCTGCCGACCGGCGTCGTGACTTTTTGCTGTTCGGACATCGAGGGCTCGTCCGCGCTGTGGGAGGCCCACCCGGAGGCGATGGCCGAGGCGCTCGTGCGCCACGACGAGCTGATCGCCGGCGCCGTCGAGGCGCGCGGCGGAAGCCTGATCAAGTCGATGGGCGAGGGCGACTCGACCGTCTCGGTCTTCGACTCGGCCCCTGCCGCGATCGAGGCCGCACTCGCCGCCAACCGGGCCCTGACCACCGAGGAATGGCCGCCGGGCATTCGCATCGCCGCGCGCTGGGGTATCAACACCGGCGAGGCCGAACGGCGCGACTCCGACTACATCGGCGCGAGCGTCAACCTCGCCGCGCGCGTCCGGTCGCAGGCCGACGGCGGCGAGATCCTGCTGTCCTCGGTCACCAGCGAGCTCGTCGCCGCGCATCTCCCCGAGTGCTGCTCGCTCGTCGACCTCGGACCGCACCGCCTCACAGGGCTCGGCGCACCGCAGCGCATTCATTCCCTCGCGGGGCCGGGCGTCCGCACGCCGCTGTCGGCGGCCGAGTGCCCGTATCGCGGCCTGCTGGCGTTCGAGCCCGACGATCGCGCCTTCTTCTTCGGCCGCGAAGAGGTCACGGCGAAGATCGTCGGGCGGCTCGCGCCCGGCGGGCTGCTGGCCGTCGTTGGCGCATCGGGCAGCGGCAAATCGTCCGTTCTGCGCGCCGGCGTCGTCGCCGCCGTGCGCGCCGGTGAGGTCGACGGGCTGCGGCAGGCGTCGCTGCTGACGCCGGGGGCCGCGCCCGCGCTCGACGCCGAGGACGAGCCGGATCGACTCATCGTCGTCGACCAGTTCGAGGAGCTGTTCACGCTGTGTGACGACGCGGATCGCCGACGGGCGTTCATCGACGAGCTGCTGCGGCTGCGCTGCGCCGTCGCGATCGGAGTACGCGCCGACCTCTACGGCAGGCTCAGCGGGCACAGCGAGCTCGCGCTCGCCGTCGCCGAGAACCAGGTGCTGCTCGGGCCGCTGGGCACCGGCGAGCTCGAGCGCGCGATCACTGAGCCGGCCCGCCTCGCGGGCTTGAAGCTCGAGCCCGGCCTCGTCGAGCTGATCGGGCGCGACGTCGCCGCCGAGCCGGGCGCGCTACCGCTGCTCTCGCACGCGCTGCGCGCGACCTGGGAGCGCCGCGACGGCCGCACGCTCACCGTCGAGGGCTACCGCGAGACCGGCGGTGTCGCCTCGGCCATCGGCCGCACCGCCGACGCGCTCGTCGACGCGCTGCCCGACGAGCAGCGCGGGCTGGTCCGCGGTGTCCTGGTCCGCATGACCGAGCTCGGCGAGGGCAGCGAGGACTCGCGCCGGCGCGTGGCCGTCGGCGAGCTCGTGCCGGAGGGCGCCGCCGCAGGGTCCGTCGAGGCGCTTCTGCACCGGCTCGCCGAGGAGCGCCTGGTCACGCTCGACGACGGCTCTGCCGAGGTGGCCCACGAGGCGCTGATACGCGAGTGGCCACGCCTGCGCCGCTGGCTCGACGAGGACCGCGCGGGGATCCGCGCGCACCAGCGGCTCGGCGACGCCGCGCGGCTGTGGGACGCCGGCGGACAGGAGCCCTCCGACCTCTACCGCGGCGGCCGGCTCGCCGCCGCGCTCGAGCTCGTCGAGTCCCGGCGGGCCCAGCTCAACGCCACCGAGCGCGCGTTCCTCGACGCCTCTGTCGAAGAGGCCGATCGCGAGCGCCGCGCCGAGCGACGGACGAACCGCCGCCTCCGCGGCCTGCTCGCGGGAGGAGCCGTGTTCCTCGTCGCCGCCCTCCTGGGCGGCCTGCTCGCCGTCCTCTCGCGCAACACGGCTCAGGACGCCGAGCGCGCCGCCGAGGCGCAGGCGCTGACGGCGGACGCGCAGCGCATCGGCGCGCTGTCGCGCGCCGCCCCGACCCTCGTGCAGTCGATGCTCTACGCCGCCGCGGCGGTCGAGGTCGAAGAGGGCGTCGAGACCCGCGGAGACCTGCTCGCCGCGCTGCAGCGCAACTGGGCGGCGGTCCGCAGCCTGCCGTTGTCGTCGGCCAACCTCACGGGCGCCGCCGTCAGCCGTGAGCTGCTGGCCAGCACGGATTTCGCAGGGGTCGTGCGCTTCGTCGACCTCCGCACCTGGAAGCCGAGCGGCGAGCCGGTGGACCTAGAACGTGTCATCGGCTGGCAGTCCGTCGTCTTCTCGCCCGACGGCGGGACGCTCGCCGTCGCGACGCGGCGGGCCGGCCGGGTCGAGGTGCACGTGATCGACGTCGAGAGCCGGACCACCCGGAGGATCGCGTCCTGGGGCGGCCTCGGTCCGAACCCTTCCGACAGCCCTTCGACGGCGCTCGCGTATGCCCCCGACGGCCGCCGGCTCGCCGTCGGGCTGGCGACGATAACGCGGTCGCTGCCTACGCCGGTCTCGCAGCGCCTGCTGCTCCTGGACGCGCGGAGCGGACGCACGACGTGGCAGCGGCGCTACCCGCAGCGGGACGGACAGGGGGAGGCCCACCTGCAGTTCCTCCCCGACGGCAGACTCCTCAGCTCCGCCCAGCAGGGCGAGACCCTGGTGTGGGACGCCAGCGCCGGACGCATCCTGCGCCGCTATCCGATCGGCGGCCGGTTCGCCCTCTCGCCCGATCGACGGCGGATCGCCATCGCCCGCGACAGCCCGGGCCCGAGCGGTATCACTACGAGATCCGCGATCACCGTGCTGCATCTGCGCACCGGAAGGCAGAGCGACCTCACCTCGCGCCTCAACGACAGCCATATCGGTGGCCTGGCCTACACACGCGACGGGAAGCGGATCGTCGCCGCGGCGAACGAAATGACCACCGTGTGGGACGTCGCAGCCAAGGACATCGTCGAGACGTACGGCACGAAGCTGAGCGCGGCGCCGGGCGGCGTCGTGCTGGACCACCGCGGGCTCGCCCTGGACAGCCGGTTCGACGGCACCATGACCGTCTGGGACCCGGAGGCGACGCGCCGGGTCGGGCGCCGCTTCTCCTGGCCCGGACACGGTGCGTGCCGCGCCAATCCCTGCTACGTGGTCGCTCCGCGCGGCGACGTGATGGCGGCGAGCCGTGGCGACGGCACCGTGACGCTGGTCGACCTGCGCACCAGGCGACGCATCGCGGACCTCCCCGCGCGCGACGGGACGTCGGCGGAGGCGATGGCCTTCACACCCGACGGCCGGCGGCTCGCGACCGGCGGCAACGCGGCCACCGTCACGATCCGCCAGGTACGCTCGCGCGCGGTCGTGCGCCGGCTGCGCTTCCCAGCACCGGTCAACGCGGTGGCGTTCTCGCCCGACGGCCGGCTGCTCGCGGTCCAGCACAAGCGCGAGAAGGCGGCCGAGTCGCAGGTTGAGCTCATCAGGCTGCGCTCGAACACCCGTGTGTTCACCCGGACCATCGCCATAGGCGGCAGTCCGTGGGACGACCTGGCGTTCACTCGCGACGGCCGCGTCCTCGTCGCCTCGACGGGCCCCGCGACCGTCGTCGCCTGGAACGCCCGCTCGGGCGAGCAGCAGCTACGGGTCCCCGCCTCGGACCAGGCCACCACCTTCGCCCTTTCGCCCGACTCGCGGGTCGTCGCCGCCGGATCTGCGGGCGGCCGGGTCCGGCTGTGGGACCTCCGCACCGGCAGGCCCCGCGGCGCCGCGATCAAGGTCGCGGGAGCCGACATCGGCCAGCTCGCCATCTCGCCGGACGGCCGCCTGCTCGCCGCGAGCGCGTTCAACGGCACGGCGGCGGTCTGGGACCTGCGCACGCGGACGCGCCTCGGCGAAGAGTTCCCCGACGTGAAGAGCCCCTTCCCGTCAGTGGCGTTCAAGCCCGACGGCCGGCTGATCGTGGGCGAGCTCGTGAGCGCCGTCGAATGGCCGCTCGACCGCCCGACGCTGCAGCGCTTCGCCTGCCAGGTCGCCGGGCGCGACATCACCCGCGCGGAGTGGGAGGACGTGCTCCCGAACCAGCCCTACCGGCGGGTCTGCGGCTAGCGGAGCGCGCTGAGCACCGCGGCGAACGCACGTGCTGCGCAACCGGAGCGCTCGCGTCGGACGAGCTGCGAGCGCCTGGCCGGTCAACGGCGGACTGCTCCTTTCGCGCGTGGATGCGGCTGTTCGCCGAAGCGGTGTTTACGCCTTGCTCTGACAAGGATCGTGGGGGCTGGTCGCGCGTGCCAGGTTCCGTGTGAGGCAAGAGCGAGGTCGTCGTCGAAAGCCAGGTACAACACGGGTACAACGGCGTCGCCAAGCGCGGGCGCCCGAGACGCGGCGGTCTTGCCGTTCTCCACGCAATACCAGGTACTTTGTGTCCGTCATGCCCGCGACGATCCTCACGTCCCGGGCCCTGCGAACGCTCGTAATGAAGGGGTCGCCGGTTCGAATCCGGCCGTCGGCTTCGCAAAGGCCCAGCTCGTGTGGGGTTTTTGGTTTTTACGTTTTGGGACAGGCTGTTATGGACAACCGTGTCCCCGATATGTCCCGAGAAGCGCGTATGATGGGCACCATGCCCGAGGAGCCGAGCGGCCACGTCTTCCGCGTCGAGCGCAAGCGCGGGCCGCAGTGGTACGCCAAGTACCGGCTGCAGGACGGCCGCCAGGTGCAGCGCCGGATCGGGCCCGCCTGGACCGAGCGCGGGAGGCCGCCGACCGGCTACTTCACGAAGCGCAAGGCGGACGCCTGGCTGCGCGACTTGCTCGACCAGGCACGCCACGGCACGCTGGCGGGACAGGTCCGGACCGGTGTGTCGTTCGCGGAGGCGGCCGAGGAGTTCCTGCGCCACATCGAGCACGACCGCGCGCGCAAGCCGTCGACGGTCATCGGCTATCGAGCGCTCGTCCGGTCCCAGTTGCTCCCCGTGTTCGGCGATGAGCCGATCGAGTCGATCACGCGCCGATGATCGAACGCTGGCTCTCCGGCGTCGACCGCTCGTCGAGCACGCGCATGAAGTCGCTCGTCCTGCTTCACGGCATCTTCCGGCGCGCGCGCAAGCTCCATGGACTGCGGGTCAATCCCGCCGCCGACGTCGACAAGCCGTCGCCGCGCCGCAGCGGCGACATCGAGGTCTTCTCGCCCGAGGAGGTGATGGCGCTGGTCCGGGCCGCGTCGTCCGAGCAGGACGGGGCGATCTTCCTCACCGCCGCCTTCACCGGCCTGCGCCGTGGCGAGCTGCTGGCGCTGCGCTGGCGCGACGTCGACTTCGCCGGCCAGGTGATCCGCGTGCGCGCGAGCTACGCCGAGGGCCAACTGACCACGCCGAAGTCGGGCAAGGTGCGCTCGGTGCCGATGGCGCCCGACGTCGCCAAGGCGCTGGCGGGACTCTCGGAGCGCGGCGTCGGGACTGGCGACGACGACCTGGTCTTTGCGGGCCCGGGCGGTACGTTCCTCGACGGACGAGGCCTTCGCCGCCGCTACCTCACGGCGATCCGGCGGGCGGACTTGCGTCGCTTGCGCTTCCACGATTATGCCGACCTGTTCGTTATGCCGACCTCGATGAGAAGGTCCTGCTCAGAGCGATTTGGGGGCGGGGGCGGTCGGCATAATCAGAGCGCTTCGAGGAAGGCGATGAGCGTATCGGGGGGCCGGTAGCGCCCGGGCTTGGCGGCGAGCGGCTTGGTGCGGTCGATCGCTTGCTGCTT
>Ga0136624_1000398_pt1 | contig 16434 bp, 15 predicted proteins | sample AntDrymUQ4692206_2_FD_104802 | JGI IMG/M metagenome (GOLD analysis project Ga0136624, IMG submission 104802) | Polar desert sand microbial communities from Dry Valleys, Antarctica - metaG UQ469 (22.06) | ecosystem: Environmental > Terrestrial > Soil > Desert | place: Antarctica: Dry Valley... | reverse complement strand
GCGCGCCGCGGGTGACCGGGCTTTTTGCGGCGGTGTTCGTCTTCTCGCTCGGTTTGACGATCGTGGTCGCGGCGATCGTCACAGCGGTCAGCTACCTCCTCTTGACCGGGCCGATCGACCGCCCGGACCTGTTCGCGCCGGCGCTAGCGCTGGTGGCAGGGTTCGTCCTTCTGATGAACACCTGCTGGAACCTCGACATGGTGCTGTCCGCCTTTCGGTGTGGGCGCGAGCTCTTCTGGATTCGGCTGCTTCAGGCGCTCGGCTTCCTGGTCTTCGCGGTCGTCGCGGCACAGGCCTGGCCCGGTGTCTGGGGCCTGACGCTCGCTACGCTCGGATCGTTCGTCATCGGGCTCATCCATCGCCTGGTATGCGTGCGGGCCTTCATGCGATGGACGGTCCCTCGCAGCGAGCTCCGAGCGGGCTTCCGCACGCTGCCGGAGCTGATCCGCATGGGCCTGAAGATCGCGCCCGGGTCGGTAGTCAGCGGCATCAGCATGGAGGCGGCCACATGGGTGCTCGCGGCGCTCGTGCCGGTCGCTGCGCTCGGCGCGTACAACCGCGCCTGGATGCTCGGCAAGCGCTTCATCGACTTGAGCTGGCAGCTCACGGAGATGGTCTTCCCCACCCTCACGCGACGCCGGGCCGAGGGCGACCACGAGGGCTTCGATCGTGCGCTGGTCGACTCGATTCGCTACTCGGCCACCATCATGCTCCTTCCAGCGGCGATAGGCGGTGGGGCGGCCTACGGAGTGATGAGCGTCTTTGGCCCCGGCTTCTCCCAGGGTGCAGGCGCACTGCCGTTCATTCTCGTCCTGCCGGCGATCTCGATCGTCGCGGCGATGCTCGGCACCGCGCTCTTCTCGGTCGATCGACTCGTCGCGAGCACGCTGATCACGATCGTCGGCAAGCTCGTCGTGATAGGCCTGACCTTCGTGCTCCCGCTCTGGCTTGGCATCACGGGGGCGGCGGTCGCGCTGGTAGTGGGCTACACGCTCGAGACGGTTTGGATGGCGTGGGTCGTCCGGCCTTATCTCACGCGATCGCTCGCCGAGCTGTGGCCCCCCCGAGAGGTGCTGGCCGTGGTGCTCGCCTCGAGCGCGGGCTTCGCGGTCGCTCGCGCCGTCGATTCGTCCTTGCCGGGCGTCGCCGGGCTCGCGGCAGCGCTTACGAGCGGGTCGGTGACGTATGCGGCGGCCTTCCTGGCGACCGGCGGCTTGAACCCTCGCGACTGGGAGCGCCTAGCCTCCTTGCGAGCCGGGTTCAGGAGGCGGCGATTTCCTGGCACCTCGCGCCCGAGCGAATCGCGTCGCCCTGAAAGAGCACGCTCCTAGCCGGGGCGGAGGCTCAGACGGGCGAGCGCGAACCGCACGGCCCGCTTCGCGCTCAGCTTGCGCCCTTGGAGCTCCCTGAGCGGCTCGGGGGCGAGCCACAAGACCGCGAGGATGAGCGCGCCCTTCACCGTCGGCTGGGCGCGGAACGCGCCCTCAGAGAGCCGACGAGCGCGAGCGACGTCCCCCGAGGCGAGCGCAGCGCGGGCGTCGCCTAGGCGCGCCCGCCGTTGACAGTAGGCGAGTGTCCTCTTGGCGATACGCCGCGCCGACGGAGCCAGCTCGAGCTCGCGGAGGGCCTTCGTGAGCATCCGCTCAGAGGGCTCGTAGAGCTTGTACGTGCCGCCTGCGTCTCGAGACAACGACCCCGCGCGCAGGCGGTAGACGGCCAGCGGGCGCGAGATCACGGACGTCTCAACCCCGCGCGCAGCGATCTTGATCCACAGGTCCCAGTCTTCGACTGCCCGCAGCTCCTCATCGAACCCACCGACCGCCGCGAAGGCGCTGGCGCGAACGGTGGCACCAGAATAGATGAAGTTGTGATCGAGGAGGTGCTCGAGGTGGCGGGAGGGGTTCGGACGCCGGGGCGGCCTGACTCCCGGGCCACGCAGGTAGGTCCGGCGCCGAAAGCGGCCGGGCTCCTCCAGGTACACGAGGGCGTCGCAAGCGACCATCGCCGTTCTCGGTCGCCCATCCAGCACGGCGCCGACCGACTCTAGATAATCCGGCAGCAGGGCGTCGTCGCTGTCGAGCACGGCGAGATAGCGACCGCGCGCCACGCTGGCTGCTCGGTTGCGCGCGGCGGCGAGCCCGCGATTGGGCTGGCGAATCAGGCACACGTTCGCAAGCGACAGGAACGGCACGACTCGCTCGACCAACCCGTCTGGCGACCCGTCGTCGACGATGATCAGCTCCCAGTCGCTGCGGGTCTGCGCGACGACGGAGTGGATCGCCTCCTCGATGTATGGCTCGGTCTCGTATGCGGCCATCAGCACGCTGAAGGCCGGCGCCGTCTCCGAGCGCGGATCGCGGTCTGGCGGCAGGCTCGAGGGCGCTTGCACTCACGGCCCTTTCGTCGAGCGGGACACCGCTCCTGCACTTGGTCGAGGGCGCAGACCGACGGTATGGGGTGTTGCAGGACAACAGCTCGCGATCGGGAACCACGACCGGTGCCCTTCAACCCGATCGCCGCGCCTGGAGCAAGCCGCGACACGAAGGCGAAGGTCTCGGAGGGGCGGTGCCTTCCGGTGAGCGTCGTGATCCCCGCCTACAACCGCGCGGACATGCTCGGTCGGGCGCTCGAGAGCGTGGCGGCGCAGCGACCGAGCGCCCCCGCCGAGGTGATCGTGGTCGACGACGCGTCGTCTGACAACACCGCAAGAGTGGCCGAGGCCAGCGGCGTCCGGGTCATCCGGCACGAGTGCAACCGCGGGGAGGGCGCCGCGCGCAACACGGGCATCGAGGCCGCTTCCCAGCCTTGGATTGCCTTGCTCGACTCCGACGACGAGTGGCTTCCTCACCACCTCGACGTCCTTTGGCAACTCCGAGGCGAGCATGTGCTCGTGGCCGCTGCGGCCCTGACCCACGACGAGGAGCTCGCCGTTGAGCGCTTCACCGGCCTCGTTACGCGGCGTCCCGCCATCCTCCGCTCCGCAAGCTCCCTCCTCTATCCGCATAACTTCGTCGGGCAGAGCGCGACGATGGTGAAGCGCCGAGTGCTCCTCGACGCCGGCGGCTACCGAACCGATCTTCGCCGAGCCGCTGACCTCGAACTGCTGCTGCGAGTGCTCGAACACGGAACAGGCATCGCCACCCCGCGGGTCGGCGCCCTCTATCACCAGCACCGCGGCCAAGTGTCGGGCGACCGGCCGGAGATGCGCATCGCCCACTGGGATGTCTCGACCGCGCTGGTCGAGAGCGGAGGCGCCTCCTCGTCGCTACTCGAGCGGATCCGCGGCACGATCGCGTGGGACGACTTGCGGGCCGCCCTCGCAGCAGGCCAACGCCCAAAGGCATTCAGCCAGGCACGGCTGCTCGTGAGCCATCCACAGCGAGTGATCGGGCTTCTGGGAACGCTCGCCTGGCGTGGGCTCGCGCGGCGGCGGACCCGCATGGTCAGTCGTCGCGGGATCACGGTCTGGCGACCGCGATCGGCCCCCCTCGAATCCGCCGTTGAGGCCGTGTTGCTGCGCACCTTCGACCTCCAACCGGTCGAGCACTGAGCCTGCGCCCGACGTGGAAGGGCGCTACCCGTAAACCGACCAGTCGACGGGCCGCCCCATCTTCAGCAGCTGGAGGTGCTGCCACGGAAAGCCGCCGTAGTCCTCACGCAGGTAGTGCGAGGGCCATTGGCTGGTCCCGCTCCCGTAAAGGACACGGTTGAGGGCCTCGCCTCCGGTCAACGGATCCTCGGCGTAGAAGGTAACGGCGGCCGACTTGTCGCGGACCACGAGGCCGTAGCGCTGAAGTGCCCTTGCCATCAGCTTGGCCGCCGGGGAGATGTCGAGGCGCTCGATGTCGAGCGCGGGGTCGAGGCGAAAGCGGGCGCCTTCGGGGACTCGCGGAACGCCCTTGGTCCAGTAGTAGCCGTCCGTGCGATGAGCGGGCCACACCCACTCGTTGGGCCGTGCCTCGGGTAGGGCTACGGCGAGAGCGTGCTGTATTCCGGCCGGTCCGACGTCTGAGCCGCGAATCAGCCCCGCGAGCAGCGGGATGCCGCTCGCGGTGGCGCCGGAGCCGGCGTCGCCCGGGCTCGGCGGGTCGAGGATGTCGAAGTAGCCCGGATTCCTCGATACGTGGGTCATCTTGGCGCCCCATCGCGCATGCCAGCCGTCCGCCCGCTTGTTTAGGAGCCAGAACTCCCACATCGAACTGGTCGAGGGCTGCCAGACGACTAGATGGCGGTCCGAGCCCTTCGCCGCTCGTGCGCGCCTCGGAAGGGGAACCTCCCGCCAGGCCTGGTCCAGCGGAGGGTACGAGGTGTCGAGTTTCACCCGGACAGTCGGTTGATTCCTCTTGACCGTGTAGACGGGGGTGCTGTGCTTGTCGCTGTTGATCCAGGGGCCGTAGTCACGCACCTGGCGCCGAAATTCCGTCACGTAGGCGGCGGAGCGGGGGTCGATCGGGGCGTCGGCGCGCAGCGGGCGGTTTAGGTAGCTGCTCGCGGCAAAGGGTGGCGAAGGCGCTTCGGCCGGCGTGCGCTCGTCCTGTTGCCGAGCCTGGGCGCTCGCTGGCGATGAGAAGAGGATCGCGACGCTAAGCAGCGCCAGGCGCGCTTTCCATATTCTCCTTTTCAGGGGGCGAGGCCCCTCGGCTACCGCGGGCATGGTCTCCCTCCAGGTCACTGCCAGTCAGTGAACCCATCGGGCGCCGCGGCCGTCGCCTTTAGCCGTATTGGGGCGCTAGGAGTGCTGCCCTGTCCGCCACGCCCACATCATGCCAATGCCCCCCGATGACGGGATGATGTCGCGCACTGCGTATCCGGCACCCTCGAGTGCGCTTGCAGCCTGCTCCCTCGGCTCGCGGGCTTCGCAGGAGAAGCGGTGGTATTCGAGCGCGATCACCCGGGCGGGTACGTGCTCGAGCCGCGAGTCCGCGAGGATCGCCCACTCACCGCCCTCGATGTCGATCTTCAGGACATCGGCGTCCTCCAGGTAGGGGAAGACGTCACGTGTCGGCACGAGCGAAAGCGACGAGGCGCCTTCGCAAGCCTCGTCCGGGTCCGCGATCCTCGAGCTCCACGACTCCCCGCCGATGAACCGCACGAGGCCGCTCTCGGTCGCGGCGCACGCCTCCACGACCCGCCATCTCGCTTGCTCGCGGTTCGCCTCGAGGGTGAGCCGAAGTACGGCGAGGTTGAGCGGGTCAGGCTCGAAGCTGACCACCTCGGCCGTCGGGAAGCGCGTCAGGAAGAAGAGGCCGCCCAGGCCGACGTGGCCGCCCAGGTCGACCAGGCGCATCGGGTGGGGGAGGGCATCGAGGGCGGCCGCGACCTCGGCCGGCATCTCGTAGTGCTGGTGGACGAAGACCTCCTTCACCACCTCGGAGTCGACCGTCCCGTGGCGAACATGCGCGACGAGCTCCGAGCCCCGGAGTCGGTGCGGTGTCGCGGCCGTTTCGCGACCCAGATGAGCTGCTGCTGCGGCTGTGAGCTCCCGCGCCGCATAGCGGGCCGGATCGGCGAAGACGAGCGCGGCCTTTACGTTGTTGGCGATGCCGTCGACGCGGCGATGCTTCCGGGCCGATCGCATGAGCGGCAGTCGCCATAGGCGACGCACGAGATCGATGGTGCCACCGGCCGGGAGTGGCGGGGGCGGTCGCTCAACGGTTGCGAGCTGGGCGGCTCTCACTGGGTTGCGGCCGCGGTAACCAGAGAGGAGGGTGCGGAACGCCGACGACGTACCGCCTCCACCGCCCCTCGACGCTGCTCGATCCTGCCCAGCAGGACGAGCGCGTTTCTCTGGAGGTAGGACGAACGGATGGAGCGCCCCACGCCGATCACCCCCCGCAGGGCAGGCAACAGGATGGCGCGCGCGGCACGGCGTCGGCTCGCCTGAATCGCCAATCGTCCAGCGAACGGGAGACCTCCTTCGAATGACGGCCGGTAAGGACCCACGACGTCACCGTGCGCGGCATGCACGCGCAGTGTGCTCTCACCCGAGTCGCGCGCGTCGCGCAGGTAGCCGTCGAGCGTGCGCTCGTAAAGGTGTCGGGCACGCAGAGAACGGTCGAAGACACCGTCGAGCCCTGCCCTTAGGCACCGGAGTCCGAAGTCGCGGTCGGCATTGTAGCCGGGCACAGAGCGTCGCGCATCTAGACCGACCGCGAGGAAGTCGCGCCGCCGCAAAGACACGTTTCCTCCCCAGAGGCGGTACAGGATGCCACGAGGGTCCGCCTCGTGGTCGAGGCAGGTGCGCTCGTACTCGCGCGAATAGAGCTCGCCGATGAAGCGGGCGAGATCGTCATGTGCTGGCTCGGCAACGGGCATGTAGCCCATGACTACCAAGCGTTGCTTCTCCGCGTGGCGCCCTGCATGACCGGCCACCAGCCCCGCCTCGGCCACCACGTCATCGTCGAGGATCAGGATGACCTCCCCGGATGCGCGCTCGACGCCGGTGCAACGGGCGGCCATCGCTCCGGCGTTCTCGACGAACACGGGCATGACGCGAGCGTCCGTCGCGGCCAGATCGTCCAGCAGCTCGATCGAGCCGTCGTGACAGCCGTCTACGACGACGATCAGCTCGTGCGTCGCCGGATCGGCGAGCAGCGGGCAGAGCACCTCGGGCAACCGCCTCCGCCGCCCGTAGGTAGGGATGACTACGGAGACACTGGGAAGCTCACCGGTGTTGGCGGACCGCGCGTACATTCACCGTCTATTCAGCACCGGCGACTGGTGACCTTCCTCGATGCGAGGCCCCCGGCGGTCTCAGGCGACGGAGGAACCGCTTATCGGTTCTCGAATGACTGCCGTACCGATGACTCCTCCCTTTCGTCGCTTCCGAAGCAGGGTGATGAGCAAGGTGCGGGGGTATCCGGACCTCGAGGCCCTCACCGCGCGCGGGCTGGTGCTTGGCCGCGACGTCTACATCGGTCAGGGGACGATGATCGATCCCTGGCACTGTTGGCTTATCTCCATCGGCGACGAGGCGGTGCTCTCGGCGCGGGTCGTAGTGCTCGCCCACGACGGGACTACTAGACGCGAGCTCGGCTATACGAGAATCGCGCGCGTCAGCATCGGCCGGCGCGCCTTCATCGGCGCCAGCGCCCACGTGCTGCTAGGGGTGACGATCGGAGACGACGCCATCGTGGGCGCCGGCAGCGTGGTCAGACGCGACGTGCCGCCCGGTGCGCTCGCTGTCGGCAACCCGGCGACCGTGGTGGGAGAGGGCGCCGAATACCTCGAGCGCCAACGGGCGACCATGGATGGGCGCCCGAAGTACCCGTGGGAGGGCTGGACGGTGCCCGGTGGCATCACGCCCGCCAACCGAGAGCGCATGCTCGACGAGCTTGGTGACGGTGTGGGCTTCGTCAAGTAGCTCGGCGGGTGTGAGGGCCTAACGGGTCTATGCAAGAACCGTTGCGGAAAAAGGGCCATCCTGAATCGGGCGAAACACGGCGACCATGGCAGCGGCGTTCGCGGAGTCGGCACAGCGTTCAGGTTCGAGCCCGGGCGCACCAGCCGAGCGCATCGAGCTGATGGGCATGTCGATCGACTCCCTGACCGAGGAGGAAGCGATCTCGACCGTGCTCGCCGGGCTCGCCGCCGGGCGCGGGGGCTGGGTCATCACGCCGAACCTCGATCACCTACGCCACTTTCACCACACTCCTGACCTTCGAGCCATCTTCGAGCAGGCCGACCTGGTGCTCGCGGACGGCATGCCGCTCGTCTGGGCGAGTCGCGTCCAGAACACGCCTTTGCCGGAGCGGGTCGCCGGCTCGGACCTGATCGGCTCACTTACGAAGGCTGCGTCACGGCGCGGCCGCTCGGTCTTCCTCCTCGGCGGCAACCCCGGCGCGGCTGAGATGGCCGCAGACCGCCTCTGTGAGGAGAATCCGCGATTGCGAGTGGCTGGAACCTGCTGTCCGGAGATCGGCTTCGAGAACGAGCCCGCGGAGATCGACCAGATCGCCAACGAGATCGAGGCGGCCAACCCAGACATCGTCTACGTCGGCCTCGGCTTTCCGAAGCAGGAGCACCTGATCGCGCAGATCCGGGAGCAGTTCCCGACAACTTGGTTTCTAGGTGTCGGGGTGAGCCTCTCGTTCGTCGGCGGAGACATCGCCAGGGCGCCGGGGTGGATGCGCAGCAGCGGCCTCGAGTGGCTCCATCGGCTCGCGAGCGAGCCGCGACGGCTGTTCGCGCGTTACGTCGTGCACGGCATGCCGTTCGCGGTCAGCCTGATGAGCCACTCGGCGCTCGCGCGGCTGCTGCCGAGTCGGCGGGCACCGCGACAGAAGACCCTCGCCACGTGAAGCGAGTCGGCCTGGCCGCTCACGCAGGAAAAGCATTCCGAGCCCGAAAAGGCTGAGCGTGCCTCCCCCGAGCCCCACCGCGGCGGCCGCCACCGCCACCCTCCGCTCCGCCCCCCGGCGCGCCGCCGCCCGCGCCCGCGGCGTCCTTCCCGAGGGTCGGCGCGGCCCCGCGGTCCTCGCCCGCGATGCGCTCTTTCGCCGCAGTCTGGCCGTGGCGGACGTCAGCTCCGCGGCGCTCGCCGTCGTCGTCGGGGTCGCGTGGCTAGGGAGCGACCGGCTGACGCCCACGCTCCTGCTCGCGCTGCCGCTGGTGATCCTCGTGAGCAAGCTCGTCGGCCTCTATGACCGCGACGAGCATCTGCTGCGAAAGACGACGCTCGAGGAGGCGCCGGCGGTCTTCCAGGTCGCGGCGCTCTACTCGCTGCTGCTCTGGCTCGCCGGTGGCTACCTCGTGCAGGGAGAGCTCGGCCGCTCGCAGGTGCTTGCTCTGTGGGCGCTCCTGCTCGTCTCGATGCTGCTCGCGCGTGCGCTCGCCCGTCGCCTCGCGCGTGGCATCGCCCCGGACGAGCGCTGTCTCGTGCTCGGCGACCTCGCCTCCTACGAGCGCCTGCGCGGCAAGTTCCACCAGAGCCACGGCCTGCCCGCGACGCTCGTCGGGCGCGTGCCGCTCGTCGACCGGCCCGGCCGGCGCTTCGGGGGCCACGTGCTCGGCTCGCTCGACACGCTCGGCCTGACGCTCGCCGAGCACGACGTGCAGCGCGTCATCATCGCCCCCAACACCTCCGACTCGGACGAGATCCTCGACGCGATCAGGCTCGTCAAGGCCCTCGGCGTCAAGGTCAGCGTGCTGCCGCGGCTGTTCGAGGTCGTCGGCTCGTCTGCCCGATTCGACGACGTCGACGGCATGACACTGCTGGCCGTGCCGAGCTACGGGCTCTCGACCTCCTCGTATGCGCTGAAGCGCGCGATGGACCTCGTCGGCACGACGGTCGGGCTGCTGCTGCTGGCGCCGCTGCTCTTGACGATCGCGGCGGTCGTCAAGCTGACCTCGGCCGGCCCCGTCCTCTACCGCCAGACCCGGATCGGCCGCGAGGGGCGCGAGTTCCGGATGCTCAAGTTCCGCTCGATGGTCGAGCGCGCCGAGGAGCAGCAGGCCGGGCTGCTCGACCTCAACGAGGCCGACGGCCTCTTCAAGATCGCCGACGACCCGCGCCTGACGCGCGTCGGGCGCGTGCTGCGGCGCTTCTCGCTCGACGAGCTGCCGCAGCTCCTCAACGTGCTCCACGGGGAGATGAGCCTGGTCGGCCCGCGCCCGCTCGTGCCCGACGAGGACCGCCGCGTCGAGGGCTGGCAGCGCCGACGCCTGCACGTGCCGCCGGGGATGACGGGGGTCTGGCAGATCCTCGGCTCGGCACGGATACCGCTCCAGGAGATGGTCAAGATCGATTACCTCTACGGCGCCAACTGGTCGCTCTGGCTCGACGTCAAGATCCTGCTGCGCACCTCGCTCTACATCTTCGGCCGCCGCGGCCTGTAGGCACCCGGAGCCTGTGAGATAGTGGCGCGCGGATGAGGCCCCAGGAGCTCGTCGAGCACAGCCGTCGAACGAAGATCGTGGCGACGCTCGGGCCCGCGACCGATGGGGACGGCGTGATCGAGGACCTGATCGCGGCCGGCATGGACTCCGCGCGGCTCAACTGCTCGCACGGCGAGCCCGAGGACCTCGAGCGCCGCGCGCGCTCGGTTCGCGACACCGCCGAGCGGATGGGGCGACCGGTCGCGCTGATGTTCGATCTCCAGGGGCCGAAGATCCGGCTCGCGGGCGACACCCCCGAGCGACAGCTGAGCCTTGGCGAGCAAGTCACGTTCACGGGCCCGGACGGCGGCGATGGCGGGCCGGATGAGCTCAAGGTGGCCTTCCCCGGATTCACCTCCCTGCTCACCGAGCGCTCGAGCATCATCGTCGGCGACGGCACGCCGCGCTTCACCGTCCTCCAGCGCGGGGCCAGGGAGGTCCTCACGACGGTCACCTCGGCCGGGAAGGTGAGCCCGCGCAAGGGGGTCAACGTGACCCACGCCCAGCCTACCCTGCCGGCGGTGACCGAGAAGGACGAGCGCGATCTCGAGATCGCCGTCCAGGAGGGCGCCGACTTCGTCGCGGTCTCGTTCGTGCGCTCGGGCGCCGACATCGACGAGGTGCGCGAGCGCCTCGTCGAGCGCGGCTCCGATGCGCGCCTGATCGCGAAGATCGAGAAGGTCGAGGGGTTCGAGAACCTCGATCCGATCCTTGCCGCCTCGGACGGCGTGATGGTCGCGCGAGGCGACTATGGCGTCGAGGCCGGCCTCGCGCGGGTGCCGCTGATGCAGAAGGACACGATCCACCGCGCGACGCAGGCCGGCAAGCTCGTGATCACCGCCACGCAGATGCTCGAGAGCATGATCTCTGCGCCGGAGCCGACGCGCGCCGAGGCGACCGACATCGCGAACGCGGTGCTCGACGGCAGCTCGGCGGTGATGCTGTCTGGGGAGACGAGCATCGGCGCCTTCCCGGTCGAGGCCGTGCGTTGGATGGCGGAGCTCGCCCACGCCGGTGAGGAGGCGACCGAGATCTTCGCCGCCGACCGTCGGCGCGCCGCGGAATCGGCCGATGCAGCCGTCATGTACGCCGCCGTGATGCTCAGCAGCGACACGGGCGCCGCCGCGCTCGTGATCCCAACCTCGACGGGCGGCACGCCGAGGGCGTGCGCCAAGTACCGCCCGCGTCGCCCGATCGTCGCGCTCTCCCACAACCCGCGCGTGGTCAACCAGCTCGCGCTCGAATGGGGCGTCACACCGCGCCTGACGGATCAGATCTCGTCGACGGACGAGCTCGTCCAGCGCTCGCTCGAGGCCGCCAAGGAGATCGCCGGCCTGCCGTCCGGCGCGATCGTCGTCGTGACCGCCGGGCCGTCCACCGGAATGGCGGGCGCGACCAACCTGATCACCCTGCGCGAGGTGCCTTAGGGGGATTCAACTGAGGAGGGTGCCGAGGTCCTCCGCATCGGGCTCCACGACCGCCGGCTCAGGAAGCCCTGGTGGCGGCTCGTACTTGTGCCCGATGCCGGCGGCGCCGCGCTCTACACGGACAAGGCGTTCCGCATCCCGCTCGTCCTCCTGTTCGCCGAAGGAACGCCGCAGGCGGAGGCTGACCTGCCGAAGCTCAGGCGCGCGCTCGGCGCCGCCCGCGACCCTGATCCTGGCGACGCCCTCGACCCTCTTCGCGGCGCGGGCGCCGCGGGCGAGCCGTCGGGGCCGCCGAGGCGAGCCCCGCGCGCTCGTACTCGCCGTGCAGCCTGAGGCTCACGGCGATCTTCTGCACGTCTCCCGCCTGCTCGTGGCCGACGAGCGTGATGCCGACGCCCGTCCGGCCCGCGCGACCGGTACGCCCGACGCGGTGCACGTAGGCCTCGCGGTCATCCGGCGGATCGAAGTTGATCACGTGTGAGATTCCCTCCACGTCGATCCCGCGGGCGGCGACGTCGGTGGCGACGAGGGTGTCGACGCGCCCGGACTCGAACGTCGCGAGCGCGCGCTCGCGCTGGCCCTGCGACTTGTTGCCGTGCATCGCGACCGCCGGCACCCCCTCGCCGCCAAGGCGCTTGACGAGGCGGTCGGCCCCGCGCTTCGTGCGCACGAACACGAGCGCCAGGTCGCGCTCGCGGCGTAGCTCGCCGACCAGCGCATCGACGCGGCCCTCGTGCCTGACGGCGACGAAGCGGTGCTCGATGTCGGCAGCGGCCTGGCGCTCCGAGGCGCCGTGCTGGTGGTGGCTTGCGTCGTGCGTGTAGAGATCGGCCACGCGGCCGGCCTCACCGTCGAGCGTCGCCGAGAAGAAGAGCGTCTGGCGCTTGCGCGGGCACTGCGCGACGAGGCGGTCGACCGCCGGGCGAAAGCCCATGTCGAGCATGCGGTCGGCCTCGTCGATCACCAGGATCCGTACGTGCTCGAGCGTCAGCGCCCGGCGCGCGAGCAGATCCTCGAGCCGACCGGGCGTCGCCACGAGCACGTGCGCCTGGCCGGCCTCGCGGGCCTGCTTCTGGATTCCGACGCCGCCGTAGACGGCGGCGATCCGCAGCGCCCGCGCGCGGGCGATCGGGCGTGCCGCGTCGACGATCTGGGCGGCGAGCTCGCGCGTCGGGGCGAGCACGAGCGCCGCCGGGCGACGGTCGCCCGCCTCGATTCGGTCGAGCAGTGGGACCGCGAAGGCAAGCGTCTTGCCGGATCCCGTCGGGGACTTGGCGCAGACGTCGCGCCCGGCGAGCACGTCGGGGACGACGAGCTGCTGGATCGCGAAGGGCTCCGAGATGCCCTGCTCCTGCAGGGCGCCGACGGCAGCTCTTGACACGCCGAGATCGGCGAAAGACTGATGGGACATGTAAGGCTCCTTGCGGCTTGGGGCCGCGTACGATTCGGGAGGCGACGGCTGACCCGAACCGCTTCGTGGCGGGACCCAAGCAAGCTGCCTCGCGATCGACGGACGCCGACCGCATGTATGACCGTATCAGCAGGGCTTTCTCGCCCTCGTCGGAGCGGGGCGCTAGAAGCCGATCATGTAGTCGTCGTCGCTGACCGCGTCGAGCCAGTCGGTGTCGGCGATCGTGATCGCGAGATGCACCACCAGGGTCGACGGCCCTGCGCCGTGCCAGTGCTCCTCGCCGCCCGGGATGTGCACGAGGTCGCCCGCTCGCATCTCGCTGCTCTCACCCTCGCGGTTCGCGACCCGGCCGCGCCCCGCGACCACGTGCAGCAACTGGCTGTCGCTGTGGCGGTGCCAGTGGGTTCGCGCCCCCGGCTCGAAGATGACCCATGCCGCCTTGACGTTCGGGTGTGCCGCGTCCTCGAAGACGGGCTCCTGCCAGACGACGCCCGTGAACCACTCCTCGGGGGCGCGACGAGAGCCCTGCGCCGGATCTGCTCCCGGGACGACCTTCACGGCTGTGCTCTTGGCACGCCTTCGCCGCCGAGGCTCGAGGCCGCCCTTCGCTGGGCCTGCTTGAGGCCGCCGAGCATGCCGGCGGTTGCCAGCAGGAGCCCGCCCGCCGCGAGCGGGACCGCCCAGCGCGGATCGACCTCGAACGGCCCGGGGCGCTTGGGGCGAAGCTCCGCGGGCACGGGCTCCCCGATCGCCTCGGCCGCCTGCGCGAGCTCGGCGAGCTCGATCACCGGAAGGCCGAGCTCCGAGCCGATCGCCTGCACGCGGCGCACGTGCTTGAAGCTCTGGCTCTCGCTGTAGGCGAGCATCGCGGGCTCGGCGTACTCCGCGCGCAGCCCGTCGGCGTGAGCCTCCACGTGCCCCCAGGCCAGCACGACGCCGTAGACGAGCTCGGCGCCGAAGCCGGGGAAGCTCGACAGCCGCTCGGGCCCGTACCACGCGTAGAGGCCACAGCGGCACTTCGGCTCGGGCGCACGATGAGCGGCGGCTTCCTCCGGCGCTCCGGTCCAGATCGACTGAAGCGGCGGCATCGGGTCGTAGGTCGAGCGCCGGCACTCGGCTCGGTTGACGCCGGGAGTCCAGTGCCCGCCGGAGGGATTCGCCGATCGCAGGCGGTAGCCGTCGAGCGTCCACGCCCGGAAGGCGCGGAACTTCTTCCCCGAGCGCTGTACGGGATCGGGGCTCAAGCGGGAACCTTCTCGGGCTCCCGCTCGGGGGCCTCGGCGGGCTCTGGCTGGCGCTGTGGCTCTGGCTCGCGCTGCGGCTGCGGCTGCGGCTGCGGCGTCTCGACCGGGTCGAGGATGATCGTCCGCGAGGGGCCGTCGAGACCGGCGCGAGTGACCTGTGGCGTGATCAAAGGAGCCTCCTTTGTTCATCTGAGCGGAGCGGAAGTAGATGAAACGGTAACGGGCTGCGCCGATCGAGCGCGCCGCTTGCACGATGATGGTGCCCATGCTCGCCCTCGACGACGTGACCTCCGCGGCGCGGCGCCTGCTCGGCGTCGCGCACCGCACACCCGTGCTGCGCTCGCGCACGCTCGACGAGCTGACCGGCGCGCGCATCTTCCTCAAGGCCGAGAACCTGCAGCGGGCCGGGGCGTTCAAGTTCCGCGGTGCCTACAACCACGTGTCGGCGCTCGCGCCCGCGGAGCGCGAGCGCGGAGTGCTGACCACTTCGTCGGGCAATCACGCGCAGGCGGTGGCGCTGGCAGCGAGGCTGCTCGGCGCGCGGGCCGTCGTGCTGATGCCTCACGACGCGCCGGCGGGCAAGCGCGCCGCCACTCTCGCCTACGGGGCCGAGGTGGTCGACTTCGACCGCTACACGGAGGATCGTGAGGCGCTCACTTTGGAGCACGGGGAGCGACTGGGCCTGCCCGTGATCCACGCCTACGACCATCCCCTGACGATGGCCGGGCAGGGCACCGCCGCACTCGAGCTGTTCGAGGACGCCGGCGAGCTCGACGTGCTGGTCATCTGCGCGGGCGGCGGGGGCCTGCTCGCGGGCTGCGCGACCGTCGCGGCCGCGGTGCGACCCGATTGCCGTGTGGTCGCCGCCGAGCCCGAGCAGCGCCCTGCGCTGCGCGAGGCCATGCGCGCCGGCGAGCCGGTCAAGGTCCCCGTGCCACGCACGCTCGCCGACGGCCAGCAGACCGCCTCGGTCGGGCGGCTGCCGCTCGAGGTCGCGCTCGCGCGCGTGCACGAGGTGGTGGGCGTGCACGACCCCGAGCTGGTCGCGGCGATGCGGCTGCTGTTCGAGCGCTCGAAGGTGGTAGTCGAGCCGAGCGGGGCATCGGCGCTCGCGGCCGTGCTCTCCGGGCGCCTCGAGCTGCGCGGGCTGCGCGTCGGGGTCACGCTCTCGGGGGGCAACGTCGACGCCGAGCGCTTCGCCCGTCTGATGTCGAGCGCGCCGCCGGACAGCGCCGCCGCCGGCCGTTGAGCGCACCGCGATCCGTCGCCGAGGCGCCGCTCGCCGTGCGCCCGAGGCACGTCGCCGTGCTGGCGGCGGCCGTCGTCCTGGTCGCCCTCAACCTGCGCACGGCGGTCACCTCGGTGCCGCCGATCCTCGCCGACCTCGGCCTCTCGCCCACGCGTGCATCCCTCCTGGCGACGCTGCCTGTGGCGCTCTTCGGCGTCGTAGCGGCGGCGGCTCCCGCGCTGCGCAGGCGCGTGGGCGAGGAGCGAGCGATCTTCTGGGCACTCGCGCTGATGCTGGCCGGGGTGGGGGCGCGCGGGCTATGGCCGCAGGCAGCGCTCTTCCCCGCCACGGTCTGTGCGTGCGCCGGCATCGCGGTGATCAACGTGCTGCTGCCGAGCTTCGTGCGCCGGCGCTTCCCCGGGCGGGTCGGGACGATGATGGGCCTCCACACGATGGCCTTGATCGCGGGCGCGACGTTCGCCGCCGGGCTGACCGTACCCGTGCGCGAGGCGGCCGGGGGATCGAACGGCGTCGCGCTCGGCGTGTGGTCGATCCCGGTCGCCGTCGCGCTGCTCGCGTGGGCGCCGCTGCTACGCGAGCAGGCGGGCCGGTCCCCGGCCGTCAAGGACCCCGGCGCTCCCTCCCTGTGGCGAAGCCCACTCGCCTGGCAAGTGACGCTCTTCATGGGCCTTCAGTCGCTCACCTACTTCGCACCGCTTTCGTGGCTGCCGACGATCTACCGCGAGGAGGGCATCGAATCCGTCGCCGCGGGCGGCCTGTTGTCGGTCTTCAACGCGCTCGGCATCGTCTCGAGCCTCGCGGCTCCCGTCCTCGCGGCGCGGATGCGCGACCAGCGTGGCGCGGTCGCGGCGACGGTCGCGCTGACCGCTGCCGGCCTGGTGGGGTTGCTGGTCGCGCCGGGGAGCGGCGCGCTGGCGTGGGCGGTGCTGCTGGGCCTCGGCCAGGGCGCCGCCCTCAGTCTCGCGCTCTTGATGATCGTCGTGCGAGCCGGCGACGACGAGACCGCCGCTCGCCTGTCGGGCATGGCGCAGGGCGTCGGCTACACGCTCGCGGCGGTCGGACCGCTCGGCGTGGGCCTTCTGCGAGCCGTGAGCGGGGGCTGGACGGTGCCGCTGCTTGCGCTGCTCGCAGTCGTCGCGCTCGAGCTCGTCGTCGGGCTCGCGGCGGGGCGCGATCGCGTCGTGACCGAGGCGCCGGGGGAGTAGTCGCTCAGCGCCGCGACGCCAT
>Ga0136624_1000397_pt1 | contig 16466 bp, 17 predicted proteins | sample AntDrymUQ4692206_2_FD_104802 | JGI IMG/M metagenome (GOLD analysis project Ga0136624, IMG submission 104802) | Polar desert sand microbial communities from Dry Valleys, Antarctica - metaG UQ469 (22.06) | ecosystem: Environmental > Terrestrial > Soil > Desert | place: Antarctica: Dry Valley... | reverse complement strand
GTCGCGAGCAGGCAGCCGGGGAGCTGAGCGAGCATGACCTGGACGCGGATGTGCTGGTGGAGCGGATCGCCGCAGCCGAGCGCCTGTCACATGCGGTGGCCGCGGCCCAGACCCGTGACATCCCTGAACGTGCTGGGGTCATTGCACTCCGCGGGCCCCGAGCAGCGGGCGGCCGAGCGAACGGCTGCGGCCGCGGAACTCCGCCACCACTGCGCCGTCTTGTCTGCTGCGGCTCACCGTCACGTCGTACAGGCCGCTGCGACCGCGGCGTGCGACCTCCCGGGCTCGAGCCACGATCTCCTCACCGAGCTTCACCGGCGACAGGAACGTGATGTCGAACCCGGCGGCTACGGTCACCTCGTCGTAGGTGTTGCACGCGAACGCGAAGGCACTGTCGGCCAGCGCGGCGACGAAACCACCGTGGCAGACGTCGTGCCCGTTGACCATCGCCTCGGTGACGACCATGCTCAGCTGCGATCGGCCGGGACCGACGTCGTCCAGACGCATCCCCAGGCCCTGACTGGCACGGTCCTGGCTCCACATGACCTCCGCGCAGCGTCGAGCGAGCTGATCAGCGAGATCGAGGCGAGTGGGCTCCTGCACCATGGTTCGGGCCGGACTACAGCGCAGTCTTCGCGACCAGCGTCAGCACGTCGTACGTCGCGACCGGGTCGTCGTCACCGTTGGTCACGACGGCAGCCCAGCGGACCTCTCCGTAGTCGGCGCTGGTACGCGGCGTGATCTGCTTGGCGACCAGCGTGACGCTCAGGGCGTCGTCGACCTTGACCGGCGTCAGGAAGCGCAGCGAGTCGACGCCGAAGTTGGCGAGCACCGGACCCGGGGCGGGGTCGACGAACAGTCCGGCGGCCAGGGAGACCACCAGGTAGCCGTGGGCGACGATGCCGCCGAACAACGGGTTGGCCGCGGCAGCCTCCTCGTCGGTGTGGGCATAGAAAGTGTCGCCGGTGAACTCCGCGAAGTGATCGATGTCGGCGCGGGTCACCACCCGCGGGCCGCCCACGACGGTGTCGCCGATCCGCAGCTCGGCCAGCGACTTGCGGAACGGGTGCACGCCGTCGTCGCGCCGGGCCGCTCCCTTGACCCATCGGTTGCCGACGGCCGTCAGCATGTCCGGAGACCCCTGGACCGCGCTGCGCTGCATGTGGTGCATGACGGCGCGCATGCCGCCCAGCTCCTCGCCGCCCCCCGCCCGGCCGGGCCCGCCGTGCACGAGGACCGGGAGCGGGGAGCCGTGCCCGGTCGACTCCTTCGCGTCGTCGCGGTCGAGCACGAGGATGCGCCCGTGCCAGGGGGCCAGCCCGAGCACGACGGCGCGCGCGAAGTCCAGGTCGTGACTGACCACAGACCCCACCAGGCTCCCCCGTCCCCGCGCCGCGAGCCCTACGGCCTCGTCGGAGCCGTCGTACGCCAGCACGGTGCTCACCGGCCCGAACGCTTCCACGTCGTGCGGGGCCTCCGCAGCTGTGTCGTCGCAGCGCAGCAGCATCGGCGGCAGGAAGGCGCCCCGCTCGGGGTCTGCGCCCCGTAGCTCGAAGCGCTCCAGGTCACCGACCACGAGCTCGGCGCTGCCTCGCAGGCGGCCCACCGCTCGGCGTACCGCCTCGCGCTGCTCGAGGCTGGCGAGCGGCCCCATCCGAACGTCCGGGTCACCAGGGTGGCCGACGACCGTGTCGGCCAGCCGCTCACGCACGGCCTCAACCACGTCGCCGACGAGCGAGCGCGGCACGATGGCACGCCGGATCGCGGTGCACTTCTGGCCGGCCTTCACGGTCATCTCGGTGACCAGCTGCTTGACGTACAAGTCGAACTCGGGGCTTCCGGGGCCGGCGTCGGGGCCGAGGACCGAGCAGTTGAGCGAGTCGGCCTCGGTGTTCAGGTGCACGCCACCGCGCAGCACCGACGGGTGCTCACGCAGCAGCGCGGCGGTCCGCGCGGAGCCAGTGAACGCGACCATGTCCTGCGGTCCGAGGTGATCGAGCAGGCCGTCCGGGCCGGCTGTCACCAGCTGCACGGAGCCCTCGGGCAGCAGACCCGTCTCGATCATCCGGCGGAAGACGAGCTCGGTGAGGTAGGCGGTCTGTGCGGCGGGCTTGACCACCGAGGGCAATCCGGCGATGAATGCGGGGGCGAGCTTCTCGAGCATCCCCCAGACCGGGAAGTTGAACGCGTTGATCTGCACCGCGACGCCGTGCCGGGAGGTGTAGACGTGCTGCCCGACGAAGGTGCCACCACGGCCCAGCGGCTCGGGCGGACCGTCCAGGATGACCGTGTCGTTGGGCAGCTCACGGCGAGCCTTGCTCGCGTAGCTGAGCACGGTGCCGATGCCGCCGTCGATGTCCACGGCGGAGTCACGCATCGTCGCGCCGGTGCGGGTGGACAGCGCGTAGAACTCCTGCTTGCCCTCCATCAGGGTCAACGCCACCTGCTTGAGCAGGCCGGCGCGCTCATGGAAAGTCAGCGCGCGCAGGGCGGGCCCCCCGGCGTCACGCGCGTGCGCGAGCGCCGCCGGCACGTCGGCCGGCTGGGTGGAGAATCGCGCGACCTCCTCGGCGGTGGCGGCGTCCAGCAGCGGCTGCCCCGCGTCCGCGGGGGTCACCCACCCGCCCCCGACATAGCTCTCGAGCACCCTGGGCATGCGGTGACGGTACGCCCATCCGCGAGTTCGCTGCGACCCGTCCGCGAGTTCGGTGGGTCAGCGGCCGTGACCTCGGTACGTCAGCGGGCGCCGGTGAGACGGCACGCCTCGATCCAGCTCCGCTCATCCACATCGGCACGCCGAGCTGCAGCCTCCGGCGTGCAGTCCTCGATCACCGCAGCCAGCAGGTCGCGCAGCCGCCGGTCTGGATCGGGTACGCATGCCTCGGCGATGCCTCGCACCGCGATCTGCACGCCGTACCGGGCGGCGTGCCGGCGGAACCCACGAACGGAGACGCCGACCTCGTCGACCAACCGTCGTGCCCGCTGCGCGGCCAACGGTGCCTGCTCCAAGGCCCACCTGCTGGGGTCGGACAGCTGGCCCGGCGGGTTCCCGGCCACCCGGTTCAGGACTGCCTCCGCGCTGAGCAGCGACACCGCCATGATGTTCTGCCGTTCCGCCGAGACGACGGGGAGCGCCGCCTGGGCGCAGCGACGCACGATGTTGACGTCCAGGCGCACGTCGTCGCCGGTCACACCGATCACCGAGGGGATCAGCGGGGCGAGCGCACTGCGCTGCGCGTCGCTGGTGTGGTCGTTGACCGCACGGGCCACCTGCGCGAGCAGCGGATGCGTGCACCGTGGATGGTCGCTCCACCGCTCGCCAGCGAGGTACGAGGCCATCTCCATGAAGCACGCACCTTTGCGCGCGTTGCGGTGCCGGCCGCGGGACAGCAGCGGAAGCAGGATGGGCGGACCGTAGGATGAACCGGTCATGAACGAGCTCCTCACGGACGCGTGGACGTCCAGTCTGCGCCTAGATCCGTCCACGCGACACCCCTGACGGCGAACGTCTCGCTGACCATCAACAAGTCAGCGTCGGGACGGCGGGTCGCGAAGCCCGTCCAGCACGTGGGCCAGCACCGCCTCGGCGAGCTCACTCACCCGTGGGCCTCGACCAGGCCGGTACCACTCGACGAGGGAGTTGACCGTGCCGAAGACGAGCCGCGCCGTCAGGTCCGGGTCGACGTCGGGTCGAAGGCTGCCCTCGTCCTGGGCCCGTCGGACGAGCGCGGCAACCCGGGCATCGAGCTCGCGACGTCGCTCCAGCGCACGCCGCTCGACCGGCGTGTTGCCCCGTACGCGCAGCAGCAGCGTCACGTACGGAAGCTCGGCCACCAGCACCTCGACGCTGCGCCGCACCAGATGCTCCAACCGAGCGATGGCAGGACCGGTCGTCGTCGCCGGCTCCTGGGTGACCGCAGTCAGGGCGTCCAGGGCCCGGTCGGTCGCGCGTGCCAACAGCTCGGACTTGCCCGCGACGTGGTGATAGATCGACGACTTGCTCAGCCCGAGACGGGTAGCGAGGTCGCCCATGCTCGTACCGTCGTAGCCGCGCTCGTTGAACACCTCGACCGCCACCGCGAGCAGGGTGTCCCGGTCGTAGCCGGGACGGCCCACCGAGCCGGGAGGACGGGACCCACGGACAGGCGAGGACATGCCCGACATCCTGGCAGCACGGCGCCGGACGTGTGCTTGTGATCACCGGGCCAGGTGAGGCACAATGGGCAGGTAGCCGACCGAACGTTCGGTAATTCCCTGGAGACGTCCTCATGACCGTGACCGACGACCTGCTGACCAACGCGGGTACCGACGACGCGCTCGAGGCGAGCCTGCAGGCCGGGTTCGACCAGACAATCGAGCACGAGCAACGCGTGGAGCCGCGCGACTGGATGCCCGAGGGCTACCGCAAGACGCTGATCCGCCAGATCGCGCAGCACGCGCACTCCGAGATCATCGGCATGCAGCCCGAGGGCAACTGGCTGACCCGGGCACCGTCACTGCGACGCAAGGCGATCCTGATGGCCAAGGTGCAGGACGAGGCCGGCCATGGGCTCTACCTGTACTCCGCGGCCGAGACCCTCGGAGCGGACCGCGCGGACATGACCGACAAACTCGTGCACGGCCGGCAGAAGTACTCCTCGATCTTCAACTACCCGACACTGACGTACGCCGATGTGGGCACCATCGGGTGGCTGGTCGACGGCGCCGCGATCTGCAACCAGGTGCCGCTGTGCCGCAGCTCTTACGGGCCGTACGCCCGCGCGATGATCCGGGTCTGCAAGGAGGAGTCCTTCCACCAGCGCCAGGGCTACGAGCTGCTGATGACCATGATGCGCGGCACGGACGAGCAGCGCGCGATGGTGCAGGAGTCGGTGGACCGCTGGTGGTGGCCGTCACTGATGATGTTCGGCCCACCTGATGACCAGTCGCCGAACTCTGCTCAGTCCATGGCCTGGGGTATCAAGCGGCACACGAACGACGAGTTGCGTCAGCGCTATGTCGACATGTCCGTGCCACAGGCCGAGGCGCTCGGGGTGACGTTCCCCGACCCGGACCTGGCGTGGAACGCCGATCGCGGCCACTACGACTTCGGCGAGCCCGACTGGCGCGAGTTCATGGACGTCCTCAAGGGCAACGGCCCGTGCAACGCGCAGCGCGTCGCGCACCGCAAGGCGGCCCACGACGAGGGCGCCTGGGTACGGGAAGCGGCCACCGCCTTCGCTGAACAGCAGAACGCCCAACGCCAGAGTGCCCATCAGCAGGTGCCGGCATGAGTACCGAGTTCACCGCCGGCGGTGGCCACGGCGCGGTGCCGACCGATGGCGTCCCCACCCAGCCGCAGCAGCGCACCGTACGCGCCGACTGGCCGCTGTACGAGGTGTTCGTCCGTGGCAAGCGCGGGCTCAACCATGTCCACGTGGGGTCGCTGCACGCCGCCGACGACGAGATGGCGCTGCGCCACGCCCGCGACGTCTACACCCGGCGCAACGAGGGCGTGAGCATCTGGGCGGTGCGGGCCGACCTGATCGCGGCGTCCAGCCCGGCCGAGAAGGACCCGTTCTTCGCACCGTCGAACGACAAGGTCTACCGGCACGCCACCTTCTACCAGATCCCGGACGACGTCCCGCACATGTGAGCGGGCTACCGAAGGCACCCCACACGATGACCGACCGGACCCAGATCGACCACGGCGCGTACGAGGGCCTGGTTGAGGCCCACGACGACAGCCGTTGGGCCTTCGGTACCGGCTTCGACGACCCGCTCGTCGGCGTGGACACGACCATGCCCGAGGGCGTCGACGGTGCCGGCCTGGCTGCGTACTGCCTGATGCTCGCTGACGACGCGCTGGTCATGTCCCAGCGCCTGGCGCAGTGGAGTACCTGCGCCCCCGAGCTGGAGGAGGAGGTCGCGCTCGCGAACATCGGCCTCGACCTGCTGGGCCAGGCGCGGCTGTTGCTGGCCCGGGCCGCGGCGGCCGACCCCTCGGTGCTGCCGGTGCTGCCCGAGGGTTCGCCGGTCCCGGCCGAGGACGCGCTGGCGTTCTTCCGCGACGAGATGGCGTTCCGCAACGTGCGTCTCGTCGAGCTCGACAACGGTGACTTCGCCCGCTCGAGCCTGCGACTGCTGGTCTTCTCGACCTGGCGACTGGCGCTGCTGGGGCGGCTGCGAGGCTCCCGCGACTCGGTGCTCGCTGCGGTTGCCGCCAAGGGGGTCAAGGAGGTCACCTACCACCGCGACTACGTGGCGCGCTGGGTAGTGACGCTGGCCCAGGGGACACCGGAGTCGCGCCGCCGGACCGAGGCCGCCCTGCACACCGTCTGGCCGTACGTCGCGGAGCTGCTCGGCACCCACCCCGTCGAGCGAAACCTCGCCGAGGCCGGCGTGGCAGTTGACCCCGCATCGGTGCGCGACGAGCTGCACGGCGTGCTCGCGCAGGTGTTCGCAGCTGCAGAGCTGACTCCCCCGGAGGGCCCCACCGCATCCGCGGTGACCGGCCGTGCGGGCCGGGACGGGGTGCACACCGAGACCATGGGTCCGCTGCTCGCCGAGATGCAGGTGGTCGCCCGCGCCCACCCATCCGGACTGTGGTGACCGTGCGCCGACCGACGGCGTCCCAGGCCCGAGAGGTGGCCGCCACGGTGCTCGACCCGGAAATGCCGATGCTGAGCCTGGCCGACCTCGGCGTGCTCCGCGACGTGCAGGTGGACGACGATGCCCGCGTGGTCGTGACGATCACGCCCACCTACTCCGGCTGCCCGGCGATGGCCACCATGCGCGCCGACCTCCAGGTCAGGCTGCGCTCCGCCGGGTTCGAGGACGTCGAGGTACGCACGGCACTGCACCCGGCGTGGAGCACCGACTGGATCAGCGACGACGGACGACGCAAGCTACGGGAGGCCGGCATCTCCCCGCCGGGTGCGACTGCACCTCCGGCGCACGGGGGCCCGGTCCCGCTGACGCTGCTGTCCGGCCCGCGCAGGGTCACCTGCCCGCAGTGCGGGAGCCCTGACACCCGCGAGACCTCGTACTTCGGGTCCACCGCATGCAAGGCGCAGTACCGCTGTGCGGCCTGCGGCGAGCCGTTCGACCACGTGAAGGAGATCTGAGATGACCGCCTCCACAGTCGAGATCCCCGCGCGTCGGCGCGCTGCCTTCCACGCCCTGCAGGTCGGCTCGGTCGACCGCCTGTGCGACGACGCCGTCGCGGTGACGTTCGACGTGCCCGACGACCTCCGCGACGCGTACGCGTTCCGGCCCGGTCAGTCGCTGACGTTGCGCAAGACCATCGACGGCCGCGAGGAGCGACGCTCGTACTCCATCTGCGCCCCGGAGGGCGCTCGCCCGCGCGTCGGCGTACGGGAGGTCCCAGGCGGGATGTTCTCCGCCTGGCTGGTGAACGACGTGCAGGTGGGCGACGAGATCGAGGTGCAGACCCCCACCGGATCCTTCTCCCCCGCGCCCGGAACCGCGGGCCGTCACGTCCTGATCGCCGCGGGGTCCGGCATCACGCCGCTGCTGTCCATCGCGGCGTCTCTCCTCGCGCGGCCCGACACCCACGTCACCCTGCTGTACGGCAACCGCCGGACCAACTCGGTGATGTTCGCCGAGGAGCTCGCCGACCTCAAGGACGCCCACGGCCCTGCTTTCGCCCTGGTGCACGTGCTGTCGCGCGAGCCCCGGGAGGTGGAGCTGTTCTCGGGTCGGCTCGACGGTGAGCGGTTGCACGCCATCCTGGCGCTGCTGGTGCCGTTGGACGCCGTGGACCACGTCTGGCTGTGCGGACCGTTCGCGATGGTCACCGAGGCACGGGCGGTGCTCGCCGACCTCGGCGTCGACCGGGACCGTGTGCACACCGAACTCTTCTACGTCGACGACGTCCCGCCCGAGCCCGTACGCCACGAGGAAGCCGGCATCGAGGGTCCCAGCAGCGAGGTCACGGTTGTTCTCGACGGACGCTCCACCACCTTGACCCTGCCGCGGACCATGCCGGTGCTCGACTCCGCGCAAGCCAGCCGCTCGGACCTGCCGTTCGCGTGCAAGGGCGGCGTGTGCGGCACCTGCCGGGCGCAGGTCACCGACGGCGAGGTCGACATGCGCCGCAACTACGCCTTGGAGGACACCGAGGTCGACGCCGGTTTCGTGCTCACCTGCCAGTCCTATCCCGTCAGCGCCCGGGTCACCGTCGACTACGACCGCTGAGTCAGGCCGTCGGCCGCGTCGCGCAGCGCGGCGACGTCGAGCTTGCCCATCCCGAGCATCGCCTGCATCGCGCGCTGTGCCCGCTCCGGGTCCGGGTCTGCGAACAACTCGTCCATCCCGCTCGGCACGACCTGCCAGGACAGGCCGTACCGGTCCTTGAGCCAGCCGCACGGCCCTTCCTCCCCGCCCGCGGGCAACCGCTCCCAGTAGTAATCGACCTCGTCCTGGTCCTCGCAGTTGATCTGGAAGGAAACGGCCTCGTCGAACGTGAACTGGGGGCCGCCGTTGATGCCGACGAACCGTTGACCGTCCAGCTCGAACTGCACGGTCATCACCGTGCCGGCCGGTCCCGGCCCGCCCTCGGGGTAATGGGTCAGGTTCACGATGCGTGCGTCCTTGAAGACGGAGATGTAGACCGTCTCGCGTGCAGAAAGTCATCGGTCATGTTGTTCACATGTACGCTCATGCGGATAACATGTCGACATGCCCAAGATGCTGCAGGTGCGCGATGTCCCCGACGACGTGCACGCCGAGCTGCGTCGCCGTGCCGCCGCCGCCGGCATGAGCCTGTCCGACTTCGCCGGTCAGGAGTTGGCCCGGCTCGCGCGGCGTCCATCCGTGGCCGACCTGCTGGACCGAGCCGCGGCCAGGCGCGGTGATCGGATGACCTTCGCCGAGGCCCGCGAGGCTGTCGTCGCCGACCGCCCGGGCGAATGATCGTCGTCGATGCGTCGGTGATCGTCGCGTCGCTGCTCAGCACTGCCGGCGCCGGAGCGCTCGCCCGAGAACGGCTGCGCCTCGACCCTGATCTTCAGGTGCCGCACCTGCTCGATGTCGAGGTGGCGGCTGCACTGCGTCGGCGAGTCCGACTCGGCCAGACAGATCTCGCCCTGGCCACCGAAGCCTTGGCCGACCTCGCCGACCTGGCGGCGCTGCGTTGGGATCACGAGCCACTCCTCACCCGAGTCTGGGAGCTTCGGGAGAACGTGACGGCGTACGACGCGGTGTACGTCGCGCTGGCCGAAGCGTTGGACGCACCACTCGTCACCAGCGACGCCAGGCTCGCTCGCGCTCCAGGACTCGGCTGCCAGGTGCAGGTCCTGGTCGACTGAGCAGACGGCATAATCCAGAACTTGATCGCCTTCATTCACGACCTCGACATCGACGACCTACCTGCCGCCGTGGTGCGGCAGGTGCGCGACTGTCTGTTGGATCTTGTCGGCGTCGCGGCCGCGGGCAGTGCGACCCGACTGTCGAAGATCGCCCGAGAACATGCTTGCCACAACCTGCGTGGTTCTGCTGACGGTGCCCGGCTGATCTTCGACGGCCGTACAGTCAGCCCGCTCGGTGCCGCGTTCGCCAACGCCGCAACGATCGACTCGATGGACAGCCATGATGGCCACCGGCTCACCAAGGGACACGCCGGTGCTGCAGTGTTGCCGGCCGCGCTCAGCGTCCTCGGCCGCGCGACACCCAGGTGGAGTGATCTGCTGACCGCACTGGTGGTCGGTTACGAGGTCGCCAACCGGGCCGGCATGGCACTGCACAGCGTGACGAGCGACTACCACAGTTCCGGCGCCTGGAATGCGCTCGGTGCGGCCGCAGCCACGGCGCGGCTGCTCGGACTGGACTCGAGTGCTACAGCGCACGCGTTGGGGATCGCCGAGTACGAGGCGCCCAGGGGCCTGATGATGCGCTGCATCGACCACCCCACGATGGTCAAGGACAGTTCCGCGTGGGGGGCGCAAGCCGGGGTCTCCGCCGCCTTGCTGGCCGCCGACGGGTTCACCGGAGCGCCAGCGTCGCTCGTGATTGGGCAGGTCGACGCGGAGGGTGTCTGGGGCGACCTGGGGCAACGCTGGACCATCCTCGAGCAGTACTTCAAGCCGTACCCGGTGTGCCGGTGGGCACAACCTGCCGTGCACGCCGTGATCGGTCTGGTCGATGCGCACGACATCGCACCGAGGGACATCCAGGGCATCGAGGTCGCGACCTTCCATGAAGCGACCAGGCTCGAGACACGGCTCCCGAGCAGCACAGAGGAAGCTCAGTACAGTCTCCCCTTTCCGGTCGCGGTTGCCGCGGTGCATCGTGGCCTGGATGTCGATGTCGTCACGCACCCGCACCGGGTCGACGAGGACGTGCGCAGGCTCGCGGCGTCGCTGCGGCTGGAGGAGTCGCCCGGCATGACAGCCGCGTTCCCAGCCCGTCGGGCCGCCGACGTTTCCCTCGTACTGACAGACGGGAGCAGACTGTCGTCCGGACCGACCGAGGCGCCAGGGGATCCAGAGGCAGGTTTGACACGCTCTCAGCTGAACGAGAAGTTCTTGCGCTCGGCAGCGGGCCCCTTGGGTGAGTCACGCGCCGGTCGTCTGCTAGATCTGTTGCGCAGTTCCGGGGATGGCTGCGTGCCGGAGTTGCTCAATGAGGTCTACGCGCCAGTCGGCCGCTGACCTCGTCCGAGTGCTCTGTTGCGTTGGTCGATCCCAGGCCATGCCGAGGCGGGACTTGCCCCCAGGGCTGGTCAGATGGCGGGTTCAAGTTCGTTGAATGCGGTGGCCAGCCGGAACAGCGGCCCGGCGTCGACGGCGAGCTCGTAGTGGCCGCGGCAAGGTTCTGAATGAAGGCGTGGCCACGGATCACTACGCTCGCCGTTCGCTCAGTCCTGAGCCCCCGCATCGGCCTAAGCCTGGCCTTCAGGCGGCCGTGGTCGCATTCGACCCGGTTGTTCTCGTACTGGCCGGTGTTGTGCAACGCGGCAGGAATCAAGCCCTCGATGGCATTGGCCAAAGCCGGTGCCCGGTCGGTGATCACCTCGGCCGGGTCACCGTGAACAGCCAGGGCGGCGGTGAGGAATGCGCGCGCGGAGGCGGTGTCTCGTCGCTGCGAGACGTACACGTCGATCACCTGCCCATGCTGGTCGACCGCCCGGCTAGACGTAGGACCAGACCCCGGAGACCTTGACGTAGGCCTCGTCGACAAACCACCGATCTCCGGCCAGGTGCTGAGTCGGCCGGGCCGCGTCGATCAGCAACGGGGTGAACCGCTGCACCCACCGATAGAGCGTGACGTGGTCGACCTCGATGCCACGCTCGGCGAGAAGCTCTTCGAGGTCGCGGTAGGACAACCCGTACCGGAGGTACCAGCGCACCGCCAGCAAGATCACCTCGGGCGGGAAGCGGAAACCAGTGAACCCCGAGGGCATCCTCACAGGCGGCCTCGGACGGGGAGTGCGCTTCATCAAGCCACCCTCACTGGCCCGAGTGCGCTGCGTCAACGCAACAGAGCCCGCGTGGCTCACGCTGAACCCACGTCCCCACGGCGCCTCCTTCCACTCGCCGTTCGGCCCGTCAGTGAAGGCCCCTCATGGCGGGGACGGGATTGCTCGTCCTGCGGCGACTCGTCGGCCGGGCTGAAGCGACCAGGTAGCCAGCGACGCAGGCGCTCGAACGACCGACAGATGCTGGCCAGAGCGCGGTGAGACTGTCACGATCGGTGCATGGGTGAATCGCACACCAGCGACCTCGTCGGCTCCGTGTGGGAACACCAGAGCGTGTGGTCTCAGACCGCGAACCTGCTGAAAGCCCGTATTGACCGGTTGCGGTCGATGATGCTCGGCCTCGGGGTGGCTTCGGCCGTGCTCACTACGCTGGCGGCACAGGTGGCAACGCTCGACTCGGGCATCGGCAAGGCGCTGGCGTTATCGGCCGGCGTTGCTGTGGGACTGGTGCCGCTCGTGCGAGCCCGCCTGGGTCAAGACGCGGTGAGTCGGTGGACGCGCGCGCGGGCCGTGGCGGAGGAGCTGAAAGCGGAGGTGTACCCGTTCCTGGCGGGGGTGGCGCCGTTCCGGGGGGCAGATCGCGCAGCCGTGTTGGCAGACCGGACGCACCGCGTGCAGGACGAGGCCGCAGACCTGCTCGTGCACACGGCAGGAGTGGACCCGCAGCCTCGGGAGCTGCCGGCCGTGCACGACGTCGACTCGTACGTGGACATCCGCCTAGTCCCGCAGATCCGGTGGTACCAGGACCGGGCCCAGGGTCTGGCCCGCCGGCTCCGGCGGACCCGACAGGTCGAGCTGGGCCTGAGCCTCCTAGGGGTCGTGCTGGCCGCAGTGGCGGCGACGCAGGCGGCAACAGCCGCCGCGGCCTGGGTGGCCGTGGTGACCACGGTGACTGCGGCGGTGAGCTCCCACGCGGCTGCCTCACGGTGGGAATACCAACTGGTGGAGTACCTACGCACCGCGGGCGAGCTGGGCCGTCTACGCGAGGGCTGGATCGGTGCCGCTGGACCGGACGAGGCCAGCGCTGATCGCCTCGTGGACCGTTGTGAGCAAGTGGTGTCGACCCAGAACGACGGGTGGATGGCGAAATGGACAGCTGATCAACGATGAGCACGGGGACGAGGGAGGACGATGACCGAACAGCAGAGCTCGGACGTGGACACCGCATCCGGTCAGCTGCGGGTGTTCGTCAACTACAGGCGAAGTGACACGAGGCATGTCGCGGGCCGGTTGCGCGACCTAATCGTCGCGCGGTTCGGTGAAACCTCCGTGTTCGTCGACGTCGAGAGCATCGAGCCGGGCCTCGACTATGTCACCGCCATCGACAAAGCGGTCGCCACGTGCGACGTCATGCTCGTGCTGATCGGTGACGGATGGCTGCAAGCTTCCCGTGACGAAGGCCTTCGCCGCATCGACGACCCGGCCGACAGGCTCCGGCTCGAGATCGAGGCGGGCCTGAAACACCGCACCCGAGTGATTCCGGTACTGGTCGACGCGGCCAGCATGCCGAAGTCGAAGGACCTACCTGACTCGCTCGAACCCCTCGCCCGACACCAGGCGACCCGACTCCGGCACGAGTCCTTCCGAACCGACGCCGACCACCTGCTGGATGCGATGGGCAGAGTAGCCGCCGGCCACGACCCGCTGCCGGGACAAACCCACACCCGGAAACAGGCACAGGAGAAGGACGCCGCGCAGCGAGTGGCCCGGTGGGTGTCGATCGGCCTACTGCTGACTGTCCTGCTAGCCCTGCTCATGTTCCGCTCCGGCGTCCGGGAGCACGTGATCGCAAGCCGTGTCGAGCTCCCCCCCGACGGACCGTGGGGATCACTGGTCTGGATGCTTCCTGCGCTACCCGTGGCCATCGCCGCATGGCTGGTGGCGGGCCGAAGGAGCTCAGGGGGTGCCCTGGGCAGCATCCTCGGGGCCTCGGTGTGGGTCTTGATCTCGCTGGTGTGGGTCGTGCGGAAGGACCAGGATCCTGCAATCTCGGCGCACATCGTGGTGCTGGTCCTGTTGCTCGCCAGCATGGTGGGCGTCCTGGTCGCTGCCCCGGAGACGCGGGAGCGGGTGCACGCCAACGGTTCCTCCCGAGCCCTCCTCGCATGCGCGTTGGTGGTGGCAGCAGTGATACTCCGGGTCCAGTCGAGGCGAATCGCCTCAGCCATCACCTCCACCGACAAGCCGCCCACGGACTGGCCTCAGGTCCTCAGCAGTCCGCCGTTCTGGATCTCAACGCTCGTACCGGTACTGATCTGCCTTCCTGCTGCCCTTCTGCTGTTCAACCGTGTCCAGACGAGGGCGTTGGTCACGCTGGTCTCCCTCCAGGTCCTCTATCCGGCGGTCCTGCGTGCGATGACGTTCTCGGAGCGAACTGACGAGGGAGTCCTTCCCGTGATCACCGAAGACGTGATCTTCCTTGCCGGGTCGCTGTGCATGATCCTGGCGGTATGGGCGGGGCAAAGAAGGAGCGCCCACCCGACCTAATCGGAAGACTCAGGAGGCGTCTCGACCCGCGGAACGCAACACCCCCTCGTTGGCAAGACTTCGCCCTCCTAGGCGAAGCCGGCGAAAGCGACCGAGGCGGCGAGGGGCTCTGTTGCGTTGACGCAACAGAGCCCTCCCGGGTACCGTCCCGGTGCTGCTGTCAGCGTCATCCCCCACCAGTACAGCCCAGGCTCGTGCCGACAACCGCGAGATACGCTGCCGACATACGCGGCGCAAGCGGGAAGGACGTCGTCTGGCCGACCCCACTCCCGCCTGGCCCCAAGGTAGAACGGCATGTTGGCACCTCGTGGGCCAGGCCCTGAATCCACTCAATATGGAGATGTTCTCGCCCGCCAGAGTCAAAATGGGAGAGCGCAAGTGCGGGGACGGGCGTAGCTCGCGACGACGCTCCGGGTATCACCAGATTGTGCACCAGCCCCTTCTCACAGGATGGCACTTGCCACCCAAGATTCTTTGCCCCGATCCGGTCGGCTACCCAGTCTTGTCTGTCCTGATCCATCGAGCTCGGCGGCAGGCCTCCATCCAGGAAGCGGAACGGCCTTGCGGCTGCGACGACGACGGGGGACGTCACCCCCGAGTTCGAGCAGCGCCAGCCGAGCCGAGTCGAGTACCTCGCGCACCGACATCGTCTGTGCCTCCTGGCGAAGCGTGGCGAGCTGCTCGGCGTCGAGCAGGTCCGTCGTGGAGACAAGGGCGCGACTGCTGTGAGCGGCGATGTGCTCGTCGACGGTGGCCGCGTCGGGCGAGCCCTCGGCATGGATGGTGAGCAGCACCGCCTCCCGCATTCGGCCCTCGGCGAGCAGCAGGGCCGCGGCGTTGCGGGCGGTGGTCCACAGCTGGGGCCCCTGACCGGTGGCATACCAAGTCTCCATCAGCTCGGCGAACGCCCGTGCCGCGGCGGGGCGGTCACCCACCCGCGTCTGCGCCGACGCGAGCGCGACCGAGGCCACGCCTGCGACGAAGGTGGCGCCGACCGAAGCTGCTTCGGTGATCGCGTCCTCGTAGTCGGGAAGGGCCGCGCGTGGGTCCTCGCGCGCGGTGAGCTCCCCGGAGACGTACCGTGCGAACGCATGGTTGCCGACGCATCAGCGTGTTGATGAACGTGCCGAGCAGCTCACGCAGCAGCTCCGGGCTCGCCTGGGGCGAGCTGTTCCTCGAGCAGACGGGCAGGGTCGATTGGGGGTGACGGTCATTGTGGTGTCCTTGTTCCGAGTCGGTTTTCGCAGATCACTCGAAGGATCATTCGATGGCCGTCGCCTACCTACGCTGCGACACGCTCACCGGGATCCGTACACCACTCTGCTCAACTCCGTCCTGGACCGTTGGGACGCCCTGCAGTGCCCTCCCGGGCCGGTGCCGCTTGCCTTGAACTCCAGTTGGGCTCGGCGGCGTCGGCCACGAGTTGGCGGTTGACGGCGTCCGAGGTGCGGCACCTTACGCGGCGCATGGCCTTCATGCGGCTATCCCCGCGTCTAGCTTGCGCCGGTAGTAGGCGCGGCCTTCGGTGACGAGCCGGATCTGGGTAGCAAGCTTTCCCTTCCTGAGTATCGACAGTGCTCGGGTGACGAGATAGGAAGAAAGGCAGCAGCTGGGCGCACCGAAGGGACAGCGATGGCGCAGCACGAGGTCCGAGTCGCGTTGGTCATGAACGGTGGCGTCAGCCTCGCGGTGTGGATGGCTGGCGTCACGCATGAGCTCGACCTCGCGCGGCGTGCGAGCACTGAGGGGACGCCGCCGGCTCAGTCCCACGACGAGGCCGTCGCGACCCGCTGGCAGAAGCTCCTGCGCGGCTCCGAGAACACCCGGGGGCGTCGCCTCGTGATCGACGTCATCGCCGGCACCAGCGCCGGCGGCCTGAACGGGGCCTTGCTCGCCACCGCCATCGCCCACGACACCACCCTTGACCCCGGCCCTGCCCCCGGAGCCGACAGCGGCCCCTGGCTGCGCGAGCAGTGGTGCAGCCTCGGCGCGTTGCGCTGCGGGAAGCTGCTCCCCGACCCGGACCGTCCGAATACGGCGCCCACCGGCTCCGTCCTCGACGGCGACTTCTTCTTCGAGCAGGCCAAGGCGCTGCTCGAGCAGCTCACCGGCGGCAAGGAGGCCACCGGCACCCACCAGGTGACGCTGTTCACCACAGCCTCCGGTCTCGGGCGGCAGGAGTTCATCGCCCGCGACGCGGCCGACCAGCCGTTCTCCGTTGGCGACCACCGTTTCCTCTACCAGTTCACGAACAACCTGCCGCCGCGCTACGACCCTGACACGCTCGGGTTCACGGATCCGGAGTGCCCGGGCGGGGGTTTCGACGACATCGAACGGCTTGCCCTGGCCGCCCGCTCCTCCGCGTCGTTCCCGGTAGCCTTCGCCCCCCGCAACGAGGGGGAGCTGCTAAACGCGAAGCCGCCACGTCTGCGCCCCACTGCCGGCCAGGGGCTCACGGCCGCGGCGCCCCCGCCGGCCGCGGGGTCCGCCGACGGGTCCG